>Ga0208131_1000048_pt1 | contig 33740 bp, 24 predicted proteins | sample ETNtaG_14_FD_185781 | JGI IMG/M metagenome (GOLD analysis project Ga0208131, IMG submission 185781) | Marine microbial and viral communities from oxygen minimum zone, Eastern Pacific Ocean - ETNP201406SV73 (SPAdes) (version 2) | ecosystem: Environmental > Aquatic > Marine > Oceanic ...
AGCGTGGTAAGCGCCGCTCCAGTTGCTCTGACTGATGTCATGATACGCCGAGACTGCCACTCGTCATCAATGCTGGTCTTCATGCGTCTGGGAGGTAGATTGCGACCGCCCAGACTAGGATGGAGATTAAGCTCGCTATAATGCAGGACGCCAATGGGTCACCCATCCCGAGTCCAAAGGACATGCCATCTGTCATGATGACTGAGAGGGCATCGGTCAGTTGCAGGAACGGCCAGACCAGAACCAACAGAAGTAGTGATGCGGCTGCTGCGCTGGCTCGACGGAGGTCGGCCACCAGAAGATGCAGGGCAGCAGCGGCTACCGCGACATCGATCATGACGACTGCGGGAAGCCAGAGCCAGCGAAGAATCTCTGATTCCGAGGTGCTGTCAGTGGGGCCAGCAAGGACGAACCAAGACAGGTAAGTCAGAGGCAGGGGCAGAAGGATAGAGGCGCCAATCAGCGAGTATGTGGGCCTTGCAGACGGGCCGACCACTGCATTCCACCACCTCCCACAGTCTGCTTCGGTGAGGCGTCGGACCAAAGCCGGAGAGACTACGACCGTGATGAAGGCGGGAACGAGTACGAGCGCTGCGAGCAGGTCACTGCCCGCGTGACCCAAGTCAACCTCTCCTACTAGTGCGTATGCGAGGAGCAGGGCGACTAGGGCTGGTGTTGCACGGCCGATTGTGTCTACAGGATTGCGTGCCTCCATCCTGATGGCCCAGCGTATCAACGAACCATGTGTGCTCGGTTCAATCGATTGGCTGGGCTCGGGTAGCTTCGAAGGCTCGCCCTCGGATGAGCCGGGAGATTCCATTAGAAGACCATCCTGTACTACTAGCACTCTGTCCGCGCACCTGACCACCCCCTCGTCGTGTGTTGCTACTAGCACACTGTGACCGTCTCGAGCAATAGCTCGCAGCCAGCCTGTTAGAAGGGCTCTTCCAGATTCGTCGAGGCCTTCCGAGGGCTCATCCAACAATACGACTCTCGAGTCCTCGCTGAAGACCGCTGGGACGAGTCCGCAAAGAACTGCCAGACGGCGGCGTTGACCTCCGGAGAGCTGAGAGACACGGTCAGCGCGTCGGTGCTCCAACCCCCACTCCGATAGCACCTGTGAGACGGCGTTTCTATCAGGACTTCGTCCGGACGCGCTGAGCGAAATCCGCAGTCTCTCTTCAACGGTCTCCTCACCACACATCCCGTCGTTCTGCAAGGTCAGACCCAGCGGAGGAGGTTCGTTCCTGCGTCCATCGGAATCGCGCACCACTCTCTCCTCATCGGCGTCCGTGCGCCAGATGACGCTTCCTGAAGCTAGTGGGAGTATGCCCGCACATGTCTCAAGAAGTGTGGTCTTGCCTGAGCCGTTGGCCCCCGCTAGAGCCACCACCTCTCCTCGTCCTATATGGAAATCGATATCTTTCAGAACCACTCGGGAGCCACGGTGCACTTCGATGCCCGCAACCTGCATCATTGTGCCGTGTTCCACGCGATTCCGAAGGTGGGTTATCGTTTGAGTAATTCCGTCGGCTAACGAAGCGGCTATGCGCTCGGACCTCACGGCTAGGAATGGACTACATGGGTGTTGAGTGGGCTGACTTGGCCGGCGTTGACCTGCTGGTGCTTGGGGTTATGGTGACGTTGGCCACAGGACCGTATGTATCAGCATCCCGAGGGGAGACCAGTCTGGCTCTCGCAACAGTGCTCTCCCTGATGCTCGTGGCGTTTGTCCAGTTCACTTATTCTGTGCTCTACGGAGTGCCGATGCAGTTCTCGTGGATGATTGACCTGCTCGGTATCAAACCCGGCGTCATGGGAGATTCTGCAGAATCCTACAGGATGCTCTCTGCGGCGTGGCTTCACGCTGACTGGATCCACGTACTGAGCAACATACTGGTGATTGCACTAGTCGGAATCCCCCTAGAGCAGCGGCTGGGTGGTCGGAGATGGCTCGCAGTATACTTCCTCGGCTTCCTCGGTGGCAATCTAGCCTGGGTCCTGTCACATCCCGATTCATTGTCGCCTGCCATCGGTGCCAGTGGAGCGGCGTTCGGGTTGTTGGGGGCCTACATGGCATGCTGGCCAGAAGACAAGATTGAGTTTCCTCTGTTGTTCTTCATCCGAGCCTGGCCGGTCTGGCTCATTGTTTTCATCAGGCTCGGACTGGAGGTCTGGCAGATGTATGATTTGCAATCGGGCACCGCTGGAGAGTCGAATGTCGCTCACATGGCACATGTAGGAGGATTCTTCCTAGCTTATCTGCTTGCTAGACCAATTGCTCGGGGCGCGCCCAGCTCACTTGATTCGATGGAGAGTTCAGCAACCCATTCGGAGCGTACCCAAGCCCTTCGGACGCAGGCCAAAGGACGCATGGGGAGCCTCGATGACGACCCATGGTTCGCAGCTGACAAACCGCTTGACGGAAGGGCTGCTAGCATACTGAGGAGGTTACGTGAGGAAGGCGACGAACTGGAAACTAGGAGAGCTTGGCTGGAAGAGCTCTCGGAGCATACCATCTGCCCGGTCTGTGACGGTGAGATGATTACTGAGATGAGAGGTGAGAACTGCCGTATTCGCTGTGCCATTTCCGGCAGCCATGTCAAGTGGCCTTGAACCGATGTCACAGACGAACCATGACAGGTTGGGATTATACCTCATCTGAGTTTGGCTCTCTTAGAGAGCCATGAGTCATAGTAGGAATCCGAGACTATCTCTGATAGTGGTCGCACTGTTCCTCGTGATGGACTTCTCGCTAGGAGTCAGCGCCTTAGTACACGTCCCAGAAGACACAAATGAGATTACTGAGGTTGCAGTTCTATCGGACCTAGGACTACCTTCGCCACTGATGTGCGGGGATGAAGAGTGTCTTGAGAAGGACCGTTCTCCAGGCATCCGTCCTGTCGATTCGGGTTGGCCTGTCGAAGACCCTGGATGGTGGTTCGGATACTGGTACGACCTAGACTCCGACGGGATGGACGACAGACTACAGAGAATCATCGCCGGAGAGAGGACATCGGTTTCGACAACCTCAATCACAGGATTGGATGGTCTGCCGACTGTCGCCATCGTCGTCGATTATTCTTGGCACCCCGGGCAGAGTGACATCGATGCCATCAGGACGGTGCTGCTCGACCACGGTTGGGAGGAAGAAGGTTCGTGGTTTGACCCTCTCCGAATCCTCGACTCCATAGTAATCGACCACGTCCCCGTGGGCTCGCTGATCGAAATCTGGTTGCTTGACGGAGTGGTGATGATTGAGGAGCAGACCGTGATAGTACCTCTACTCGACAAAGCGTCTCGAGGCTCGAAGGTCAGGGACTCCGACGTCTTCGACGAGACGATGCGGGACTTTGGCTACGACGGTTCTGGAGTCGTAATTGCCATCCTTGATACCGGAGTGGACAACGAGCACTTCTCACTGGATGATTTCTCGGATGACAACAACGACAACGAAAAGGAACCAGATGAGCTTGCCGACCCAAAGTGGTTGGGAGGATGCGATGCGACCTCATGGAGTTCTCAAGATTGTGACGACGGCAGCATTGACCCAGACGATGCCGACGGACACGGAACTCACGTGGCTGGAATAGCCCTCGGAACTGGTGACGAGCGACGCATAAATCAGGGCTATGCTCCTGGCGCCTATCTTGTCGACGTCAAGGTCATGAGTGATGCTGGGGCAACAAACTCGGCAGCAACGCTCAGAGGTATACAGTGGGTCATGGACAATGCAGATCACGACTGGGGGAACAACGAATCGAGTGAGGGTATCGACGTGATGTCCATGTCCTTCGGATCCGCCTCTGACCCCCAAGGAGATGATCCCGGTGACAACGGTACAAGCGCTGAAGCTAGAGCGGTTGACGAGGCAGCGGATGCCGGCGTGGTTCCGGTCGCGGCCATTGGCAACGACGGTAGGAGGAGGATAACATCTGTCGGTGCTTCCGACAGCGCCATCACCGTCGGAGCCATAGACGATGAGAACACTATTGAGAGGGGGGATGATATGATCGCCTCATACTCCAACTCTGGCCCTAGAGAGGACGATGGAGACGATAACGAGTGGGAGGAGTTGAAGCCCACAGTGGTAGCTCCTGGATCTAACATAATGTCCGCTCAGCACGCTGCCTCTAGCAGCACCCTCCCAGGGGCCCCCAAACCTCTGGCCGAAGACAGTTACACCCAGATGTCCGGCACAAGTATGTCCTGTCCCGCAGTCGCCGGTTTCGTCGCAGTCATGCTGCAGATAGACGACAGCCTCGACCCGCAGGAGATCAAGGACCTTCTACAGAACAACTCCGAAAGACGTGGGCAGGCCTCAGAACCCAGTATCACGGAAAAGTGGAACGAACAGTACGGCTTTGGCATCGTTGATGGCAACATGATTCTCGAGGCGATGCTCGGAGGAGATGTGGATCCTGATCCTGGGGGCAACAACACTGACCCGCCTCCGCCTGGCTCGGGAGATTGGGTAGTCATGGAGAATCCTGAGGTGGACTCGTGGTTGGTGGAGGGCGAAACCTACAGTGCAAGAGGTCACATAGATGAGGATGCGGAGACCAATGGCAGTATCGACGAGATAGCAGTCAGAATCTCATACACACATAGGCCCGAAGGCGAACCTAAGAGAGAGGTGGTGTTGCTCGACTGGCACGCAGCCCAAGGAACCTCCAACTGGACAACTCCATTCACTCTGCCCGAGTTCACCGAGGATGAGATCAACGTACTCGAGGTGATAATCGAGGCTCAGGCGAAGAACGAGTTTGGGCAGTGGAGCGATGTGGTTGAGCAAAAGCATGAGGTTGGCTTGGTCGCCGTCACCATGGGAGGCCCCAGTGGACAGAACCCTGTCTCCGGGAACGTCAACGTGTTCGGTACTTGGGATTCGGTGAACGGAGGAACCGTGCAGTGGAGACTGGGCACCGACTCTTGGGAGACTGCTCAGACCTTCGGAGGAAGCGGAAGCGATAGCGGTGATTGGTCTGTGACTTGGAGCACCGAGGATGTGGATGACGGATTCTACCGCCTCTCCGCTAGGATGGTTAGTGGAGACGGGATCTACTCCGAAGAGATACGTCGGACCGTCGAGGTGGATAACGACCCACCGGCCCCTAATCTGATGTTCAGGACCGGCCTCTCGGTTGAGGAGTACGGGATTTCTCTCACTCAAACATATGTCAACACCTTCCTAGAAATCAGAACCGAGATTCGTAACGATGGCGATTTGGCGGCATCGAATCTCGCAATCGCACTGTATGAGGACGGTTCGCGCAAGGACGAGATGGTGTTGCCCAGCATCGACAGCGGCGACATCATCGAAGTGGTACTCTACTGGAATCCGACCACCGTCGGCGACAAAGTGGTGATGGTTTCTCTGGATCCTTCCGATTCGATTGAGGAGCTGAATGAGGAAGACAATGGGCAGACAATCACCTTCCCAGTCATCCAGAGGCCACAAGGCATAGACTTGGCCTTCCGCGAGGGGGCGGTTAGGACAGAGCCAGCGATACCGCGGCCCCTCGAGCAGTTCCTCATCACAGCCAGAGTCGATAATCTCGGCTCCAGTGATGCCACCAGCGTCGAAGCCACACTAGAGATTCGTAACAATCTGGGCTGGGAGCTGGTGTCATCTACTGCAATCTCTCTAGTTGTCGGCCAGGGTGCGTCGCAGCTATCCTTCGCTCATCGGGCCAATCAGTCCGGTCCTCTCGATGTCAGAATCACTCTGAGTGGCTCCGGATTGGCCGACCTCGATTGGAGCAACAATCAGGTCGAGACGACAGTACTGGTGGATGAGTCCACCCTATCAGGCGCCCGCGCGATGAACTTCGATGCAGGAGAGGTGCCGGTCAAGATCATCGACCTCGACGATGAGGGCATAGTCATCACCAACAACGAAGGAATGCTGTCACTATACAGGTTGAATTCCAACAAGGGCACTACAGCCTGCACTAACGTACTGGATGAGATGTGGGCTGGCGACATAGCAACCTGGAGCACCGAGGACGGTTGGGCGCACATCGTCTGGACTCGGAGGTTTCTCGATTCCTCTGGTTACTTCCTCCAGACCCTGAGTTACTCCGCCATAGACGCCACCTGCCAGATGTCGCCGATACAGGATCTGATGGACCCCCTCTTGCTTTCGGATGGCAAGTACTGGGGCATCGACATAGACGTCAATGACGAGGAGGTCCTAGTCTCAGGATACCACAGAGACATGTTCACAGGAGGTACATTCGGCGATCAAACCAGCGTTTTCCTTCTGCACGCGGACAACCCAACCAAATCATCAGACTGGACGCTTACTCCGAACATCATTGGTGAGTTAGACCTGATTCCAGGGGCCGCCAGTTCGCTGGATGTTGAGTTCGGAGAGGACGATGGAGCTCACCTCCTGTATCAGTCCACAAGAAGCGACTCAACGGGGATAGAGAGATATGGCCTGTGGTACGCACACGGCCTCATTGAACAGTCTTCGTGGACCTTCAAGAAGGCGGTTGGCGACGAGGCTTCCCTCGCGGTCATGAAAGTCCAAATCCTCGATGGGGAAGAACGGATTACGGCAGCGTGGAGAGAGGGCAAGGGTCACGAATCGGTGATGATTGCCATAGTGGCCGATTCGTCGTTTGAAGCAATCGACAACCTGACTCGCACCTACCCCTCAAGGGGGCTGAGTTCCATCGTGATGCAAGAGGTTGACAGGGGCGTGCAGGTGTTCTTCGATGTAGTCGGGCCAACCGGGCCACAGGTTAGGTTTGGCATCATAGATGCTGAAGAGGGGTGGCTTGGATTATCCAACCGCCTCAACCTCGGGAACCTCTACCTCATGGATCGTTCTCCCGCCAGCAGTGAGACTGTTTTCATTCATACCTCTGCCAGTGGTTGGCTAATCAGGGCTGTCGTAGATGACAACGACCCAAACGGCGATGGCGGGTCCCTGTTCGATGAACTGAGGCACGCTCTCGGCCTAGATGAGCAGAATTTCAACATCCTCTTAGGTGGATTCGCCATCACCATTCTGCTTCTGTGCACCGTCATCCTGACCACTCTCTCCGCTAGGGGCATCAGGTGGATGAGAGGGCGCAGGAATTTCCAGGCGATGGGCACCGTGCTGCTCGAAGAAGATGTGGTAGACGTTGTCGATGACACAGACATCGCTGTGAAGACGAGTGAGGAAGATGATGTCCAGTTGGTCGAGTTGGTAGAGGTCAACGAAGGTGCCGAGGGACGTCGGGGTCGCCGACAGAATCGGGAGCAGATAACTGACGTCCCTGAACTTCCACCTATGCCGATTCCTCCTCCAGAGCCAGATGATAAAATTCCCGAGGCGGCATACCTCCCTCCCGAGTTACAGTTGAACAAGCCAATCATTTGCCCTGAGTGTGACAGCAGGTTCGAAGCTCCACTCGATATCCAGGCCACTAGATGCCCTGTATGCGGAGATAACATCGTCCTCTGAGGTCTCAGATGGCGTCGATACTGCTTGCCTCAGCCTCCCAACGCCGGTATGACTGGCTGTGCAGTTTCCTAACCGATGGTGAGTCCAAAATAGAGTCTCGCCCCCTAATCTCTCCGGAGCCTGCTCCCTCCAATGGAGTAGACGTGAGAGTGCAGACCGAAGCCACATGCATTGCAAAGGCGAATGCCGCAGCCAGTGAGATGGCGATATCAGGAGATTCTCATGATCTGGTCATCGTCGCAGACACACTAGTGGAAGACCCAGAGGACCCTCTCGTCGCCATGGGCAAGCCGGGCGACGTCGTCTCAGCCACTGCAATGCTGCTCAGACTGTCGGGCCGGAGGCACCGCGTCTGGTCCTCAACAGCCCTGCTCTGGCCGCCTGACAGAAATAGGGAGGGAACTGAGACCCTGCACGGAGGATGGAGCGCAGATATCTGGACGGAGTCGGCCATTGTCGAATTCGACAACCTATCTGAGGACACTCTAGCTGATTTGATTCTCAGCGAATCTTGGGTCGGGAAGGCGGGCGCCTACGACCTAGCCGGGGAAGCCGGCGCTAACGCAAATCTGGTAGAGGGGCGCGAAGTTACTGTGCTCGGATTCGCACCTGCGGCCATCGACGCGTTACTCGGCGTTCTGAACTAGACGAAGACCACGCCACCGTGCTTGAGCACGAAGTCACGCTGCAATTCGTCGAACCACTCCAGCATCGCCGAGTTGAAACGCACGGCGATAATCTCGGAGTCCGTCAGCAGGTCGTCCTGAATCCCCTTCAGGGTACCAGGTGCTGCTCCACAGGATACACAGGCCCCGTCTAAGTCGAGGATTAGTGAAAGCGCCCTACTGCCGCTGTTCAGCACCTCTATGGACGCCAGCGTCACGACCAGACTCCCTCCATGTCCATCCAAGGCCGCCCTGACGGGGCCGAGCCGTGCCATCAGCGCTGGGACGAGGTCACTGTCGTCTGTCTCGAAAAGATTGACCACAGAGAGGGCTTCCAGACGAGCGATTTCCTCCGGGTCGTGAGACTCTGAAACTCTCCTCTGAGCCTCCTTCTCCATCGCCGCTTCAATCTGTGCGCGGTAGGCCTCTTCGATGGTGTCGGAGACTGGAGTAAGGGTGTCTTCGTCCTCTGTCATGATTGGCGGGAAGGGGTATCTGATTTTAGGGTGACCTAAAAACAAAGCAGACATTCAAAAGGAGCCTAGGTTGGAAGATGCCCATGGAACATGGCGAGTCTGATATCGAGGCGCTGTTGGAGATTCGAAATCTGCATGCTGGAATCGGCGATACGCAGATACTGAAGGGTATCGACCTCAGTATTGCCCCGGGAGAAATACACGCCATAATGGGGCGAAACGGGAGTGGCAAGACGACCGCTGCCAACATCATCATGGGACATCCCGATTTCGAGGTCGAAGAGGGTGAGGTGCTGCTTTCAGGGGAGAATCTGTTGGAGTTAGAACCATGGGAGAGGGCGCGTGGGGGCGTGTTCCTGTCATTCCAGTACCCTCAAGCAGTCCCTGGGCTTCAAGTCGGCAACTTCCTCAGGAAGTCTGTCGCAAGCATCAGGGGAGAAGAAGCTGCTAAGGGTGCTGATTTTAGGGGAGAGTTGAATGAGGCCATGGATACTCTCGGCATACCTCGGAACTTCCTCTCCAGATACGTCAACGACGGTTTCAGCGGCGGCGAGAAAAAGCGCTTCGAGATATTGCAGCTGCTCCTGCTCAAACCCAAGTTGGCCATATTGGACGAGACCGACAGCGGCCTCGACATAGACGGCATCAAGACCGTCGCGGCAGGAATTAACGCCGCCGTCAGGGGAACTGACTCAGCCGCACTCATCATCACACACTACTCGCGCATTCTTGAGCATGTCCAGCCAGATAAGATTCATGTCCTGATAGGAGGTCAGATAGTTGCCACAGGAGGTCCTGAGCTCGCTATGCAACTAGAAGAGCGGGGTTACGAGTGGCTGGACTCGAAGGCTGAGGCGGAGGGAATAGCATAATGCCAGCCAACCAGGTAGCACAGGAGGCCGTCGGAGACTACAAGGCCGGATGGCACGACCCAGAGAACTCCTCAATCCGCTTCGACTTTGGACTCTCCGAGCAGGTCGTCAGAGAAATCTCGGCGATCAAGGAGGAGCCGCAGTGGATGACCGACATCCGTGTCAAGGCGTTCCACCACTTCATGGAGCGCCCGATGCCCACATGGGGTTCCACCGAGTTGCTCAACTCGATTAAGTTCGATGAGATCTGCTACTTTCTACGCTCGGGCGAAGGCACGGAGGATGACTGGGATGATGTTCCCGAGGCCATCCGGAACACCTTCGACAAACTGGGCATACCTGAGGCCGAGCAGAAGTGGCTCTCGGGGGTGACAGCACAGTACGAGTCAGAGGCCGTCTACCACAGTATCCGCGAGGACCTCGAGAAGCAGGGCGTCATCTTCCTCGACATGGATAGTGGCCTCCGTGAGCATGAGGACATCGTGAAGAAATACTTCTGCAGCATCATCCCCTACCAAGACAACAAGTTTAGCGCGCTCAACACTGCCGTATGGTCGGGAGGCTCGTTCATCTACGTCCCCAAGGGGGTTCACGTCGAGATGCCGGTGCAGGCCTACTTCCGCATCAACGCCAAGAATATGGGTCAGTTCGAACGCACGCTGATAATCGCCGACGAAGGCTCGTCGATCCACTACGTTGAGGGCTGCACTGCCCCCACCTACTCTACCGATTCACTGCACAGTGCCGTCGTTGAGCTCATTGCGATGCCCGGTGCATACATCCGCTACACCACAATCCAGAACTGGTCGAACAATGTCTACAACCTAGTCACCAAGCGGGGCATCGCACACGAGAACTCGACTATCGAATGGGTCGACGGCAACATCGGATCGAAGTTGACGATGAAGTACCCAGCAGTGATTCTCAAGGGAGAGGGGTCTCACGCCGAAGTCATCTCCGTAGCCTACGCAGGCGAAGGAATGCATCAGGACGCCGGGGCGAAGGTGCATCATCTAGCGTCGAACACCACCAGTAAAATCCTCTCCAAGAGCATCACCAAGAATGGCGGCCGCGGGAGCTACCGGGGTTTGGTGTCGGTGAGCAAGAAGGCAGAAAACTGCAAGGTGAACGTCGTCTGTGACGCACTCATTCTCGACGAGCAAAGCCAATCAGACACCTATCCTACGATGGAGATCAAGAACCCCTCCTGCCGATGCGAACACGAAGCATCGGTCAGCAAGGTGAGCGACGACCAGTTGTTCTACCTGATGAGCCGCGGCCACTCGGAAAACGAGGCGCTCGCAATGATAGTCAATGGGTTCTTCGAGCCATTCGTCCGTGAACTACCGATGGAATACGCAGTCGAGCTCAACCAGCTGATGGCACTCGAGATGGAAGGCAGCATAGGCTGATTCGGGGTGAGCCATTGGATTCCACCGCAGAGTACCTGTCTCTCGACGAGCCCACTAGGTCCAGCCATCTCTGGAAATATACGCCATGGCGCAGGATTCACCCCACCGGTGACATCACCAGCATCCCTGATGTTGGAACGCCCCGACTCAGGCTCGTCGGCCTTGATGGAGGCGATGCTCCAGAGGGGATACGCCTGGAGAAAGGGGTGATGTCTGTGTCAGGACTTCCGGAGGGCGATGTGGTCACGGGTTCATTCATGCAGGCAGCCTCGGCGAGTTCACAGTGGATCCTCCGCATCGAGCCCGGCTTCTCCTCGCAAGATCCTGTGATTCTCGACATCGATGTGAAGGGTTCGTCATCGATCCTGCATCTCTCACTCGATGTGGGACGATTGTCCGAGTTGGAGTTGATTACGCGGGTGAGGGGTTCTGGCAAATGGTTCGGCCTTCTGCGTACCGGGGAAATCGGAGCCGGGGCCGTCCTCAATGACGTGGTCGTCTGCCTGCAGGACGAGGGTACTTTGCTCCGTGTCGATTCGATAGCAATCGGCAGGGACGCACAGGTGCGCGCAGGGACTGTCTCTTCTGGCTCCGAGCGGACCAAGGCGGACCTGCGTTACAGGATGGGGGAGCCGGGGGGCAACCTCAGGGTTCTCGGGTCGATACTCTCCGTGGACTCGATGCACATAGACCACCATGTGGAGATACACCACGATGCCCCCGAAACTTTCAGCCGGCTCACATGGAACTCAGCGTGCGGGGGAGATAGCAGGACTGTCGGGACAGGGATGCTCAGGGTTGCCGATGGCTCACGTGGGGCGGATGCCGCTCAGATCTTCCACAACCTGTTGCTCTCGGCTAATGCCGAAGCAGACTCTATCCCTGAACTTGAAGTACTGGAGCACGAGGTAGTCGGGTGTGGACACGGTACGGCCAACGGGCCGATAGACGAGGACCAAGTCTTCTACCTTGAGTCTAGGGGTTTCGACCCCTCTGAGGCCAGAAGCGCTCTGATTGCAGCCTTCCTCAACTCCACTCTCTCCGAAATGGGGAGCGATTCACTGCATGGCTGGTTGGTCGGGCTCCTGAACTCAGAGTTGCGCACCCCGGATGCCTGAGGGCAGAAATTAATTTGAACCGGGCTAAGAAGTCCGGCTCATGGATGTTGATTACTGCGAAGACATCACGTGCCAATACGGTTTCAGAGGCAGGACCATCTCCCTGCGCCAACATATGGAGTGTCCGCGTTGCTACAGAGTGGTCGAGGCGTGCTGCGAGGGAGTTCCTGAATACGCTTAGGCTGAGCGGTCCCTGTAACCTGACAGGAGCGTGGTCATCAGAAGTCCTGCTGCGGCACCGAAAGTCATCCCCTGCGATTCCATCCCCGTTCCTGCTAGGTCCCTGAAAGCGAGAGTCATGGCGCCAGTCATTGGGACCACGAAAACTGCGAATCGTCCTAGCCACTGCTTGGGGGTGGGAGCTCTGCCCATCGGCCTGAGTGTGACCGAGCTCGACTTCTGTATCACCTGCCACTCGGCACTCTGCGCCCCGACCTTCAGCCGCTGCATCACAGCAGGTCTGATTCCAGGGTCTGCTGACCCCGGGTGAGTGCTTTCTCCTCTGCCTGTGACCAGTTTCAGTCGGCCGAGGTCTGATCTGCGCTCAAGTAGCCTATCCGTCAGAGCGGCCGCGGAAGGGGCGTCGAGTCCATGCAGGTCCACCACCAATACGCCCCTATCTCTCCTTACCTTCTCCTCAACTGACCAAGACTGTTTAGCCCAGATAGTATCTCTTTCCCCTATCGGAGCAAGTATTGCCCTGGTCCTCATGACTTCCTGCTCCTTGATGGCCCCTGGATCCTTGCCTGATCGGGACGTCTCAAGCAATCTGTAGTATGCGAAAGTGGTCACGACTACAGATGCCGCGAACCCGGCCACGAGACCGGAGCGCAGGGAGCTCATGACCTCTGGGCTGTCCAACCCGCTGAGGAAGATAGCGATGAACGTCGCCATAACCGCAACCATGGACCCGATCACTATACCGAGCCATGCCGCATCACGGTAGTTCAGGTCGCCCATACAGAGCGGAGTGAGTGCTTGCTCAAAAAAGTGCGAGGGTATCGAAAATGACTGTATGGCATAGTTCATCAGTATGTCTTCGATGCGAGAGACGTGTCGTCGCTAGCCAATGGACTGAGTGACAGAACTAGGGAAATGAGTGTTAGTAGGGTCGTAGCGGCAATAACCGGAGGGTATCTGCTGCTGTGCTTCATCGCTCCAGTAATGATACTCGAGGGGACTGTCCCAGAGCTCTCCGGCAGGGCAAACGCCATGGACTACGCCACAGATAGCAGTTGGGGCAATCGGGACCACGGTGAAGATTCATCTCTGGGCCATGATCAATCGACGCACGGAGGAACTTTCTCTTGGACCGAACTTAATCCGGTATGGGCCTTCGTTTACGGCTTCGGGGACTTGAACTGCCATCAGAAGCATGAGAGGTCCTGGGAGATTAATGATAACCAGATGCCGGTGTGCACGCGAGATGTCGGAATATTTCTCGGCTTGGCTATCGGAGCCGCGCTGTTCGGTTGGCGCGGGCTCAATCGCTGGACCATTCGGGACAGTTTTCTCTCGGTGTTCCCCGATGGCAGACTAGAATCCATCTACCTAGACGACCGGAGGATGCTGGCCGTGCTGGCCATAATCGGTATCGGACTCGCGCCGATGGCTGTCGACGGCTTCACGCAGATGCTCACTGAGTATGAGTCCAACAACCCTCTCCGAGTGATAACCGGACTCACCGCTGGTATAGTCTTAGGATGGTGGTTCTCCGCAGCGTTGTGTGCCAGAACGAAGTACTTCGATGATGACTCTGCTTCGGTCCTGCTGCCGGCCAATGCAAGGCTGATAATGAAGTGATTATCTCTACTTGCCCTGCCACCAAGATACGAGGCCGCTCGCTCCGGCAGGAAGAGGGGAGTTTTCCGTTCCTGATCTCAACAGCGCTATCCTCTCCAATGAATCCCTAACCGCGGACGGATGCTCACCCGACCTGACGATTTGCCCCATCGCGAACCTGAGATGAGCGTCGGGATTATCTGACATCCATCGACGAATCGCATCTCTGAGTGGCCATATGGTGAGTATCGTCACTCCCAACATGCGATAACGCTGCTTCAAGTGAGACCTCGGAGCGTCCCTACCGACGAGTGCCTTGTGCTTGTGCACCCAATCGGTTCGCTCGTGGAGGAACTTGACTATCCTCTGGGTGTGGCGCTCGGAGACCGCTCTCACCGGCCCGAGTGCCTGGCGCAGTTCGGAGATATCGGCTGAAGGCAACAGGGCGAGTGTACCGCATATCGAAGACATGGAATGGGAAAAGATGCTGAGAGGCACATCGACCCTAGATTCCTCGCTTATCTCCTCCAGTACAGCATCGTGCTCCAATTGGGCGTCCCTGAGAATCCGCCATGGCGCTGAGCCGTCAGGCCAATTCAAACTCTCGCTGAACGGTTCCACTCCGATTCCAGAGAGTGTGGTTTGTCCCTTTGAGGCCCTCAACAACTTGCGCAGGAAGTTTCTCTCGACGACCTCCGTCCTGACATTTAGCGGCGTTGGCCTAGAGTGTACGAACTTCCTTATCCTGCGGGTCAGTTCGTGACGGAACTCCCGTTCGGTCCCCTCGTTCAGAATGGGTCCAATCACCGCGCCCATGTCGAACGGCGTGGGCATCTCTATCTCACCGGATAGCAATGAAGTGTAACCTTCTCTGATTCTCTGTTGTAGTTCGGAGGTCTCGAAGTACTCCTCCTTCTCAGTTAACGCTCTCAGTGTGCCTCGCTTGATTCTCCTCAGTGCCACCTCGGGGTCGCAGTCAACCCAGATGCAGAGGTCGGGGACCAGTGCCGCCGAGTTCATGTGCGCCACTCTGTCGACACCGAGACCTCCCACAACTCCTTGGTATACCAACGAAGAGTGGATGTTTCTCTCGCTGACCACTGCCCTACCCTCCTCCAGACGGGGCAGTATCCAGCCGTGCGAGTGGTCAACCCTATCGGCGGCGAACAGTCCGGCCTCCTGCTCAGGAGTCATCGTCTGCTTGCGAACCGATTCGATGGCTAGACGGCCTAGAGGGTGCTCCCTGCGCGGCTCTCCAGTGGCCTCGACAGAAGTGAACGAGAACTCCTTGTTCAGCACTTCCGAAATCACCTTCGTAGCGAGGCCCTTGCCGCTGCCATCGCCTCCTTCGATAGTAATCAAATACACTGGCAAACCTCGAGTTATTCCTCTGTGTGGTCGGTGAACTGATCCCTCGCGAGATGGGCCATGCCCATCCCCAATAGAATGAACATAGGGCCTACGAACAGCATGCCTCGGCTCCAGAGTCCTAAGAACGACAGCCACCAGGTTCGCTGGTAGCGGTCGCCTCGGTAAGCCTCGAGGCCCCCTACCATGCCAGCCAGCCCGGCCAAAAGGGTGAGGGCTGCTATGGTGGAGCCAATTAGTACCGACTCACTGAGATGGCTCTCTCCAGACATATCGTACTCGTCGAGTCCGTCACCATGCATCAGTGAGACGGAGATCTGCGCGTGGTCACCCGGTACGAGGATGATTCTGACGGTTCGGTTCCCAGGATGATCGACTAGTAAGGTGGATGTCCGTCTGGGCACGTCATCTATTGAAAACCGGCCTCCAGAGTCAGTGAAATCGTGACCGATCTCAAGTTCATCGGAATCGAGTATGCTCACTCTGACTCCCTCTACTGGTTCGCCTCCTGTGGTGCTGTCCTCTAGTGCGGTACTGACGATTCCGTCGACATCAGCCAACCCGTCCGAACCATCCAATTGCCCTGCTAGGATTTCACCCACATTCGTCGAGATTAGAGCGATTCCGAGAAGGACTCCGAGAAGGCTCCCGACGAATATCATCAGCGCCCCAGCCACTCTGGTAGCTGAGTCTACAGAGAGATCGTGCAGCCACAGTTCCATGGCACTGTAATCCTCGAACTCGTCTCCGTTCGCCTCGCTCACTGTCTCTCACCCGCCTCTTGCTTCTCCTCGCTGGGCATCGGCGGCTGTTCAGTCTGCCGCTTAACTACCATCAGTATGAGGAACTGCATAATCGCGCTCAGGAGGCGCATCGAACTCAGGAAGACCACCAGAACGGCAATCAGTAGAACTGGCCAAATCGACTTCAGGATGGACATGACCGGAGATTCTAGGGGCTCTTCCTCCTGAGTATCTCCGAATAACACCAGATGCATGGATGCCCAGTTCTTGCCTGTGATGAGAAATGCATCCTGCTCTGAGACATAGGCGATTCCGTTCAGGACGTTGTTGTGGTCGTCTGATTCGTTCTCGGCGAGTATCGAGGCGTTGATAGTCAGTCCGACCTCGCCGGTGCTCTTGTCAATGGCGATGATGGAATCGCTGCCCCATACGTTGGCGTACACCGTCTGACCGACGCACTCAAGCTCGTTGAGCAGGCTCACTTCGTTGCCCTGGTCGGTCACCTTCAGGATTGAAACCAACGTGAAATCTTCCGGGTTCCTGAAGGCTAGTTCGGAAGTCCCGTTCGACATCACTAGGTGGATTCCATCGTAGCACAACCCCCAGCCCTCTCCCGAGTAGGTGTGATTGGCGATCACGGTCAGCGATTCGATGTCGAAGACCAGTGCTACACCCTCCTTCCAAGTCAGCATCACGATACTGTCGCCGACGACCGTAATGCCTTCTGCGAACAGCGATTCGTCAAGCTCGGTCTGACGAATCACCTGACCGCTTAAGGGATCGACCTCTCTGAGACTAGAGTGCCCGTACAGTCCGGTGCTTTCGTAGAGTAATCCATCATGCATCTCGAGCCCCTGTGTGAAAGCTTCCGAATCGTGCTGATGAGAGGAAATCAGAACTAATTCTACTGTTTCCGATTGCGTCTGGGCGGACGCTGGCAGGCTGCACGTGAGGACGACGAGCAACATCGCGACAGCCAGCGCTGGCGCTGTAACGTGTTGTTTCATGTACGAACGATGCTCCATCGATGTTAAAATAGGTCTTTGAGCGGATTGCGGCTGAAAACAACACGGAGTGTTGAACATGCCCCCCAATAATGCACCAGCGTCCCGTAGAACATCTGTCATGCTGGTCCTGACGATGCTGTTCGCCAGTCTTTCTCCTTTGGCTCTCGCAGAGCCGCAATCCACTGAATCGGTGACTGAGGTCATGTCGGGCGACCTCTCGGAGTTCGACCCCTCTATTGAGGGCAAGCGGTACCTGTTCACAGATGAGTTCGAACCGATATTCTCGGCTACCGGTCACCTGAAGATCGAATGGAGGGAAGCGGGTTATCCTGGGTTGGTGCTCCCATTCTCTCCGGGCTACCTGAACTCTAGGTCCACGGTACGCTCTTGTGAGAATGCATGGAGTCAAGGCGATACTGGCAACGTCTCCACAGCCAGTGGCAGTGTCTCTATCACGGCGCAGAAGATATCTGCCAATTCTGCTATTTTGGTTGAGAACGGTCAGATTATCTCATCTACCACGCTCAATGATATCGCCTCAACCTGGGAATCAACGATTTACCCCACGGACACGACCTACTTCGGCAGTCCGCCCGATGTCGACAACAACTGCCAAATCGAGATTGTCCTGATTGCCATCGACGGACCAGGTGGGACCGGAGGATACTTCTCACCCGGTATCTCATCGGTTAGAGAATCAGTGTTCGTCGACGTCGATGACATGAGTTGGAGGAACACTATCCTTGCTCATGAGTTCGAGCATCTGCTGCATAACTCGAGGGATCCGTACGAGTACCTGTGGATCGATGAGGGGGCAGCGGACATGGCAGCGTACCTAGCCTTCGGGGTCACCAGCACGCTGACAGGACACGCCAACGAATGGTCTCAGGACAGCGGCCTCAGCGTGCGGTGGTGGAACGGCAGGATAGCCGACTACGGCGCCGGTTTCATGTTCCTGATGTACCTAGCCGACAAGCTCGGCGGTGGAGCCGCAATCCAAAGATTGGTTGCCGATACGGCTACCGGCGGGGCAGCTATTGAGAATCTGGCTCAAAATCCAGAGACAGGTGCGACCTCTATTGGGACGACGATGAGTGAAATCTTTGCTAACTTCAGTGCGGCAGTGTCCCTCGACAGTGCCCAAGGGGCCTTCGGATTCACCAACCTTGATCTCACCTCAGGATGCATTGCCGCCTATATCTGCAAGGCCCAGATGAGTGGATACAACGATCAGTGGGTCAACGATTGGAACAGCTCCAGTCAAGACATAGAGGGCTGGGGTATGAGGGCATACAAGTTCGCTCAGGGCTCCGGCGCTCCGCTCAATATGATGGTGCAACCAACCCAATTCGGCTTCGAAGGTGCCATAATGGCTCGCGACGCAGTCACGGGGACTTGGTCGATGAGTAGCCTGCGGATAGACTCCGGAACAGGGGCCGGAACCGGGCTGGTGCACGGCTTTGGAAACACCACTGACGAGGTCTGGCTGCTCACATGGTACGAATCCATGGTCACCGACTGCGACTACAACTATGTGTCCTGCGGCATCACCACTGGATCGTACCCAACGGCCTCTCTCACTGTACATGCTGGTCTGATTACCGACCCCGCGGAAGTCTCGATAGACACGATTATCTCCTTCGACAGGGACGAGGACGGCTTGGACGACAGCGTTCGCATCGATCTCGAGGTGGAGTCCAACGCATTCTTCGAAATTCTTGAAGTGACCATCGAGGCCTATGTCAACAACAGCGTGTCTGACTTGGTGGTGTTCGACATCACCGCCGGCAATAGTGTTCCGTCTCCGAGGAGCGTCTGGTTCACTCCTCCTTCATCGGGAGACTGGACCTACGGTATCCGCATCCGCGACGTTACAGGGGAGATTGTGGACCAAGCGTTCTCACTGCCCATGGCTCTGGCTAACATGGAGCCTGTCGCATCCGGTTCGATGTCCACGCCAGTCACTCAGACATGGCTGCCCGTGACCGTGTTCGGTTCGGGGTACGACTCGTGGGGCTTCGGTCAGTTGAATGGTACATTCAGCCACAACGACACCCCTGTAGGGTACATCTGGGACCTAGGAGACAACAACTCGTCCGGATTGAAGAATCCAACCCACTCGTACCTCAATGCCGGAGATTACCAGATTATCCTAGTGGTACAGGACCAAGGAGGATACTACTCGGATCCTCAATCGTGGAACATCTCGGTGAGTGACATCTCCGACCCAATCCCCGAGATCTCTGTGGATGGAGTCATCATCACCGACGAACTGGTGCTCCTCACTGATCAGAGAGTGCAATTCTCAGCCAGAGGGACCTCAGACAACGTCCCCCTCGATGAATTGGTATTCACCTGGGACTGGGGCGACGGGCAGAACGAAGGAGGTCGAGGGGCGGCCGAAGCAGGGCACTCATGGGTGGACGGCAGCGCTGACGGAATTATCTACACTCTGATTTTGACAGTCGATGACGGTATTCACGTCGTCGAGCAATCCATTTACATCAAGGTCTTGAATCGTTTACCGAAACAGATCTTCGACGAACCACTGCAGACATACACGCTGACTCCGCTGACCATGCCGACATTCTTTGAGGACTCAGACGGGATGATTGTCGAGTATAGTTGGTTCTTCGAGGGAGGGGTCAACCTGGACGGCTCTGGGATGGCACTGACTTCCGACTTTTCCTCGACCGAGTCCATCCTGCAGAACCCCAGTGCCGGATGGCTTGAGCCGGGGATGAAGAACGTCACCCTCGAAGTCACCGATGATGATGGCAACACCTCCGTGGCCCTGTTTCAGGTGCAGGTGCTTAATCAGAGACCAGTCGCAGTTTTCGCGAGACCGCAGGATGGAGATGTGGATACGACCTACACATTCGTTAGCGAGTCGTTCGACCCGGATGGTGACACGGCACTGCTGCAGACTAAGTGGGAAATCTCAGACTTCGATGACCCTGTGTACAACGTCTCCTCAGTGAGCCACACCTTCCTTGAGCCCGGGTTGTACACCATCAGCCTCACCATAGTCGACGACAGGGGGCTCTCTTCGGCCACCAAGTCATACTCGATTAGGATAGCCAATCCACTCCCAGTCCCAGAACTTGAATTCAGTTGCCCGAGCGTCAACGGTTCTGTGATGAGTGAAATCCCTCAGACCGAGGACGGTGTCATCTGGCAGGTCCCCCACACTGCTGGAGGGGGCGCATTCGTGGCGCCCGGTGACCCAATTAGATTCGACGGTTCTGACAGTTACGACGCCGACCCACTGTTTGTAGGACGGACATCAACGGATTCCGATTCACCAGAGTGGAACGGTATAGTCTCGTGGATATGGGACTTCGGCGACGCCAGCTCGCCGGTCAGCGGACCGATGGTGTGGCACTCCTATGAGATTCCCGGCACCTACGTCGTGACCCTGACGGTGGTTGACGGTTTTGAGGGTGGTGAGACAAACACGACCACTCTGACCGTTCACGTCTCTAGGGCTCCTGTGATTCTCACCGATGATCCGATCTCTGCCGACTACGTCGCGATGGGTGGCGTCGTGCTGCTGAACTCCAGCGCCGAAGATGCGGACCTAGTCGACGGCATAGAGGCGTGGATGGATCTGGACCAGTCTGACGACAGTGACGGAGATGGCAATCCGAGCAATGACCGTGACCGGCCCCTAACAGGGCCACTGACAGTGAGATGGGACCTTAACGCGCTGCAAGACACCGATCTCGACGGCGACACGCGAAACGACTGGCTGTGGGGCAACCAGACTTGGAACCAGCCTGGTGAAATCAGAATCCTGATGCAGGTGTGCGACGGCGTGGATGTCTGCTCCTCCGAGGAATACGTAATCACTGTCCTCTCGGTTCAGGAAGACGACAAGCCGAAATCGCTGGCCGACCTGACATGGAATGACCTAGTCCCTAACAGGGAGAGTGCGGGGCTGCTAGCCTTGGTTGCGGCCGTCCTCGTACTCGGGTGGTTGATTATGCGAGAGAAAGATGAGGATGAGTTGAATGCCGAGGAAATGCTTGAGACCTACGACGTCACTGAAGTTGAAGTTGAAGGAGGCCTGCCTGGCATGGACCAGCACAAGCCACCTCCGCAGCCGAAGTACCTGACTGTCCAAGAGCGAAGAAACAAGGAGTCCGGATACATCCGACCTATCCGGACGAGGAGGCGCTGAGCGTGGAAGACGGCCCTAGGAAACTCACTGCAGCCGCAATCAACCTCTGTCTGCTCCTGCCCGTGGTCGCCGTGTTCGCTACAGTAATCGCGACTCCGATTGCATCTGCAGAGGCGACCTGTGAAGTTCCGGCCGGAAACTCTCCTGGGATAGATCAGTACTTCGAAGAGCACTCAATCGAAGGTGGCGGATTCTGGAGCGAGAAGTCGATGTTGAAGCCCCTAAATCGTGACTTCAGCACCGATATGACGGTCTACAATGACAGTGCAAATGCGATTAGGATGGAACTGGTGCCTGGCTACCAGTACACCTTCTGCCTCTATTTGAGCTCTGACTCACAGTCGGCGCCGACCATGGGAGCGATTGGCGATGTATACCTGATGAACGAGGCCAACTGGGACCGCTACACATCAAGTTACGAATCTAGGGAGTGGGATGATTTAGAGGAAATTGTCAACGAATTGCCAGTGGAATGGAGAGACCTGGCCATGTGGCTGCCGTTCAGGGATGTCCACGCATACGAGAGCGTCTCTAGTCAGGTGTTCTCAGTGGCCATAGACTCGATTGGTTCGTCGTGGTCCTCCGTCTCTTGGTTCGATTCGGGTGACCCCCAGTACTACCTAGTGGTCGATGGCTGGGACAACGGGAGGAGTTCCGATAGAAAGGCCGCCGGAGGCAGCATGAATGTCGAGATATTGGTCGATGTTGAAGAAAGGACGACTCTGCCCAATTTTGTCGCCTACATCCTGATAGCAGCGCTACCGATAGCTTGCATCATCGTCCCTCTTATCATTCACAGCAAGTACATGTCGGTCGGGATAGGCGACGAAGAAGATTCGCGTCAGGTTCCTTACCTCGAGAATGAGCGCGATGATCGCAACCAAGACGGTTAGGCGGTCTCGTACTCTAGCAGTTGCCACGCGGCCTGTAGGTCCGAGGCGTTGATTCTACCCTGTCGCGAGATGTGCAGGCCCTTGTCCATGGTGGTGTATACTAGGGCCTGTTCAAGCAACGGGGCGTGAATCCTAGTCCAGTCGCCGCCCCATCCTAATCCCATGATGGCATAATGAGCCCCTGAGCCCTTGAGGCCCCACGCTGCCTCGAACAGACGAAGCCCGTCGTGACGGCCTGATGACCGGTAGCAAATCTTGATGATATCTCCGGCATCAGAGCTGTCCTCGACATCGTGTATTATCTCCGAAGCCGAAGGAGGGTTCTCCGATGAGTGAAGGGAGGCAACAACCTTGACCTTTCCCGAAGCATCATCCATCAGAGATCTGCGCGCTTTCGACTCGATATCGACCTCGATATCAATCCAACTGACGCCGCTCTTGATTGCCGCACTCAGCACCTCGATACGTTCTCCCTCTTCTCCCGGATAATGGCCCTGCTGGCGCTCTGGGCGGCATGTAAGGACTACCGGTAGGTCGATGCCCTGCTTAAGTGACTCAAGCGCCCCCTGCACGTCGACCGAGTCGAGTGGTTGTGAGATGAAATCAGGCTCGACGTATTTGGGCCTACGGTCATCCCTCTCCGCTTCCTCCTCTGCGGAATCCGGTTCAGGCATCTGCTCTACGACCCAAAGCTTGTCCAGACGTACCTCGACCATATCCGCCCCAGCAGCAGTCGCCATGGCTGCATCCTTCAGCATCTCATCGACGGTGCACCCTCTCAGTGTAACACAGATGAGTGGTCGAGGCATTCGGCCGCTCCACCTTGGCAGTCTGTATAACCGTGTCGTGCAATTTCACAGGCCTATAGGCCTGGCACGGAATTAATGGTTCATTTTCAGTGATTTTTGGAGCCTCCCTAAGGAGGGTTGATAACCCTCGACCTACACCAAATCACAGATGCGCTGAGGGTTCCCCTAAGGGAACCCTCAAGAGAAAGGGGAGAAAATGGCCGAGAAATACGACGCGAAGGCGATTCAAGTCCTTGAGGGACTAGAGGCGGTTAGAAAGCGCCCGGGGATGTATCTAGGTGACCCGCACGATGGTTCCGCCCTGCATCACTGTATCTGGGAAGTCGTCGATAACGCCGTCGACGAGCACCTCGCTGGGTACAATGCCACGGTCGAGGTGAATCTGGAGAAGGATGGCTCTGTAACGGTCATCGACCATGGCAGGGGGATTCCTGTGGGCAAGCACCCGCAGGAGAAGATCAGTGCCGCCGAGGTCATCATGACCAAGCTCCACGCGGGCGGCAAGTTCGACAACGAGTCGTACAAAGTAGCTGGTGGGCTACACGGCGTCGGAGTGAGTGCTGTCAACGCCGTCTCGGAACGGCTGACGATGACCATCTACCGAGGAGGCAAGGTGTGGAGTCAAGAGTACGTCAGAGGCAAGCGCAAGGCCGCCCTGAAGGCGACTGGTAAATCCGACACCACTGGTACGACAATCAACTTCAAACCCGATATGACCATCTTCAGCGACGTCATCGATTTCGATTTCGAGCAAATCAACACCAGGATGCGCAGGACTGCTTTTTTGAATGCCGGGCTGCAAATCTGGATGCGAGATTTTCGAGGCGAAGATGCTGTCGAGATTGAACACAAGTACGACGGCGGCCTGAAGGAATACGTTGTGGCGATGAACGAGAAGAAGGAGGTTGTCCACGACGAGGTCCTACACATTCTCGGTTCCAAGCAGGGCGACAAGGGCGAAGTGCATGTCGAGGTTGCCATGCAGTGGACCGATGCCTATTCCGAGATTATCCACTGCTTCACGAACATCATCCACAACACCGACGGAGGAACTCACCTGTCGGGACTGAAGGGGTCTCTGACAAGAACGATCAACTCCTACGCCCAATCGAGAAAGCTCCTGAAAAACGTCAGCAGCCTGTCGGGTGACGATGTCCGGGAGGGTTTGTCGGCAGTCATTTCGATTAAACACCCTGACCCCTCCTTCAACGCTCAGACCAAGTCCAAACTGGTGACCAGCGAGGTCACCGGCATCGTCGAACAGATAGTCAACGAAAAGCTCGGCGAGTACTTTGAAGAAAATCCCTCTGTGGCACGCATCATAGTCGACAAGTCGGTCCTCGCGAGCAAAGCACGGGACGCTGCGCGCAAAGCACGGGACTTGACTCGCAGAAAGGGCGTGCTCGAAGGCGGTGGCTTGCCCGGTCAACTGGCCGACTGCCAATCCAAGGACCCCGCCGAGTGTGAGGTCTACATCGTAGAGGGGGAGAGCGCGGGTGGTTCGGCTAAGACCGCCCGAGACAGGCGCATACAGGCCGTACTACCTCTGCGAGGGAAGATCCTCAATGTCGAGAGGCAGTTGGGCAACCTGACCAAGGTGTTCTCGAACGAGCAGATCCAGCGCATGATTAGGGCATTGGGAGCGGGAGTCGGCAACGAGGAGGAGGACGAGGGTGCCTTCGATCCTGAGAAACTGCGCTACGGGAAGATCATCATCATGACCGATGCCGACATTGACGGCGCCCACATCCGCGCCCTGATACTAACTTTCATGTGGCGCTTCATGCGACGGGCTATCTCTAACGGCAATGTGTACATCGCAGCACCTCCTCTGTTCTCAGTATCAAGAGGTAAGCACACAGAGTGGGTGCACAGTGAAAAGGACCGCGATGCCGTAGTGAAGCGCCTGCACAAGGAGGCCCCGACTGCCAAGATTAACGTACAGCGGTACAAGGGACTGGGGGAAATGAACCCAGAGCAGCTATGGGAGACCACGATGGATCCCGAGTCCCGCACCATGATGAAGGTCGAAATCAAAGATTTCGAAACCGATGGAAAACTCGCCTTTGAACCAGTAGATGAATTATTCTCGATACTAATGGGGGATGACGTTCCGGACCGGAGGGCGTTCATCGAGAACAACGCTACCAAGGTGACGGCGTTGGACGTGTGAGGAATCAGAATGGCTGAGGATCTGCTTCGAAGGGACATCTCTGAGGAGATGAAGGAGAGTTACATCAACTATGCCATGAGTGTCATCATCGGGCGTGCCCTGCCTGACGTTAGGGACGGGTTGAAACCGGTCCACCGACGTATCCTCTGGGGGATGCACCAGGCCGGCCACACCCACGAGAAGGGCTACAGCAAGTCCGCTCGTTCAGTCGGGGAAGTGATGGGGAAGTACCACCCGCACGGCGACCAAGCGCTGTACGACACCATGGTCAGGATGGCTCAGGACTTCTCCCTGAGGTACCCGTTGATCGATGGTCAAGGCAATTTCGGCTCTATTGATGGTGACCCTCCTGCTGCTATGAGGTACACCGAAAGTCGCCTCGATCGGATGTCGCATCACATGTTGGATGACATCAACAAGAACACCATCGACATGGAACCCAACTTCGACGACACAGAGACAGAGCCAACAGTGCTGCCGGCTCGGCTACCTAATCTGCTGCTCAACGGCAGTGACGGTATAGCCGTCGGCATGGCGACCAAGATTCCGCCTCACAACCTCAATGAGGTCGCCGCGGCAATCAAGTTCCATGTGGAGAAGGTCATCGAACAGAATCGCAAGATAGGGCTCGACAACCCGCCCAAAATTGACGCGCTTGAGTATATGGAGTTCCTCAAGGGACCAGACTTCCCTACTGGTGCCACGATCCACGGGATAGATGGCATCGTCGACATGTACAAAACCGGTAACGGCCGCTTCCACATCCGCTCGGACATCGAAGTTCAGGATGACTCCTCGGGCAAGAAACTGATAGTCCACTCCATCCCCTATCAGGTGAAGAAGGCCGGGATGCTACAAGGCATAGCCGAGCTCGTCCAGAAGGAGGTCATCAAGGGCATCAGGGACATCAGGGACGAATCCAGCAAGGAAGGAATCAGGGTTGTCATTGAGATTAAGCAAAACGCCGATCCTCACGCCGTGCTAAATCAACTCTATCGTTCCAGCAGGTTGCAAGAGTCTTACTCAGCGAACATGATGGGCATACTAAAGGGTGAACCGGTCCAACTTGACCTGTGCACTATCCTGCACACGCATGTCCGACATAGGGAGTCAATCATTGAGCGACGCACACAATTCAATCTCGAGAAGGCGGCGGCCCGCGCACACATCCTAGAAGGACTGATGAAGGCTCAGAAGAGGATGACTGAGATTATCGAAGTCGGTAGGAACTCTGACTCCCGCGAACAGTTTGAGCAGTACTTGAGGGGCGACGAGAAATACCCCAAAATCAAGCGCTTCGACTTCTCCGAGAAGCAAGCCAAGGCAATAGCCGAGCGACGCCTGTACCAGCTCACCAAGATGAACGTCCAGGAGGTCTCCGATGAACTGGAGAAACTGAAGCAAGCTATCAAGGACTTCGAGGGCATCCTAGATAGTCGAATCCGACGCCTCGGAATCATAATCGCCGAGCTTGATGCGGTTGTCGATAGGCACGGCGACGAGCGGCGCTCCAGCATCGACCCAATGCCTCTGTCAATGGACCGTGAGGATCTTGTCGCCGAGCAGGCCATCGTTATCTCGCTGACTCAGGACAACTACATCCGCCACCTCCCTGTAGAGTCATTCCGGCTTCAGAACAGAGGCGGGAAGGGACTCAAGGGGGTGGCTACTAAGGAGGAAGATACTCCCTCTAAGATAGTCACCTGCTTTTCCAAGGACAGGTTGCTGATTTTCACTGATATGGGCCGTGTCTACGGCCTCAGAGCATGGGAGACGCCGTCTGCCAGCCGCTACGGCAGGGGCTCTCACATACGCAACCTGCTCGGTGGCATCCGCGAGGAGGAGAAAGTAATCTCGATACTTCCCCTCAGCAGGGAGCTCATCGAGAGTCCGGAGGGGAACTACCTGATGTTCGCCACCACGAACGGTCGCATCAAAAAGAGTCGTCTCTCTGAGTACGTCAAAATCAACCGCAATGGGAAGTATGCCTTGCGATTCGCGGAGGGAGATAATGATTCGCTGGTCACCGTCAGACCCGCCACCGAAGTTGACCATGTCGTGTTGGTATCGTCGCAAGGCAACGCCTGTAGGTTCATGCCAGCCGAGGAGAAGTCCAGAGTCGATTCCAACTCGGGAGATATAGTGACCACCCATATCGTCCGAGTTCAAGGTAGAGTCAGTCAGGGAGTCTCCGGGATGAAACTCCGGAAGGGAGACAGTGTGATTGGGATGATTGTGACCGATGACTTCGATACCAGCGTCTTGACTATCTCGAAGTACGGGATGGCCAAGCGCAGCCGCCTCGGTTCAGGCGAAATGATAATTGTAAAGGACGCCGCGGGTAACGAGGTCCTCGACGAAGAAGGTGATGCCCTCACACAGAGGGATGGTTACAGGCGCACCAACAGGGGAACCAAAGGGGTGCGCACGATGTCACTGCGTGATGATGACTGTATCGTCAGCGTACGCCAGATTCCTGACCTTGAAGACCAGTTGTTTATGCTCACCGCAACCGGGATGATGATCAGGATGGTGTCTGGCCAGACCAAGGAGACTCTAGGCAAGGTGACCAAGGGCACTCGAATCATGGAACTGCGCAACGCTGACAGGTCGGGCTATGTAGACGAGATTGTCTTCGTTGCTAGGCTTCCCGCCGTTCTAGTGGACTCCTTGGATGCAGATGAGCCATCCCTCGAAGAAGAGTGAAACCGCTCGGCTTAAGCGAATGAAGCAGGTGGCCAGAGCACTGCGGCAGTCGCATAGCCTGGCCATTGCGCTGGATTGCTAATCCAGTGGTGTTTCACCTCGGGAGTTCGAATCTCCCCTGCCGCGCCACTCTCTCAAGGACAGTTTCATGCGCTCAGCCGTTCTACGAGATACGTGGACTGGGGGCAGTATACCGGGATTGCGGGGCTCGCCCTGCTCACATTCCTAGTCCTCAGGTACCTGAGCCTAAGGCCATCGAACGAGCGTGACTGGGTGATTGAGAACCGTAGGATGGCGTATGCCGAGTTCGACGGCGATGAGGTAACCATGCGAAACGTTAGAGACTTCACTTGGAGATCAACGAAGGACTTCGATGAACTCTGGACTGACTGGACGTTTCGCCCAAGCGAAGTGACTGGGATCTGGCTGGTGCTCGAGTACTTCGACCCGAAGCGCAAGTCCATTGCCCATACGCTGATGAGTTTCGAATTTGAGGACGGGAGGAGGCTAACCTGCTCAATCGAGGTCAGGAGGGAGGTCGGCGAGAAATACCACCCCATCAAAGGCATGTTCAGGCAATACGAACTAATCTACCTCTGGGCTACAGAGAGCGACTCAATAGGAGTTCGAGCGAGATGTAGGAGTAGATCCAAGACTCATCTGTTCGAGGGCGTTGTGCTCGGAGAAGACAGTCATCATAGACTGCTCGAGTCGTTCATTCATAGGACCAACGGCCTGCATGAGAAGCCAGAATGGTACCACAGCATTACCAATACCTGCACCACCAACATTGTCAGGCATGTCAATGAAGTCTATCCTGGCAGAGTGCCCAAGGCGGTGGCCGTGCTTCTCCCTGGACTCAGCCCCAGACTGTTGAAACGCAACAACCTGATTAGTCTCGATGGCACACTGGAGCAGACTCTCGAGTCGAGCCTGATAGACCAACGGTCCGCAGAATGGGACGGAGAGAGTGACTTTGGCGACTGGATAAGGACTTAGAATGGAATGAGAGGATTCAACACAATGGCGCCCTTGGCGTTGTCGTGCTGAGCATTGAGCCAATGGGACTCGGGGCGCCCATAGAGTGGTCGCTGCCGCCCTCAAAGAGTCACATGATTCGCTGGTTGACCCTAGCAGCGCAGGCCGAAGGAGATACAGAACTCAGTTTCACCGGCAACGCCGGGAAGGACGTCCTGTCAATGGTGGACTGTCTGAGAGAGATTGGCGCCGTGATAGATCAGAATGAATCCAGATGGGTCGTCAGCGGAGTCGGGTCGGGAGGATTCCATACGCCAGAAGGGAAGTTTGACTGCGGCAACTCAGGCACAGCAGCCCGCTTCCTAATGGCGATAGCAGCAGGCATGAGTGAGCCGGTCTCCCTTGACGGGGACCTGTCACTGAGGCGGCGCGACATGTCGGCTCTGGCCGGAGCGCTGAGGGAACTCGGCTGCCAAGTCACTTCGGACACACTCCCTCTAACTGTCACTGGACCTGTAGTTCCAGGGCCGGCGCACCTCGATGTCAGCGATTCCAGCCAACCCCTGTCTGCACTCCTGTTGGCTTCACCGGGCTACTCAGGGGCCATTCACCTCAAGACCTCGTTGCACTCTGTGAGCAGGGGTTACTCGGAGCTGTCGTACGAATTGGCCGCTAGATGCGGTTCCTCGAACGAGAAGGGATCGGACCGCGCGGACATCGAGCCATGGAGGCCCATCACACCCGGCGAGGTGAAAATCCCGGGTGAACTAAGTCTGCTCCCCCTCGCTATGCTGCTCGCAGAACTGCACGACGTCGAGGTCGTGCTCACGGGGGACGACTTGGAACTGTCTGGCTCACTGATGGAACTGGCCGAGAGGGCCGAGGAACTGGATTTGCGCGACGAGAGCGATATCATAGCCCCCGCTGCAGCGCTGATGGCTCTGGGCAATGGTGGCAGGATCAGAGGGGTTGCTCATGCCAGAGGAAAGGAGTCTGACAGGATTAGTAGCACTGTTGACCTGTTTGACTGCTTCGGAATGGAGGCTACGGAGACCGATGACGGAATTGAGGTAGTGGGTGGCCAGACCCTAGTCAGGCCAATGCTGCCAGTCGACTCGCATGGAGACCATCGCCTAGCGATGACTGCGATGGCTCTGGCCAGCAAGTGCGGAGGAAGTGTGACCGGGGCCGATGTGTGTGCTGTTAGCGACCCCGACTTCATCGAGAAACTGATGATGTTGGAGAAATAGGATGTCGCGGTTCGAGGGGAATCTGGGCACGCACCTTCTGCTACTACTAGTGGCCGTCATATGGGGGTCAACTTGGGCTGTAGGCAGATTCCTCAGCTATGGGCTGGACGAATCAACAAGAGCCAATCTTGGACCGGCGACCGCCGCTTGGCTGAGATACTTGGTAGCTGTAATCGCCTTCGTGGCTTGGTGCTGGGCATACAGGAATCGCAATGGTCCGAGAATGCTGCCGCACGACTCACGATCATGGCGCTACACTGTGTGGCTGGGACTGCTCGGAACGATGGCATACCAACTTCTCTTCATGCATGGCATGAAGTGGACGGCAGCTGGCGACGCTTCACTAATCATCCCCATCAATCCAGTCTTTACTGTCCTCTTAGCGGCACCTATGCTAGGCCAGAAAGTGACGAAGAAGATGGCCTTTGGACTGTTACTTGGGATAGTTGGAGTTAGTGCGGTAGTCGGCTGGAGCCCGAACACCAACATCCCATTCGAGCATCGGCTGCTAGGAGATGCGATGATTGTTCTCGCTGCCCTCGCTTGGGCGACGAATAGCAACCTGACCAAGATGGCGCTCGAAGAAGATGGCATTGGAACTACCGAGGAATTAGTGATTTGGTACTCGATTGTCGGTTGGATCATGCTCACTCCTTGGATGGTAGTTGAGATTTGGGGCTCGGGTATTCCCAGTCCCAATACGGTGGAGTGGGGTTCGATTGCTTATCTGGGACTATTCTCTACCGTCCTGACTTATGTCTGGTTCGCGAGAGGGATTGACAGGATTGGTCCGACAGCAGCAGCCTCCTATGTATTCCTAGTCCCAGTTTTCGGAGTCCTAAGCGGATGGGCGCTGCTGGACGAGAGCATCGGGGCCTCGATGCTTGTGGGTTTTGTGTTGATAGTAATAGGTGTCAGAGAGGTCCAGAGAGAGAGTGCGAGGCTAAGGGTCAATTGAGGGGCGCCTACAGTCTTGCCTCATCGTTAAATAGAGGGGGTCAGTGGGGCGCCAACGAGGTAGTCACATGGCGCGCAAGCCAGCGAAGATGTATCGCCAAATCAAGGGCCAGGCTTACACCCGGCGGGAGTACTCTGGAGGAGTCCCGAACAACCGCATACTGCGCTTCTTCATGGGCAATAGGAAGGTAGCGGAAGCAGGTCAGTTCAAGGTCATCGTCGAGCTCACTGCCGACAATCCGTGCCAGGTCCGCGACTCGGCTCTGGAATCAGCTCGGCAAGTGGCCAATGCCACTATCAGGAAGGTTGCAGGGGAGATGGGATACGCGCTTCGAATGCACACCTATCCTCATCAAATACTGCGTGAGAATAAGCAGGCCACCGGCGCAGGGGCGGATCGTGTCTCACTTGGAATGCGGCAGTCGTTCGGTAAGAACGTCGGTACCGCAGCTCGCGTCCAGCGTGATCAGACTCTGGTCTCGATTCAGACTGACCCAAAGCACTACCTCACAGCACGGGACGCTCTCAGGAAGGCGTGCTGCAAATTCCCGACACCCTGTACGATTAGGCTCGTCGAGGGCGCCGAGCATTTGAAGGGCCTAGTGTGAGGGCGTAGGGCCATGTCGCCCTCAGATCCGTTGAGCGTGCTGCAGGACTCTCTTCGTGATTCACCCATCATCTGGAAGGGCGATTATCCGTACTTCATCCACCCCATATCCGACGGCATCCCAAGGATGGATGCAGACGTGCTGCGTGCCACCCGCGACCTCATCGTAGAGATGGTAGACTGGTCGAAGGTCGACCTCGTGGTCAGCGTCGAGGCGATGGGACTGCCCCTTCTAGCAGCAGTAGGAGATGCCACTGGAAAGCCAACAGTGGTGATTCGCAAACGCCAGTACGGGATGGAGGGCGAAGTCCGGGTCGATGTTGCGACCGGGTACTCCCAGTCCACCACTTACATCAACGACATCAAACCAGGAGAGAGGATACTCATCGTCGATGATGTAATCTCAACCGGCGGCACGCTTGAGCCGATACTGGCAACACTCGAGGAGATGGGCGTGATTCTGCAGGACGTCGTCATCGCCATCGAGAAGGGCGAGGGACGCGAGAGGCTCGCGAAGGAGCGGCCGGACTGGCCAATCAGAACTCTGGCTCGCATAGACATAATCAACGGCAAAGTCGAGATTATCGAGTGATTAAATGGACTTGGACAGACATGATTTCGAGCTCGACGATTTAGTCGAGAGGATTAGGGCTAACGATAACCGACTTGTCGCTCTACAGGTTCCTGAGGGGCTGAAGATGCAGGCTCTGGAGATGATGGACTCAATTGAGGACGAGTCGGATGCCAAGGTCATCCTGGCTGCCGACCCGTGCTACGGGGCGTGCGACCTAGTTCATGACAAGATGAGGATGATGGGGGTCGAGCTGGTCGCACACATGGGCCACAGTCAGATGAACATCGACTCGGGAATGCCGACTCACTTCATCCCAGTCACCTACGATGGCGACCCCGAGTTGGCAGCGGCCCTGCCTTTACTTGAGAGTCATCGCGCAATCGCTCAGTCGCGATTGGAGTCGGTCGATAAGGAGGCTGATATTGACGAAGAAGCTGCCAAGGAGCGTTTTCTCGATGCGGTTGGGCGGGTTGCCCCTCTGACGGGAGCGAGGCTCGGCCTAGTGGGATCCATACAGCACCTCCATCTGCTTGAGGAGTTCAAGAGTAGACTTGAGATGGCGGGCTTCGACGTAGAGATACCTGTCGGCGGCGACAGGCTGACCTTTCCCGGCCAAGTACTCGGCTGCAACTATTCAGGCGACGACCCGTCGATAGGGCACTACATGTTCCTCGGCTCGGGCGACTTCCATCCCATCGGCCTAGTGCTGCATACCGGTAAGCCGCTGACGATGCTCGACCCTTACTCGGGGGATGCCACCGAGATGTCCCTAGAACGCATCGAGAGGATTCTGCGCCAGCGCTTCGGTCTGATAAACTCGGTCGACGAGGCCCAGACGTTCGGTATCCTGATTGGCGAGAAACCGGGCCAAATGCGTCGTAACCTCGCAATACGCATGAAGCGCCTACTTGAGAAGCACGGGCGCAAGGGATACCTGCTGGCACTGGACCACATAAGTCCAGACCTCATCGACTTCTACCCGGTCGATGCCTACGTCAACACCGCCTGCCCTCGAATAGCAATCGATGACTCAGTAAGGTACGCCAAGCCGCTCATCACCCCGTACGAGCTCGAAGTTGCACTTGGAGAAAAGAAGTGGGAGACGGGTTACCAGTTCGACGAGATACCCTGACTCACGTGCACACCGCAGACGGGCATATGCACGCGCGCTGCTCCACATATGTCTAATAACGATGTGAGCACGAGTCACATGATGGTCGACTACCTTGACAGAATAGGAGCGGGCAAGGTCCTGCTGGACAGGATGTTTTTCTCGTTCGATTGGACGCCGCCTGCACTGGTCGGTCGCGATGAGGAACTCGGTGAGCTCGCTTCGATGTTTATTGGAGTGGATGGGCACGGAGTCAGTGGCAGGGCAGTCATTACAGGACCAGTAGGTTCGGGTAAGACGGTGATGACACGTCGCTTCGGAGAAGATCTTCAGCGAATGCTGGACGGGCGCAGGAAGATAGTTCTCGCTCATGTCAACTGCCGCAACCACCCAACTGCCTCGCAGGTGTTGCAGGAGATTGCTCGCTCACTCGACTCTGGTCACCCAGAACGGGGCTTCAGCTCAAGCGAGATCATACAATCTATTCGTCGTAACCTCAAGGTACACAAGACCCATCTCCTGCTGACCCTCGACGAAGTCGATGTGCTAATTCGCAACGACAAAGGCGACCTGATCTACAAGCTGCTCCGAATC
>Ga0208131_1000051_pt1 | contig 33196 bp, 33 predicted proteins | sample ETNtaG_14_FD_185781 | JGI IMG/M metagenome (GOLD analysis project Ga0208131, IMG submission 185781) | Marine microbial and viral communities from oxygen minimum zone, Eastern Pacific Ocean - ETNP201406SV73 (SPAdes) (version 2) | ecosystem: Environmental > Aquatic > Marine > Oceanic ...
CACCCTTGAAACGACACCGTTTTCGACTCCTGCTGGGTCCACCAGAAACCCCGAGGTTTGGGCCGGTCTGGACTACGGATCAGAAGGTTGGGGGGTTCGAGTCCCTCCGAGCGCGCCAGTCCCAACAGGTCAGGCGGTGTCTCCCCGGAGCACGCCCGGCCTTTCGTGGTTCTGGGGCCCGCCGGATCGGCCGAACCCGGGGTTCGGAACGTTCCCGTACCCGACCATGCCGGTCATAGGATCCGACGATGACCGACCCGCTCCCAACCACACCCGGACCGGCCGTCGATCCGGCCCTGGTCGAGTTCGCCGTGGAGATCGCCCGGGAGGCCGGTGAGCTGACCCTCCGTTACTTCCGACAGCCCGACCTGGCCGTCGAGGGCAAGGACGACGGCACACCGGTCACGGTGGCCGACCGGGGCGCCGAACGACTGCTGCGCGAACGGATCGGGGAGGCCTTCCCCGACGACGCCATCGTGGGCGAAGAGGAAGCCGACGTCGCCGGGACCTCCGGCCGGACATGGATCCTGGACCCGATCGACGGCACACAGTCGTTCATCCACGGCGTTCCCCTCTACTCCAACCTGGTGGCTCTGGAAGACGAGCACGGTCCCGCCGTCGGGGTCATCAACGTTCCCGGCCTGGACGAGTGCGTCTGGGCCGGACGCGGCCGTGGCTGCTTCCTGGACGGTGAACCGACACGGGTCTCCGAACGCACCGACGTGAGGGGGGCATGCATCGTGACCAGCGGCGTCGACTACTGGCCGTCCGCCGCCGCCCTGGACCAGTTCATCGGAAAGGGCGCCGTGATCCGGACCTGGGGAGATGCCTACGGCTACGTCCTGGTGGCCACGGGGCGGGCCGATGCCATGGTGGATCCGGTCGTGTTCCGTTGGGACGTCGCTCCGATGCTCACGATCCTCCCCGAGGCCGGCGGGGTCTTCACGGACCTCTCCGGAGCGGTCACAGCCGAGGGCGGAGACGCCCTGGCGACCAACCCGGCACTCCTCGACCAGATCCTGGACCTGGTCGGGCGGAGCTGACCCGGTCTGACCGGGTACCACCTCAGACCAGCGCCCGGTCCCCCTCGAACACCTCGGCCTCCAGGCCCCTGGCCGCCAACTCCTCCAGGAAGGCCAGCGGCTCGACCATCTCGGCCAGGCCGACCATTCCCCGGACACGGTTACGGCCGGTCAGCAGCCACTCCACCGCTGTGGCCGCCACCGCAGCTGCAGCCACCGCCGGTCGCCCGGAGGCACCCAGCACGACAACGTCCTCCACGCCGTCGCGGCGGCCGCGGACCTCCACCCGGACCGCCCCTGGCCCTCCCTCCAGATGCGACGGGGAAAGCATGGGCAGCGGGGCCGTGAGCCTGTCGCGGCGCGTCGCCGCCATGCGGGCCGTGATCCGACCCACCTCCGGAAAGGCGTGGTGGAGGAGCACGGGGTCCGGGAGGGCGGCCCGATAGCAGTCCCGTGGGCCCACCGGATCCGGGAACCAGACCAGTTCCCGACCGGATCCGCCGGATCGACGCACCCAACCCCCCTCACGCCAGTCGAAGGAGCGGCGGCTGAGGGCCCGATGGTGGACCAGGGCGCAGGCCGGTCCACCGGTCCCGGCCTTGGCCACGTGGATCTCATCGACGCTCTCGAACCAGGAGCGACCGTGGGCTGCCAGGAGGCAGCTGAGACCCGGAGCGAAGCCGGACCCGACGGCCACAGGTACCCCTGCCCGGCCCGCTGCACCGGCCAGGGCCAGCACCGCGATCGTCTCTGCCAGCCCGTCCCCCACCAGCACAGCGGGACGTCCGGCCTGGATCGTCGCCTCCACGGCCTCGAACTGGGTGCCCCGGGGGGTCGCGATGACCACGGCATCGGCCTCGATGGCGACCGGGAAGGGATGGTGCTCGAGGACGACCCGTTCTCCGAGCGAGCGCCCTACTCGTGCCAGACGATCAGCCGACGTGTCACGGAGCACGATCGAGTCCACCGTGTCAGTTGCGAGCAGTTGGCGGGCAACGCGGGCGCCGACCGCACCGGCACCCAGGACGGCGACCCTCATCAGCGCAACCTCGGGCCCGCGAGGACCCTCCATCCGCCCGATCGGCGGGCGATGCCCGCGCCTCCACGGAGGCGGAGTACGCCAGCGACGGCTGCGGACACCGAGACTGCTGCGAGGGCTCGTCTGATCACCTGCATGGACGTGGGGCTAGCTGGATTCGAACCAGCGACCTCACCCTTATCAGGGGTGCGCTCTAACCAACTGAGCTATAGCCCCGCAGACCCCGGAACGGTATCCGGGGCTCCAGACGGCTGGCTACCCGCCAGGTGGTGGTGGAGGGCCGGCATCACCGGATCCGGCTGCCTCATCCACGAGGACGTCGCCGCGTCGTAGCCGGCGCTGCCTCACCGCCGTCTCCTCCTCGATCATCGTGAACCGGATGCCCCCGGTCAGATCGCTGATCAGGTTGAACAGGACGACCAGGACGACCGTGACGCCGATCCCGCCGACCACCAGGACCAGGCCTCCCAGGACGAAGATGCGGAAGATCTGGGCGCTATCGAACTCGAACGACTCGAGGGCGAAGAGTTCCTTGATGAAGGACTCGATCTTCGAGATCGTTCCGGCCTCGTCAGCGGCGCTCCAGAGCATCCGCGTCGCTATGACGAGCAGTCCCCAGATGCACAGGTAGAAGACCAGGCTGACCTTCAGGACCGACCACGGCTCAATGTGTCGCACCAGGCGGCGCACCCGTCGAACCCGATAGCTCCCACGTGGTGCCCGCGGCTCCCTGGGTGCCGAAACCGCCTTCGGGGCGGCGTCGCGGCGCAGCACCCGCGGAATCCTTGCCCGATCCCTTCGGAACACCGGTTCGGCGGCAATGTGCCCATCGTCTTCATCAGGATCACCGTCGTCGTCGAATCGACGCGCCAGGAGGTCAGCCGAGGACTCCACCACGGGTACGGCCTCGGTGGGTTCCCCAACCTCGACCGAGGGACGACCGGCTTCATCCCCGGGCCCGGACGCCTCGGAATCGGACGTCTCAACCGAATCCTCGTCCGGTTCGTCGTCGGCGTCATCGGGTCGACGCGAACCCTCGATCTCGTCGTCGGCCACGGGCCGGAAGTCTAGGGGTAGGCGTAGGGGCGACAGCGTTCGCCCCGACAGGGGGCAGCGACGGCTCGGGCGATCGCACGGGCGCGACCCACCCGGACCGTGACCTCCACCGAGGTCCCCAACTGCCTGAACGACTCCAGGACCGCCCCGTTCGCCGCCGCCATCTCGCCTGCCCGCCTACGCCCATCGCCGGGATCCACCACGGAGGCCAGGGCAGCGGCGTCAGCCGCCGTCTGGGCCATTGCCCGTTCACCGACCAGCAGTGCCGTCTCCACGATCAGGGCGGCAAGCCCCAGCGCCATGGACACCAGCAATGCCACCAGGGGCAGGAGTTGGCCCCTGTCATCGTTGCCCACGTTCAACCGGTCCCCTTCTCCGGAAGATCCGGAGGTCGGCTACGTCGCGGGGAGGTGGCGGGTCCGAAGGAGTCGGACCGGATCAGTCGGCCGGTGCGTCTCCGGCGATCTCCACGGCGTCTTCGCCTTCGAGCGGCTCGTCATCCAGGTTCTCTGCAGGCGCCGGTGAGACGGCTGCGACCTGCTGGCCCGCTCCGGGTGACATCACCCGGACGCCGGTCGCATCCCGACCCTGGACCGAGATGTCCGATGCCGGCATGCGGATGATCATTCCCGCTGTCGTCACGGCGAACAGCTCGTCGGTCTCGCCGACGATCAGTGCCCCCGCAACCGAGCCCCTCCCGGTAGTGGTCCTGATGCCCCGGACACCCAGTCCGGCACGACCCTTCCTGGTGAACTCGTCCAGCTCGGTCCGCTTGCCGTAACCCTCAGTGGTCAGGTGCATGATCGTGGTGTCCGGCCTGCCCACGCAGCACGACACCAGCTCGTCGCTCCCCCGGAACCTCATGCCCTTCACCCCGGCTGCGCTACGACCCATGGCCCGCACGTCGGACTCGGAGATCCGCAACGTCTGACCCGAGCTGGAGACCAGGAAGATGTCGTCCTCGCCGCTCGTCGGTACCACCGCCACCAGCTCGTCACCGTCGTTCAGGCGCACGGCTATGAGGCCGGCCTTCAACGATGAGTCGTAAGCCGTGAAGCGGGTCTTCTTGACCCGCCCGGACCGTGTGGCGAAGAACAGGAAGCGATGTGATTCGTAGTCGCGGGTGTCGATGATCGCCTTGATCCGCTCGTCCGGCTGCAGCGGTAGGAGGTTCACCACCGGGGTTCCACGTGCGGTGCGACCGGCCATCGGAATCTCGTGGGCCTTCAGCCGGTACACCCTTCCCCGTGTGGAGAAGAACAGCAGGTAGGAGTGCGCCGTGGTGTAGATCAGGTGGGCGACCACATCCTCGTCCTTCAGCTTCGCCCCGGTGACGCCCTTGCCGCCACGACCCTGGGTACGGAACTCCGAGGTGGACATGGTCTTCACGTAACCGGCCGCACTCATGGCGAAGACGAACTCTTCGTCGTCGATCAGGTCCTCGATGTCCAGCTCGCCCGGATCGCGGACCATCAGGCTGCGCCGTGGGGTGGCGTGCTTGTCGCGAACGGCTGTCAGCTCCTCCTTGATGACCGCCCGGAGCTGGTCCTGGTCATCCAGGATGGCCTCCAGTTCGGCGATCGTCTTCCTCAGCTCGACCAGGCGTTGCTCCAGGTTGCTGCGCCCCAACCGGGTCAGCCGCACGAGCTGCATGTCCAGGATGTGGTTGGCCTGGACCTCGCTGAACTCGAAGCCGTCCCCCATCAGGCCCTCGCGCGCCGTGGCCCTGTCCTCGGAACCACGGATCAACGAGATGATGTCGTCGATGCGCTCGAGTGCCTTCAGCAGGCCCTCCGTTATGTGTGCTTCGTCACGGGCCCGGCCCAGTCGGAACTCGGTACGCCTCCGGACGACCTCCACCTGGTGGTCCACGTAGGCCACCAGGAGGTCCCGCAGGTTCAGGGTCCGTGGAACACCGTCGACCAGGGCGACCGTGTTGACCGAGAACGTCGTCTGGAGCGGTGTGCGCTTGAAGAGGTTGTTCAGGATCACCAGCACAGGGGCGTCCCGCTTGAGCGTGATGACGATCCGGGTGCGGCCCTCGGCCGATTCGTCGTTCACGTCGGAGATGCCGTCGATCTCCCTGGCGTCCACCAGGTCGCGGATCTTGGACATGATCAGGTTCGGGCTGGCCTGGTACGGCAACTCGGTGACGACGATGCGGCTGGACCTGGGTCCCTCCTCGATATCGGTGAGGGCCCGCATGCGGACCTGTCCCCTGCCTGTCCGATAGGCCTCGCGGATGCCTGACCGCCCGAGGATGAGCGCCCCCGTGGGGAAGTCGGGACCCGGCAGGTGTTCCATCAGGTCATCCGGCGTGGCGTCCGGATGGTCGATGAGGTGGATGGTTGCGTCGATGACCTCGCCCAGGTTGTGGGTGGGGATGTTGGTCGCCATTCCCACTGCTATGCCCTGGCTGCCGTTCACCAGCAGGTTCGGGAACCTGGCCGGCAGCACCCTGGGTTCGATGAACTCACCGGAGTAATTCTCGGTGAAGTCGACCGTGTCCTCGTCGATCCCGGCGAGGAGGTGGAGGGCGATCGGGTCCAGGCGGCACTCCGTGTATCTGGCGGCGGCAGCCGAATCGTCCGGCGAGTAGCCGAAGTTGCCCTTCGGGTGGATCACCGGGTGCCGCAGGCTGAAGGACTGGGCCATCCTGACCAGGGCGTCATAGATCGCCTGGTCGCCGTGGGGGTGGTACTTGCCCATGACCTCGCCGGTCACCCTGGCGCACTTCATGGTGGGTCGGTCCGGTCGGGCCCCCAGGTCGTACATGCCCCAGAGGATCCGCCTGTGGACCGGCTTGAGCCCGTCACGGGCGTCTGGAAGGGCCCGCGACACGATCACCGACATGGCGTAGTCGAGGAACGACTGCTCCATCTCCTCCTGGATCTCGATCGGCTGGATGGATCCCAGGGCCGGGGCCACGTCGTCCACCGGCGGCTCGGTGACGTCTCCCATCAGATGTCCAGGAACCGCACGTCGTGTGCGTTCATCTGGATGAACCGCTTGCGGCTCTCCACGTCCTCGCCCATGAGGGTGGAGAACACCTCGTCGGCAATGGCCACCATCTCGACCGAGACCTGGAGCAGGCTCCGACGCGACGGATCCATGGTGGTCTCCTTCAACTCGCCGAAGTCCATCTCGCCGAGGCCCTTCAGGCGCTGGAACTCCCTCTTGTGGTTCGGATGTTCGGCCAGGAAGGCGTTCTTGGCGTGATCGTCCTTCAGGTAGACCTTCTCGCGCCCGACGATGGTCGAGTAGAGGGGAGGCTGGGCTATGTAGACGTGCCCCCGCTCCACCAGCGGCCTCATCTGCCGGAAGAAGAACGTCAGCAGCAGGGTCCGGATGTGGCTGCCGTCCACATCGGCGTCACAGAGGAGGACCACCTTGTGGTAGCGGATCTTCTCGGCATCGAAATCGTCTCCGAAGCCGCCGCCGATCGCCTGGATGAGCGTCTGGATCTCGGCGTTCTTGAGCATCCGGTCCGCCCGGGCCCGCTCCACGTTGAGGATCTTTCCCCGGATCGGGAGGATCGCCATGGTCCGTGGGTCCCTCGCCTGGACGGCCGATCCTCCGGCGGAATCCCCCTCGACGATGAACAGTTCCGACTCACGCGGGTCCCTCGACGCACAGTCCTTCAGCTTGTCCGGCATTCCGGCGCCGTCCAGGGCGGACTTGCGCCTCGCCGACTTGCGTGCATCCTGGGCGGCCACCCTGGCACGCTGGGCGTTGACCGCCTTCTGGAGGATCCGCTTGCCCTCCGACGGGTGTTCCTCAAGCCATTCGGCGAGCTTCTCGTTGGTGGTCCGCTGCACCAGCGACCGGGTCTCGACGTTGCCCAACTTGGACTTCGTCTGTCCCTCGAACTGCGGATCCTCCAACCTCACGCTGATGATCGCCGTGAGGCCCTCGCGTATGTCCTCTCCCTGGAGGTTGTCGTCGTTCTCCTTCAACAGGCCGCGCTTGCGGGCGTAGCGGTTCACCACCGCGGTGAGGGCACTCCGGAAGCCCTCCTCGTGCATGCCTCCCTCAAGGGTGTTGATCCCGTTGGCGAAGGAATGCAGGCCGTCGCTGTTGAAGCCGGTGTTCCACTGGAAGGCCACCTCCACCTCCTGGCCGTCCTCCTCGCCCTCGATGTGGCCAACCTCGGCGAAGAGCGATTCCTTGGAGGCATTCACATGGGCCACGAAGTCGCGGATGCCTCCCTCGTAGCAGTAGGCGATGTCCTCGTGGCGCTCGCCCTCCCGGTTGTCGCTGAGGCGAATCTCCAGGCCACGGTTGAGAAAGGCCATCATCTGGAAGCGTTCCGCCAACGTCTGGAACCTGAAGCGGGTCTCTTCGAAGACCGTGCCATCCGGCCAGAAGCGAACCGTGGTGCCCGTGCGGTCGTCAGGCGTGGTGCCAACGGCCGAGAGACGCGTCTTGAGCTGCCCGCCATCCACGAAGTCCATGTAGTGGCGGTGGCCGTCCCGGTCGATCTCGACCTCGACCCGACTGGAGAGGGCGTTCACCACGGAGATGCCGACCCCGTGCAGGCCCCCTGAGACCTTGTAGCCCTCACCCCCGAACTTGCCACCGGCGTGCAGGAGCGTGAGCACGACCTCGGCGGCGGAGAGGTCGGTGAACTGATGGTGGCGTTCGACCGGGATTCCCCGGCCGTCGTCCGACACCTGACAGCAGTCGCCTTCCAGCAGGACCACGTCGATGGTCGTGCAGTGACCGGCCATGGCCTCGTCGACCGAGTTGTCCACCACCTCCCAGACCAGGTGGTGGAGGCCCGTCGGGCCGGTCGAACCGATGTACATGCCGGGCCGTTTGCGGACCGCCTCCAGTCCTTCCAGGACCGTGATGTCCGCTGCGCTGTAGGTGGTCTCGGGGCTCGTCATGGTGTCCCCTCCGGAGGTGTCGTGGTGCAGGGGCTCGAGGAAGCCGAGAATTGCGTCGTGTAGGCATTAAACCGCAGGTCAGAGGGCCAGTTCACGACCCAACCAGCCTACCAGCAGAGGCCCTCTGGGCCACTGATTCAAGCCCGCCCGGAACGGTGTGCAGACACCCCCTGCCGGGGCGTCCGAAAAATCGGTCAGGTACCCCGTGCGGGCTCTACCCGGACCCTCACAGCGGTAATGCGTCCGGGTCCGACCATGCCGTCGATGCGCTCCAGCAACTGGGTCTCGAGCCAGGAGATCTGGCTGGCCCAGGCCGGGTCGTGGACGCTCACCAAGAGCTCCGATCCCCGTACCGCAACGGCCTTGATCCTTGAGGCAAGGCCTTCACCCACCACCTCGGGCCACCTGTCCAGGAGCGTCGCCATCGAGTCGATCTCCGGTGATCCCATTCCGGCCAGGAGCCGTTCCAGGCTCCTACGGATGGGTGTGGGCCCGCGATCCTCAGCCATTGCCCGCAGAGAGGTTCCCGGTCCCCTGCCCACCCGTTCGACAACCCGCTTGCTTCACGAGAACACCCCGTCAGCCAACCGCAGGACCGATCCCGCCTCCACCCCATCCGGAACGGCCCCCGCCGTGGTGATGACCGACTGTGTGACCGGCAGGATGTCGACCAGGGCACGCACCCTGTCGTCGTCCAACTCTGAGAACACATCATCGAGCAGCACCACCGGGTCGGTTCCGGTCCGGTCGACGACCAGACGGTGGCCCGCCAGGCGCATCGCCAGGGCCAGCGACCGCTGTTCCCCCTGCGACGAATGCGTACGGGTCGGAAGGCCGTCCATCCGGATCATCACGTCGTCACGATGCGGTCCGACGGTGCTGATCCCGCGTCGTACGTCGTCAGCGCGGGCATGCCCCAGGGACTCCACCAGGCCCTCGGCAGACCACTCGTCGCAATAGGCCATGGAAATATCTGAGGTTCCTCCGCTCACGGCCCCGAGGAAGTCTCCCACCAGGGGTTCGAGGGCTCCGAGGATCTCCCGCCTGGCTGCGGCCAGGTTCCCGCCCACCTCACCCAGCTTGGCGTCCCACACATCCAGGGTCATCGCCACGTCATCGGTCAACCGCCCCCGGGCCTGCTTCAGGAGCGCATTGCGTTGTCTCAGGATCCTGTCGAGGTCGGTGCTCAGCAGGTGGTTGCGGGGGTGTACGTCCGCCAGCAGGTCGTCCAACCACCTCCGCCTCCCACCCGGCCCCCCCTTGACCACCCCGAGGTCCTCCGGTCCGAAGACCGTCGTCCTGAAGTGACCCAGCAGGTCCCTCATCCGTTGGACCTGATTCGAGTTCACGAGGATGCGATTGCGTCCGGTCGAGGTGATCTCCGCCTCCAACAGGATCGTCCTCTCCCCCTCGGTGACCTCCGCCCGCACCACGGCCCGATCGGCGCCATGCCTGATGAGTGCCTCGTTCGGTGCCCCACGAAACGAGGACCCTCGTGCCAGCCAGGCGATCGCCTCGACGAGGTTGGTCTTTCCCTGCCCGTTGGACCCGACCACGAGGGTCACACCCGGATCCAGGACCACGTCCACGGACGCGTGGTTGCGAAAGTCGGTCAACCAGAGCCGATCCACGCTCACGACAGGACTCCAGATCCAGGAACGCCAGGGTCGGACGTGACCGTCAGGAAACCCGTACGGGCATGAGCAGGTAGAGGAACTGGTCGTCTCCCGTGCTGCGCAGGATCGCCGGCTTGAGCGAGTCGATGGTCTCCAACCTGACCTCGTCACCGGGGCTGGCCTCCAGGCCGTCCACCAGGTACTCGGGGTTGAAGGCGACGGTCAGGTCCGACCCGGTGTAGTCCGCGTCCAACGTCTCCCTCGCCTGTCCGACGTCCTGGGTTATCGCCACCAGCTCCAGCCCCTCGGATGACATCGCCAACCTCACCGGAGTGGAGTCCCTGGCCAGGATTCCCACCCTCCTGACGGCTTCCAACAGCGCCTGACGATCCACCACCAGTGAATTCGGATGCTCGACCGGGATGAGGCCCCGATAGTTCGGGAATTCCCCCTCGATGAGGCGGGTGACGATCTGGACGTCGTCGATCACGAATGACGCATCACGCTCACCGAGGATGATCGTGAGATCAGAAGCGTCCCCCAGAACACGTGCCACGGCGTCCAGGGCCCGGGATGGAACCAACACCGTCTGGTCTCGTCCCAGGATGGAGGTGCCGGGAAGGTCGCTCACAGCCAGCCGATATGAATCGGTGGCCACGAAGCGGAGGCCGTCCTCTTCAGCCGCCATCAGGACACCGGTAAGGATCGGCCTGGCATCGTCGACGCTCGCCGCCTTCACCACCTGGTCCAGGGCGGCCGATACCACGAGTGCGTCGAGCGTCACCGAGTCGCCCCCGGGCTCGTCGAACCTCGGGTACTCGTCGGCGGACATGACCCGGAGGCTGAAGTCGGAGCGTCCGGAGACAAGGCTCACCCCGTCGTCGCCGACCGAGAACTCAATCTGGCCACTGTCCATTGCACGCACGATGTCGGACCCGAGCTGGGCGGACAACACGACGGACCCGTCGCCGTCGCCGCCGACCGTGGCTTTCACCCGGATCGTCAGATCCAGATCGCTACCGGTGACCGTGAGCCTGTCGCCTACGAGTTGCAGGTGGAGGCCGGACAGGACCGGGAGGCTGCCACCCCTTCCGGACACGGCGCGTCTGGCAATTGAGAACGCCCGGTCGAGTACATCTCGCTCGCATCGGAACTTCACAGGCTGGTCTCTTTCAACTGGTGAGGATTCAGATCAGGTAGTAGTGGTAATAGGTGCTGTGGATTGTGGAGTATCGCCCATCTCCGCAGGTCAGGGGGATGATGCTAGGGACCTGGTAGTCCACAGTGGTCCACACCCCTGAGCGGTCCGGAAGATTTCCTGTGTACGGAGAAGTGTCTTTCCACCGGTAGTCCACAGTGTCATACACCGGTTACCGGTCAGGGCCTGGTGCGAATTGACGAGATCAGGGCGGATACCTGGTCGTAGATGTCCCGACGTTCCGGCATCAACTTGCCGATCTTATCTACTGCGTGGATGACCGTCGTGTGGTCCCTGCCGCCGAACAGCCGTCCGAGGGATGGATAGCTCAGGTCGGTCAACTCGCGGAACACGTACATGGACACCTGTCGGGCTGTGACCAGCGGCCGCCGACGGTTTGGACCTATGAGTTCCTCACGGGAGAAGCCGTAGAGGTCGGTCGTCTTGGACAGGATCAGTTCCGGTGTGATGATCAGCGGCGACGTGCTGGAGATCAGGTCGCTCAGGATGCTTACGGCTAGTGCCCTGGTACACGGCTCATGGTTGAGGCTCGAGTAGGCAGTGACCCTGGTGAGGGCACCCTCCAGTTCCCTGATGTTGTTGGTGATGCTCTCGGCTATGAAGAGCAGCACGTCGTCCGGTACCTGGATGCCGCTCGGTGTCTGCTCGGCCTTCTTGCGGAGGATCGCCAGGCGGGTCTCCACGTCTGGAGGCTGGATGTGGGTGACCAGGCCCATCTTGAATCGACTACGCAGACGATCCTCCAGCGTGGAGATCGAATCAGGTGACCGATCGCTTGACATGACGATCTGGCCACCTTCCTGCTGGATCGAGTTGAACGTATGGAAGAATTCCTCCTGCAGGCCTTCCTTCCCCTCCATGAACTGGATGTCATCGACCAGGAGGACGTCGTTCTTCCTGTACCTGTCCTTGAACTCCTGAAGCTGCTTGTTGCGGATGGCCTCGACGAAGCGGCTCATGAACGTCTCGCTGGATACGTACTGCACCCGGTAGGTCGGATAGTGGGCGGTCACGTAGTTGCCGACCGCCTGGAGCAGGTGGGTCTTGCCCAGGCCGGCGTCGCCGTAGATGAACAACGGGTTGTAGGAGCGACCCGGGGTTTCTGCGACCGCCTGGGCGGCGGCGTGAGCAAACCGATTGGACGAACCGATGACGAAGTCCTCGAACGTGAGTCTTCCTATGGATGGACCCTCGGCGGATGTACTCGTCGTCGGGTGGATGGAGGTCACCGGGGCGGGAGCTGGTGCGGTCAGGACCGGAGAAATGACCTGTGGTTCGCTGGTTGGTGCTGGAACCGTGATCCTGAGGGGAGGAGCGTTGTCCACCTCTTCACGGATCACGATCTGCAGGCTCAACTGGTCGTCGCTTATCTTGGCCACCGCTTCGTCGACCATTGCGCGGTAACGACCCTCGATCCGGTCCCGCAGGATGTTGCTGGGTACTGAAATGGTCAGGGTTTCGACGTCAGCGGTCACCGGCTGGGCGCTGTTGAACGTCATCTGCCACACGACGTCTGACACCTGAGCCTGGATGGCGGCAGCACATGCCTCCCATAACACCGTCGCGTCCGTCATCGTCAGGCTCCGTTCAGGTTGTCCACATATGTGGAATTTTCTGTGGAAAAATCTCTGAAGGCGGAAAACGGCGATCTCACGACCACTCCGCCCTCTGTGTGGGCGGGGCAACGTAGCAGCCTGTGGATGACCGTGCGCCGGGCCGATTCGAATGCCACGTCGCGCCTGCTCAGACAGATGTTCGCGCGATCGGCGCGATCACGGTGGAAGCGGCCCGCTGGGACCTCTCGTAGCTCCAGGAGGGCACGGCGACCCGATCTATCCTGTGGATATTGTGGATAACTGTGATCCCCTTGCTGAGAGGGATCATGTCGCCGTGGACCGGTGCAACGGATCTCGAGGATTCCTGGTTGGCGCGTGCCCGGAGTGCCCCGTAGCCTGAGGTCCGGATTCCGGATCGCCCATTCCAGGGTGGTTCGACCCGACTGACCTCAAGGTCGGTACCGTCGTCCAACGGGTCGACGTGCGGACGTATCAGGTCCGCGACGAACGAAAATCGAAGGCACCCGGGTGCTCCCCTTCCTGATGACGCCCACTGTGCCGGTAGGAGACGATTCATGAAGCGTACGTATCAGCCCAACACCCGACGTCGAGCACGCAAGCACGGCTTCCGGAAGCGCATGCGCACCCGGGCGGGTCGCGCGATAATCAGTGCCAGGCGAAGGAAGGGTCGAGCCCGACTGTCGGCTTGATATCCCGTCTCAGTCGACGAGACGACTTCCATGCGCTACGTCGTGACGGACGTTCCGTTAGGCGCGGACCGCTGCGGGTCGGCTTCCGGGCCGCAGGTTCGGCCGATGCCGGAGTGCGTGTCGCCTATGCGATCCCCCGGCCGGTTGGTTCGGCGGTGGTCCGGAACCGTCTGCGGCGTCGGCTCAGGGCGATCCTCGTCGACATTGACCGTTCTGCCCCTGCCCTTCCCGCCGGCGACTACCTGGTCCGGGTCCGTCCAGGAGCCTCGGACTCGTCATTCGACGAGCTCGGGCAGTACCTGGCGGATGCGATAGATGAACTTTCCAGGAACTGATGAATCTATGAAAACACGTGTTGAACTGGGCATATCCGCCCGCATCCTGCTGGGACTGGTGCGCCGCTACCAGATTCTGGTGGACGGGCGTCCAAGCCCGTGCCGATTCGTTCCCACCTGTTCCGGGTACGCCCTGGATGCATTGGACCGACACGGGGCCGTTCGTGGCTCCTGGTTGGTGCTGCGACGGTTGGGTAGATGCCACCCGTGGGGTGGCCATGGCTGGGACCCGGTGCCCGGTGGTTCCCCCTTCTCCCAGCGAGGTGACGCCTGATGTTCGATGTGATCGCTGCCGTCCTGGCCTGGTTCTACGGGCTGGTACCCAGCTTCGGGCTGTCAATCATCCTGCTGACGTTCGTGGTGATGGTCGTCGTCACCCCGCTGACCCTCAGGGGAACGCGGTCGATGATCAAGATGCAGCACCTCCAGCCGGAGATGAAGAAGATCCAGACCCGGTACAAGGGCGACCGGGATGCGATGAACAAGGAGATGATGGCCTTCTACCAGGCCAACGGCATCAACCCCATGGGTGGCTGCCTTCCCCTGTTCGTCCAGGCCCCGGTGTTCATGGTGCTGTACCAGGTGCTCCGTGGCATGACGAGACGGCTCTCCGACGTCGGGGCTGACATCGGATGGGTAGCCGGACGCCTGGGTGCCGCCGAGAGCCTTTCCGGGGTGCCTGCTAACCAGCAGGCCTTCTATCCCGCATACGTGGATCCCGGCTCGGAGCTGTTCGCCGACCTGACGGCTGAGACCGAGATGCTGTTCCTCGGCTTCGACCTCTCCCGGTCGGCGGGAGCGGCGCTCTCACAGGGCATCCTGGCGGCCTTTCCCTACCTGATCCTGATCCTGCTGGTGTTCGCCAGCGCCTGGATCCAGCAGCGCCAGATACGTGGACGGAACCCGGACGCCACGGTGAACCCGCAGCAGCAGATGCTGATGAAGGTGATGCCCTTCTTCCTGCCGGTCATCTCGTTCAACCTGGATGCGGCCCTGGTCCTCTACTTCGTGATCTCGAATCTCTATCGGATCGCCCAGCAGGCCTACATCACCAGGACCCTGTACGGGCCCGGCGGTGATTCGGAACTGGTCGTCGTCCTACCCGAGAAGTCCACCAACAGCGAAAAGGGGTCTGCGGGAGGCAAGGCGTCCGGCAAGGCGTCGAAGTCCGCTGTGGAGCCGCCGAAGGCGAGCCCCTCGTCATCAGCCGCCCGCAAGGGTAGGACCATGGCTGGCGCTAGTAGGAATGATTCCCAAAACTCGAAAGGCAACCCATCCGCTGAGGATGGTTCTGCTGGGAGCCCAGGGTTCGGCCGGAAGCCAAAAGGGCCGAAGCCTGATGCGAAGAAGAAGAAGGCCGGCCGGAGGTCACGTGGGAAGGCTGCCGGCGAGCCAACGAAGATCGACAAACGACCGCCAGGAGCTCGTGCAGGTGGGGGACGAACCACTCCCCCGGGTACTGCCGGAGCGCATGGCGCCAAGAAGAAAAGGAGGAAGTGAGGATGGAGTGGATAGAGACCACAGGTGTCTCACTCGATGAAGCCAAGGAACGGGCACTTGATCGGCTCGGCGTAGCCGAAGACGAGCTGGAGGTGGAGGTTCTATCAGAACCGACGCGTTCGATGTTCGGCCTGAAGAAGTCCGAGGCACGCCTGCGTGCCCGGGTGAGGCCGACCAGTCCCCGACCGAAGGTCGAGCGGCGCGATCGCAACCGCCGGAATGACCGAAAGGGCGGCAGGGGGCATTCGTCAGGCGGACGCCAGGACCAGCAGGGTGGTCGCGGATCCCGTGACTCGCGCCAGGGTTCATCAAGCGAGGCTGGCAAGGGAGATGGAAACAGGCGCCGCCGCGGCAATGATCGTCAGCCGGCTCGCCAGGAGGAACAGGTGGCTACGTCGGCCGGGCGAGATGGTGACGATGGCCAGGGAAATGGAAGGCCGGACAGGCGCCGGGAGAATGGACGCCAGTCGGCGTCAAGGGAATCGTCGGCGAGGTCGACGAATGGCAACGATCGTGGAAGCGATCGGGAGAGGGCTGAGGCCGAGACAATGGATCTGCAGACGCAGGCTGGAATCACCGAAGGATTCGTTCAGGGTCTGCTCGACGCGATGGGCCTTGATGCCCGTGTGGAGAGCACGATCGAAGAGGACCGTCTGACGGTTGAGGCCCACGGCCTCAACCTCGGGCTTGCCATTGGCAATCGCGGGGAAACCGTCCGGGCCATCACGGAGCTTTCCCGGACCCTGGTCCAGCGGAGTTCAGATGGTCAGGCTGAGGGTTCGCTGGTCGTCGACATCGGTGGTTACCGGGAGCGACGTCGGTCCTTCCTGGCAGATTTCGCCAGGTCCCAGGCGGAGGCGGTGCTCGATGATGGGCGGTCGCGGACCATGGAACCGATGGCGGCAGCGGATCGCAAGGTGATCCACGACACGATCGGGGAGATCGACGGCGTGGAGACCATCTCAGAGGGAAGTGGCACGGATCGACAGGTGATCATCATGGTCGAGACCACCGGGTGACCACACCCGTCGAGGAGATCCTCGACGCTGCGGTCGCCGAGGGGTTTCTGACCCCCCTGGCGGCTGCCGAGGGGCCCGCGCACAGCGCGGGCTTCCTCCGTTTTGGGGGGCTGGGAGACCCTGGGGTGGCGCCTGGCCCTGATGTCGCTTCCGGCATACCGGTGGACCTGGATGCCGAGACGATCGCAGTCGACCTTGGAACCGGTGGAGGCGTACCCGGACTGGTCCTGGCCACCCTGACGTCGAACCGGTGGGTCCTGGTGGATCGCGGTGATCGGCGGTGCACGTTCCTCCGGTGGGCGGTTCGCGAGCTGGGCATTGCCGATCGGGTCGAGGTCCACGCCATGGACGCCGTCTCGGTTGCACGTGGTGATCTCCGTGGTAGAGCAGGTCTTGTGACCGCCCGGTCCTTCGCAGCACCGGGGCCGACCGCCGAGTGTGCGGCTCCCCTCCTGGCTTTGGATGGCGTTCTGGTGGTCAGCGAGCCGCCGGGTGGTGATGGAGGGTCGTGGAATCGTTGGGATCCGGAGGCCCTGGACCAACTCGGCATGGTCGACCTTGGAGGATGGCGCCATGGTGGAGCTGGATACAGGGCGATGCGTTCCACGGGTACCTGTCCGTCGCGTTTTCCGCGCCGTTTCAAGCGGCAGTTGGCTGGCCCGCTGTTCTGAACCGAGACGGCATGAGTCCCGACATGTTCCACGTGGAACATCGGGGCCTGCACCATTGTTCGGCTCCGGTTGTGTTCCACGTGGAACATGCAGGTCCTCGTTCGACCGTCGTGATCGGAGTTCGCAGGAGTACAGCCTTGTCGTTGACCGGAGGATCCTTGCATTTGCCTTCGGTCACGAGCATGATGCTCGGAATGTTGAGCCAGAACCGTCGTGCCCGTATCATCGCCGTTGCGAACCAGAAGGGTGGTGTCGGAAAGACCACCACCACGATCAATCTGGGTGCGGCGATGGCCGAATCCGATAAACGGGTTCTAATCGTGGACCTGGACCCGCAGGCCAATGCCACGACCGGGTTGGGAATCTCCAGCAGGGGCCTCCAGTCCTCGGTTTACGAGGTGATGCTCCAGCAGACGACGGTCACCGAGGTTGTCTGTGCCACCGAGGTGCCGAACCTTGAGGTGATTCCGTCGAGCCTTGCCCTGGCGGGCGCCGAGATCGAGTTGGTGACGGCGTTCAGCCGCGAACACCGGCTGGACCGTGCCCTGGAGACGGTGGCCGACGACTACGACATCATCCTGATCGACTGTCCGCCGGCGCTCGGGCTTCTTACCATCAACGCTCTGGTTGCAGCCGGTGAGGTTCTCGTTCCCATCCAGTGCGAGTACTACGCGTTGGAAGGGCTTGGCCAACTGGTTGGCAACGTTGAGCTCGTCAAGGAAAACCTGAACCCGGATCTAGAGGTCTCGACCATTGCCCTGGTCATGTACGACGCCAGGACGAACCTGTCAGAACAGGTGGCGGAGGAGGTGCGGACCTTCTTCGGCGACAAGGTCTGCAGACAGGTGATACCGAGGTCGGTGAGACTCTCGGAAGCGCCATCCTTCGGACAGCCGATCACGTTGTTCGATCCAACATGTCGGGGAGCGATCGCCTACCGGCAGCTTGCCAAGGAGGTTCTGGGATGAAGAAGAGTGGTCTTGGCAAGGGCCTGTCGGCCCTCATACCTACGGCGGGGGCTGACGACGATGAGAGTGGTCTGACGCACGATGGAGTGTCCACGGCGGCCACGGTGCCGACCGCCGATAGCAGCTTCGAGTCGGTGTCGGTTGCGGACATCGAACCCAACCGCTACCAGCCACGGCGGGTCTTCGATGACGAGAGCATGGCCGAGCTGACGGCCTCCATCCAGGAAGTGGGGATACTCCAGCCGCTCCTGCTCCGGAAGGTCGATGGCGGCTATGAGATCGTGGCCGGGGAACGACGTTGGCGTGCTGCCCGACGGGCGGGGCTGACGAGGGTTCCGGCTGTCGTGAGGGCGACGGCGGACCGTGATTCGCTGGAACAGGCGATCATCGAGAACCTGCATCGTGACGACCTGAACCCCATTGACGAGGCGGCTGCATTCCATCGTCTCATGGACGAGTTCGGACTCACCCAGCATCAGGTGGCGATGAGGGTGAGCCGTAGTCGACCGGCGGTAGCCAACAGCCTCCGGCTCCTCCACCTACCCGATGATGTCCAGCAGATGATCATGGACGGTCGCCTGAGTGCGGGCCACGCTCGGGCATTGGCTGGCCTGGGAGACCGACAACTCCTGGAGCAACTGGCCATGCGGGTGGTCGACGAGGGAATGTCGGTGCGCCAGACAGAGGAAATGGTCCGGACCCTGGGCGACGTTTCGGTTCCTGACCCCGATCGGGTCGATGACCCGGTGGTGAAACCCCAGGATGCGGCATTCCTTGAGGTTGAACAGATCCTGAGCGACCGGTTCGACACGACGGTTCGGGTTCACTCCCGGGGCAGGAAGGGTCGAATCGTGGTTGAGTTCGCCGACCAGGACGACCTGCAGCGTCTCTTCGGGCTCCTGGGTGGCTGAACCGCATCTGTGGTGATGGCCACCCCAACCATCCTGCGCCTCAGGCTTCGACGGTCGCTGCCTGGTCCGGGTCGGCGGCGGGGTTCGCCACCCAACGGGTGATGGCCGTGGAGAGGGCGTCGGCGATCTCGGCAGTTGCCAGGACGACGGCCGATGGCGGTGCGAGGGTGCAGAGGACTGCAGGCATTCGTGTCCGCCTTAGGACCGGCACCTGCCTTCCGGCAGCCTCCGTCGGGGGAACGTCGGAGCTTCGTAGGGCATGGTCAAGGCCGGTCGCACAGTGGTGGGCGAGCCTGTAGCCACCTTCGCTCTGGAATCCGAGGGTAGCAAAGTAGTTTGCCTGTGAATGGGAACTATTCTCAATTTTCAAACCGAGGTACATGACGGCATCGAAGTCGTTGGCCGTGGTCGCCTGTGCCGCCTCATCGGGATTGTCCAGGACGAGTACGTGTGCTCCGCGGGCCCGCAGGATCCTGGCGAGCGCGGCTATCAGGGCGCCCGAATTCCCGAACTGGCCAATGGCCAGACGCTGGCCCCGGAGGTCGGGGTCGCCCTGGCGGAGGCGGTCCAACTCACGCACCTGCGCGACCGGGGTTCGCCCGGCCGACCTGCCCAGGAGTTGGAGGAATGCCTGGACAGTCTCGGTTCCGGCTATTCCGTCGACGGCCAGGCCGGTGTTCCGCTGGAAGTCGCGGAGTGCGCCGGCGGTGTCCGGGCCGAAGATCCCGTCGATCCGACCTGCGTCGAACCCGAGACTGCCGAGGCGGAGTTGGAGGTCGGCCACGTCGTCGCCCCGAAACATTGGAGCGTGCAGGTAGAGGTGGCGGTCCCCCAGGCGGACCCCTGCCTCCACGAGGGCGGCCTGGGTGGTCTCATCCACCGTGCCGTGCTCATCCAGGCCCCGTTCGGCTTGAAATGCCAGCAGCGCCCTGGTCGTATCCGGCCCGAAGTGGTCGCCGGAGACTTCAAGGGCATCCACCGGATGGCCGACGGCCAGGAGACGACGGTGGAGGTCCCTGACGGGAGCCCCCTGGTCGCCGGGTCGGATCGGCTCTGACATGCCGCGGGCCGTCGTGCGTCGAGGTTGCCCCGCTGGGGTCGTCTAGAGGTACTCGGCCAGTTCCTCGAGGAGTTGGGGCTTGCCCTTTGCACCCACCATCCGCTTGGCGGGAACACCGTTGTCGAACAGGATCAGGGTGGGGATGCTCATGACCTCGAATCGCCGTGCCAGGTCGGGTGCCTTGTCCACGTTGACCTTGGCGATCCGGATGGATCCAGCCTGCTCAGCGGCAATTTCCTCGAGGATCGGTGCGATCATCTTGCACGGACCACACCATTCGGCCCAGAAGTCCACGAGGACCGGCTCCGACGATGCGCCGACCTCCTCGTCGAAGGTGGCCTCGGAAAGGTTCACAATGGCACCGGCCATGGGGGTTCTCGTTTCTCGAGTTGACTGCAGTAGGCCCTTTTCTATCCGCTCGTGGGCCTGAATGCGGCACGCGCCGACGTTCGTGCCCCGGCAGTCAGTCGCAGCGGCTCTCCAGCCACCTCTCGGCGTCGATTGCCGCCATGCAACCGGAGCCGGCTGCGGTGACGGCCTGCCGGTAGGTGTGGTCCTGGACGTCGCCACAGGCGAAGACGCCTTCGATGTTCGTCGTGGACCGGTCGGACCCGGTTATCAGGTATCCGGCATCGTCCATGTCCAGCTGGCCGACGAACAGGTCGGTGTTGGGCCTGTGGCCGATGGCGATGAAGACCCCGGTCACAGGAAGGTCCCGCTCCTCGCCGGTGATCGTGTCGCGCAGCGCCAGTGCCTCCACCTTCGTGTCACCGACCACGTCCACCACCGCCGTGTTCCAGGCGAACTCGATCCTGGGATTGTCAAAGGCCCGCTGCTGCATGATCTTGGATGCCCTGAGGGCATCCCGTCGATGCACGAGCGTCACCTTGGAGGCGAACTTCGTGAGGAATCCCGCCTCCTCCAGGGCGGAGTCACCGCCGCCCACCACTGCGATCTCCTGATCCCGGAAGAAGAAGCCGTCACAGGTGGCGCATGTGGAGAGACCGTGGCCGATGAGGCGCTGCTCGGCCTCGAGGCCGAGCATCACGGACCGTGCACCCGTCGACACGATGACTGAATCCGCGGTGTACGTGGGTACGTGGGCGTCCGGGTCGCCGATCCAGATTGCGAACGGCCTGGCGGAGAAGTCCACCTTCGAGACCTTCAGGGTCACCAATTCGGCGCCGAACCGGGTCGCCTGGGACCGCATGTCGGCCATTAGCTGGGGCCCCATCACCCCGTCGGGAAAGCCGGGGTAGTTCTCGACGTCGGTGGTCAGCATGAGCTGGCCGCCCGGCTGATCGCTGTTCGAAGAAGGTTCGCCCTCGATCACCAGCGGCGCCAGGTTGGCACGGGCCGAGTAGATCGCCGCGGTCAGGCCGGCAGGTCCGGATCCGATTATGACGACTTCGTGGTGGGTCATTCGCACTCCTCGGGCGATCGACGAGATTTCACGGGTCAGGGTCGTGAACGAGGTGTTCGACGGGACCAGAACCAGGCACCCAGGGTGAAGAGGGTGGCGCCCAGGACGAGGTGGGCGGACCAGCTCTCGCCCGGGATCACGACGTCCAGGAGCCGGAAGACGCCGATGCTTCCGAGGACCAGGGCGGCGACCAGGCAGAACGCCACGAACACACCGTGGACGACGGTACGGATGCCCGTGATCGCCGGTTGCGTGGTGACCGACCGGAGGCGCTCGACGACGTCCACGATCCTGTCGATCGACGCCGTTGCCCAGTCGTTTCGCCCCTCAGGACCCTCCTCCGGCGATGGGGTGCCGGAGGGAGGTGCCGCCGGGGTGCTCATGCAGCGGATCCTATCGACGGCGATGCCGGAGGGTCTCCTCCGCGGCGGTGGTCGGATCAGGAGCGGAGGGTGAAGCAGAGTCCGATCACGCCCGGCCCGCCATGGCTGGCGACCACTGGCCCGATCACGCCCACCCGGGTGGCTGAAGGGTCCACGATCGGCGCCAGCATCTCGGTGAGGTCCCCGATGTCGTCGGCCTGGGCGTGCATGACCGACAGGGTCTCGATCTCGTCGGCGTGCTCGGCCACCTTGTCCCGCAACCAGGCCAGGGACTTCCTGCGGGTCCGCTGCCGACCGGCTTCCTCCACCACGCCGCTGCTGATGTCAATCAGCGGCTTGATCGACAGGAGGCTCCCCAGCAGGGCCTGTGCATTCCCGATTCGACCACCCTTCCTGAGGTTCTCCAGGGTGTCGATGGCGCCGTAGACGTGGGTCCTCTCCCGCATGGCCTCCACCAGGCCGACGATCTCATGGGCCCCTGCTCCGGCGGCGGCTGCCTCCGCAGCGGCGAGGACCATCACGCCGAGACCAGCCGTGACCGATCGACTGTCGACGATCCGGACCTCGCCATCGGTCTCGCGGGCGGCCAGCTCGGCCGATTCCATGGTGGCCGACACCCCGCTGGACAGGCATATGCAGACGATGGAGTCCGCTCCCTCGGCCAGTCGGCGCCGGAAGACCTCCTGGAAGGCCCCCGGCGCTGGTGCCGCTGTCTGGGGCATGTCGTCGCTCTCAGCCATCCGTCGGTAGAACTCGTCGATGCTGAGTTCCTCCCGGTCCAGGAACACGTCGTTCCCGAACCGGATGCTGAGTGGCACCACGTCGATGCCCAGACTCGTGGCCTCGTCGAGGCCCAGGTCGCTGGCGCTGTCGGTGACGATTCGAACGGTCATGTGGACTCCTCAGGTCGGCCGGAGCGTACCCGAGAAGAGCGGACCCACCAGATCGCGAGCACGGCGATCGCACCGACGAAGAGGAGTACTCCGACACCTGAGAGGCTCGTGGTCCGGACTATGAGGTGGGTCGAGCGGAGCTGGAGGAGCCGGGCGTCGTCGGGGGAGCGGACGGTCACCCGGAGTCGGGCGTCACCGGAGGTACGGGCCTGTACCGGTATTGCGATCCGGTTGTTGCCGGGCACCAGCACGACGGCCTGGACCGCTCCCTCGGGGAATTCGAGGCGTCCGTCGCTCTGTAGCACGAGGACGACCCGTGCATCGGTGGTCAGGCCGTTGTGCACGCTGAAGGGGATGTCAGCCGAACGCCCGGTGAGTCGGACGCTCTGGTTCGGTGGGGTCGTGAAGGCATCCATCACCTCGCTGACGGAGGCGTAGACCGTCGTCAGGTACGCGTTCATGGTGTCGATATCCAGCTCGGCGGCGGCCGTCACCTCGAGGAGGTCGTTGAGCGCGGCGGCATCAGGATGCGGGCCGCCGAGTATGGCCGTGTAGGCGGCAACCGTCTTCTCCGCGAGGCTCCGGTCAGTCGACCTGCGGGACATCGACGTGATGGCATCCGGCCAGAGGTCGTAGGTGACGGCGGCGGCCGTATCGGCTGCCAGGGCGGCGTCGAAGAGGTCCGGGAGCGGTCTGACCCTCAGGAACGGGGCCTTCTCCAGGACCCCCAGCACCAGGTCGAGGGTGAGGGCGTCGATGGGAAGGTCGGCGGGAGCGGTCAGGACGGCCATCCTCGTCACGGTCGGATCCGACCATGCCAGCAGCGCCATGTCGGCCAGCAGGTACTGGGCCGCAGAGACCGCGCCCTGCGGGTCCGAGAGGTGTCTGGCCAGGTCGGGATCGGCTACCAGCGCCGGATAGGCGGTGCCGTCGTCGGCCAGCAGTCGGGCGGGGAGGGTGCTCTCGGCGGACGCCGCCGACGGCCTGGGCTCCAGGTGGTCGGCCGACACGATGAACCGCTCAGCGCCCAGTTGTCCCAGCAGGTCGAGTGTGGCAGGAACCGCAGTGGCCGGAAGGACGGCTATGGAACGGTCCGGAACCACGCCCAGCTGGTCGATGAGCACCCGGTCGCCGTGGTCCAGGAGGTCACGGTGGACGTCGGAACGCCCGGCCCGCCGCCATGCCTCCGGGTCGGCGGTCACGAAGGGCGAGGACTGGATACGGAAGTGGTCGCTGTCCATCCGGACCAGGTCGGCGAGGAGGCGGACATGGTCCAACTCGTCGGACCGGGCCAGGCTCAGCACAGTGGCGGGCGGAAGCCTGACGTCCATCGGGATATCGGGATGCCCCTGGGCCGCACCGACCACCGCCTCCATCTGGCGCAGCGTGGCCCGGTCCGGTCGGAGGCGACCATCGGGTCGCAGCGGTGGCGGTCCGTCCACTGTGAGGGTGATTCCGACCAGCAGGGGCCGATGTGACGCCGCCTCACCCTCCGGGACCACGGGCAGGTGGACCAGCGGTGTGATCAGGCTGTCCAGGGCCGAGCCGTCGGCGTCCAGGAGCGTCACGGTGAGCGGATAGACGCCGCCGGGTCGCGAACCGAGGCGACCCTCGGTGCCCACCTGGAGCACCAGTGATGCGACGCCGGCCGAGTTCAGGACGTCGGGGACGGCCATGTCCACCGGTCCTCCCAGCGGATCGCCCAGGATGCCGTCGCTGAGGGCCAGGAGTCCTCGGCGGTCGACGGTCCGGTGCAGTTGGAGTCGGAGCTTCGTCTCGGTGGTGCCACCGGTGATCCTCAACTCGAGGGCCAGGTCGCCGTCGTCTGCGATCCAGGGGGACTGGGCGACCAGGGAGACGGTGGCCGATCCGGGATCGGCCGGTACGGGTACCGCGACAGCAAGCAGGCCGACGGCCACCAGGATGGTGACGAGGATTCGCCGCCTCATCGGGCCGATACGTGCCGGAGCACGGTGAGGCCCCCGGCCTTCTCCTCGAAGCCGTGCCGTAGGTAGAGGGCGCGGGCCCGGTCGTTGTCGGGTTGGGTGTTCACCCAGGCGTCCCTGGCGCCACCGAGGGCCAGCCAGGAGAGAGCGTCCACCAGCAGGGCCGATCCGAGGCCCATGCCTTCGTGGTCGGGTCGAACCGCCAGGCGCTGCACGAACCCGTTGGTCGAGGTGCGTCCGGTGATGGCGTAGGCCGTGATCCGTCCGTCGGAGCGGACGCACCGCTGTCGGCTCAGGTCGGTCGCCTCGCAGGCCTCGGTGTAGGCGGCACCGTCGAAGAGCCAGAACGGTGTGAAGGAGGAGAAGGCCTCGGCATCCGCGTCGAGGGCGTCGGCGAGTCGTGGACGGCCGATCCGGCGGAGACGATGTGACGACCGGCTGGGCGGGGCCGGGTCTCCCGGATGGAGGGACCGGTGCATCAGGGCAAGGTGCTCCAGGGCCGTGAAGCCGGCGGCACTGAAGGGGCACTGGTCCTCGGGGGAGAGGGCTGCCGTCAGGACGGTGGTCACACCGCGGCGGCCGAGGAGTTGCAGCAGGTCCAGGACCATCGCCCCGTCCGGGGCCGGGCCGCCGACCGTCACCACCTGGGCGGTGGAAACGTCCCCACGCCAGGGGCTGATGCGCACGGTGGTGCCGCTGCCGATGCGGCGGTACTCCACCCGGTGGATTCCGGGTCCGGGGGCCGGTGCGCGCCGGAGCGCCAGTGGCCCCCTACGGGCTGACTGGGTTGGCGGCCTGAGGTTGATGTCGAACAGGGTACGGCGCTGCTGCTGGGCGTCACGGGCCGCCGTCGGCCCGGTGGCGGTGGGTGCAGGGGCCCGGAGCCGTCGGGACGAGGGAGATACGCTCGCCGGGTGTCCGTCCTGCTGGTGACCGATGAACGGTTCCTGGACCATGTTGCGGGTCGTAGCCATCCCGAACGGCCGGCCCGCCTGACAGCGGTGCTCGACGGCATCGCCGCCGCGGGCCTGGACGACGCCCTGGTTCGCAGGGCTCCCTCGCCGGTCGCCGACGTGGATCTCTTCAGGGTCCATCCGGCCGGCCACGTGGAGTCCCTCGTCGACCTTGATTCGGCCGGCGGTGGACGGTTGGATCCGGACACGGTGATGGGTCCGGGTTCGTGGCTGGCGGCCCGGCTTGCGGCCGGTGCCGGTCTCGTAGCCATAGATGGGCTCCGCAACGGTGACGCCGACGTGGCGTTCTGCGCCGTGCGCCCACCCGGACACCATGCCACACCCACCCGCACCATGGGCTTCTGCCTCCTGAACAACGTGGCGGTTGCAGCCGCGGCGCTGGCCGATGCCGGTGAACGGGTGGCGATAGTCGACATCGACGCGCACCACGGCAACGGCACCCAGGAGGCGTTCGTGGCCGATGGGCGGGTCCTGTTCGTGTCCTGCCACCAGTGGCCCCTGTATCCGGGCACCGGTGCCGCCGATGAGATCGGGATCGGAGACGGCACGGGCACGACGATCAACGTGCCCCTTCCTGCCGGCGCTGCGGGCGATACCTACAGGTACGCCATGGACGTCCTGGTGGCCCCCGCCGTGGAGAGGTTCGCTCCGGACTGGATCCTGGTCTCGGCCGGCTTCGATGCCCATCGGGCCGACCCGTTGACCGACCTCGGGTTGTCGGCGGGGGACTACGCCGACCTGATGGGCCGACTCACCGGGCTGGTTCCCAAGGGACGCCTGATCGCCTTCCTGGAGGGTGGATACGACCTCGGGGCGCTGGCCGACTCGGCGGGGGCCTTCGTGGCGGCGGCTCTGGGGGTCCGGTACTCGCCGGAGGCGACCACGGGTGAGGGCCCGGGTCGCGATGTCGTGGACGCACAGGTCGCACGGCACGGGCTGGCGTCGTGAGCGGGTCGAGGGAGCCCATCCGGGAGGGGGGCTTCGACGACCTGCGCGAGGCGGTCGCCCCGGTCTCCGAGCGGTTCACCGCTGCCGGCCACCGCCTGTACCTGGTCGGTGGCCTGGTACGGGATCGGCTGATGGGCCTGGTCAGCACCAACGATCACGACCTGACCACCGATGCCACGCCGGACCTGGTCCGGGAAATCGTGGAGGACGTCGCCGACGCCGTCTGGCTCCAGGGCGAGCGGTTCGGAACCGTTGGCATCAGGGTCGGCGACCTCATCATGGAGATCACGACCCACAGGGCCGAGTCCTACGTGGGCGACTCCCGGAAGCCCGTGGTGAGGTTCTCCACGGACCTCCATGAGGACCTGGGTCGACGGGACTTCACGGTGAACGCCATGGCCGTGGACGTGGTCGATGGGCAGCTGCACGATCCGTTTGACGGCCGGGCCGACCTGGCTGCCGGGATCCTCCGCACCCCGCTCTCCCCGGAGGAGTCGTTCGGCGATGACCCGCTCCGGATGCTCCGGGCCGCCCGCTTCCACGCGCGTTATGACCTCGTCCCGGTGGATGGCCTGGTCGAGGTGGCGCGGTCCCTGGCCGATCGGATCGGGATCGTCTCCGGGGAACGGATCCGTGGAGAGTTGTTCCGGCTCCTGGAGGTTGCGGATCCGACCCCTGGGTTCAGCTTCCTGGAGGATGTCGACCTGGCGTGGCGGGTGCTTCCGGAACTGGCCCGCCTGGATGGTGATTCCAGGTCGACTGCCCTGGCGCGCCTGGCGGCCACCGCTGCCGACCCGGTACTGCGGCTGGCCGTCATTGCCTGGTCGACGGCCGGGCTGGCTGAGAGCACCGTGGCCCTGCGTCTCTCCGGAGCCGATGCCGTCAGGATCACCGGGCTGGTGGACGGGGCCGATCGGATTCGGATGGGTGGGGCCGCCGGGGGACCCTGGTCGGATGAATCGGTTCGACGCCTGGTCGCGTCCAGTGGGCCGATCCTGGACCAGGTGGTGGACTTCGCCGGTTCCGTCGGGATCCTCGTCGGCGACCTTCCCGTGGCACTGGGTCGGCTCCGTGGCGCAGGTGAGCTGGACGACCTGGGGCCGGCTCTGGGCGGTGACGAGGTGATGGCCCTACTGGGCCTGAAGGCCGGTCCGGAGGTCGGTGAGGCGTTGGCCTGGCTGGCCGAGCTTCGCCTCGGCGAGGGGCGGATGGAGTCGGGCGACGTGGCTGAACGGTTGCAGGGCTGGTGGTCCACAAGGGCTTCCGGCTGACCGGTCGGCGGGATCGCTTCGGGGCGGCTTCCGAGGGTCGCCTATGGTTGCGGTGTGGCAAGTCGGCGAACCAGCGAGGCGAGACAGGTCCGTGAAGGCCTGCTGCCTGCCCGTAGGCCGGCGGACGTGGACTACAGGCTGGCCCGTCAGACGACCTTGAACGGCTGGCAGAGGGGCGACGTCGGACGGGAGATCCTCTGTGACGCCCAGCCCATGCTCCGGCGGAACGCCGTGGAGTGCGGGACCCCGACCTCGGAGACCTGTCCGGTCTGCGAGGACCACGAGATCGCCCACGTGACCTACGTGTTCGGGCCCCGGCTGCCGGCCCATGGCCGCTGCATCTCGACACCCGGTGAGTTGGCGAAGCTGGATGCCCGCAGGGCCGACATGACCGCCTACGTGGTCGAGGTCTGTGCAGCCTGCGGGTGGAACCACCTGGTGCGGTTGACTTCGCTTGGGTACCGCTGAGTCGACCCTTCCGGGGGCGGGGTGAAGTGTGTCACTTCCCCCTTCACGGCCGGGCAGCCTTCTGTTACCGTTTTCAGGACCGCCGGCAGCCGCAGTGCGCTGGACGGGGAAGGAGGCCAGGAATGGCTAAGAAGTGCACGGTTCCCGCCGTTCGGGACCGGAAGGTGGCCCGTGGAGGCGACCCCCTGGTGATGCTCACCGCCTATGACGCTCCGGGTGCCCGGATGGTCGATCGGGCCGGTGCCGACATGATCCTCGTGGGGGACTCGGTGGCGATGGTCGTCCTCGGGTACGACGACACCCTGCAGGTGACGGTGGAGGACATTGCCCACCACACCGCAGCCGTGGCCCGCACCCACCCGTCTGCCCTCGTGATCGCCGACATGCCGTGGATGAGCTACCACGTCTCGACAGCGGACACGGTGAACAACGCCGCGATGCTGATCCGGGCCGGTGCACAGGCCGTCAAGTTGGAGGGCGGCCGTCGTCGCATTCCGATGATCGAGGCCCTGGTGGCTGCCGAGATCCCGGTGATGGGCCACATTGGCCTGACGCCCCAGTCGGTGCACGCCATGGGTGGCTACAAGGTCCAGGGTCGCGATGTGGAGGCTGCCCTCGACCTCGTGGATGCCGCCAAGGCCCTGGCCCACGCCGGCTGCTTCTCGATCGTCCTGGAGGGCGTGCCCGCTCCGGTTGCAGCCATGGTCACCGAGGCCGTGGAGGTATCGACGATAGGCATCGGAGCTGGTCCGGGCTGCGACGGCCAGGTGCTGGTGTTCCATGACGTGCTGGGCCTGGAGCAGCGGGTCCTGCCGAAGTTCGTCCGGCGTTACGCCGACCTCTTCGACCTCGGCGTGGCGGCTCTCACGGAGTTCGCCGGAGACGTCAGGTCCGGAGAGTTCCCGGATGCGGCCGAGTGCTACAGGCTGGACGACGGGGCGGCCGACGCCCTGGGTCTCTACGGAGCCGCCTGAGCGATCCCGGGGCCACACCGGGCCCGTTCCGGGTCCCGTTGGCGTCTCCCACGGGGCGACTGTCACACCCGATGGTCATGCTGTGGTCGTGGATGCATGTCGGACCTCGGAATGGACGCCGGTAGCCTCTGGTTGCTTGCGTAGGCCCCGGTTCGCCGGAGCCGTACGGAACACGACAACCCGTTACCCCTGCCCCGCCCCGGGGCCCCGGGCACGCCAGAGGCGATGTCCGAGACCAGAGGAGGTGAGTGCCTGCCATGCAGGTCTATGAGCTCATGATCATCTTCGGCGGCGACCTCGACGAGGACGCCATTGCGGCAAGCCTGTCGAAGGTCACCACCAACATCGAGTCCGAGGGTGGTCGCGTGGCCACCGTGCTGGACTCCGAACCGTGGGGCCGGAAGCGCTTCGCCTATCGGATCAACCTCAAGTGGGAGGGCGTCTACGTCGTCCTCGAGGTGGTCACCGATGCGGGCAACCTCGACACCACCGATCGCATCCTCCGACTCGCAGACCGCAGCGAGGTGGTCCGCCACAAGATCATGCGCCTTCCCGAGGAAGAGGCCGCCAAGCGCGACCTCCTCGTTGAGGTGCCGCCGGCTGATGCCGGTTCAGGAACGGAGTAGCAACATGGCATACGACAACACAGTGACAGTCGTGGGCAACGTGACCCGCGACCCCGAATTGCGGTTCACCCCCGGTGGTGCCGCGGTGGCCAGCTTCGGCCTGGCGTGGAACCGCAAGGGACAGAACGACGAGGAGATCGTCTCCTTCTTCGACGTGACCTGCTGGCGCAACCTGGCCGAGAACGTGGCCGAGTCGATCACCAAGGGATCACGGGTCATCGTCTACGGTCGGCTCGACCAGCGCTCCTGGGAGAACCAGGACGGGGAACGCCGCTCGAAGGTGGAGATAGTCGCCGACGACGTGGCCCCGAGCCTCAAGTGGGCAACCGCTGAACTGACCCGTAACGAATTTCGTGGCGACGGCGCCACCTCGTCGGCACCCACCGGCGGGGGTGGCAGGGCCGCCCAGACACCTCAGACCGATGAGGAGCCCTTCTGATGGCACGTCGTACACCTCCCCGCCGCAACAACAAGGACAGCAACCGCCGCGGCAAGAAGAAGATCAGCCCGCTGACCATCGGCAAGATCGAGTTCGTCGACTACAAGGACACCGACCTGCTCAGGAAGTTCGTTTCCGAGCGGGCCAAGCTGAAGCCCCGCCGTGTGACGGGCAACAGCGAGAAGCAGCAGCGAGAGGTCGCACGGGCGGTCAAGAACGCCCGTGAGATGGCCCTGCTTCCCTATACCAACCGAGTGACGACACAGCGTCGAGAGCGTCGGTCGGATGACCGGGGCCCCCGTGCTGATGGTCCGCCGCCGCGTCCGACCGCTCCGCCACCGGGTTCCGGTGACGAGGCTTCGGCCGAGGAGGTCGAGGCTGCCGAGGTGCAGGCCGACCTGACCGCAGTCGAGTCGGCCGAGGCCGCCGCTGTCGTCGAGGAAGGGGCCGGGTCATGAAGGTCCTACTTCGTTCCGACGTCGAAGGGCTCGGTCGTACCGGGGACATAGTCGAGGTCACCCGGGGTTATGCCCGGAACTTCCTGGTCCCGAAGGGCCTGGCCATCCAGGCTGCCGAGGGCGTGACGGCCCAGGCCGAGGTGATGCGACGCAAGCGCGCCATGAAGGCCGCTGCCGATCGCAGCGATGCCGAGGCGGTTGCAGCCCAGATTGCCGGCGTGGTCCTCCATGTGACCGCCAAGGCCTCGGACGAGGGCCGACTCTTCGGGTCGGTCGGCGTCGTCGAGGTCGTCGGGGTGCTCGCCTCCCAGGTGGGTCTCGTCGTGGATCGCAGGCAGGTGACCGGCGAGGTGGTCAAGGACATCGGGTCGCATGAGTTCACGATCGAGCTCCACGCCGAGGTAGCGGTTCCGGTGACCGTCGAGGTGCAGGCTGAGGCCTGAGCCCGAACTCCACGGAGCCGCCTGGAGGTTGAATCCCAGGTGGCTCCGGTCATGACCTTGGACCGGCAGGTGGACATTCCACAGTTCCGGTCGTGTTATCCACTCCGCAGGCCGTGGGTTGGGGATGAACAGGCGGAGTTTTCCCTCTGGTATCCCACAGGGCCAGACGTGCATGCTCTCTGTGTGGGCGGAATGGTGGTTGGGTTGTCGATATGAGCGCGTCACCACGCGATGGGGATCTGGACCCGACCGGGGACACCCCGGGACCAGCCGACATGGCCTTTCCGGAGTTTCCGATTCCGGACGACGCCCCGCTGCCTGAAGAGCCCCCGAGGGGAGAGGATCAGGCCCCCGGAGCGCCGTTCCGGACCCCCGGTCGTGGTGGTCGACCGCCTGCACATACTCCGGTCGGGCGTGTACCTCCCCACAACCTGGACGCCGAGGCCTCGCTACTGGGGGCCATGCTGCTCTCCCGCGATGCCATCGCCGACGCCCTCGAGGTCGTCGTCGCCGCGCATTTCTACAAGCCCTCCCATGCCCACGTGTTCGAGGCGATCTGCGGGCTCTATTCCGCTGGTGAACCAGCCGATCCGGTGACGGTGGCCGAGGCCCTCACCCGGGCCGGGCTGCTCGACCAGATCGGTGGGCCAGGCCTCCTGCTGGAGCTCCAGGCATCCACGCCGGCCACCTCGAGTGCCGGAAAGTACGCCCGGATCACACAGGAGCACGCAACCCTCCGAGGGCTCATCGGAGCGGCTAACGAGATCGCCGAGATCGGCTACGGCCACCCGGACGACGTGGTCAAGGCGGTGGACGAGGCCGAGAACCTCGTATTCCAGATCGGGCAGGGGCGCGTCACGGACACGATGGTCCAGATGCGTGACGTACTGAACGTGAGCCTGGATCGCATGGAGGAGCTCTTCGAGCGGGGCGATTCGATCACGGGGACGCCGTGCGGCTACGAGGACCTCGACCAGCTCCTCTCGGGCCTCCAGGACGACGCCCTGATAGTCGTGGGTGCCCGGCCGGCGATGGGAAAGACCTCGTTCGTGCTGGGGATCGCCGCCCACGTCGGGATCAGGCAGGAGCTGCCGACCGTTGTCTTCTCGCTGGAGATGAGCCAGGTCGAGGTCTGCCAGCGGATCCTCTGCTCGGAGGCGCGCGTCGATGCCACCAACATCCGGAACGGCCAGCTGACGGCCGACGACTGGACCCGCATCAACCGCGGGGTGGGAAAGCTGGGCGACGCCCACATCTGGATCGACGACAATCCGAACACCACCGTGATGGAGATCCGGGCCAAGGCGCGTCGCCTCAAGAGCCGCGTCGGCAACCTCGGGGTGGTGATCGTGGACTACCTGCAGCTCATGACCGGTAGGTCCAACGCTGAGAGCCGCCAGGTGGAGGTGTCGGAGATCAGTCGGGGTCTCAAGATCATGGCCCGCGAGCTGGGGTGTCCCGTGATTGGTGTCTCCCAGCTCTCCCGAGGCCTCGAGTCACGTCAGGACAAGAGGCCGATGCTGTCCGACCTGAGGGAGTCCGGTTCGATCGAGCAGGATGCCGACGTCGTGATCTTCCTCTACCGCGACGAGGTCTACAATCAGGACTCGCCGGACATCGGCATGGCCGAGGTCATCATCGCCAAGCACCGGAACGGGCCAACCGGCACCATCCGACTGGCATGGCTGCCGCGCTACACGCGGTTCGCCGACATGTCGCGCGCCAGCTGAGGGCCGCCGGTGTTCCTGGGCGAGGACCTACTCAGCTGGCTGCTCCTGGCGCTCGGTGCGGCAATGGCGATGGGAAATGCCATGGCGCTGGTGCGACCTCCACAGCAACTCGAGGACGGGGATCTGGCCCGGCCACCTCTCTGGCGGAGCCTGCTCTACATCCTGCTGGGCACGGTCGCCGCGCTCTGGGCCGTCGCCTCGCTCATGGGCTGAAGCCTCCGACCTCCCGGGATCGTGGCGTGGGGTCGGACCGGTGGTTGGGCTACCGTCCGACGCGGAGGTGACGTAGATGGCTGAAGTGGTGACCACACAACTGCTGGACCCGGGGCTGGTCGACGCATGTGGCCCCCAGCCCGGTCTCACCTGTGAGTGGATCTGGGAAGCCACTGGCAACGAGATATTGCCCGGCCTGGTCGACTGGTTGATCGAGCGTCCGCTCAAGGTGGCGGTCATCCTGATCGGCGCCGTGGTCGTGAACCGCCTGGTGAAGCGGGCCATCGACCGTCTGGTCAGCCGCCTCGTGGAATCGAGGACCCGGGAGGAGGGCGAGGCTGAAGCCGAGTCATCGACCCGGCTGGCCCAGCTGGGGCGCCGGGCCCGGGGCAGGCTCGAGAAGATTCACGATCAGGCCGAGCGCTCGCGACAGCGG
>Ga0208131_1000058_pt1 | contig 31977 bp, 36 predicted proteins | sample ETNtaG_14_FD_185781 | JGI IMG/M metagenome (GOLD analysis project Ga0208131, IMG submission 185781) | Marine microbial and viral communities from oxygen minimum zone, Eastern Pacific Ocean - ETNP201406SV73 (SPAdes) (version 2) | ecosystem: Environmental > Aquatic > Marine > Oceanic ...
TTTCAGCTTCAGGTTCCTCAGCAGGAGTTTCTTCTTCAACTGCTTCAGGTTCAGCTTCGGTTTCAGCTTCAGGTTCCTCAGCAGGAGTTTCTTCTTCAACTGCTTCAGGTTCAGCTTCTTTTACTTGTGCAGCTTTTAATTCTTCTCTTTTAAGTTGCTTTTTATCTAGTTTATTTTTTCTTTGAGCATCTCTCTCTTCTCTAGACAGACCTAAAAGTTTAACTAATTTCTTTACACGATCACTAAGTTGGGCACCAACAGATTCCCAGTAGGTTAATCTTTCTTGATTAATATTAATATCTTCTTCTTTATCTGAGGCTCCAGGATTGTAATAACCTAATCTCTCGATATACTTCCCGTCTCTTGCACTTTTACTATTTGTAGCAACTACATGATAAAAAGGTCGCTTTTTTGAACCACCTCTAGACAATCTTATTTTGACCATTTTGTTGTTCTCACAATAAATTATTAGTTAATCGTATCTATGGCGCGGAATTGTACGGTAATTTTAGTTATTGTTCCACAATGTTTTCTTGACAGCAGGGAAATCAGAAATCAAAATAGAACTAATTAAATAATAAAGGAGTCGCTGTAATTGAGCGATGACATTCCGCTAGAGACATTATTCGTACTACTAGCAATACTTATAGCCCTATCGGCATTCTTCTCTGGGACTGAGACAGCTCTCATGCGTGTTAATAAATATCGCATTAGACACCTATCAAGAAAAGGTAATAAGAGTGCTATATTAGCTGAAAAACTTCTTAAAAAACCTGAAAAACTAATAGCCTTCATACTGTTTGGTAATAACCTAGTAAATTTCATTGCTGCCTCTATAGTAGGTGTCGTTTCTATGGAAATTGGAGGACCTACAGGCGTTATAATTGGTACAGTGTTGTTAACAATAATAGTTTTATTGTTTGCAGAATCAGCCCCTAAAACTATCGCTGCCCTATTCCCAGAAAAAATAGCATTACCTGCAAGCAGAATTTATTACCCATTGGTAAAGCTTATGGGACCTTTTCTAGCTTTTATAAATTTCTTTACAAATATAGTTCTTAAAATATTAGGGTCAAAACCAGACAATAATGATGAAAAACTTTCAATTGAAGAATTAAAAACTTTAATTAATGAAGGCATGACTAAAACTTCTGTTGATCGTCAAAAAATTATGATGGGGGTGCTTAATCTTGGAAATATTACAGTTGAGGACATTATGCTTCCGCATAATGAAATAATTGGTATAGATCTTAATAATACGAATAAAAATAATAGGAAAATTATTGAGGGTAATTTTCATTCATCACTCCCAGTTTATGAAGATGTTTTAGACAATATTAAAGGAATTTTAAACCTGAATATGTTTTTAAAAGAAATTGATTTAGGTTCTTACGATAATCAATTGATAATAAATTATATGAAAAAACCCTACTTTATTCCTGAAAAAGCAGCGCTTAGTCAACAGTTAGTTGAGTTCAAGAATAACAATCAGAAAGTTGGATTTGCGGTTGATGAATATGGCAATATTCAAGGTTTGATTACAATTGAAGATATTTTTGAAGAAATTGTTGGCGATTACCTTGAAGAAACAAAAAAACTGAATAAAGAAATAATGCCCAAGAAGGTTGATGATTATTTTATTGTAAATGCGTCTTCAAATATTCGTGTACTTAATAAAATAATGAATTGGAAAATACCTATAGATGAAGCTAAGACAATAAATGGGGCAATTCTAGAAAACCTTGGATACATTCCAGAAGTTGATGCTGAGTTTACTTTGGGTAATTATTTAATCAGCATTATCAGTACGAAAGAAAACGCTGTTGAGACTATCAAGATTAAAGATATAAAAGGTGACTATCAGCTGAAAGTTGTTTCTTAGAGTTGCTCGTATTCAGGAACCCAATTTTCAAATTTAGTATACCTGCCTAAGAAGGTCAGATTAAACTCACCAGTCTCCCCATTCCTTTGTTTTGCTATATCAATTAAAGCGACACCCTTTTTATCAGTTTCTTTATCGTATACTTCCTCTCTGTATATAAATGCTATTAAATCTGCATCCTGCTCAATAGCTCCAGAGTCTCTTAAATCCGACATTTGAGGTCGTTTATCAGGTCTTTGTTCTACACTCCTGTTAAGTTGTGAAAGTGCGATAACTGGGATATTAAGTTCTCTTGCTAAAGCTTTAAGATTTCTAGATATTTCTGCGATCTCAACCGCCCTATTTTCTTTATTACCTGGAACTCGCATAAGTTGGAGATAGTCAACAACAACTAATGACAACCCTTTTTCTCTTTGAATTCTTCTCGCTCTTGAACGCAATTCTATTGGTGTTATAGAAGGAGTGTCATCAATGTAAATAGGTGCATTCTTAATTTGCTGAATAGCGCCATCAATTCTATTCCAGTCTTTTTCTTCTAATTTTCCTGTTTTTATGGAATGAGCATTAACTCTTCCAAGAGAAGAAATCATTCTTTGAGCTAACGCACTAGCGGACATCTCCATACTAAATATAGCCACTGGATTTTCATCTGCAAGTGCAGTGTGTTCAGCAATATTCAATGCAAAAGCTGTTTTACCCATAGAGGGCCGACCGGCAATAATAATTAATTCACCCTTCTGGAGACCAGCAGTTATATTATCTAGTTCTCTAAATCCAGTTGAAACACCTGTGATTTCACCTCCACCCTGAGATCTTCTATCTAATTCATCATAGGTTTGTTTAACTAAGTCACTCATCTCAGAATAAGTAGCATTTCTGTTACCTCTTTCAGCAATTTCAAAGATATGTGACTCAGCTAGATCAACTAATTCTGAGGGTGAACGACCATCTGGTTTATAAGCACTATCAGCAATGTCGTTACTAATTTGAATTAATTCTCTGAGTAAAGCTTTTTCTCTTATGATTTTTGCAGATCCAATGATATTTGAAAAGCCTGCTGTGTTTTCAACAATATCGCTGAGATAATTGATGGAAGGCTTTTCTTTGAAGTCACTGGCCGAATCTAAGTAATCTGACACGGTCAATAAATCAGTGACCTTAGATTCTTCTTTTAGTAGCTGTATTGCTGTAAAAACTTGTTTGTTTTGTGGGTAGTAAAAATCTCTAACTGATATTATGTTGGCAATTTTATCGTATGCTTGACTGTCTATATCCAGTAACAAACCACCAATTAATGCTGCTTCTGCATTAGAGGAAGAAGGTATTGTATTACCTTTCTTATCGCTAATTAAATTTAATCCTTGTGCTTCAGCTGCCTTTGCCATTTATTCAGATTCTTCGATGATTTTATTTTCTTTAATAGGATCATCGATATTATCGTCTTCTTCTTCAGAATCCAAAGTATTTTTTATAGCAACTTCACCACCAACAACTTGGACCTTAATTTTAACCTGTATATCGCCATGGAAGATTAAATTTACCTCATGATTACCAATGGTTTTTATTGGTCCATCAGGTAAATTGATTAGACTTCTCTCTAGCTCTAAGCCCTTTTCTTTAGCGGCATTTGCTATATCTATAGTGCCTATTGAGCCGTACAAGTTCCCTTCTTCAGTAACGTTTGCCTCAATAACCAATGACATATTTTCATAATTAGAGGCTTGTTCTTTGATGACCATTAATTCTTCTTCCTGTTTGCGCTTCAGTTCTCCTTTTTGTTGTTCTAGTAATTTAAGGTTTTCTTTCGTTGCAAATGCAGCTTTACCATTTGGCACCAAATAGTTTCTCGCATAACCAGGTTTAACCGACACAACATCCCCAAGATTACCAAGGTTGTTTATATCTTCTTTTAATATAATTTCCATCATTTACCCTTTTAAGAATGTTGATCTGTGTAGGGTAGTAAGGCTAAGTGTCTTGCTCTTTTTATAGCGATAGCCAGTTGTCTTTGATAATGATTCTTTGTGCCTGTAATTCTACTTGGAATAATTTTTCCAGTTTCAGTTATGTATTTCTTTAGAGTATCTATATCTTTATAATCAATTTGTTCGACACCATCAGCAGTAAATTTACAATACTTATTTTTATTGCGATTTAGATTCTTCTTACGTTTAAAACCTTTTTTATTCTTAGTCTTTATTCTTTTCATCTTCTTCTTCCACTTTTTCTTCTTTTATAGTTTCATCTGCATCTTCTTCTTTTATAGTTTCATCTGCATCGTGTTCAGAAGATTCTTTCTCATTTTGTTCTTCTTCACTAGATTCCTTCGTATCTGTTGATGACTCAGCAACAGTCTCACTTTTTTTTTCTTCTGGCTCCTTATTTTTTAAATTAACAGTTTCTTTTTTATCGTACTTATTGTCTTTGTTATGTATGAGAAATAACTTTGACGGTTCCGTCTCAGCTTTTTTAGTTTTAACTAAAAGATGTCTTATAATCGAGTCATTAAATTTAAATGATGACTCTAGTTCTTTAATAACTTTATCATCACATTCAATGTTCATAATAACATAGTGTGCTTTATGCATATTTTCGATTGTATAGGCTAATTGAAGTCGTCCAATGTTTTCTGAACGATGAATCATCCCATTGTTTTTCTTCACTGTGTCCTGATAACGATTGATCATTTCAGGTACTTGGTCACTCTGATCTGGGTGTACCAGTAGAACTAATTCATAATGTCTCATCTCTTCCCTTTTGGTTTAAGCTACCTTGTATATAAATAAGTGCAGCAAGGTTATTAATTTAGTGTGGCGATCCTACTAGAATTAAGATAAATATTCAAACTAAATAGAATCTCTTTGCCTAAGTACTTCATAGAGTACAACACCACATGCAACTGAAACATTTAGACTCTCTACTTTACCGTTCATTGGTATTGTAATGATATGATCACATCTTTTTGCTGTTAGATCTCTCATCCCTTTTCCCTCAGAACCAATAACTATGGCTGTACTTTCTTGATAATCAGCCTCTCTGTAGTCTTTTTTTGCTGTATCCGATGAACCATAAATCCAGAACCCATTTTGTTTAAGTTTACCTATAAATTGGGCGATGTTAGAGACAATAGCAGTATTAGTTAACTCAGAAGCTCCTGATGAAACTTTGCTAATAACTGGGCTACTTAGTGAAATTCTATTTTTAGAAATAACCACCATATCAACACCTACTGCATTAGCAGTTCTATAACATGCTCCTATATTTCTTGGATCATCTAGGTCATCCAGAATAAGAACTAAAGGTGATTTAATATTTTCTAAATAATGGAGAGCAGTTTTTGAATCAAAATAATTTTTCTCTTTTAGAGTTGCAACTATTCCTTGATTCTTGGATGTTGATACTAGGCTTTGAAGAAACTCTTTTGTGACTCCTTCTGATAGAATATTTTTCTTATTTGACTGCCTTATAACTGACCTAACTCTATTGTTTTTATGATTTTCTAAGAAGAATATTTTTACTATCCTTTCTGATTGATGCTCAAGAGCTTCAGTAACTGAATTAATCCCGTAAATAAAAGATTCTTTATTCATTAATTAAAAATTTTATCTAGAACAATTATATCTTTTCTATCCGGTCCAGTAGAAACTAAGGCCACTTTAGTTGAAAGAAGTGATTCTATTGAAGAAATAAATTGCTTAGCTTGTTCAGGAAGTTGACCAATACTTGTCGCCCCAGATGTTGTTGCTTGCCATCCTTCAAATTGTTTATAAATTGGCTTACAGTGACTTAAATGATCTTTGTTAATATTTGGCATGGTTGAATATCTTTCTCCCGATATTTCATATTCAACAGCAACATGTATTTTATCTAATCCATCTAGAACATCTAACTTCGTCAAACATAAGTGTGATATAGAGTTATTAATTATGGCTTTTCTTAATGCAACTATATCTAACCATCCACATCTTCTAGGGCGTCCTGTGGTTGCACCAAACTCAACTCCTACATCAGCAAGATGTTTCCCATTTTCGTCATGCAACTCAGTTGGAAATGGCCCTGAACCAACTCTTGTTGTGTAAGCCTTAGTTATGCCTAATATCTTATTGAAGACACCTGGACCAATTCCTGTGCCTGTTGAAGCAGCACCTGCTACTGTGTTAGATGAAGTTACATAAGGATACGTTCCGTGATCGATATCAAGCATACTGCCTTGTGCTCCTTCAAATAAAACATTAGATTTATTTACAAGCATTGTATTGATCACATTGGCAGTATCAGCAATAAATGGCTTAATAGTATCGGCAAATGATAACCATAAATCTTCAACTTTTTCAGGGTCTTCTGACGGTGTTTGATACAAATTTTCCAGAATAAAATTATGATAAGACATAAGGCTTCTAAGCTTTTGTTTAAATATTACCGGATCTAATAAATCCATCAGATGTATAGCTCTTCTAGCCACTTTGTCTTCATAGGCTGGTCCTATTCCTCTTCCTGTTGTTCCTATCGCTTTATTGCCCAATGCGTTTTCTCTAGCTTCATCCAATAAAATGTGAGTAGGAAGTATCAGTGGACATTGAGAGCTAATTAAAAGCTTATTTTCTATATTAATATTTTTTGTTTGCAGGGATTTAATTTCATCTAAAAGAGTTGGAATATGAAGGACAACACCATTGCCAATAATACATTTTGCATCATTAAATATTCCTGACGGTATCAAATGAAGAACAGTTTTTTGACCGTTTATAACTAATGTATGGCCTGCGTTGTGACCTCCTTGGAAGCGCACGACAGCCTCAGCTTGCTTAGTCAGTAAGTCAATAACCTTGCCTTTACCTTCATCACCCCACTGAGCACCTACAACAATCAATGAACTACTCAATTTTACCTTTCTCTTAAATGAAGTTAATAATTAGTACACCTAAAATAATGAGACACAGCCCCATAATTCTAATGCTGCTTTCATTAATCTCTAATATTTGTAGGGTTATCCGTTTAAATAAACTTGGTGATATAAAAGGTAACAATCCCTCAAGAATTAGCACAAGACTAATGGCAGTAAATAATTCCTTAAAACCCATTAATATTAGTTCTTATTATTCTTTTGGGTACTGGTTATTTAAGTATTTGAAGAAATCTCCTTTGCCATCTAATACCAATATATCATTCCCAGTACCTATAGAGTTTTTGTACGCTTGAATGCTTCTATAAAATGAATAGAATTCTTGGTCTTCGTTATAAGCAGTGGCATAGATATTAGCTGATTTAGCATCACCATCACCTCTAAGTTTCTGAGAATCTCTATAAGCATTAGCTAGAATAACTGTTCTTTCTCTGGCTGCTCCTGCACGAATTTTAGTAGCCGATTCACTACCTTCAGCTCTTAATTCAGAAGCAAATCTTGCTCTTTCTTGTCTCATTCTATTGAAGACTGATTCGCTAACCTCATCGGAAAGTTCAATTCTCTTAACACGTACATCAATTAGGTTGATACCAAGATTTTTAGCATTCATTGCTGCATCGCTAAGCATTTCAGACATTATCTCCCTTCTTTCTTTAGAGACCACTTCAACCACAGTCCTTTTAGCAAATTCTGATCTAATTCCGTCTTTAACGGTTTCAAGCAAACGTTGAGATGCAACAAGTTCATCACCACCTGTAGATCGATAATAATCTTGTGTGTTATCAATTTTCCACTTAATAAAGAAATCAACATAAAGGTTTTTCTTCTCTTTAGTTAAGAACAGTTCTTGTGGGTTATTTATTGTTAAAATCTGTTTTGAATACTTCTGCACATTATTAACAAATGGAACTTTAAAATGTAGTCCAGGTTCATAGCCTGTTTGAATAATTTCACCGAACCTAAATTTAAGTGCGTGTTCTCTTTCGTCCACAGTAAATAAGCTATTAGATATAATGAGTACGATGAAAATAATCACAAATATAAATATATTTTTCACTATCTTATCCTCCTAATCCTTGGATCTTGATTTTGGTTCTGTGATGATGATGGAGTATCAATTGACTGATTTGGAACGAATATTTGATTCGATTGCTTTGATTTATTCTGTTCCAGTAATTTATCAATAGGTAAATAAATTAAATTGCCACTACCCTCTGAATCCATTAACACTTTATTAGAATTAAGATACACGCTTTCAATTGCCTCAATATACAAACGATCTCGAGTAACTTGAGGTGCTAGCTTATACTCAAAAAGTAATTTAGTGAAACGATCAGCATCACCTTCTGCATCAGCAATAACCTTTTCTTTATAGGCTTCTGCTTCTTGAAGCATTTTTGCCGCTTCACCTCTAGCTTTAGGAACAATATCATTAGCATAGGCTTCTGCCTCAAACGAATATCTTTCCTTATCCTCTCTAGCTTTAATGGCATCTTGGACAGCATCCTCAACTTGCAAGGGAAAGTTGGCATCTTGCAGGTTCACCTTGGTTATAGAAATTCCTGTACCGTATTCATCAAGTGTTTGTTGAATAAGTTCTTGAGTTTGAAGTGCAATACTACTTCTGCCTTCAGTTAGTATGAAGTCTAGATTAGTTTTACCTGCAACTTCACGGATAGCACTTTCACTAACCTCATTAAGAGTTTCTTCTGTATCTCGTACATTGAATAGAAAATCTGTAGGATTAGTTTTCCTGTATTGAACTACTAAATCTACGACGATAATATTCTCGTCTGATGTCAGCATTGTGGTTTGTTGTTTGAATCGATTTACAACATTTACATTGACTACCTCGACAGAATCAACTGGCCATGGTACCCGCCATTTTAGTCCTGGTGTTGTTGTTTGATGATGATTTCCAAATCTTAAGACCACGCCTCTTTCTGAATCATCAACTTGATATAATCCTGTTAAAACCCACAAGATTAAACCCATAGCAATTAGCAAATAAGTCGATGGTCCCCTTTTGCCACTACTAGATTTTCCACTACCAGATTTTCCACCAAATAATTTATTAAATCGTTTCTGCCATTCTTCGACAATTTGATCTAAATCAGGTGGTTGATTTTTACTTGAATCCCAGGGAGATTTGCCATTTCCTTGATCATTGAACGCCATAATTTCTAGTAACTCCTAATTAAAATTATATTCTTTTTGAAGAGTTCGATAGTTTACTCTCAATAGCTTTAATTTTTTTATTTTTTTTCAGCCTTAATAGATTTCTCTCATCAATCTCCACTGTTAATTCTAATGTATTTTCATTAATAAGGCACTCTTGTATGACATTAGCAATAGAATATATTTGTGCTCTTATCTTCGACTCATTCACATTAATTCTCAGGATAGTCTTAATTGGTTGTGGATTAATCATCAAAGCAATTGATTCAATCAATGTCTCAGTACCTATGCCTTCTTTTGCTGAGACTTCTATGTGTTGATAAGTATTGAGTAAATCAAGACCTTTTTTGACTAGGTCAATTTTGTTATAAGCATATATAGTAGGTATTTGATCAGCTCCTATCTGTTTTAATATACTTTCAACTGATTGTTTATTCTGATGCATAAAACGATCACTAGAGTCCAGAACATGAATTAATAGATCAGCATCTGAAATTTCCTCTAAGGTAGACAAAAAAGCTTCTATTAATTCAGATGGTAATTCTCTAATAAATCCTACCGTATCACTGATCACTACACGTCTATTCTTTGAGATACTAATGGGTCTAAAAATTGGGTCCAAAGTAGCAAACATTTTATCAGCTACAAAAGTTTTGGAATTACTTAAAGAATTAAATAATGTTGACTTACCAGCGTTAGTGTAACCAACTAAGGCAACATTCTTCATAACTTTATTTCTAGATTTTCTATTTGTTTTTCTTTGTGTATGAATTTTTTTAAGTTTGAGCTCTATAGATCTGATTCTTTCTTGTAATAGCCTTCTATCAGTTTCTAGTTGCTTTTCACCAGGGCCCCTTAATCCGATCCCTCCTTTTTGTCTTTCAAGGTGCGTCCAACCTCTAATGAGTCGTGTTGATAAATGTTTTAATTGAGCCAGTTCAACTTGTAACTTACCACTATTTGTTTGGGCTCTTCTGGCAAAGATATCTAGTATTAAGCGAGATCGATCAATTACTGGGTATTTGAGAATTTTTTCTAAATTACGTTCCTGTGATGCAATTAGATCTTTGTTAAAGATAATTAAATCAATATCAACTGCCTCAAGATCTTCCTTAATTGACTGCAACTTACCCTTACCAATTAGAGTATTTCTATTAAACTTTTTAATATTTACATACGTGATTCCACTAATGACAGTGCCTGCAGATAATGTCAATGAAATAAACTCTTCATTATCATTCTCAATGGATCCTTTTGGTGAATTTATAATTACCAAATAGGATTTAATTTCTTGATTACTTGTCTTCAAACACTAATCCTATAATTTAAATTCCTGGCAAATTAGGTCTCGTATCTTTTGTATTAAATTTTTTTCAAAAATATCATAACTATTGTGATCTTTTATAGAACGTAACCAAGTTATCTGACGTTTTGCCAATCTTCTTGTGGCCATAGTTGCATTGTGTTCAGCTTCTTTTAACGATGATTTATTTTCTAAGAACACACATATTTCTCTATATCCTATTGATTTCATTGAATTATTAGAAGAATTTAAATTGGTTGATTCAAGTAGGCCTTTGACTTCATCTACCAAACCATCATTCAACATTTCACTAAATCTTGAATTGATTTTTTGATAAAGACGATCACGATTGTTTGGAAATAAACTGATATTAAAAAAATTGTAATCTTCAGTGTTTTTTTGATCTTTAAAGAATTTACTCAACGGTTTACCCGTTAATTCAATAACCTCCAATGCCCTTTGAATCCTTTGTTTATCATTGGGCTTAATTTTAGTCGCACTCAGAGGATCAACTTTTGAGAGTTTTTTATGTAACTCTGGCCAGCCGACAGCTTCTGCTTGACGTTCTATTTTTTTCCTTATCTCGTCATCTGAAGAAGGTAAATTACTTAAACCTTTAGATAAAATATTAAAGTACATCATGGTACCGCCAACAAGAATTGGAATTTTTTTCTTCTCAATAATGACTTGTATTGCTTTATTGACATCTTTAAAAAACTTACCTAGTGAATAATTATTCTCTGGATCAGATATATTGATTAGATGATGTGGAAATTGATCTAAGATTTGATCATTAGGTTTTGCAGAACCAATATTAAGACCTCTGTAAACCATAACTGAATCAACACTTACTATTTCAATTGGGAGTTGTTTAATTAGTGAGATAGCTATATCAGTTTTTCCAGAAGCTGTGGGACCTCTTAATGTAATTACTGTTTGTGGCATTAATTTTAAATCATTTAAAATGAGGAATTACTTTTTGACCTATGAGATCTAACGCCTGCATAGGATCATCATGTAATCTCAAAGAAAGTTGGGTCTGCCCTGCTGTTTCAAAAGCCTTAAAACGTTCTATTTCTCTGTCGATATCTTCAATACCTCCTGTTGATGTAAATACTTCACAGAGATGATTTGCTAAATCGAGAGGTATATTTTTTATATTTCCTGAACGATCAAAATAAGCATCAACAAAAGATTCAATATTGTCTCTAATTAGTTGACATTCTTCAGGTTTAAAATAATTTTCTAAGAGTTCCAATTCTAGCTTTCGAGCCCTCCAGGCTAATTCTCTTCTTGATTCTCTATAAGCCTCTTTTTTATCGTTTTTTATATGCCAAGCCCAAAAACTATTAACCTCAACTTTCTTTTTAGTATTGATTCTTTTGCCAATACCAATATTTATATTATCGATTGCTGAAAATATAATTTCTGGTGGTGTTGCTCCAATATAAACTCCGTCAGCAACACGGCCTTCCATTCTCATCATCATGTGCTTATAAGCAGTTCCATAAACCATAGGTCTAGATGATTTAGCCCATGAATAATTACAAGGTAATTTGACAGAAAAGTTTTCACCATTATATTGATCAGAAAGTTGGTTATTAGTAGCTAGAATAATAATCTCTAAAGCTTCTCTGACAGCTAAAACAACTTTTTTGGGGGCTTCCAAAGCCATTGCTGTAATATTACCTTCACCAGCTCCGACAGCAACTTGAGCTCTTCCATTACTCATTTCATTCAGACTTATTAATGAATTAGCTATCTTTAGAGGGTGCATCTCAAAAGGACTGACTGCGAGTGGGCCAATCTTAAGCTGATTAGTTGACTCAGATAAAGGCACCAAACTCAAAAATGGGTCCCAGTGGGAGAAATAATTTGAAGTCCATAATGCGTTCACACCATATTCTTCAGCCTTGACTCCAAGTTCCTTTATTTGGCTTGGGTCGAGGTCAGGTTCGAGAATAATATCTATATCCATTTATTTTAACAATTGTTGTTTTGCCTCTGAAGAGTAAGATTTGATTCCTCTCACAATCGCTTTAGCTATTTTATCTTGGTTTTGTGGGTTCACAAGGAAAGCTTCATCGTTCTTATTAGAAAGATAACTAGCTTCTAATAGAACAGATGCAATCTCAGTTGACTTAAGAACTGCAAAAGCTGCTTCTCTAGGAGTGAGTTTTCTCAATCTGACATCTTTGTTCATTGCATTAAGTATATGTTTACCAATCTCTATACTCTGGTCATATGTATCAACTTGAGATGTTTTAAGAGTAGAAATTGATCTTTTTGAAATTCCTGATTTAAGTTTAATGTTTGCTTTAGTTTTTGGTCGATACATAATCTTGTAGGTGCTTCCCTTAGATACTTTTCTTGAATCAGATAAAGCATAAAGTGTTGCGCCCCTAATTGAAGGGTCTGTAAATGCATCAGCATGAATTGAAATCAAAAAATCCGCTTTACCTTTTTTTGCACGGCTAATTCGTTCATTCAATGACTCGAGCTGAGAACAATTTTTTTTACCTCCAGGGCAAGGAAAACTATCATCCGTTCTAATTAGAAAGGCTCTCATATTTTTCTCTGAATCAATCAGTTTTTTTAAACGCTTTGAAATTTTTAAAACTAGATCTTTCTCAACAACTCTAGAACCCTTTGTTCCAGGATCTTTCCCTCCATGTCCTGGGTCTATTGCCACAATAAATTCATTACGATTTACAGCTGATACCAAAAGTTTTCTGCTGCCCTCATAACCCTTCTTCAAATCAACAACAACTCTGAAGTTCTTATTTGACCCTTTAGGAATTTTTTCTACCTTATAAAAAACAATTTCCGTGGTCTCAATTACAATTCTAGATTTATTTCTACTATTTTTTGCTAACCTGATCTGCTTAATCAGTCCCTTACTTCCATATGACGATTTTAGGCTGGAACTTATTTCTGCATTATATAAATCAATTACCAATCGATTTGGTCTATTAAGAGTAAAGATTTTATAATTAACTGATTCTGTTAAGTCAAAAACTAACCTTGTTTCTAGAGTTTGCTTGCTGATTCTGATGTTTTCTAATAGGGCTTTTGCATCAGCTGTATTAGCTAATAACATTATAATTAAACTGAGGACTGAAATTTTCAAATAGTTGTTAATGATTGTCCTTTAAATAGTTCTGAATCTACTCTAACCAATATTAAAAGTATTTCCTAATTTATTGGTATCATCCTTTAGCTCTATTTGTCTTTCATCCTTAATTTTAGTGTTCTCAAAACTAATCTTTATATCAGGCGGTAAAATTAGATGATGCCCTTTTTCAGGCCATTCAATAATTATAATTGATGGTTTTTTATAATTGGGTTCTTCATGAAGTCCTAGCTCTATTACTTCTTGTGCTCTTTCAAGTCGATATAAATCAATATGAAATATTAAAAATAATTCAGTTTCAATCGTCTCAACTATACTAAATGTTGGGCTTGTCACTAGTCCTTCAAAGCCTAATCCTCTAATTAAACCTTTGGTGAAAGTGGTTTTTCCTGATCCTAAATCTCCAGACAGGTATATCACTATATTATGCTCAATAGATTTAGTTAATTGGACACCTGACCTGTAAGCCAAGTTAATCATTTCGTTTGCACTTTTGATAATCATGGATTAAGAAGATCTTTTAACTCTGCAAATAAATCTGTTGCTATGATTCCCCTTTCGCCTGATATGGCAGCCCTGTCTCCAGCTATTGAATGTATTAAGGCAGCAACTGATGTTAACAAATGCAAATCTTGATCTCTAAATTGGCTGTATAATCCTGAAATTATACCCGTCAATAAATCCCCCATGCCTGCGGTAGACATACCTGGATTACCAGCAGTAATCATATAGGGGATTTTTTCTTTACAACCGACTAAGGTATTTTGCCCTTTAAGCAAAATGACTCCACCAAAGCTCTCGTATAGGTTTTTAAGGCTCTTTAATCGATTACTCTGAATCTCAGAATTAGAACAAGTCAAAAGTCTCGCTGCTTCTCCAGGATGAGGAGTCAAAACCCAATCCTCCCTTTGTTGAGGATTTTTAGCTAATATATTTAAAGCATCTGCATCTACTATAAGAGGTTTATTCGATTCTAAAACAGCAGTGTATAAATCCATAGCCCATTGGTCCTGACCCAATCCAGGTCCTATAGCTATGACATCAACATTTTCAATAATATCAGCAAGATCCTTGTGATCATTTTTTAGTGAATGAGCCATGATTTCTGGTCTTATTTTTAGAATAGTGTCTGCATTCTGAGAGGTTGTAATGACACTCACTAAACCTGCACCAGTTCTTAGTGCAGCTTCAGCAGTTATTCTTATTGCTCCACCCATACCATGATTACCTCCGACTACAAGAACATGCCCATAATTTCCTTTGTGAGAATCTTTCTTTCTCTGATGTAAAATTTGACCTATATGAGATTCATCAGTGAGTTCAACTATTGGTTGTGCCTTGTTAAAACAAGCTTCTGGTATATCTAAATTTGAATATTTGATTATTTTATTTACCTTAGGGCCGTCATTAATATATAACCCGATCTTTCTACCAACAAAAGTTGTTGTAAGATCTGCTCTCACAGAGTTTCCCATTATTTTTCCATTTTCTCCTGATAAGCCAGAAGGAATATCTAAAGATAAAACAGGTGTTAAGTTTTGGTTAATCAATTCAATTGCTTTGAGAAAGATACCTTTTAAGGATCGATTAATTCCAATCCCAAAAATACCATCAACAATCAAATCACAGTTGATATCAATACTTTCATTCCATTGAATTAACTTACCTTCTTTTGATTTATATTTTTTATATGCTAAGTAAGCATCGCCTTTTAAAGTCTCTGGATTCGCCAGATAAATCACGCTGGTGTTAAGCCCATGATCAATCGCATAACAAGCATATAGATAAGCATCTCCAGCATTATTACCACTTCCACAGAAGACCTGGATTGAATCAATATTTGGAAAGTATTCTTGTGAACACTTAAAAGCATAGGCTGCTGCCTTTTCCATTAACTCAATGCCAGGAATACCGAATTCATGAATCGCCCTATAATCAACTTGAGCAACAGTTGATGGCCCATAGATATATTGTTTAGAAATACTCATGATAAATATTATACTGATCTTATAATCAAAAGACTTATCGATAAGAATGGATAATCTTAATCAATTAAAATCTTTAATCACACAATGGTCTATTGAACTAGGGTTTGATGACATTGGTATAAGTGATATCAATATACAAGAAGATGAACATCACCTTAATGACTGGTTAAAAAATAAGTACCATGGCTCAATGTTTTATATGGAAAAACATGGAAATAAAAGATCTAGGCCTGACCTTTTAGTTAATGGAACACTTCGAGTTATTTCACTAAAAGTTCACTACTATTCAAGAGAAAAATATCAAGCAACAAAGGATATAAAAAACAGTAAAGAGGCTTATATTGCTAACTATGCTCTGGGTCGTGATTACCACAAAACGATTAAAAATAAACTTAGATCATTGGTCTCGAGAATACAAAAATATTCAAAAATAGACGGTCAGAATTTCTTCGTTGATTCAGCGCCTGTTTTAGAGAGAGCCTTTGCTAGAGATGCTGGTTTAGGGTGGATAGGTAAACACACTAATCTGATCAATAAAGACCATGGTTCTTGGTTTTTTATTGCTGAAATCTTTACTGATCTACCACTACCCATTGATATTCGCTCAAAAAATCATTGTGGCACTTGTGATGAATGTATAAAAATATGCCCCACTCAAGCAATTGTTGCACCCTATCAATTGGATGCAAGACGCTGTATTTCTTATTTAACAATTGAAAATAAAGATGCGATCCCTGTCAACATGAGAAAACCAATCGGCAATAGAATTTTTGGTTGTGATGATTGTCAAATATTCTGTCCCTGGAATAAATTTGCAAAGCAATCTATTGAGAAAGACTTTTTACCGAATAAAAACCTTCTGAATCAACCGTTAGAAACTTTGTTCAAGTGGTCTAAAACTGAGTGGGATAATCATACAAAAGGTAGTGCCCTCAGGAGAACTGGGTATTCAGGCTGGCTAAGAAATTTAGCAGTGGCATTAGGAAATACTGCAACAACTAAATCCAGTAAAAACCTTTTAATCTCAAGACTCAATGACTCTTCTGAAATGGTTAAAGAGCATATTGAATGGGCAATTGGAGAACAGAATCGATCTTAGGTTAGAACACTAGGAGTAGTATTAAAAAAGTGTTTCCCGTATTTAACAGATACCAACTCAGTGAATAACATATGGAAATGATTTTCATTATGGATGGGATCAATACTCTCAGCATTAACTACAAGCACAGGTGCACTATCATAATAATAAAAAAACTTAGCGTATGAGTCTGCTAGCTTCTCTAAATAGTTTTTATCAATAGATCCATCTATGGAGGGCGATCTCATTTTAATTCTAGCCATTAAAACATCAACCGGTGCCTGCAAATAAATAACTAAGTCAGGTTCTGGAGGTTTAATGCTAAGAGAACTTTTAACCTTCTGAAATAGCTCTATTTCTTCTTGTGTTAAATTTAACTCAGTAAAAATAATATCTTTATCAAATAAAAAGTCAGTAATACTTTGACTAGAGAAGAGTTCTTCTTGATTAATACCTTCTAATAACTTTGATCTCTGAAATAAAAAAGACAACTCAGTAGGCAACGCATTGGATCTAGGGTCTTTGTAAAAATTTTCTAAAAAAGGATTCTTCTCTGGCTCTTCAAGAATAAGTTTACCATTGACATGCTCAGCAATGCGTCTAGCTAAACTGGTCTTACCTGAACCTACAGGTCCTTCTACTGCAATAAATCTGGATTCAAGTTGTAAAGGTATTGACTCAATCATGAACTATATAGTAACAAAAAAATCCTAGTTCTTTGGTTGATAGATATGGACTTTTATTAATTATCATTATCAAATAAAGATTGATTCTTTTTTGGTATCTCTATTCCAAAATGACGATAAGCTTTTTCTGAGGCGACTCTTCCTCTAGAGGTCCTTATTATGAATCCGCTCTGGATGAGAAATGGCTCTATTATGTCTTCAACGGTTCCCTTCTCTTCTCCTATAGCTGAAGCAATGGTGTTAATTCCAACAGGTCCTCCATTATATTTTTTTATAACAGCAAGTAAAAATTTTCTATCGAACACATCAAAACCATTATTATCGACATCCAAAAGATCCATTGCTTTAATAACAACTTCCTTTTGAATTTTACCTTCAGCTTTTACCTCTGAAAAATCTCTGACTCTTCTAAGTAAACGATTGACTATCCTTGGTGTACCTCTGGCTCTTGAAGCAATTTCATGTGCACCTTCCTCATCAATTGATACCCCTAGAATTCCTGCAGAACGGGTCACTATTTTTGTTAACTCATCGGTATTATAGAATTCTAAGCGTTGTGAAATACCAAAACGATCCCTTAAAGGTGAAGTAAGAAGACCTGCCCTGGTGGTTGCACCTATCATGGTAAAAGAAGTTAAATCCAATCTAATTGATCTTGCTGAAGGCCCTTCACCTATCACTAGATCCAATTGATAATCTTCCAAAGCTGGATAAAGAATTTCTTCTACCACTGTACTTAATCGGTGGATTTCATCAACAAACAGCACATCTTTTTCTTCTAAATTAGTTAAAATAGCTGCTAAATCTCCTGGTTTTTCAATCGCTGGCCCTGATGTATGTTTTAAGTTAACACCTAATTCGTTAGCAATAACATGAGCGAGGGTTGTTTTACCTAATCCTGGTGGTCCAAAAATTAAAACATGATCAAGTGATTCCTGGCGGTTCTTTGCAGCCTCAATAAATATTTCCATTTGTTGCTTAACGGGTTCTTGGCCAACGTATTCTGATAAATACTTCGGCCGTAGCATTCTATCGATAGACTCTTCTCTATCAGGGGTATCACGCGAAATGAGATTTTCTTCATTGGTCATTATTACTACCTATTCAATGATTTGAGAGCTTGTCTTAATAACTCTTCAACTGACAACCCATTTTTATCAATATTATCTAGAATTTTTTTGGCTTCATTGTTTTTATAACCTAAGTTAACAAGTGCGTTTCTTACCTCTATAACAGTGTTATTTTCAGAAGTTGAACTAGCAGAAGATTCAAAATTATCTGTGATTCCCTCTATTCTATCTTTCATTTCGACAATTAATCTCTCTGCTGTCTTTTTCCCAATCCCTGGAAGATGAACTAGCGTATCAATATCTTCATTTATCACAGACTGAACAAAACCATTAACATTAATTCCAGACAAGATTGTTAACGCCATTTTTGCCCCTACCCCACTAATTTTAATAAGTGCTCTGAATAATTTTCTTTCCTCTTCAGTCGCAAAACCATACAGAGTGTGTTGATCTTCTCGTACAACTAAGTGAGTTAATAAATAAGCCGATTCACCATTTTTAGGTAACTGAAAACTTGTCGATAAAGGAACATGTATTTCATAACCCACACCATTAACTTCTAGTAATAGTAATGACGGTTTTTTTTCTTTTATTAGACCAATTAATGACCCGATCATCTAACTTTTTCCTTAATAATAGTATTTATTGGATGGCTATGAGCATGACATATTGCGATCGCTAGTGCATCAGATTCATCTAACTTTAATTCTTGGGTTTTAATTGCAAGAATAAGTTTAACCATATCTTGTACTTGTCCTTTCTCGGCAGCTCCCGTTCCTACAACAGCGAGCTTTACTTCTCTAGCAGAGTATTCAAAAACTGTAACACCTTTTTTAAAGGTGCCACAAATAGCAGCTGCTTTAGCCTGCCCAAGTTTTAATGCGCTATCTGCATTCCGATGCATAAACACATTTTCAATAGCAACCTCATCTGGACAATGTTGATCCATCAATTTTTCAATTTCGCTAAAAATAATTATTAATCGTTTTATGAAAGTTTTTTCTTTAGTTCGAATAACTCCAGAATCAATATATTTTAGTTTATTGCCGAGTAACTCCACAACTCCGTATCCGGTGACTATTGATCCTGGGTCAATCCCTAAAACTTTCATTAAGAGTAAATGTCCATTTAGTTAATATTTCTGAGGATATCTTCAGGTACTTCAGCATTAGAATGAACTGACTGCACATCATCAAGATCATCTAGCATATCTAATAACTTAAACAATGATTCTGAATTACTCTTATCAATAAGAACTTCGTTAGATGCCTTCATTGTAATTTCACTAATGTTAAAAAGAATATCTTTATTATTTAGTGCATCTTTAATATCCATAAAAGATGAGGGGTTTGTAATAATATCAATGGAATCATCATCATTAACTTCAATGTCTTCTGCACCACTTTCTATGGCAATTTCCATAATATTATCGGGGTCTTTAACATTGCTAAGACTCAACAATCCAATCTGTTGAAAAATATAAGCAACAGAACCTTCAGTACCAAGATTACCTCCAAATTTAGTTAAAGCATGCCTAACTTCTGCAACAGTTCTGTTTCGGTTATCAGTTAAACACTCGATAAGAATAGCAACTCCTCCAGGTCCATAACCTTCATAAGTTACCTCTTCAAGGTTAGATCCCTCATCTTCTCCTGAGCCTTTGGCGATCGCTCGATCAATGTTATCTTTTGGCATGCTTTGAGATTTGGCTTTCTCTACTGCTGCTCTTAGCCTTGGGTTAGAATCTTGATCTCCCCCACCAATACGGGCAGCGACAGTGATTTCGTTAATAAGCTTAGTAAAAAGTTTACCTCTTTTCTTATCTTGTCGGCCTTTCCTATGCTGGATGTTAGCCCATTTACTGTGTCCTGCCATGCTTGACTAATTTATATTTGGTGAGAGTATGAAGTAATTATATGATAAAGAAGATAATGTGTAAGCAATAAGGTAAGTATTTTAATAATGAAAAAAATAATTTTAATTTTCTCAATTATTTTCTCTGCACAAATACACAGTGACGATTTATTCAAAAATCTTTTATCTAATCTTGGTGCGCCACTTTCAGAAATAGGTTTTGTCAAAAAATCAACCACAAGTAGCGATGGAGTAGAAATAATTTACTATGAGAAAGGAGCTGGCACTAAAACGTTATTATTTATTCATGGCTACGGATGTAATAGCAAATATTGGTGGGCACAATTACAACATTTTTCTAAAAACTACAGAGTAATTTCTATTGATATAGGAGGCCATGGTCAATCTGGAACCAATAGAGATGATTACACAATGGCCAATTTTGGAGCTGATGTTGTTGCTGTGATGAACCAAGAAAATATTGAGCAGTCATACTTAATCGGACATTCAATGGGTGGCCCTGTAGCTCTTGAAGCAGCTGTGGTTCTTCAAGATAGAGTAACAGCAATCATTGGAGTGGATACTTTTCATAACATAGCTAAAGCTCCAGCCAGTCCATTTGTAAAGCTTATGGTAAATACTATGTTCAGATTTAGACAAAGTTCGTCAACAAATGACGCCGTGACAAAACAATTTAGAGAAGATGCAAATTTAGATCTAAAAAACTGGGTAAGTCAAAAGGCAGAGACAACAGATCCTAGAGCCTCAAGAGGCTCTCTCTCATCGATTATTGCTATGGATTATCCAACACAGTTAAAGAAAATTAATGTCCCAATAATCACGTTGAATTCGAGATTTTGGATGGATACTGAAGTTGAGGAAGGTCATAAGGAATATTCAAAATATGAAGTAAGTTTTATAGATGGAGTAGGACATTATGTCATGATGGAAAAACCCACTTACTTTAATAAGTGGCTTGATGGTGTCTTAGACGAAAGAACTATTAACTAAGAGAATCTATATATTCAGCACAAGTCTTGCTATCAATAACTTCGGCATAACGTCTTGATATATCTCTAAGATTATCTTGATGTGGTCTTTCTTCAACATCACCAACACAGTCTTCAGGAACAAACACTCTAAAGCCATGAGAAAAAGCATCTATCACTGTTGCCCTTACACAACCACTGGTTACACAACCAGTAATAATTACAGTATCAACATTCTCTTTGTGTAAAAAAGTTGTTAGTGGTGTTAAAAAGAACATTGAGGGGGCATTTTTACAAAAGTTAAAATCATAGTCAGGATCATATACTCTTGGATCCATTGCTGTGCATGGGTGTCCATGGTAAAACTCATCCCTAACGGCCTTGACCTTCCATAGTGGCATATCTTTTAGACTGTCATAAGCTGTGTAACAAGAGGCGATAGGTATATTCTTTAATCTAGCTAGTTTTAATAACTCTGAAATTTTATTTGTGGCCTTATCAACCATTGGCATGTCACCATTTGGAAACTTTGGGTCAGTGAAGGCTAACTGAAGGTCTACGATTAAAATAGCCGGCTTTTTACCAAAATCTATTGTTTCTGAGGAATATCCCTTTATTTCGTACTCTTTAGTCATAAAAAGTCCTTATTGATTAGAATCTAATTGAATTAGAGAATAAGAGTATAAACCTATATTATTTTTTATAATAATGAATCTCTTAATCGCCTTAATTAAATTATCAATAAAATTACCCATTATATAATGTTTTACATTATATTTATATTATAACTATATGTTTTATATATATTTATTTTATATAATATATTGTTATATAATAGACAGTTTTTCAATACATTTCTGTATTTTATTTGTTTTTATTCGTTTCACTCAGCGAGTTAATAAACTCAACTAAAACCTAAATAAAGAACTTAAATAAACTAGTTTTTAGTATTTATTAAGTATTTTTAAAAAAAAGACTAAATAATTCTTTCTTTTTTTAGTACTTATACCGAGGAATCTAAAAAAAATGTCTATTTGTGACAAATCTTAAACCCCCTACTCTGTCTGAAAGGTCTATATATATTGATCTTTTTTCATTATTTAGGGTTAAATTATAAAATTAACTAAAAAAAATTACTTTTTACCTAGAAATATTCATAAGTTATTGAAATATATATACTTATATAATAATTTCTTTCAAAAGCTCTAAATATCTCTCCATTTTTATACCTCTAGAGCCTTTGATAAGAATCACAGAGTTATTTTTTAGAGTATTTTCAAGAACCTCCTTTGGAAGATTATCGCTTCGATCAAGATGATAAATAAAACTACTCTCTTTAGCTCGCGTATTTGCTTGATAGGAGATTTTGAATCGATCCCCTACTAATATCAATAACTTCAATTTATCTATGGTCATCAATTCATTTAGAATAATTGTATGTTCCAATTCTGATGATTGGCCTAATTCATACATATCACCCAAAAATATTATCTGGCTATCTGGGTAACTTGCATTTGTATTGAGTTCATTTATTGCTGACATCATTGAAGTGGGGTTGGCGTTATAAGTGTCATTAATCAAAATATGATCACCTAACTTTGAGCAATAAAAACGATTCTTCTGCGGTGACACAAAACCATCAAGTTTTTGTATTACCTGTTCTGAACTTCCCCACTCTTTCAATAATCCTATTGATATAACAGCGTTTGAACAATTATGCTTAATACCCAAGTTCAATGAATAATTTAACCGTTCACTTTCAGATTTAGTGTCTCTTTTTATCATGCTAATATGATATGAATCTAAATTAGATTCGTTTGTCTCTGCACTAAATAACCAAGAATATTTTAATGACAACTCACCCTCGTCGTTGGCTTGATAAATATTAATTTTATTCTGATCAGGATCTTGCTTACTAAAAGATTTAGATAAATTATTAAATGCCCCTTCAATTAATAAACCCTTTGTTTTAAGTGCTTCCAGAAGCTTTAACTTTGTTTTTAGTATATTCTCCTCACTGCCAAAAATACCTATATGGCTATTATTAAGATTAGTAATAACCAATGCATCAAACCATAAATACTTAACAATAAGATCAAAATCACCTGCCTTTCTTGCACCACATTCCACAATTAAGTTCTCAGTATCTTTATCTATTTTTAAAACTGTATAAGCAATACCAAATTCATTATTCTCATTATCTTTTGTTACGACTGTATTCTGATGATCAAGCAAAGACCCTATCATTTCTTTCACAGTTGTTTTCCCGTTGCTGCCTGTGATTGCCAAGGTCCTTGGCTTTACTTTGTTCAATTGATATTGAGCTAATTTGAGTAATGCTAAATAAGTATCATCGACAACAATTGTCCTACCTGGAATTTCTGGATCGTCTGTTATAACAGCACAACATCCTTTGGATAAAACTTCTGAACAAAAAACATTGCCATCAAATTTCTCTCCGTGTAGAGCGATGAAAACTGAGTTCTGTTGTGTGTTTCTTGAATCAACTACAAGAGATCCGAAGGTAGTATTTTCTCCCATCAACTGTCCATCAACAACTTGTGCTAATTTCTCTAAATCATCAATACCTATAAGTTTAAACAATGCATCCCTTTCTAATTGGTGCCCCGAAGAGGATTCGAACCTCTGACCCCCGGATTAGGAATCCGATGCTCTATCCTGCTGAGCTACCGGGGCATTTCAATCAACTTTTATAAAAAAATAATTATAGTCAATTTAATGCATAATTATCCCAATAGTGGGCAAATAAAAATAAATAAGTAGTGACTCAGAAAATTCATAATCATCTCCTAAAGTTAAGTACAGCCCATTGCAAACCATTAGCATCAATAATAAAAGCCAATGGACCTATAAATATTGAGATCCCAACAGATATAGAATTATTTGATTGTCTTGCACAAACAGTGGTTGAACAACAGCTATCATATAAAGCAGCAAAAAGTATTTGGAATAAAATTAAAACTAGCTCAGAAGAAAGAAACATTAAACTGATTGACTATTTTGATACTAAATATATAGCTGATATCAGAAAAGATGGTTTATCTGAAAATAAAATTAAAGCAATTCTTGGTGCAAAAGAAGCAGTTAATGGTGGTGAAATTACACTCAAAGGACTATCTGAAATGAATGATATAGAATTCAAAGCATCTATTACAGGCCTATGGGGATTTGGTGATTGGTCTGCTGAAATGATTGCAATCTTTTATCTTGGAAGAACTAATATCTGGTCAGAAAAAGATTTAATCTTGAATAAAGGAATCAATCATATTTGTGAACAATGTGAATTAACTCCGCATGAACTTCTAGAAATTGTTGATCCCTATCAATCATATTTGGCTCTTCACATCTGGAGATACAAAGATTAAAAATAAAGTAATCTAAGGTTTAGTAAAAACAAGAGAAGCGTTTGTGCCTCCAAAGCCAAAACTATTAGACATTACAGTATTCAAACCAATGCCCTCTTCCATAGCTGTCACAATTGGTACTCCCTTTGCACCTTCATCAAGATTTTCAATATTTGCAGAAGCTGCAATAAAGTCTGAATCAAGCATTAAAAGTGTGTAAATTGCTTCATGGACGCCAGCCACTCCTAATGAATGCCCTGTAAGGGATTTCGTTGAAGTGAGTTTAGGTATATCCTCACCAAAAGTTTCCTTAATTGCCTCAAGTTCTCTACTATCACCAACCGGTGTGCTTGTCCCATGAGTATTTAAATAATCAATTTTACCAATATTCTGCATGGACTGCTGCATACATCTAACAGCTCCTTCTCCAGAGGGTTGAACCATATCAAAGCCATCAGAGGTCGCACCATAACCAACTAGCTCAGCATAAATCTTTGCACCTCTTGAAATGGCATGTTCATATTCTTCAACCACCACAACACCACCGCCACCAGAAATAACAAAGCCGTCTCGATCATTATCAAAAGGTCTTGAAGCACATTCAGGTGTTTCATTGTAATTTGATGACAAAGCTTTCATTCCATCAAAAAACGAAGCTAAAACCCAATGGACTTCGTCACCAGCACCGGCAAAAACAATATCTTGTTTATCAAATTGAATTAGCTCAGCAGCATTTCCTATGCAATGTGCACTCGTAGCACAAGCTGAGCTGATTGAATAATTAATCCCCTTTATTTTAAAAGCTGTGCCTAAGACACCAGAGTTACCGCTAGACATTGATCGAGTCACTAGAAACGGGCTAACTTTTCCTTTTTCCCTGAATGAATCTGCACCAAAAACAATTGATTCTGGTGAACCTCCGCCATTACCCATGATTAATCCAGTGCGAAAAGAACTGACTTGATCCTGATTAAGTTGACTGTCCTCTATCGCTTCTTTCATGGCAAGATAATTAAAAGCAATTCCGTCACTCATAAAGCGTTTTAGTTTTCGATCAACGTGGTCTACTAAATCAAGATTAATGGTTCCGGCAACCTGGCTTTTGAGACCATAATCGGCAAACTGTTGGCAAAATTCAATACCAGATCTTCCTGTTTTCAAAGAATCAGTAACGTCTTGTTTGTTATTACCGATGGCACTTAGGATACCTAAGCCAGTTATAACAACTCTTCTCATTAATTAGCCTCTGAAAGTTCAGTGAACAATCCAACACGTAAGTCCTTACCTGTGTATATCACTTTATTGTCTGCCATCAGAGTAGCGTCAGCAATTCCCATCGTGAGTTTTGAATTAATAATACGTTTGATGTGTACGTGGTATGTAATTAATTTAGTTGTGGGGGTAACCTGTCCAACGAATTTAATTTTACCACTCCCAAGAGCACGCCCTCTTCCTTGGCCGCCAATCCAACCGAGGAAAAAACCAATTAATTGCCACATAGCGTCAACGCCTAAGGAGCCAGGCATAACAGGGTCAGAAAAAAAATGGCAATCAAAAAACCAAGCGTCTTTCTTTATCTCCAGTTCGGCGATAATCTCACCTTTACCATAATCACCACCTTCATCGCTTATATGCGTGATTCGATCAATCATTAACATTGGGGGTAATGGTAATCTACCGTTATCAGGACCAAAGAGCTTTTCTTTAGCACAATCCATAAGTTCTTGAAGATTGTATGCGTTCTTTCTTTTCATAGATTTTATTTTAATAGAAACCAAGTGAAATGAATAATTGTTTCTAGCTACCGTAGTGTAATTGGAGTGTTTTTACTTTACCAAACCAAGGCACTGTTACCACAAAGAGCTGGTCTAAATCTTGTAGAGAAGCAGGTTGGATGTTTTTACTTCCTTGAAGCTCAATAATCAGTTGAGGTAAGACCTCGGGGTGCGTGACTATAAGAATAATTTTACCCTTATGATGATCCATAATATCTTTTATCAATTCTTCAACACCCTTAGGATCAACTATATTGATAGGAACATTCAAGCTTCTCGAAACAGGTTCAGCGGTTTCTTGTGTGGCCCTTAGTGGAGTAGCATAAATAGTGTCAACTCCAGCAACAACATCAATTGATAACAACATCTTTTGAAGTGATGTCGCACGTTTTGTGCCAGCATCTGTTAAACCAGGATTTGATTGTAAATCGGATTCAATCTCTGTGTGGGTTGTTATCAACACCGTGGTGGTCGCTTGTGATTCAAAGAACCATGAAAGCATAACAGCAAAGCCAATAAAAACTAGGGCAAATGCGACTCGCCTTAACTGTCGTTTCTTTCGTTTATTTTTATACTCATCTATGCGATCAATCATCAGAATCCTTGTTATCTAAAATAGTGTATTCTGCATCAATTACCGTGTCATCTGTATCTAAATCTTTCTTTCTACGGTAAAAAAACCCTCTTACATAAAATCCGATTATGACTATAACAATTAATCCAGCGAGAGTAATAAAAATAAAACCCCCAAGAACAATAGCAACAGCAAGGATGCCTAAACTAAAGACAATACCCAGTGCTCTAATAATCAATTCAAATGGTAACATTAAGACTACATCAACTATTTAAAAGGTTATTAAACTCCATATTATTTAGGTAGGCAACTATGGATATCTCATATATGAAAATATTTAATAAAAATTTAAAATATTTTGTTGAATGTTCTCTTTTTGTTCTCTATTATCTAACTGTCTAATTAATTGACTATGAGGAGTGAAATAATGCTGACACCCAGCGAAAGAAAAACATTAAAATTTATTCAAAAATATTGTATGGGGAAAGGTTACTCCCCTACTCTGACTGAAATTGCTGAGGGCATTGGCATTAAGTCAAAAGGAGTAGTTCATCGCTACTTAAAAACTCTTGAATCATTAAATATGGTGAGTATTGCAGCACATCGAAAACGTGGCATTTGCTTAAATCTTGAAGCCTATGAAAACCAATCAGTTGCTCCGATTATCCCTTTACTGGGTCGTATTGCTGCAGGTCAACCTATTGAAGCTATTGAAGGAAGGGAAGAAATTAACCTAGCTGACTTTATCATGAACCCAGATCGTTATGCTCTTCAGGTAACAGGGGATTCAATGATTGAAGTAGGGATCCTAGATGGCGATACCGTCATTATCAAACATCAAAATATAGCTGATAATGGAGATATTATTGTCGCTCTTATTGATGGCATTGAGGCAACATTAAAAAGACTCAAGAAACTCCCCAATGGCATGGTTCTTTTGGTCCCAGAAAATAAATTAATGGAAGCAATTTCTTACGAAGCAGAGCGCATTCAGATACAAGGAGTGGTTGTTGGTCAACTCAGAAGTTATCAGTAACTGGTCTTGGACAAAAATGATTGCGTTGGTTGATATGGACTCATTTTTTGCGTCCATTGAACAAATGGATCAACCGGAATTATTTGGACGTCCTGTTGCTGTCACTAATGGATTACAAGGTACTTGCATTATCACCTGTTCATACGAAGCCAGATATTGGGGTATTAAAACAGGAATGCGTTTAAAAGAAGCCAGGAAATTATGCCCAGATATTATTCAAAGGCCCTCAAGGCCTAAACGATATGCAGAAATATCAACAAATATTATGCGAGCGTTAATAACCATTACCCCTGATATAGAGGTGTATTCAGTCGATGAAGCTTTCTTAGAATTAACACACTGTAAAAAAATTATTCAATCCCCAAAAAATATAGCCAATAAAATTCAGGAACTAGTTCTTGAGGTATCAGGTTTATGCTGCTCTATTGGAATCAGCGGTGATAAAACAACCGCTAAATACGCCGCAAAACAAAATAAACCGCATGGCATTACCATTATTCACCCTGAAACTTCAGAAGAAGCTTTAAGTAATGTAGCAGTTGAGGAGTTATGCGGTATCGCACAAGGCATGAAAAGATTTTTAAATGCCTATGGAGTTTATAAGTGCGGTGACATGAAGAACATACCAATTAGTGTGCTTGGAAAGCATTTTGGAAATCCAGGGCGTCGTATATGGTTAATGGCTCAAGGCAGGGATCCTGAAAATATAAACACCAAAATAGCTGCGCCAAAATCAATTGGTCATGGCAAAGTGATGCCACCAAACACTAAAAACCTAAAAACTATCTTGATCTATTTACAACATATGAGTGAGAAAGTTGGATCTCGTCTCAGAAAATATAACTTTAAAGCATCGAGTTTTTATATTGGGATTAAATCTAGTGGGGGTTGGATTGGCGGCAAAATTAAGTCACCCTACCCTATTGATGATGGGAGGCTCATTATGAAACTTGGCCAAAAGATGATCAACTATGGTTGGAATGGTGAAGGTATTAGTCAAATACAAGTCACAGCAATTAATCCAAAAAAATTAAATCAGCAAATTGACTTTCTTGAGGACAGAGAACTGCATGCTAAGTCAAATATTAAAAATAAAGTCCTAGATATGATTAACCAAAAATATGGTGACCTGACGATAGTGCCTAGTAATTTAATTTATAGATCCAGCATGCCAGATGTAATTGCACCAGCATGGAAACCTAGCGGTCATAGAAGGACTGTTTAGATATGTGTGGTGGAGCATCATACACTCATCATGGGGAGCATATGAGGGTGTATTTTCCTAATCCAAAAGCAAAACTTCCTGTGATTGTAAAAAATAATGAGACGAGACTAATTCTGTGGGGACGAAGGAAAAGTCAAATGGGTAAATTACCGCTTGGAGGATGGGCCAGACTAGACTCTATTCATGCAGGTATTTGGGATAGATGGTTTCCCAAACCAGTGAAAATACCTGTCATGAGCTTTATGGAAAAAGATCACGAAGGTAAGAGCCATTGGTTTGATCTAGTGAAAGGTCAGTGGATACAAGGCTTGGTCGCTGTTGAGAAGCAAGAACAAAGACTATATGTCGTGACAATTGAACCCGAACTAGAGCACAATATTCATGATCGTTGGCCAAGAGTTATGAGTGGTTAATTAATACTTCCTTATATAGACTGTTATCGTGAAAAAAATTCTTTCATTACTCTTATTTATCGTATTGATCTTTTTTATGGTTGCTCCAAGCCTGTTAGAAAAACAGTTTAATCTTATTTCAGAACATACTCTTTTTATAGTTTCAGAAGAAGCACAAAAACTTCATAGGAATTTATTTATTGGTGATTTACATGCTGACAGCACACTGTGGGATCGTAACCTATCAAATCAACATAATTTTGGACACGTAGATATTCCTCGTTTACAGAAAGGCAATGTGGCATTGCAAATGTTTACCACTGTCTCTAAAGTGCCACAAGGTCTAAATTATGACAGAAATGAGACTTCGGCTAATGACAGTATAACTGCTTTGGCTGTGATACAAGGATGGCCAATTAAAACTTGGAACAATTTAACAGAAAGGGTGATCTACCAAGCAAAAAAAATACAGCGAATTGCAAAAAAAGATAGTGATAATTTTATGTTAATTTTATCCCAATCTGACCTTGATAAGTTCATTAATAAAAGAAAGTCTAATCCAAACTTAGTAGGTGGATTGATTGGCACCGAAGGATCTCATGCACTCGAGGGTAATCTAGATAATATTCAACGCCTATACAGCGAAGGGTTTCGAATGATGAGTTTACAGCATTTTTTTGATAATAAATTAGGAGGATCGCTGCATGGAACAACTGGACAGGGCTTAACAAACTTTGGGAAAGATGCTATTAATGAAATGATCCGTCTTGAGATTATCATTGATGTTTCTCACTCTTCTGAAAATGTTGTCAAAGATGTTCTAAAACTTACTACTCAACCCTTATTAGTAAGTCACACTGGCTTTAATGGACATTGCGCTTCACCAAGAAATATTGATGACTCTTTGATGAAGGAAATTGCTGCAAGAGGTGGCTTAATAGGAATTGGCTATTGGGATGCTGCGGTGTGTGGGAATACCCCTAGAGACGTTGCATCAGCCATCCAGTTTGGTATCAAACTGGTTGGTGCTGAGCACGTTGCTTTAGGCTCTGATTTTGATGGTGCAGTCTTGTCTGGATTTGATACCTCAGAACTTATTGCTCTTACTCATGAATTACTTGAAGCTGGAATACAGGAGCCAGAGATCCGTCTAGTCATGGGAGAAAATTTATTACATTTTTTTGAGAGAAATTTACCTACAAAGTAAAATGGGAAAGAAAAATCCCATCAATTCTTAATCTCTTACCGTGTTCGCTTTTCTCCAATCTTCAGGATCAAGAAAATTACCGCTCCAAATCCCTATTTTAGCGTTCATTGCTTCAACCATTTCATTTTCATAACGTCTAGAATATTTTAGATAAGCAATGGCCATACCAGATCGAACCATTTCAGATTGCAGATCAAGACCATTAACAAAACAAATACTCAATGTTCTACCGTACCTATCCTTTCCCTCATCAGTGCATTGAACCAGCTGATTATTAATGAGTTTTTTAAGCTTTGATGTGGCTTTCTTGCCGCAAGCCCATATTTTTCCATTTGCTTTTTTACAATACTGGGTTTGACCATAATAATAACTCTCGGGTGCATCAATACCGCTAAAACGGATCTTAGTGTTATTGATGGTAATGGTATCACCATCAACAACTTTGGCTTTACCTGAGATATTAAAGACTAGTGGTTTATTTTCATCTGTGAGTCTTTCATCTCCCAAAGTATCATCCTTAAAAGATCGAGGATCTGTCAAAGTAAAATCTTGTGATTGGATTGGTGAGTTTGATGGTAATGGTTCACCTATGACTTCAGATTCTTGAGCAAATAGTGGCTGACTAGTTATGATAAGAAAAACTAAAATTAGTAACCTTGGGTTCATTTTTAATACGACCTCTGAGTAAGATATTTGGCAATAGATCTTGTTAAGTTTTGTGGTATCAGTCTAGACAGAATAGCAAAAAAATTATTCAGTTGACCATTTATTATTATACATTTCCCTTTCATAACGGCATCAAACCCTTGTCTCGCAACAGTTATCGAGTCCATCCATAGCCAATTTGGTGATTTAAGAACCTCATGCATATTAGCTGCTTCATGAAATTCAGTACGGGTTAGTCCAGGACACACAGCTGAGCAATGAATATTATGGTCACAATATTGGAAATGAATACTCTCAGAAAATTTTATCTGGAATATCTTTACAGGACTATATAAGCCGGCCATATCTGGAGCTGGCATATAGGGCGCTAATGAAGCAAGATTAATAATCCGACCATATTGTTTCTTGATCATGCCTGGTAAAAATAAATAGGTTAATTCAGTGACAGCAGTAACCATAACTTGAAGAAAATCCTGATGAGATTGCCAAGGCATGTCCTCAAATTTACCTGGGTTACCATAACCTGCATTATTCACTAGACAATCGACATGTATTCCATTTTCTGTACAAAAATCTAGGATATTATTAGGTGCCATAGGGTCTGATAGATCAGCTTGAATGATATGTATATTAGTTGGCCCAATAAGCTTTAAGTTACTAGCAATTGCCTCTA
>Ga0208131_1000076_pt1 | contig 29110 bp, 27 predicted proteins | sample ETNtaG_14_FD_185781 | JGI IMG/M metagenome (GOLD analysis project Ga0208131, IMG submission 185781) | Marine microbial and viral communities from oxygen minimum zone, Eastern Pacific Ocean - ETNP201406SV73 (SPAdes) (version 2) | ecosystem: Environmental > Aquatic > Marine > Oceanic ...
GGCGAGGACCAGCGCGACTGGGAGTTTGCCGAGGTGCACGGCTGCGAGATCATCCGCACCATCCAGCCCCCCGACGACTTCGACGGGCAGGCATACCTGGGCGACGGACCCGCCGTCAACAGTGGGTTTCTCGACGGCCTCCACGTCACCGAGGCCAAGGCCGCCGCCATCGACTGGCTCGAGGCCGAGGACCTGGGGGAGCGCAAGGTCAACTACCGCCTCCGCGACTGGCTGCTCTCCCGCCAGCGCTACTGGGGCTGTCCAATCCCGATCGTCTACTGCGGCGACTGTGGCGAACAACCGGTCCCCGCCGACCAACTGCCCGTCGACCTGCCCGACGACGTCGAGTTCATGCCCACCGGCCGCTCGCCGCTCACCACCCACGAGGGTTTCCTCGCCGCAACCTGCCCGTCCTGCGGGGGAGCGGCCCGCCGCGAGACCGACACCATGGACACCTTCGTCGACTCCTCCTGGTACTTCCTGCGCTTCACCGACCCCTGGTGCGACGACGCCCCCTTCGACCCTGCCGCAGCCGCACGCTGGCTGCCGGTCGACCAGTACATCGGCGGTGTCGAGCACGCCATCCTCCACCTCATGTACGCCCGCTTCTTCACGAAGGCCCTGGCGGATCTCGGGGTGGCCCCCAGCGGGTTGCGCGAGCCCTTCGCCCGCCTGTTCACCCAGGGGATGATCCGCCTGGGCGGCGTCAAGATGTCGAAGTCCAAGGGCAACCTCGTCGCCCCCGAGCAGATCCTCGACGACCAGGGCGCCGACGCACTCCGCCTCGCCCACCTGCAGGTCAAGCCGCCGCAGGAGGACGTCGACTGGGAGGACTTCCGGATCGACGGCTGCGCCAAGTTCCTCGCCCGCGTCTGGCGGCTCGCCGAGCCCGGCAGTGGGTTGGCGGCCGGGGCACGTGACGGCGACCCCACCGAGGCCGACGTGGTGGTCGACAAGGCGACCCACCGCCTCGTCGCCCGCATCACCGACGAGTACGACCGCTGGTCCTACAACACCGCCATCGCCGGGTTCATGGAGTTCACGAACCTGGTGTACCGGTGGGTGCAGGCCGACGACGGCCCACACGGCCCCACCCTCGACGCCGCACTCGATGGCCTACTCCTGGTCATGGCGCCCGCTGCACCCCACGTCTGCTCCGAACTCTGGGAACTCCGCAACGGCGGCCACGTCCACGAAGAGCCGTGGCCCGAGGCCGACCCTGCCAAGCTCCTCGACGACACCGTCACCATGGTCGTCCAGGTCAACGGCAGGGTCCGCGACCGGATCGAGGTCCCCGCCGACATCGACGAGGCTGCCGCCGAGGCCGCCGCCCTGGCCTCCGAGCGGGTCGCCGCCCACCTCGACGGCGCTCCACCCAAGAAGGTCGTCGTCCGACCGCCCGGCCTGGTCAACGTCGTCGTCTAAGCGCCCCACTCACTGGTCGCGCAGGAACTTCTCCAGCTCGGCAGCCAGGTCCTCGCCCGACGGAAGGCGCAAACGGGCGTCGTGGAGGTCATCGTAGGTGGCCTCCATCTTCTCGAGCATGGCGACATGTTCGGGATCGCGGGCCACCATCTCGTCCAGGCGCGTCCGGGCGGACAGCGCCCGCTCAGTGATCGGCGTGATGTCGATGTCGACGCCGGCCAGAGCGGCGAACCCGGCCAGGAGCGCCTCCGTGGCCGGAGCGAAGGAGGTGGCCGACAGGTAGTGGGGGACCTGCGCCCACAGGCCGAGCGCCTCGATCCCGGCGGCAGTGGCGGCCGCCTCGATCGCCGCCTGGGCGCCAGCCGGAACCTCGAGGGAGGCGGTGAGGAAGTCGAGGCGGTCGACCAGGTCGGCCGAGCCCGCCGTGCAGGCGAGGCGGGTGGGACGGGTGTGGGGCACCGCAGCCGGATAGGCCCCCAGGCCGACGACCAGTGCTACGTCCAGGCGCTGGCACATGCCGACCATCGCATCGGCGAAGGCCCGCCACTCGTGGTCGGGCTCGGCGCCGTGGAGCAGGAGGACGTCCCGCCCCTCGATGTGGTCCAGGAGGCGCAACTCGATGGCGGGCCAGTCGAGTCCCCGACTCACGCCGTCGACGAGGCTCAACGTCGGCCGGCGGGCCCGGTGGTCGAGGAGGCGGTCCGTGTCGAAGCGTCCGACAATGTGGCCATCGCCGGCCAGCAGGTGGGAGCGGACCTCACCGGCGGTGCCGGCGGCGTCGATCCAACCGTCGAGGGCCAGGACCAGCACCGCCCGCTCGAGGTCGGGGGGGTCGAAGAACTCGACGAGGTCGCGCCCGCTCACGGGAGCCGTCCGGCGCACTCGGCGGCGAGATCGGCGAGGGCGAGCACCCGGTCGCCGAAGAGTTGTGTCAACTCCGGATCGGCATCGCCCATCACCCCTGCCTCGTAGCGGGCGTACACGCCTTCGACGATGCAGGCGGTGCGCCAGTGGGCGAACGCCAGGTAGAAGTCGAGGTGGGCGAGGTCCCGGTCACTGTGGGACGCATAGAGCCCACAGACCTCCTCGGCAGGGGGGTAGCCCTCCGCCGAGGTGTTGAGCGGAACGGCACCCGCGGCCCGCTGGTCGCCATACGCGATCATGGCGGCCAGGTCCGACAGGACGTCGCCCAGCGTGCAGAGCTCCCAGTCGAGGACCGCTGCCACGCCGCCGTCGGAGCGCATCATGCAGTTGTCGAGCCGGTAGTCGCCGTGCACGATCCCGACCCCCTGCTGCTCGGGGACGCGGGTGGCAAGCTGCTCGTGGACCTCGAGCACCTGGGGAATGTCGCGGGTGGCCGACTGCTCGAACTGCGAGCGCCAACGCTTCAACTGCCGCTCGATGTACCCCTCGCGGCGTGCGAAGTCGCCCAGTCCGACGGCGTCCACGTCCAGGTCGTGCAGGCGGGCGAGCACCCCGACCAGTGACTCACCCATGCGCCCCAGCAGGGCCGGATCGAGGGCCGAGGCGTCCTCGAAGGTGCGCACGACCATGCCCTCGATGAACTCCATGACGTAGAAGGGCGCCCCGTTGACCGCCTCGTCCCCACACAGGCCGATGATGCCCGGAACCGGTACGCCGCTGTCGGCGAGGGCGCTGATGATCCGGTGCTCCCTCGCCATGTCGTGGGCGGTGGCAAGGACGTGGCCGAGGGGAGGCCGGCGCAGGACCCAACGGCCTCCGGCCTCGTCCGACACGGTGAAGGTGAGGTTGGAGCGGCCACCGACGATCTGCTCGAAGGCCAGCGTCCCGGCGACGCCGACGTGCTCCTCGAACCAGTGCTGCAGATTCGCTGCATCCACGCCCTGCGCCGTTGGTCCACCGGTCATGGCGGGGAACGGTAGTGGAGCCTCCGGGGTGTCTCCCTACCCTGAACGGCGAAGCCCCCGCCGTGCCACCTCGGGAAACGAGAGACGAACCCATGGATGTCACCGACGCCACCTTCCAGGCCGAGGTCCTCGACCGCTCGGCACAGGTGCCCGTCGTAGTCGACCTCTGGGCACCCTGGTGCGGGCCCTGCACCCAGTTGGGGCCAATCCTCGAGAAGGTCGTCGGCGAGACCAGGGACCGGGTCATCCTCGCCAAGGTTAACGTCGACGAGAACCCCGGGATCGCCCAGGCCTTCCAGGCCCAGTCCATCCCCGCCGTCCACGCCATCGTCGACGGACGGCCCGCCGACTCCTTCACGGGAGCACAGGGCGAGGCCTTCGTGCGCGACTTCGTCACCCGCCTCCTGTCGCCGGAGGAGCCGTCGGAACTCGAACGCCTGCTGGCGGTCGGCGACGAGGCCTCCCTGCGGGCGGCGCTCGAGGCCGAGCCCGACCACCCTGAGGCCGTCGTCGCCCTCGCCGCCCTCCTGGTCGAACGCGACGACCCCGGCGACCGCGACGAGGCACTCGTCCTGATCGCCGGCATCCCGGAGACCCCCGAGACCCGCCACCTGGCGGCGCTGGTCCGCACCGAGCCGATCGACGACATCGAAGGCCGCCTGGCCGAACTCCTGGGCTCGGTGAAGTCGGACGACGAGGTCCGCCAGGCCTACGTCGACCTTTTGGACATCCTCGGTCCCGACGATCCCCGCACCGCCGAGTGGCGCCGACGGCTCACCTCGGCGCTGTTCTGAACACGCTTCCCTGACCGGGCGGTCCCGACCCGCCCACGCACGGCTTCCCCGCCTGTCTGCCGGACTATCCGGGAGGTGCACCGTGCCCGTCGTTCCACCCGCCGAGGGCGGCCCCCTACGCCGTCGGATCTCGGACTTGTTCTTCGAACACCCGCTGGACGCCCGTCGCCTGGCCGCCGCCGGATCGACGATCGTGCTCGTGGTCGCCCTCGGCGTCGTGGCCTGGCCCCGTTCGTCCGATGACATCCCAACACACCTCCCGTTCGTCACGATCCCACCCAGCACCACCACGACGCCCACAGAGGTGGTTGTCCACGTCGCCGGGTCCGTGCTCCGGCCGGGCCTCTACCACCGCCCGTCCGGCGACCGGGTGGCCGACCTCCTCGACGCCGCCGGAGGACCGCTCGACGAGGCCGACCTCGACCGTCTCAACCTCGCCGAGCGACTCCTCGACGGCGTCCGGATCTGGGTGCCGTCGGTCGAGGAGCCCCTGGACCCGCTGCCAACCCCGGGGGCCGGCAACACCCCCGTGGACCTCAACCGGGCCACGGCCATCCAACTCGAGTCCCTGACCGGCGTAGGACCGTCGTTGGCGGCGGCGATCCTCGACCATCGTGGGCGCTTCGGCCCGTTTGCCTCGGTCGACGACCTCCTAGCGGTCTCCGGCATCGGCCCGGCCAAGTTGGCCGGCCTCAGTAACCAGGTCCGGGTCGCACCGACGGGATGACCCCGCTCTTCCTGTTGGTGGGGGTGCTGGCCGGCGTGCTGCTGGCACATCCCCTCGATCCGCCCACGCTCCTCGTGGTGGCCGTCCTCGCGACGGCATGGCGGACGCTCGGCGGCCGCACCCTCTTCGTCCTCGTGCTTGCACTTGGGCTCCTCGCCGGGGCATCGGCCGACCGGGCCTGGAGAGGATCATCCGACCCACGCAGGGGGCCCGTCTCCGGCATCGTGCGGCTGCTCTCGGACCCGCGACCGCTTCCCGGTGGAGGTTGGCGGGCCGAGGTCCGCCTCGACGGGCACCGCTACGACGCCGAGTTCCCGCCGCAGGCGACCTTGGTCGGCGACCTCCTCGCAGGGGAGGGGATCGTGGTGGCGGGAGACCTCGACGGCGACCCCTGGCGCTGGCAGCGAATCCGCCACGTCGAGGGCACCCTCGAGGTGGCGAGCGTCGACCGGATCCTGCCCGCCGGCCCCCTCCACCGACTTGCCAATGCCCTGCGACGCACCCTCGGGAGGGGGACGGCACCTCTGCCGACCGAGCAGGCTTCGCTCCTGACCGGGCTGGTGCTCGGCGACGACCGGGCCCAGGACGGCAGGACGGCCGACGACTTCCGGGCCGCCGGCCTGGGACACCTCCTCGCCGTCTCCGGCCAGAACGTGGCGCTCGTCGTGGCAGCCGCCGGCCCGCTGCTCCGACGGCTCCGCTTCCGGACCCGTCTCCCGACCACCTTCCTGCTCCTGGCATTCTTCGCCCTGGTCACCCGCTTCGAACCCTCCGTCCTCCGGGCGACCGTGATGGCCGGGGGCAGTGCCACGATTGCTGCCAGGGGCCGGGAGGCCGACGGGCTGCGGCTCCTCAGCCTCACCGTCGTGGGGTTGCTCCTGGTCGACCCGCTCCTGGTGCACCGGGCGGCGTTCCAACTATCGGTGGCCGCCTGCGCCGGGATCCTCCTCGGGTCGTCGACGCTTGCGGACCTCCTGCCCGGACCGCGACCACTTCGAGAGGCGGCAGCGGTGACCCTTGCAGCCCAGTCGGCCGTTGCGCCCCTCCTGCTACTGCTCTTCGGACCGGTGCCGGTGGCAGCGCTGCCGGCCAACCTGCTGGCCGCCCCCGTTGCCGGGCCGTTGATGGTCTGGGGGCTGACCGGGGGGCTCCTCGCCGGCGTGGTCGGGCCACCCCTTGACGGCCTGCTCCACCTGCCCTCGGGATTAGGCCTGGGGTGGATCGGCGGGATGGCTGCCTGGGCGGGCCGGCACCCGATCGGACTGCTCGGCGGACCGGCGGGCCTGGCGACATCGGCGCTGGTCGCCGGCGCCGTCCTGTGCGCCCGGCGCTCGGCCCGGCGGGCGGGCCACCTGGCGCTCCTGCTACTCGGAGTGATCCTGGTGGCGAGCGCTCACTCAGCCTGGACCTCGGTGCCGGGGACGGGAGCTGCAGGCGGACTGCGCATCCTCGACGAAGCGGGAACCGTCATCGTGGTCGACGAGTTCCGGTCCACCGAGCGCCTGCTCGCCGACCTGCGCCGCACCGGGGTACGGGCTCCGTCGCTGTTCGTGTTCCGAGCGGCGATCCCACCGGAGGTGGCAGCTGCGCTCGGCGAGCGGTTCCCCGGGGTGGGGCTCTGGGGCCCACCCGGTTCGACAGGCGCACTCTCACCACCCCCGGGCACGGTGATCCGGGTGGGGGGGGAGTCCTGGCAGGTCGACCCCCTCGGCGGCCACCTCACCGTTCGCCGGCGTCCGGAGCCGTGAGGCAGCGGTGGTCGGACCCCGGTCACCCCCGCCGTGTACCGTCGCCGACGTGATCCTGGAGTTGGGCCCCGAGCACGTCGTCGACATCACGCACCGCTCCGTCGTGATGGGCATCCTCAACCGCACCACCGACTCCTTCTTCGACCAGGGACGGCACTGGGACTTCGACGCCTTCCTGCGACTGGCCGAGCGGCAGGTCGCCGAAGGAGCCGACATCCTCGACGTCGGGGGGATCCGGGCCGCCCCCGGACCCGAGGTCACCGCCGCCTCCGAGGTCGACCGCGTCGTGCCGGCGGTCGAGGCACTCCGGGAGCGCTTCGACCTACCCATCTCGGTGGATACCTTCCGCGGGTCGGTCATCGAGGAGGCACTGGCGGCCGGGGCCTGCATCGGCAACGACATCAGCGGCTTCGCCGACCCCACCTTCCTCGCGGCCTGTGCACGCCACGGGGCCTCGGTCGTCGCCACCCATGTCCGGATCGGCCCCCGGATCGCCGACCCGGAGCCCAGGTACGGCGATCTCCGTCGTGAGGTCCGGGACTTCCTCGCTGAGCGCGGCCGCTGGGCGGAGGCCGCCGGAATTCCGCGGTGCCGCATCATGCTGGACGCCGGGCTCGACCTCGGGAAGACGTCGTCGATGTCGGCCGAACTGCTCCGCCACTCCGGAGACCTCCCAGCGCTGGGCTATCCGGTCCTGCTCTCTGCATCCAACAAGGGCTTCCTCGGGGCGCTCGTCGGAACCGAGGTGGACGACCGGCGCGAGGCGACCTGGGCGGCACACGCACTCGGGATCGGCGCCGGTTGCCGGATCCTGCGGGTACACGACGTGCGGGGCGCACGGCGCGTCGCCGACCTGATGGCCGCAGTCCTCGCTGAGGACGAGGATGCGGCCCGGGAGCCGGTCGGATGACCGTGCCGGTCGTCCTGATCACGGGCAAGGAGGAGGTCCTCGTCGGCGAGGCCGTCCGAGCGGCCGTCGAAGCGGCCCTGGAGGGCGAGGACCGCGCGCTTGCCCTCGAGGAGCTCGACGAGTCGCACTACCGCTCCGAGGAGGACGGCGACTTCTCGCCCTCACGCCTCCTCGACGCAGCGCGCACTCCCGCCTTCCTGACCAGCCGGCGGGTCGTCGTCGGTCGCCACCTCGGGCGATTCGGCACCAAGGAGGAGGTCGCCCCGCTCGTCGGTCTCCTCGCCGAAGGGCTGGTGGACACCCGCCTCGTGCTGGTCTGGGAGCCGGGGGTGGATCCGAGGCAGCAGAAGCTCAACCAGGTTCCGAAGTCGTTGCAGGAGGCCGTGGTCGCCGCCGGCGGACGTGTCCAGCAGTGTTCGGTGGGGAGCGGCCGGGAAGCGGATTCCTGGTTGTCCTCCCGACTCGAGGCCGCCGAGGTCCGCCTCGACGGCAGGGCCAGGGCGCTCGTCGTCGAGCGGGTGGGAGAGGACCGAGCCCGGGTGGTCGGCCTCCTCGAGACGCTGACGGCGGTCTTCGGACCCGGTGCAGAGGTCGGTGCCGGCGATGTGGCCCCCTACCTCGGCGACGCCGGACAGGTGCCGCCCTGGGAACTCACGGATGCGATCGACGCCGGCGACATGGCCAAGGCCATCGACCGACTGCACCGGATGATGGATGCCGGGGGCCGGCACCCGCTGGGGATCCTCGCTGCCCTCCACGGGCACTACGCCCGACTGCTCCGCCTCGACGGTGCCGGCATCGGCGACGAGAAGGGCGCTGCCGAGGTCCTCGGCATCAAGGGATTTCCAGCCAAGAAGGCCCTGACGGTCAGCCGACGCATGGGGAACGAGCGGATCACGGGGGCGATCCGCCTGCTGTCCGATGCCGACCTGGACCTCAGGGGGCGGACGGGCTGGCCGCCCGAACTGGTCGCCGAGGTGCTGGTCGCCCGGTTGGCGAGCATGAACCGCCGCTAGCGACCTGGTGTAGGGGAGCGTGGCTCCCGGCGTCAGGCGCCGAGGGCGTTGATGCGCTTCTGGAGTCGGGACTTCTGACGTGCCGCAGCGTTGGCGTGGATGATGCCCTTGGCTGCGGCCGTGTCGATGCGCTTCATGGCGGCGTTCAATTCGTCGGTACCGCCCTCGCCGGACTCGGCAGCGGTGTGCGCCGCCTTGATGCGTGTGCGCAACTCGGAGCGCATCGTGCGGTTACGTAGACGACGGACCTCGTTCTGTCGGTTTCGCTTGATCTGGCTCTTGATGTTGGCCACGGGGGCGCAGGTCCTTCGTCTGGGGAGAATCTGGTCGGGAGTCGTCCAGTGGGGACGTCCCGTTCACGAACCGATGCCTCGTGCAACGGCGAACGCCAAGGCTAGCGGAGAGCGTCGGCAACACGGCGGGACAGGGGTCACGCGGCCAACGTCGCCTGTCCCGGTACCGTCAGCCGACGATGGACCAGTCGCGACTGCGCAACACGGCGATCATCGCCCACGTGGACCACGGCAAGTCCACGCTGGCCGATCGCATGCTCGAACTCTGTGGCGCGGTCGAACCCCGCCTGATGCGGGCCCAGTACCTCGACTCGATGGACCTCGAACGCGAACGGGGCATCACCATCAAGCTCCAGAGCGTCCGGCTCGAATGGCAGGACTCGGTCATCAACCTGATCGACACTCCCGGCCACGTGGACTTCAACTACGAGGTGAGTCGTTCGCTGGCCGCCTGTGAGGGTGTGATCCTCGTCGTCGACGCCGCCCAGGGCATCGAGGCCCAGACCCTCGCCAACTGCTACCTGGCCCTCGAGCACAACCTGGATATCGTCGCCGTCCTCAACAAGATCGACCTCCCGGCCGCCGAACCCGAGCGCTACGCGGAGGAGATCGAACGGGTGCTCGGCATCGCCGCCGAGGACGTCATCCAGATCAGCGCCAAGACCGGTGACGGCGTCGCCGAGCTCCTCGATGCCGTGGTCGCCCAGACCCCGCCGCCGGCAGGCGATCCCGAAGCCCCGCTCCGGGCACTCGTCTTCGACAGCAACTTCGACCAGTACCGCGGGGTGGTCTCCTCGATTCGGGTCGTCGAGGGCACGATTCGGAGCACGGACAACCTCCGCTTCATGCAGGCAGGCGTCAACCACGAGGTCGACGAGATCGGCGTGCGGCTCCCCGACATGACGCCGGTCGGCTCCCTTGGTCCCGGCGAGGTGGGCTACCTCATGGCCGGCGTCAAGGACGTGGGAGAGGCTCGATCCGGTGAGACGGTCACGACGGCGCGCAACCGCGCCGAGCATGCACTCGAGGGCTACCGGGAGCCACAGCCCATGGTCTTCTCCGGCCTCTACCCGATCGAAGGCGACGAATTCTCCGACCTGCGGGAGGCGCTCGAGAAGCTGCGCCTCAACGACTCGAGCTTCACCTACCAACCCGAGACCTCCGGCGCACTCGGCTTCGGGTTCCGGTGCGGCTTCCTCGGCCTACTCCACATGGAGATCGTGCGCGAGCGCCTGGAGAGGGAGTTCGGGCTGAGCCTCATCACCACGGCGCCGTCGGTCGAGTACCGGGTGACCCGGGTCGGCGGCGAGGCCGTCGACATCGACAACCCGTGTGACCTGCCACCTGCCGGCGAGATCGAGAGCATCGAGGAGCCCTGGCTGCAGGCCAAGGTCATCACCCCGACCGCCTACACGGGTGCACTCATGGAACTCTGCCAGGAACGCCGCGGCGAGTACGTCGACATGACCTACCTGTCGCCCGAACGAGTGGAGTTGACCTACCGACTACCCCTCGCCGAGGTGGTCATCGACTTCTTCGACCAACTCAAGAGCCGTACCCAGGGCTACGCCAGCCTCGACTACGAGCCCATCGGGGTGAAGGCCTCGAAGTTGGTGCGGGTCGACATCCTGCTTCACGGTGAGGTGGTCGACGCCTTCAGCATGATCGTCCACCAGGACGCCGCCGACTCCTACGGCCGCAAGATGACGGCCAAGCTCAAGGAACTCATCCCGCGCCAGCAGTTCGAGGTGCCCATCCAGGCGGCCATCGGCGGGCGGGTCATCGCCCGCCAGACCGTCCGGGCCTATCGCAAGGACGTGACGGCCAAGCTCTACGGCGGCGACATCACCCGCAAGCGCAAGCTCCTCGAGAAGCAGAAGGAGGGCAAGCGCAAGATGAAGTCCATCGGTCGCGTCGACGTCCCCCAGGAGGCCTTCGTCAGCGCCCTCCGCCTCGAGGACTAGAAACTCGGCGCCCGGTAGCATCTGGTCATGTCCGAGGACCGCAAGGCCGCCATCCTGCGTGCGGTCGTCCAGGAATACATCGAGAGCGCCAACCCTGTCGGGTCGGGCCGCGTCGCCGACCGGTCCGGCATCGACGTCTCCACGGCGACGATCCGCAACGAACTGGTCCTCCTCGAGGAAGAGGGCTTCCTCGTCCAGCCGCACACCTCGGCGGGCCGGATCCCCACCGAGAAGGCCTACCGCTTCTTTGTCGACGGCCTCCCTGGTCCGGGCCAACTCGAGGCCGCCGACCGTGAGCAGGTCAGCGCCTTCTTCGCCCGTTCGCACAGCGAACTCGAACTCATGCTCCGCGACACCAGCACCCTGCTCTCGGACCTGACCGGGAGCCCGGCAGTCGTCCTCGCGCCCGACCGCGACCACCAGGAGGTCCGGTCCCTCCAGTTGGTCGGCCTCGGCCCGCACCTTGCCCTGCTCGTCATCGTGATGGCCAACGGCGCCGTCGAGAAACTGGCCCTCGAATTCACCGACGACGTCCACGAGTCGACCCTCGCCATCGCCACCGCACACCTCTCCGGGGCGATGATCGGTCGCCATATGAGCGATGCCCCCGAGCCCCTGAGGACCGGCGATCCCGCCGTCGACCACGTGTTCGGCGCCGCCCTGGCCCTGTTGACCGATCGGGCGGCCGACCTCGAGGAGGCGTTCGTCGGCGGCGCCGCGAGGGTCGCCGATGTCTTCGACGACGTCGGCCTCGTCCAACAGGTGCTCAATGTCCTCGAACGGCAGTACCTGGTCGTGGGCCTGCTCCGCGACGTGCTCGACCGCGGCCTGAGCGTCGTGATCGGCACAGAGACCCGGGTCGAACCCCTCAACGAGTGCTCGCTCGTGGTCGCCCCCTACGAGATCGACGGCGACCAGGTCGGCTCGATCGCCGTGCTGGGCCCCACCCGGATGAACTATCCGCAGGCACTGGCCACAGTGGCCGTGGTGAGCCGTCGGCTGGGCGACCGGCTGACCTCGGGTTGACCGTGCCCCGCGACCACTACGAGGTGCTCGGCGTCGGCCGCGACGCCTCAGTCGACGAGGTCAAGAAGGCCTACCGTCGCCTGGCCCGAGAAGAGCATCCCGACGCCAATCCTGGCGACCCGGGGGCCGAGGCACGCTTCAAGGATGCGACCGCCGCCTACGAGGCGCTTTCCGATCCCGAGCGCCGGGCCCGCTACGACCGCTTCGGCCACGACGGTGGCGGCGTGGGCGGACCGGCCGACCCCTTCGGCGGCCTCGGCGACCTCTTCGAAACCTTCTTTGGAGGGAGTGGCCTCGGCGGACGACAGCGCGGCCCCTTCCCGGGCGAGGACCTCGAGGTGGTCCTCGACCTGAACTTCGAGGATGCCGTGTTCGGATGCGACGCCGAGGTCTCCGTCCGCACGGCCGTGGCCTGCGCTACCTGCGAGGCGAGCGGAGCAAAGCCCGGCACCTATGCCGATCGATGTAGCGGCTGCGCGGGTAGCGGCCAGGTGCGAAGGGTCCGCCAGTCGGTGCTCGGGCAGATGGTGACCTCCACCGTCTGTCCGACCTGCGGCGGTCGGGGCGAGTCGATCGAGCACCCGTGTGCGGAGTGCGACGGCGCGGGGCGGATCATCGAGAGGGCGACCCATGCGGTCAAGGTTCCGGCCGGCGTCGACGAGGGCCGCCGGCTGCGGATGGCCGGTCGGGGGGCCGTTGGACCCCGGGGCGGCCCGGCGGGTGACCTGAACATCCGGCTCCGGATCGCCGACCATGCGGTCTTCGAACGGCATGGCGACGACCTTGTGCACCGCCTCCACCTTCCGGTCACCCAGGTGGCACTCGGCGTGGAACTCGACTACGAGACCCTGGACGGTACGGAGGCCCTCACCATCCCTGTCGGCACACAGACGGGGGCGGTCTTTCGCATCCGCGGCAGGGGAGCGCCACACCTGGACGGCCGAGGACGGGGGGACCTGCTCGTCGAGGTCGTGGTCGACACGCCGACCGACCTGGGCACCGAAGACGAGGAACTACTCCGTCGCCTCGCCGAGGCCCGGGGAGAGACCGTCGCCGAAGCCGGCGAGGGGCTCTTCTCCCGGATCCGCCAGGCCTTCAACTGAGGAGCCCGGGTCCCGTGGCGAGCCGAGCACCCCACGGCACCGGCGGCCCACACGCCTTCGTGGCGGATCTCCACTCGCCGGTGCTCGGGGCCGACGATCGTCATCACCTGGAACGGGTGCTACGGCTGCGTGCCGGTGATCCCCTGACGATCTGCGACGGTGAGGGTCGCTGGCGGGACTGCCGGTTCGACGAGGACCTCGAGGTCGCCGGCGAGGTCTTCGACGTTCCGGCACCCAACGGAGAGGTCACCGTCGGCTTCTCGATGCTCAAGGCCGGTCGACCGGAACTGGTCGTCCAGAAGTTGACCGAACTGGGCGTGGACCGCATCCTCCCGCTCCTCGCCGAACGATCCGTCGTGCGATGGGATGCCGACAAGTGCGCCACCCAGCACCAGCGCTTCCTCCGGGTCGCCCGCGAGGCGGCCATGCAGTCGCGCCGGGTCCGCCTTCCGGTGGTCGAGGCGATCACCCCGGTGGGTGAGGTGGCGGACCGGCCGGGAACCGCCCTCGCCCAGCCGTGGGGCCGGAGCCTGGTGGCCGGTGATCGGATCGTCCTGGTGGGCCCCGAGGGCGGATGGAGTCCCGACGAGGTGGCAGGCCGCGACGTCGTCGACCTCGGTCCGACCGTGCTCCGGGCCGAGACGGCCGCCATCGCCGGCGGAACGCTTCTGACCGCGCTCCGTGATGGCCGGGTGCTCCCACCGCTCTGAGCGCACGCGTTTCCGATTCCCGGAGCGCACCAGGCATCCATTTGCCACGGAGCGCGGCCGGTCGCTACGCTCGGCTGCCACGCCGGGTGGCGGGTTCGGAACCCGACCCGAGAGCACGAAGGGGAACCCATACACATGACCGATGACGACGACCTCCGGTACCGCCGCCAGGTGGGGGAGCGGATCCGCCAGATCCGCCGCCAGAAGCGGCTCTCCCTACAGGACGTCGAGGCCCGCTCAGATGCCGAGTTCAAGGCGTCGGTCCTCGGTGCCTACGAACGTGGCGAACGGGCCATCTCGGTGCCTCGCCTCCAACGGATGGCGCGCTTCTACGACGTACCGGTCGACCAGTTGCTGCCGGTCGGCGACGACGATCTCGGCGTCTCGGGCGGTGGGGCCGTCCCGCAGAAGGTCGTCATCGACCTGGTGAAGCTCCGGAAGGCCGAAGGGCCCGAAGCCGAGATGGTCACCCGCTATATGACGATCATCCAGGTCAAGCGGCAGGACTTCAACGGCCGCGTCCTCACCATCCGGCGCGACGACCTCCAGGCCCTGGCGGCAATACTCGGTTCGGGCGTCGAAGAGACGATCCCGCGCCTCGACGAACTCGGACTGCTCTTCCAACCCGACCCTGACTGACCGGGTAGCCCTGCAGCACAGGGGGCGCCGCTGGCGCCGCAGCGCCGACCAAGGCCACACGGGCCGCCGGTAGCCTCAGCGTCGACATGGGTGCATTCTCACGAGTCCTCCGCAGCGGCGAGGGCAAGAAGATCAAGGCCCTCGAGGCCATCGTCCCCGACATCAACGCGATCGAGCCCGAGACGGCTGTGCTCTCCGATGATGCCCTGCGGGCGAAGACCACCGAGTTCCGCCAGCGATTCGACAACGGCGAGGACATTGACGACCTCCTGATCGAGGCATTCGCCGTCGTCCGCGAAGCAGCCACCCGCGTCATCGGACAACGGCACTACGACGTCCAACTCATGGGAGGCGTGGCCCTTCACCTCGGATGGGTGGCCGAGATGCGCACCGGCGAGGGCAAGACGCTCGTCTCGACCCTGCCGGCCTACCTCAACGGGTTCACGGGCAGCGGCGTCCACCTCTGCACCGTCAACGACTACCTGGCCACCCGCGACTCCGAGTGGATGGGGCAGATCCATCGCTGGCTGGGCCTCGAGGTGGGCCTGGTGGTGCCCGGTGAGCGGGACGCCACCGCCAAGCGCCTCGCCTACGGCGCCGACATCACCTATGGCACCAACAACGAACTGGGCTTCGACTACCTGCGCGACAACATGGCCATGTCGGTCGACCTCAAGGTCCAGCGCGGCCACGCCTACTGCATCGTCGACGAGGTCGACTCGATCCTGATCGACGAGGCCCGCACCCCACTCATCATCAGCGGGCGCCTCAGCGACGCCGTCGCCCTCTACCAGCGCTTCGCCGCCGTCGCCCGGGGCCTGCAACGCGACTTGCACTACGACTTCGACGAGGAGAAGCGGATCGTCGCCCCAACCGAGGAGGGTGTCCACGCCGTCGAGGCGGCGCTCGGCGTCGAGAACCTCTACGACCAGGTTTCCTCGAACCTCGTCCACCAGTTGCAGTCGGCGCTCAAGGCCAAGGAGCTCTACCTGCGGGACAAGGACTACATCATCTCGAACGGCGAGGTTCGCATCGTCGACGAGTTCACCGGCCGCGTCCTCGAGGGACGGCGCTGGTCCGACGGCATCCACCAGGCGGTCGAGGCCAAGGAGGGGGTGGCGATCAAGGAGGAGAACCAGACCCTCGCCACCATCACCCTCCAGAACTACTTCCGCCTCTACGACAAGCTGGCCGGCATGACCGGTACCGCCGAGACCGAGGCCGCCGAGTTGGCCGGCATCTACAACCTGCAGGTGGTGTCGATCCCCACCAACCGTCCACTCGTCCGCGACGACGCCAGCGACCTCATCTACAAGACCGAGGCCGGCAAGTTCGACGCCGTGGTCAAGGACATCCTCGAGAGCAACGAGGCCGGCCAACCGGTGCTCGTCGGCACGATCTCGGTCGAGAAGTCCGAACAGCTCTCCCGCGAGCTCGAGAAGCGGGGCGTGGCCCACGAGGTCCTCAACGCCAAGCAGCACTTCCGCGAGGCGGAGATCATCGCCCAGGCCGGCCGTCCCGGTGCGGTCACCGTGGCCACCAACATGGCCGGCCGTGGCGTCGACATCCTGCTCGGCGGCAACCCCGAGAGCATGGCCGCCCGCGAGGCCAGGGCCGTCGGGCTCGATCCGGATAGCCCCGAGGGGCAGGCCAAGGTCGCCTCGCTGCTGCCGCGCTTCACCACGGACTGTGAGGAGCGCGGCGACGAGGTTCGGCGCAACGGCGGCCTGTACGTCCTCGGCACCGAACGGCACGAGAGTCGACGGATCGACAACCAGTTGCGCGGGCGTGGCGGTCGCCAGGGCGACCCGGGGAAGAGCCGCTTCTACCTTTCCCTCGACGACGACCTGATGCGCCTCTTTGCCTCGGGTGCCATGCGCGGCATGATGGACAAGGCCCTTCCCGAGGACATCCCGATCGAGTCGAAGATGGTGACCAAGGCCATCGAGCGGGCCCAGACCACCGTCGAGCAGAAGAACGCCGAGATCCGCAAGAACGTCCTCAAGTACGACGAGGTCATGAACGAGCAGCGGCGCGTGATCTACCGGCTCCGAGACCGTGTCCTCGACGGTGCCGAGATGCGCGACGAGGTGCTCGAGGTGGTGTCCCATGTGGTCGATGCCGGACTCGACACCTTCTGTGCAGCCGAGCATCCCGAGGAATGGGACGTCGCCGGCCTCCATGTCGAGATGGACGGCTTCTGGCCGCTCACGGTCGACGCCGACGACCTGAGCCGCATCCTGGACCCTGTCGAACTCTCGGAGCGCCTCGTCGACGACGCGGTCGCCTGTTTCGAGGGGCGCGAGGGAGAACTCGGTGCCGACACGATGCGCGAGGTCGAGCGCCAGGTGATGATCCGCATCATCGACCAACGCTGGCGCGAGCACCTCTATGAGATGGACCACCTCCGCGAGGGCATCCACCTCCGGGCCATGGGCCAGCGCGATCCGACCACCGAGTGGCAGCGGGAGGGCTTCGACCTCTTCGGCCACCTCACCGACCTGATCGGCGCCGACTTCCTTCGGTACGTGATGCGCATCCAGGTTGCGATCACCGAGGAGGATGGTGGCGTGCCGGACGACATGCAGACCAGCGGGCCGGAAGGGCCGGTCGGTGGGGCGGCAGCGGTCGCCGCCGCAGCCGGAGCACCGGCCACAGTCACCGAGGAACTCCCCGGACCGGTCCAGAAGGTCAACACCGGCTGGGACGCCACGCCGCGCAATGCCCCGTGTCCCTGCGATTCGGGTCGTAAGTTCAAGCACTGTCACGGCCGCTGACCGACCACCCCACCCCATGCAGGACTTCTCTCCACGACTCGATGCCCTCCACCGCCGCCTCGACGAGGCCGCCGGCTACCTGCGTATCGACGATCTGGCCGAGCGTCGATCCGCCCTCGAACTCGAGGTGGCCGACCCCGACCTCTGGACCGACCAGGATCGTGGCCGGCGCGTCCAGCAGGAACTCGCCGGCGTCGTCGAAGACCTCGACCTGCACGCCACCCTGCTCGGCCGCCTCGAGGACGCATCGACCCTCGCCGAGTTGGCCGTCGAGGAGGACGATGACAGCTTCGAGGCCGAGATCGAGGAGGCTCTCGTCGACCTCGAGGGGAGCATGGATGCCCTGGAGTTGAGGTCGCTCTTCTCGGGCGAATACGACGCGGGTGACGCGGTCTGCCACCTACAGTCCGGGGCCGGAGGAACCGACGCCCAGGACTGGGCCGAGATGATGCTGCGGATGTACGCCCGGTGGGCGGAGAAGCGGGGGTTCTCGCTGGAGCCGGTCTCCTCCTCCGAGGGGACCGAGGCCGGTATCAGTTCCGCCGAGTTCATCGTGCGCGGCCGCTACGCCTACGGCCTCCTGCAGGGGGAGCGGGGCGTCCACCGACTGGTGCGGATCTCGCCCTTCAACAAGGAGGCCAAGCGCCAGACGGCGTTCGCCTCACTGCACGTGGTCCCGTTCGTCGAGGACGTGAGCGCCGAGATCGAGATCGACGAGGGCGACCTCCGGATCGACACCTACCGCTCGTCGGGTGCCGGCGGCCAGCACGTCAACGTGACCGACTCGGCGGTGCGCATCACCCACCTTCCGACCGGCCTGGTCACCTCGTGCCAGAACGAGCGCAGCCAGCATCAGAACAAGGACCGGGCCATGCAGATGCTGGCCGCCAAACTGCTCGACCTCGAGCGCCAGAAGCGCCGGGACGAACTGGCCGCCGTCAGCGGGGAGCAGCGGGGCGTCGACTTCGGCAGCCAGATCCGCTCCTATGTGCTCCAGCCCTATCAGATGGCCAAGGATCTCCGTACCTCCCACGAGGTCGGCGATGTCGAACGCGTCCTCGACGGCGACCTCGACGGCTTCATGGAGGCCTACCTCCGTTGGGCGCGTGCCGGCGGGTGACGGGTCGGACCGGGTGCTGCGTCCGGACCGACAAGGCGCCACGATCCACGACGGGTGCTCTGGTACCGTGCCCGCCGTGCAGCCAGTGACCAGCCGTACCCCTCTGCCGGCCATGTGCAGGAGCTCTCGACGATGATCCGGCTAGAAGGTGTCTCGAAGATCTTCAAGGGCGACGTCACCGCCCTCCGGGAAGTTTCGGTCGAGATCCAACGCGGTGAGTTCGTCTTCCTCGTAGGCCCCTCGGGCTCCGGCAAGTCGACCTTCCTCCGCCTCCTCAACCGGGAAGAGGTCGCCGACACGGGGCGGTTGATGGTGGCCGGCAAGGACATCGGGGAGATGCGCTCCTGGAAGGTGCCGTACCTGCGCCGGGAGATCGGATACGTCTTCCAGGACTACAAGTTGCTGTCGAGGAAGACCGTCTACGAGAACGTCGCCTTCGGCCTCGAGGTGATCGGCCGCCCCCGGAGCGTGATCCGCAAGCAGGTGCCGTACATCCTCGAACTCGTCGGTCTGACTCCAAAGGCCGAGCGCTTCCCCGACGAACTCTCGGGTGGGGAGCAGCAGCGGGTGTCGATCGCCCGGGCGTTCGTGAACCGGCCCCTGATCCTCCTGGCGGACGAGCCCACCGGCAACCTCGACCCCTCGACGTCGGTCGGCATCATGCGCCTCCTCGACCGCATCAACCGTTCGGGCACGACGGTCGTCATGGCGACCCACGACCGGGGCATCGTCGACACGATGCGGCGACGGGTCATCGAACTGGATCGTGGCGTCGTGGTCCGCGACGAGTCTCGGGGGGTCTACGAGTGACCCCGTCGGCACCCGACCGCCGGGCGTGCATTCGGAGCACGGGAAGGGCCTGACGTGTATCGCCTCTGGTACTACCTGCGCGAGACCATCCTCAGCATCTGGCGCAACCTCAGCCTCACGCTGGCCGCCATCCTCACGGTCGCCGTGTCCCTGGCCCTCGTGGGTGCCTCCATGATGATCCGCGAGGGGGCCGAGCGCGCCACGGCCCAGTTCCAGGAAGGCGTCGAGTTCATCGTCTTCATGAACCCCGACGCCGATGCCGACCAGGACGCCGCCATCCGCCACGTCCTCGACTCCAGCCCGGCAATCGAGAGCTACACGTACATCGACAAGGCGGCGGCCTACGACGAGTTCGAGACGCTGTTCTCCGACAAGCCCGAGTTGGTCGAGAGCGTCACCCCCGACGTCATGCCGCCTTCCTACCGAATCGTCCCCTCAGACCGTTCGGCACCGAACGTGAGCGAGTTGGCGGACCAGTTCTCCGCTCAACCCGGTGTCCGCGAGGTCGCCACGGCGACGGACGCCATCCGCCAGATCGACGACTTCTCTGAAAGGGTCAGCCAGGCGCTGCTCATCGCAGCGGTGGTCCTGGTCGCCGTCTCGGCACTGTTGATCCTCAACACCGTCTTCACCGCCATCGGCGCCCGCCGCCAGGAGATCGAGGTTATGAAACTGGTGGGGGCGTCGAACTGGTTCATCCGCATCCCCTTCATGCTCGAGGGCACGATCCACGGACTCATCGGGGCGGCAATGGCCATTCCGGCCCTGTTCGTGGTCGACAACGAGGTCATGTCCTTCTTCCAGGAGTCCGACGCCGTCCCGCTCTTCCGCGGTTTCGCGGTCCCCGAGGGCTTCGTCTGGGACACCAGCATCTGGTTGCTGATCCTGGGTGGGGCCGTGGGCATGATCGGATCGGCCATCGCCGTGACCCGTTACCTCGACGTCTGATCCCGTGGGCGCCGACCCGGGCTGGGTGCGGGTCTCCGATGCCGACGCGGCACGCAATCTCGCCCCTGGATCGGTCGTCGATGCGGCGCTCGACGAGCGGGAGCTCGTGATCTGGCGGACGACCGACGGCCGCCCGTGCGTCATGGAGGCCCGTTGCCCGCACCAGTGGTCGCACCTGGCCGGCGAGGGGGCGGTCGACGGTGATGAACTGGTCTGCCTGGCGCACTTCTGGAGGTTCACCACCGAGGGGGAGGGCTGGAAGGTGAACGTCGGGGGCCGGCGCGACCGGAAGGGCGACATCGAGACCCTGCCCTGTCGGGAGGACTCCGAAGGGATCTGGGTACAGGACGGCGGCTAGGTTCGGAGGTCCGGAACCGCGGGAGGGGAGCGATCCATGGGCGACGACCAGCAGCAGGAACTCGATCCCGACCTGCTCGGTCGGTACACCCTGACCACCTGGGGCTACAAGCAGGGCGAGATGGTCTCGCTGATGGTCCACCTCGGAACTCGCCTCGGCCTCTACGAGGCCCTCGACGGTGCCGGTGTCGTGACCTCAACCGACCTAGCTGCCAGCACCGGCCTCCATGAGCGCTGGTTGCGGGAGTGGCTCCGCGGGCAGGCCGCCGCCGACCTGCTCGTGTCCGAGGACGGTGAGACCTTCCTCCTCGAACCGGAGGCCGCCGCGGTACTCGCCCGGACAGGCGGCCCCAGCTTCGCCGCCGGGGTGTTCCGGAACCTGCGCCACCCCGAGGTTGCGGATGGCCTCGCTGAGGCTTTCCGGACCGGGCTCGGACTCACCTACGACGACCAGGGGGAAGGGTCCGAACAGCACACCGAGGCGATGCTGGCCCCGATGGCACGGTCCTTGTTGGTGCCGGTGGTGGTGCCGCTCCTCGACGGCGTCGTCGAGCGCCTCGAGGCTGGTGCGAAGGTCGTGGACGTCGGATGCGGAACCGGGTTGGCGCTCGAACTCCTCGCCGACGCCTACCCGAACTCGGTGTTCGAGGGTTACGACGTCTCCGAGCGGGCCATCGCTGCGGCGAGGGACCGCTTCGCCGGCCGTGCCAACGTGTCGCTACACCTCGTGGGTGGTGAGGACCTGCCTGCGACCGGCGACGTCGACCTGGTCATGACCCTCGACTGCCTCCACGACATGCCGCGTCCCGACCTCGCCATGGCGGCCATCCGGGAGGCAATCGCAACGGATGGTGTCTGGTTGGCGAAGGAGATCAGGTCCTCGCCGGACTGGCAGAAGAACCGACGTAACCCGGTGCTGGCGATGATGTTCGCAGCCTCGGTGTCGACGTGCATGGCGTCGGCGATGTCGACCCCCGACGGCATGGGCCTCGGCACGCTGGGCCTCGATCCGGCCACGCTGGCCGAGATGGCGACGGCGGCTGGTTTCACCCGCTTCGTCCAGCACGAGGTTGACGACCCAACGAACCTCTACTACGACATCCGCCCCTGACCAACCGGCGCATCAGGTCGACGGGTACCCCTCATCGGAAATCCTGCCACTCGCCCGTGGGGACGATGCAGCCCCCGGGGGCGTCGTCCGTGGCGCCGGTGCCCCTTCCGAAGCGGCAGGGGTACTGGTACTCGAGGTTCCGGACGACGTCCGGCAGGTCGTTCTTCCGACGGGCTGACGAGGTCGGGAGCATGCCCGGTAGGTCCACCTCGTCGAGTCGGTAGAGCACCCAGTTCACATCGGCCTGCCGGGGGTTGACACCGGCATCCCGGAGCGTGCGCACGGCGATGCGCACCAGGGCGCAGGCATCCGCCACCGTTTCGTGGACGGCGCTGGTCGGATCGGTCGGGTCGGCGACGGGCCGTCCGGTCACCCGCGAGTACTCGGCGTTGCACATCCGGGAGAAGGGGTCGGGGAAGCCCTGCCCTGCGGCGTCGGGAAGCCGCCAGGTCCCTGTGTCGGCAGCGTCCACGATGAGCGCCCCGTCGTAGTAGGCGGCCGCCTCGGGGCCGCCGTAGGCAAGTACCTGGGCGGCGGCCAGGTCGCCGGACTGCCCGTTGAGGCCGGTCTGGATGAAGACCGGCTTCGGCATCCCCTGGCGGATCATCTCCGTGAGGAGTCCGGGGAGCGAGACGGCGTTGAGGACCGGGAACACAACCGTCGATCCGTCACTGATCATCCGCTCCACGGCGGCCTGGAGGCCCACCCAGCAGGTGGTCGTGCCCTCACAACCGATGGGATGCACTTGGATGTCGTAGCCGAGGTCTTCCATGGTCTCGAGGAGGCCGTCGGAAACGGCCTCGGACTGGCCGGGGGTGTCCGACACGACCACGGCGATCGTGGCTCCCGTGAGCAACGATCGTGCCTCGGCGGAGCGTGCCGCCAACTCCAGTTGGGTGTCGCTGGCGATTGCGGTCGCTAGCAGGCGGCCACGAGCCGTTCGGAGGTCATCGGAGGACTGGGGCTCGGTCGTGATCAGGGGCGTCTTCCCGGTATCGGCGAGGCACAGCGGCGCCGAGCCCTGGAGTCCGGTCAGGTCCAGGACGAGTACGGCACCGAGGTCGTCGGTCGCTTCCAGGCAGGCGGCGCTGCGGAGGGTGTCGATATCGACACCGCCACCACCGAGCGCCGTGACCTCGACCAGGCGGAGGTCGAGGCGTCGGCCGTACACGCCGCCGCACTCCTCGTTCACGATCCCGACGAACGCCTCGACCATCTCGGCGGTGTCGCCGACGGGGAACTCGAATCCGATCTGCTCGTAGTCCTCGAGGCGGGTGCGGAGGTGGACGATCCGAATCGCTTCTACCGTGATGCCTTCGTCGGTGGCACGCAGGGTCGAGGTGGTTGCCTCGCCGGGATGGCAGAACAACTCGAGGCGTTGGAAGCGGTCGCCCCGGTCGAAGGCCGCCTGGAAGTCGGCGAACGCCTCGCCGCGGGGATCGTCGAAGCCCAGCGGCCACACCTCCGGGTTGAACGTCGTGGTGGGGGGGAGGGTGGTCGTGGTCGTCGCTGGGAGGGAGGTCAGGGCGATCCCCGAGGCGCTCCCGGGATGGGTCGGCGCGTCGCTGGTGCAGGCGGACAGGAGGCAGGCCAGGAGGAGGGCCGGGGCAACGAGCAGGAGCCGCGGAACCACGCTTCGGGATGTGCTCGTCTCCCGGCGGGTTCGGGCAGCGGGGTACGGGGGGTCGGGCAGCGGCACAGCGGGCGATGGTATCGACGGACGGGTCCCCGGAGGCAGCAAGGGCGAGGGTGCCCGCCTCGGGTGGCATCTGTTGCCTAGCCTCTCGCCCGTGGATAGACCGGGAAGGCGATGAGCGACGCAACGGGCGATCCGCCCGGCACGAACGAGCCGTCCGACGATCTGCCGCCCGTGGAACCGGATGCCGAACAACGCCCTGAGGAGCGGCTGACGGAGGCCGGCACCGAGGTGTCCGGCAAGCTCCGAACCCGGCGCGGCTCCTTCTTCCGGGCCCGGCGCGAGGGAACGTCACCCGTTGCCGACGTCGAGGTCGAGGCAGGCCCACATTGGAGCGAGCGGGAGGCCGAGCGCCAGATTCGCATGTTCCTGCTGCGTCTCGCCGGCGACCGGCCCCTGGAGCACCATGACGACCCGGTCGACTTCGCACGCGAGAACGACCTCCTCCTCCTGTTCGGTCCCGACGAAGAGGAGGCGTTCGCCAAGTTGGCGCTGCGCTTCCCGGAGGAGATCGTGGCGCAATGGGCCACGCTTCTGGCCGGCGGTGACCGCTCGGAGGCCTTTGGGCCGCGCTCCCGGGCCGAGCGCCGCGACGAGGCCTCGATTGAGCAGTCGATCAAGCTCGGCGTTCGCAAGCGGGCGCTCACCGTGCTGGCGGTCGCACTTTTCGCCACCATCGGCTTCCTGGTCATTCGGAGTGCGCTGGAGGAGGCCCCGGTCGATCGATCGGACCGTGCGCTCCGCTTCGCCACGACCAGCCAGAACCGGGACCTCGGCAATCCCGGTGATCCGGACGCACCGGTGACGGGAGGTCCCCCGGTGGCCGAGCCTCTCCTGGTGGTCGGACTCGACCATCTCGTGGCCGTGGCCGTCGGGGAAGGGGCGGTCGAGGACCGGATCAGACTGAGCGTCGACGAGGGCATCCTCCCCGTGCCCGCCGGTGGCGTCGCTGCATCGGTATTCGAGCACCGTGGCGGGCAGGTAGCGCTCGTCGGTCCCGGGGGATGGGTGGAGGCGGCCTGTGTCCGAGCATCGGTCGTGACCGAGGTGCTGAGACCACTCGACGTCGTCCTCTTCGGGTCCTCCCAAGGAGCGTGTTCGGTCGCCCTGGAGGGTCGACCGGCCGTAGCCACCTGCCGGGGCACCGATGCGCTGATCCTCGAGATCGACATTCCCCAGGGTGAGGTCGACCTCGTCGAAGGGGGCATCGGCTGGGCGGAGGGCATCCGCATCAGCCTCGAGTTCACCGCACCCGGCTGGGAGGAGCTGTCGTTGCGGGGCACGATCGTCGTGCCGTCGGGTGCCGAGGCCGTCGCCATCCCCAGCTTTGGTGGCGAACCGGGTGATGAGGTCACGGTCGACCTGGGCGAGGGCCGGACCGGCACCTGCACATTGGGCTGAGTGGGCCTCCCCACTGCGGGCGTGCCCCGGCCCGGCGGTGGCCGCCCGATACCGTGGCGCCCATGTGTGGCCGGGTCGTCACGAGCTCCACGCCCGAGGAACTCGCCGAATACCTCGGGGCGGACGAGATCGTCGCGACCCTCGACGGTCCCGACCACAACGTGCCGCCCACTCGGCCCCTGCCCCTCGTCTGGGAGGAATCCGGCGACTCGAAGGGCAGCAGGAAGCTCGGCATCGCCCGCTGGGGACTCGTGCCCTCGTGGGCCAAGGACCCCTCCGTCGGCAACCGCATGTTCAACGCCCGAGCCGAGACGGTCACAGAGAAGCCGTCCTTCCAATCCGCCTTCAAGCGGCGCCGCTGCCTGGTCCCCATCGACGGCTTCTACGAGTGGGGTCCGGCGGTGCCCGGCTCGGCCGGGAAGAAGCAGCCCTGGCTCGTCCGTCGTGCCGACGGCGACCCCCTCGTTCTGGCCGGCCTCTGGGAGAGCCGGTCCGAGGAGGACAGCGGGACATTGCGCACCTGCACGGTGATCACGGTCGATGCCAACGAGGACATGGCGCCGATCCACCACCGCATGCCGGCACTGCTCCCGCCTTCCGGATGGGACGCCTGGCTCGACCCCTCCAGCGACCGCCTGGAGTTCGTCGAGGCACTCCTGTTCCCAGCGCCCACCGGACTCCTCATCCGCCATCCGGTCGACCGACGCGTCGGCAACCCCCGGAACAAGGGCGAGGGACTGTTGGAACCGGTCGAGGTCGGCGCAGTCGTCGAGGACCCGCCGCTCTGGCCGGAGGAGAGCCGGTGAAGGGCAACCGGCGGCGTCCCAACTGGACCGACGAGTGGACGGGTGAGCACGTCACCGTGCGGGTCCACGAGGCTCGCCGTCGCTTCGACATGAGGTTGTTGCGCTGGCAGGCGCAACTCGAGACCCCGGCCGTGGACCGGTTCCTGCCCTGGATCGCGGCCTTCGTGCTGTTCGTCTCGCTGTCCCTCCTCGCCCTTGCCAAGAACCGAGACCTCGGCCTCGGCCTCGGAATCGGCTTCCCCCTACAGGCCATCCACCTGCTCGAGGGCGGCCGCCCGCCGGTGATCTCGGAACTGGGGCTGAACATGTTCGCCGTGCAGGCGGCGTTCCTCTTCGTGCCGATCGCCTTCCTCGCGCGCTTCGTGCCGACCACCGAGATGCTGCTCGTGTTCCAGGCCCTCGCGCTGGCCCTCCCCGTCGTGCCCATCTGGCGCATCGCCCGCGGGCCGGCCAACCTCCGGATCGGCGCCGCCAGCGCCCTACTCCTCGCCTTCGCACTGCACCCGTCGATCCACAACCTCAACCTGGCCGGCTTCCACACCGAGGCGATCGCCCTCCCGGCGCTCTTCATGGCCTACCTGGCCGGGAGGCGGGGCCAGTGGGTGCGCCTGGGCCTCCTGTCACTCGTCGTCGTGGCTGCACGTGCCGACCTGGGCCTCGCCCTCGGTGCCCTCGGGCTGGTCCTTGTGCTCGAGGACCGCCGCCGGCCCGGATGGATCCTCGCGGGCTTCGGGACGGCCTGGTTCGTGGCGATGGCGTTCGTCGTACAGCCGATGTTCGGCCACGGCGCCTATCCACACCTCGGGGCGTTCGCCGCCTTCGGCGACAGTGCCCCCGGGGTCCTTGGCGGGATGTTGAGCGACCCCTTCGGGGTGGTGGCCGACCTCGCCGACCGGGCGGCATTCGAGAAGTTGCTCCTGCTCCTCGCACCGGTGCTCTTCCTGCCGTTGATCCGTCCCCGCTACCTGTTGCCGGTGCTCCCGCTGTTCGGCCTCTACCTGATCGCCGATGTTCCCGACCTCGGACTCGGCAATCCCCAGCAGGACGTGGCCACCCTGCCGTTCGTCATGATCGCAGCGGCCTATGCGCTGCAGCGCCTGGGACGGCGGGGAGTCAGCCGGGTACTGGTCGACCGGCGGATCCTGAGTGTCCTCGTGCTCACCGCGCTTGTCTTCTTCGTCCGGGATGCCGCCTCGTCGCCCTACGAGCAACCCTGGGACTGGGGCCGCCGCGATGCCGTCGACACGGCCCGGTTGACGGCGGTGGGGATGGTCGAGCGATGGGACCGGGTCCTTGCGACTCCGACCGTCTTCCCGCTCGTCGCCGAGAGGACCACGGCTCTGGTCCTCAAGGACGACACGCCGTTCCTCCCCGACCTGGAACTCGTAGCGGGCATCGACGTGGTCATCTTCGATGAGACTGCGGCGAACTGGGCCCGTTCGAGCGTCCGCGGCTTCGGTGGTGTGCTCGGAATGCTGGACTTCGAGGAACGATTCGCCGAGGAGGGCGTGCACCTCTGGGTGCTTGCCCCCTGACGGGGGAGCAGCTCAGGCGACCGACGCGTGTCCTTCCGCCCGGAGCGCCCCCCGGAGTGTCTCGGCCACGGCGTCGAGGTCGGCCGGGTCGGCGCTCACATCCGCCGAGCCGAAGTCCAGGTGTCCCATATGGTCGATCGGAACGACGTGCACGTGCGCGTGCGGTACCTCGAACCCGGCGATCACAAGACCGACCCTCGCAGGCGAGAAGGCCTTCTGCTGGGCACGCCCGACGGCATGGGCGACGGCCATGCAGTGGCTGGAGACGTCGGCAGGCAGGTCCGTCCAGCGGTCGACCTCCGCGATCGGGATCACCAGTGTGTGGCCCCGGTTGAGGGGACGGATGTCGACCATCGCCACGCACACGTCGTCGCGCCAGACGATCCGGCCGGGAATCTCACCGGCGATGATGCGGGTGAAGATCGAGGGCATGGCGGGCTCCGGGCGCGAACTGGTGGACGGGGTGGACGGAGGTCCATCGTAGGCTCTCGCTCGTGAGCAGTCGTGAGCAGCCACGGACGCCCACCCCACGGACCGGGTGGAGCGGGGTGTGGACCGTCCCCAATGCCATCAGCGTGGCGCGGATCGCCTGCATCCCCTGGTTCGTCTGGCTGCTCTTCGCAGCCGAGGACCGCACGGCGGCGGCGCTGCTTCTCGGCGCCCTCGGGGCCACCGACTGGGTCGACGGGTGGATTGCCCGGAGGTTCGACCAGATCTCGGAGGTCGGCAAGGTCCTCGACCCGACCGCCGACCGATTCCTCCTCCTGGTGGCGGCCCCGGCGATGATCATCGACGGCTCGGTCCCGACCTGGTTCGCCGTTGCGGCACTCCTCCGAGAGGTCCTGATCGGCGTGGCAGCGCTCGTCCTTGCGGGCTTCGGCGCTCGCCGCATCGATGTGACCTGGTGGGGGAAGACGGGGACCTTCGCCCTCCTGTTCGCCTTCCCGTGCTTCCTGGCGGGGGAGTCCACGATCATCGGCCGTCCGGCCTTCGCCATCGCGGCATGGATCTTCGCCATTCCCGGGCTGCTGATCTCATGGTGGGCTGGGCTGGGCTATGTCCCCGAAGGCCTCCGGGCGCTCCGGGAAGGTCGTGCCGCCCGAAACGGCGCCTGAACGTCGCTCCCAGAGCCCACTGGCGACGATGCATTGTGTAGGTTCGGACGCATGAACGTCCCGGGAGAACTTCGGTATTCGGCCGATCACGAATGGGTTCGCGTCGGCAAGGGCGGTCGGGTCCGGGTCGGCATCACCGACTACGCACAGGATGCCCTCGGCGATGTCGTGTTCATCGACCTTCCTCCCGTCGGCACAAAGGTGGCACCCGGTGCGGTGTTCGGAGAGGTCGAGTCGACCAAGTCGGTCTCCGAGCTCTTCGCACCACTTTCCGGAACGGTCGTGGCGATCAACGACGAACTCGAGGTGGCCCCCGGACGCGTCAACGAAGATCCGTACGGCGATGGTTGGATCTGCGAGATCGAACTCTCCGATCCTGCAGAGCTCGACGACCTGATCGATGCCGCCTCCTACTCGGCGCTGATCGAGGGTTGATCGTGGCCGAGACCACGTGCCCGGAGTGCGGGCGGATCGAGGACGGAGGGGCCAACTTCTGTCCCTCGTGCGGGCACGAGATCCGCTCCACCTCGGATGAAACCACCGACACCTTCGAACTCGGGGAGGAGCTCCCCCACGAGGAGGACCGGGCCCGCTTCCCCCACGACTGCGGCCTGTTCGTCGTCGAGTCGGGCCCCAAGGCAGGCGCCCGCTATGGCCTAGAGGCCGAGCTGACGACCCTGGGGCGCCATGGAGACGCCGACATCTTCTTCGACGATGTGACGGTCTCGCGACGTCATGCCGAGGTACAGCGCACCGACGACCGGTATCTGGTACGAGACACCGGCTCGCTCAACGGCACCTATGTGAACCGCGAACGGATCGAGAGCGCCCTGCTCCAGGACGGTGACGAGCTCCAGATCGGACGCTTCCGACTCGTGTTCTTCCACGGCACCGCGGACTGACCGGCGGGTTATGACAGGGAACACCGCACTTACGATCGGGGAGGTCATCGAACGGCTCTCCGAGGAGTTCCCCGACGTCACGGTCTCGAAGGTCCGGTTCCTCGAGTCCCAGGGACTCGTCGAGCCCGGGCGGACGCCGTCCGGCTATCGCCAGTTCACCACGGGCGACGTCGACCTCCTGCGGTGGGTGCTCCGCCAGCAGCGCGAGCACTTCCTGCCACTCAAGGTCATCCGGAAGGTGCTCGAGGAAACCGGTGGGCGGGTGCCGGAGCCTGACGGGGAGGTCGA
>Ga0208131_1000078_pt1 | contig 28970 bp, 23 predicted proteins | sample ETNtaG_14_FD_185781 | JGI IMG/M metagenome (GOLD analysis project Ga0208131, IMG submission 185781) | Marine microbial and viral communities from oxygen minimum zone, Eastern Pacific Ocean - ETNP201406SV73 (SPAdes) (version 2) | ecosystem: Environmental > Aquatic > Marine > Oceanic ...
CGAAACCAACAGTTTGCTGTAACGCATTTCATTCATATCCACATCAGATGCCTGTAATCCATGAACAAAGGGGAAGCCAGGTGCTTGGTCACCATGCCAAGTGTAATTGGACCAATTGCGGCCTGCTTTTGCATCCTTGCTGCTAACACCACGGACATGGTGGTCAACCAAAGCCAGAGTATTGCTGAAGCGGTAAGCACCATATTTCCCAATAACACCTAAAAGTCCCATACCGCCCCGCAGTTTAATCGTGCGCGTTCCGGCACCGTCCCAATGGGTAAGCATTTCATCCGGGTAGCCTTGTTCTAACAAGCGTTTTTTCCCGATCTTACCACTGTAAGTTGTGGATATATTGATGAGACCATTGGCGATATATTTTTCTATTTTATCCCAAGATATTTTCACCAAAGTGTCCGTCCCACGGGAATTGAATTTATATTTATCACGATTTTCCGGTGTCAAATATGGGAATCCATCATCGGCCCACCGTTTCCATCCTTTGCGAACCAGTGGATATTTCAAACGGTAACTGCCGTAAATACGCCGATGGAAAGTGAATCCATTGGAACATCCCCTTGGATTCCAGGCATGTGTGCATTGGTTACCATACAGATCTTTGATCTTATGGGAATCGTAATTTTGCTCCGTTCGAATCATCACGCCATTGCGTTTGAAGCCCCGCATCCTGCATTCGTGGGTACAGTTGGGGGAGCAGATGAAAGTGAATGAGTCGTCAACTTTATATTGGTTGCGGTATATCTTTTCCCAACCCCTGTTTGGATAATGGGTTAGGGGATTATCAATCCCGGGAATACCTTTCAGAAAAAACATGCTTCCGGGCATGGACCATAAAAGTCCGGCGCTACCTAACCCGGCTGTACCGGCCTTTAAAAAATCCCGACGGCTAATCCCGTTTTGTGGTTTTTGATTTTCAGGATTGACTTTACCATTATTAATAGAGTCTTTATTCATTACTAATCCTTCAGTTCTAATTCATACCAGGTTGAAACCATTTTTTGTCCATTCCGATCTTTTTCACTGCCATTCCAAATCGCAAATGCAATGGGAGAGGATTTGTCTTTTTTAAAATTCACTTTTTGTTCTGAATCGGATTGGAGTTTGCGGACAAATACAACCTGCCATTTTTGTCCGTCCCATGTGCCATTACCCATTACCTTTTGTTCATTTTCAGAAAAGGGTGTTACCGTTTGGGGACCTACTGCTGTTACATTTTCGACAGGCGATGTTTTCCCTAATTCAGAATTGATATTTCCTGCATCTCTTCCGGAGAGATAAGCCATATCATTCATGAGTGTGGGGTAAGTGTTCACATTTGAATCACTGATCCGATTGGCGTAAGCCAATACAATATCGGATTCCGTTTTTTCATTGGTCCGCATTTGCCATTCTGCTTTCCAAAACCAAATGTCTGTAGGATGATCTTCAGACCCCATTCCATGAAATCCTTTGGTTCCATCAAGTGAGAATTGAATAGCCGCCCCATCCTGAAAATCCTGTACCCGATATAATTCTTGATCTTGGGACTGATCTTCCCATTCCATTTTGATGGCAATATATTTTGAATTATAAAGAGCCTGCACATTCACCATTTGGTAATTCACATTGTCACTTTGCCATAGGCGGGAGATCGGAATGGAATAGGTTTTAGCACGATTCCATAAAGAAAAAGAAGCGTCCATAAATTGATCGGGTTTGACAAATCGACTTGTCTTTACGGCCGCCAGCTTTCTATCTTTTGCTTGATTCTGTAATATATTATCTGGTTTTGTTTCCAGACTTTTTACATAATGAACCAAAGCCCAAGCCAGTTTATTCTTTTCGGATTTTGGCTTTCCTAACACTTCAGCCAGATTTCCGTAGGATGGCATTGGCGTTCCATCCATTCCTCCTACAAATCGTAAATATAAATCCCGATTTGTTCCCCCGCCCAGGTATACACCGCTGGTAAAATCTTTTGGAATAATTGGATATCCTTGGGAATCCACCAGTTTTTGGGATGACAATCCATCACCTTTACCGGTATTCCCATGGCACATATTGCAACCAACTTCTGTATAAATTGATCTCCCTAATTCAATGAGTTCATTCGTTACGGGTAATTCATCCGGTACAGATATTTTTTGAACACCTTTATTATTCATTGAACTGAATTTTTTCACAATATCAACCAGAGATTTTATTTCATGTTTTTGTAAAAAATTGAAGGGCGGCATGGCCGTTCCCGGCATTCCATCGTGAATTGTAGTAAACAGATCCTGATCGGTGGGAGGGTTGCCGGCAGAAGTGGATTTTATTTTGAATACGCCATTGGTCAAGTCTCGTGGTTTTGGATAAAGTAGGTATGAATAATCTCCGTTCCCATTTCCATCTATTCCATGACATCCGGAGCAATATTCCTTATATAAAATTTCACTTTCTTTATTTTGAGCCAACAGAAAAGAGAGCGTGAATAAGATTGGAAGCGACCGTAAAATAATTCTCTGGGTATTTATTTTATTTTTATTAAACAATTTCAACCTATCAAGTATTTACTTTCTGAACCAGTTCTTCAACACATCCATAAAGCTGTTCTTTATTATCTAATATGAATAGCTTGTTCTGCATTTCATCGATTCGAAATTCTTGATTAATCATAAGTTCAATATCAAAATCAATTACTTCAGGTCCACCACTGAGTGCAAAGTCACATTCACCAATAGACGATGCAATTCCGGCGCCAAATGCACGGGGGCCGTCATCTGTTTTGATGAGGCCAAATTCAATGGTAAACCAGAAAAACCGTTCAAACTGATGAAACTTTTGATCATCATCGATAAACCTGCATGCTGTTTCACCAATCTTTTGACAGAATTGAGCATAGTCCCTATCAACTAAAAAAGGGATATGCCCATAAAGGTCATGGATCATATCCGGCTCAGGCGTATAACTCAAATCCCTTTTATTCCTGATGAAATTGCCAACAGGAAATAATCTGTTGGCCAACATGGGATAAAAACTTTTTCCATCTTCAAGACCCGTAACATACACCCCATTGAATCCACTTATCTTTTCCAGTGTATCATTGATTTCCCAAAGCTGTGGAATTTTTTTAGCCTCGATATCCAATGTTGCTAACCCGCTATGAAAGATATCCACGACCTGATCTTTTCTGGTTTTTTCATGAGTAGATAAAACAGTTTGCCATGTTCCGATTTCATTATTGGTAAAAACCCTGTCTCTCAACAGGGGCATTATATTACACCCCTTTTCATCTGGTCTCTTTCGATAGAATCAAATAATGCTTGAAAATTCCCTTCTCCAAAGCCATTATCCCCTTCGCGCTGGATCAATTCGATGAAAATGGGTCCAAACAAGTTTTTGGTAAAAATCTGCAGGAGATAAGTGTTTTCTGCCTGGCTGTCCACCAGGATTTGGTGTTCCTTGATCTTTTCTTTATTCTCACGGACCCAGGGTACCCGGGTAAAAACGGTATCATAGTAGTTTTTGTGGATATCGAGAGTTTTAATATTGGTGTTTATTAATAAATCACAGGATTCTACCAGATTGTTGGTCAAAAAAGCCAAATGCTGAACACCTGGTCCATTGTAATCATCCAGGTATTCATCAATCTGATTATTATTGTTGTCCCTGCCTTCGTTTATTGGAATACAAAATGAACCGTCAGGGCTGCGCAATGCATAGGATAAAAGTGCTGTTTTCTGACCTCTAATATCAAAATACCGAACTTCTTCAAAGCCGAATACATCCTTGTAAAACTTTGCCCAGGTATCCATGGTGCCTTGATATACATTGTTCGTTAAATGATCGATGGCTAAAAATCCTTTAGATTCAACTACGATTGGATCATCTAGGCCAATAAAATCGTTGTCCCAGATTGAATTATTATCATCATATTGATCAATAAAATAGATCAGACTGTCGCCGATACCATAAATGGCCGGATAAGCTAGATCCTTAACTGTTTCATCAGCTGGTCTGGCACCACGTCTTATGGCTTCATTCAATGCGAATTCAGCATCTTCGACCCGCCAGCCCATGGAGCAAATTGCAGGACCATGTTTCTGGGCAAAATCTGAAGAAAAACCACTTTTTTCATAATTAAGCAAAAAGTGGATGTTATTTTGACGATAATAAATGATTTCTTTGTTGGCGTGTTTCTTCAATTTCGAAAATCCAAATGCAAAAAATAACTCGGACATTTGATCTGCAAAGCTTCCGTTATGTTGCCCATTTACTGGTGCTGCAAATTCGGTAAACTCAATACCGCGCATATTTAAAGGATTGTTTTCACTCATAATTATCCTTCCTAACTAGTTTTTTATTAGTCATTGTGGTCAACTATCTTTCAGTTCCTTTTCGTGCAGCCAAGCTGTTTGCCTGGGTGGAGACTTGGTGCGATCCCATTCTTCAAGCATGGCGGGTGCCAAGGATTGAATCTTTTCCATTTCCTCCTTTGATATTGGTGTATTCACTGCCAATTCAAGCCGGTGACCGTTAGGGTCAAAAAAGTATATCGACTTGAAAAGACTATGGTCAATGGGACCCAGCACGTCTAGCCCCGCTGCCTCGACTTTGGCTTTAGCTTCTAGTAATGTTTCCATATCGGCGACTTCGAATGCGATATGCTGTACCCATTCCGGGGTGTTGGTATCTCGCCCCATTTCGGGAGAATCGGGAAGCTCGAAAAAGGCCAGTACATTCCCCATTCCAGCGTCAAGAAAAACATGCATGTAGGGATTCGGTTCCTTGGTCGATGGAACATTATTTTCAGCAAAAACCAACGTGAAGTTCATGCCCAACATATTTTGATAAAACTCCACAGTTTCCCTAGCGTTGCGGCAACGATAAGCCACATGATGTATTTTTTTAATCATTTTTCCTTCTTTCAATATTGACCAAATGACACTCGACACAAAACTAATTCAAAGTAAAATAGCAGATTATATTTTCTGTTCAGCGATGCCGGAGACTCTTTGTAGGTGTAGGCAACCAAAAGGAGAGGCATGGAGAAGAGAGTATTTCCGATAAAAACAATGAATCAATTTGTATCGAGCATCAAAGCCAATTTTTCAAAAAACATTGCCATGGCAGGGGTAGAAAATTTCTTTTCCACCAAGCTTTATAACCTCAGTGGAGGTAAGTGGCAATTTATCAAACCAAGGAGTTCATTGGTTTTTTTCACCGAAACTTCCTACCCAATTATGCCATGTACTAAATCAACAAATCCATTATAATAGGATATGTACATCCGAATATTAATATAATAATAATAATAACAACAAGTATTTTTGGATACATTTATCCTGTTTGTTATTATATACAATATTTATTAAATTAAAGTAATGGTTAGTCCCTTGTTTTAGGGACTTCCTTTCCTCTAAATTTGAAGGCTATTTTAGACAGTATAATCATATTAATCAGGAGAATGAAAATGAGAAAAATATTAACCTTTTCTATAATAAGCAGTTTGGCTGTTGCCACCTTATTTTCTGGAGATGTTTCCGGTCGTGTAAAATATGTAGGTAAAGCACCCAAATCGAAACGCCTCCGTATGGATGCTGATCCTGTGTGTGCAGCATCCCATAAGGAAGCAGCTATTTCTGAATCATTTATTGTAGATGCGGATGGTAACTTGGCAAATGTTCTTGTGTACTTAAAAGGTGTGAGTTTTAGCGGAAAGGCTACCTCTGCTACTGCGATCATCGATCAAAATGGCTGTATGTATTCCCCCCATGTAATGGGTGTTATGGCTGGCCAACCGGTTAAAATTCTTAACAATGATGCTACCATGCACAATATCCATGCCTTACCAAAAGTCAATAGAGAATTCAACAAAGGTATGCCAAAATCACTTAAAGAAATTTCAACAGTCTTCGATAAGTCTGAAGATGTTTTTGTGATCAAATGTGATGTCCACCCTTGGATGAAAAGCTATACACAAGTATTTGATCATCCTTACTTTGCTGTCACAGGAGCAGATGGTACATTTAATATTCCAAATGTCCCAGATGGTACGTATGAAATTGTTGCTTGGCAAGAAAAGTTCAAGAATAAAGTACTTACCCAAAGTGTTACTATCAAAGATGGATCAGCATCCGTTGACTTCAATTTTAAACGGCCAAAAAAGAAGAAAAAATAATTTCAATCTTAAATCTATTCTTTTGAAAAAGCCTCCCAAAAGGGAGGCTTTTTTATTGATATAAATTTCGAGGTTTCTTAAGGAATCACAATCAAAACCGTATAATTCCTCTTCCACTTTTTCCACTCATCATATCTTCATAGGCAATATTAACTTGTTCTAAACTATATAGTTTGGAAATCATTTTATCGATAGGCAATTTTCCATCTAAATATAGATGGGCATATTTTATGAAATCCCGGTTGGCATCTGAGGTTCCATAGTAAGATCCTTTTACCGTTTTTTCCTGGCGGGTCAACATGGCACCGGATAAATTTGTTTTTGAACCCATGGGCGAGATGCCGGATAGGACTAAAGTGCCTCCTGGCCGAACAACTTCCATTGCCATTTCTTGAAGTTGGGTAAGTCCTACTGCTTCAAAAGCAAAATCCACTCCCCTGTTTTCTGTTAATGAGTAAATACGATTAATAGAATCATCATTGGAAATTATAAAATCTGTTGCTCCCAACAGTTTAGCCATTGAAGATTTCTCGGGGACAATATCGATTGAAATAATTTTTTCTGCACCGGCATATGCGGCACCCATGATGGTACTAAGCCCCACCCCACCTGCACCAAACACAGCGACAGAATCACCTTTTTTAACCTGTACTGTATTCAAAACGGAACCGACCCCTGTTGTAACGGCACATCCAATTAATGCACCAACCTCGTCGGGGATTTCATCGGGCATTTTTATACAGGATTCTTCCGGGACAACCGCATATTCTGAAAGGCAGGATAGCGCACAATAATGAAAAATATCACTGCTATTCATCGATAACCGGGACGTTCCATCCATCAAATTACCTTTCCAAATATGGCCGGTAAATGCTTCACACAGACCAGGCCTTTCTTTTCTGCAATAAAAACATATTCCACAATTGGGTGCCCAATTCAATACAATCTTATCACCCTTTTTCACCCGTGAAACATTTTGACCTAAATCCACCACATATCCGCACCCTTCGTGGCCCGGGACCACCGGTAGTGGATGTTGCGTATCTCCTGTACGTAAATGCCAATCACTGTGACATACCCCTACAGCACTCATTTTAATAAGCACTTCGTTCGCTTTGGGTGGATCTATATCCAACTCCATTATTTTAAATGGGGTATTTATGTCAAATAAAACTGCAGCTTTAGTCTTCATGGCTTTGCCTAATATAAATAAAAAAACCTCGGTAATTCCCGAGGTTTTTTTAACCGAATTTTCAAATGATTAATTAAATCGTCTTTTTCATTTTACACGATTTCATTTTTATCCTTTTTTTGATACTTTTGCTTCCAAATTAACTTTTTTACCAGTCTTCGTCGCCCCAATCATCATCTTCAATCACGAAACCGTATCCTTCTCTCGCCAAGTGGGCTTTTACAATTTTTGATACATCAGTGGGACCCGAAACTGCCCAGGTAAAGTCCCGAATTGCTTCCAATAATTTTTCCGGTTCGCTATGCAGTTTGGCTACATTCTTTCCCCAGACCTCTTTTACAGATGCCACCGGTTCATCAACAGGAATATAAGGTGCAGGCATTTTTGTGCCGGGCATGATTACTTGGGGATCCTTGAACAATTCAATAAGCCATTCAGGACGGAGTCGTTCTTTCGTCAATGCCAAGTTTGGTCCCCAAGTGACAGCAGCTTGTCGGGGTTTTAGGTTCCCATAAAAGTGACAATTCTGACATCCACCCATGTCTGCAATTACCTCTCCAGCCTTGTATGATGTAGACTGTTTATTTACCATATGTGGATTCTCATAGGGTAAGGTTTGACCATCTTTCAATTGGAAATATTTAATGATGCTATTCCAATCATCATCGGACATCATTTTAAATGTGGGCATTCGGACAGCCAAATTGGGTCGAATCATGGTTGGATTCTTAAAAAACTTTAATAGCCAATCTGGTTGCACTTTTCGCCCCTCCGTATCCAACATTGGCGGCGAAAAGGATAATACAATGCCACGATCTTCTGCGTTTGTTTCATCTGCAATGTCGCCAATCCAGGATGCGATTGTCGGCTGGATCGCGCCGCCATCACCATCAATAGCGTGACACCCTTGACAGTTATATTGCCGAATCAATTTTTCACCAGCTTCGATGGCAATATTCCGTTCATTTCTCGCCGGGAGTTTAGTCGTGGGAATTTCATCTTTCACCCAACCCATGATGACAGTTGTTACAGCGTCCAATTCCTGATCGTTCAATCCATAATGAGGCATCCGCAATTTATCCAATGGATTTTTTACTTTAATTTTATAGGAATGATCCTCCTGAGGTATCATATCAAAAATGCGGGGATTATCTACTTTTTGTTTAAACCAATCCCATTTAGTATGAGGAATTTCATCATGAAAATAGCCAAAATCTAATTTAGTAATCAGCTTGCTTGCCTCGGTAGATAGGGGGGTTCCAATGGGTTTGGCATCTTCAAATCCATCAATATCATGACAACTGAAACACCCGTATTGGCGGATAAGTTTTCCACCAACATAATTTAATTTTTCATCAAGACTCATGCTGCCCAATCGTGCTGTTACCTCATCTTTTCGCAATATGGACGATAACAAATCGGAAGCAATCAAGTTTAATTCATTTTCATCAACTTCGGGCCTGGGATTCTTTTCGAAATCTTTATCTCTTTGACCAATCAAATAGGCAGAAATATCAGACGCTTCCTGTTTAGAAAGTCGCAAGTTTGGCATCTTAGTGCCAGAATGATAACTCTGGGGATCGCGAATCCAATTGTATATCCACTTTTGGGTTGTTTTGGAACCGAGATTGATCAAGTTCGGGCCATGTTCACGACGCATGGAATTGACCGATTTCAATGCAACCTGTTCTTCTCCCTCCGTTGCATGGCAGCCTAAACAACCAAGAGAATTCACCAGCATTCGACCATTATCTGCATTTCCCTTATTTTGCATTTTCTCCATTTTAAATGATTCACTTCTATCAAATAAATAAGAAACAATGGCATGAATTTCTTGATCTGTCCGCTTCACCGATTCAAGATCTTGTGAATTTACCTGTTTAAAGAAATGGGGCATCCAGGTATTTTCTCTAAAACCACGCGGGTCATAAATCCATTTATATGCAAAATCTTTCGTCGTTTTTTCAGCAATTTTTCTCAGACCTGGACCAGGTTTGGATGTATTCTCAAAGCCATCAATTTGGTGACAGCCAAAACATCCTCCCTTTTCAACTATGGTCATTCCCAAAGCCAATTTTGGAGAATCTTTAATCGGAATGGAATTGGAATGACATTTTAAACAGGATGCTTCTACATATTTCATGGGAAGCATCGGTGTATCCCAGTGGTGCAGCGGATGCCATTCTAATGCTTTCTCCCATCTTTCTGCCATTTCAGGATTATTCGGACTATGAGCTGATGAAATAAAATTAGTACCCCGGCCCCGGCCTGCATGACAACCGGTACAACCATATTCATTCATGGGGTGAGGTGAATTGGCTCCCAAATAAAGATCCAATTTGGGATGGGTTGTATATGGTTGGGGTGCCTCTTCAAATCCATTTTTATCAATTCCCATATGACAGGTCATACACCGATCTACTTTTGGAACTCCCATAAAAACCATATCATCTTCAATATCTTTTATGACAACCTGCTTAACTTCATAGTAAGGATCAATAAAATCTAAAACGGGTACATCCCGAACGATATTTCCAATTTTATTTGCGAAAGACATTTCTTCGGGATCAATTTTTATCAATTTTCTGACCAATAAATCTTTATCACGGGAAATAGCTGTAATAGCATCATTCGCTTCTTTCAATGATTGGCGAATAATTTTTAACTCATTATTTTTTGCTTCAACTTTACCTTCTATAACTTCAGCATTTAATTTGCTGGCAGAAGTCAATGCTTCTAGTTTGCTTAGAATTTTTTCTGTAGATAAAAGATTGCCGTTGCCATGTTGCGCTTGTTCAAAATTATATTTGGCCACGTCATAATCTGCTTTCGCAAATTGATATATTTGGTTTTTTGCATATAACTTAGCTTCTAATTTTTGAATATCACTTTCAATGGACTCAATCTCTTCCTGACGTGAATCAACTTTATTTTGCGCCATTTCAATTTGAGCCTTCAATACAGAATAATCTTCATTGAGTTCTAAATTTGTAGAAGCAGCTTGAACGTCTCCTCGTGTTTTTTCAATTTCTAATTCTCTGAATTCAATTTGATACTTTTTCCATGGACGATTAAAATCATTCGCAAATGCCAAAAGCCAAATGAATGCGAATAGTAAACTAGATATGGCAAACCACTTATTGAGCTTTAGAATATTATAGTATCGTTCTTGTTGGTTAATCATGTTTCCGTTTAATTCGCAGCTTAAAAATTGAAAAAGTATTCTGGAATTGAAATGATGTATTTCAAGTTAAACATCCATCGCAAATACATTTTGATGGGTAAGGTTAGGGCAGCCAATATTAAGACAATAAATAATGAATATCGCGCCACGCCTAATCGTTCAAATAAATTTTTAAGCCATGTCTTGGCCAGTAAAGGTGGTAGAATCATAAAATATCCAAGGAGGAGTATTATCCCCCAAATTTCCCTTAATAAAATATTTCCGGGTAACCCCGTACTCATCCATTTCACATAAACAAATTCTGATAAATTAATGTTGGTTAGTGCTTCAACCTTATGGCTATCCCAAAATTCAAATGGGCCGAAAAAATTCCAATTTGGACCACGCAATACGGTACCAATTACAATAAGTAAATTCCATAGAACTAGCCAACCAAACATAAAAATAGCAATGGAAAGTTTTCTATCTTTAAAACTGTAGTAACCGGACCCTTCTTTTACATTGTCTAAATAAGGAATTGCCATTAATCCGACAATAATTAAGCTGGGAAGAACCACACCAGCCATCCAGGGATCAAAATAAACCAACATTTCCTGAAGACCTAAAAAGTACCATGGTGCCTTAGCCGGATTGGGAGATTCAGACGGATTGGCGGGCTCTTCTAAAGGGGCAGGCAATCCGATGGACCATACGAGCATAAAGGCAGAAAAAAGAACGATGGTAATCAATTCTACATAAACCAAATCAGGCCAGACTAACACTTTATCATTGGGTGCATCATACTGCTCATCTACTGGCTGGCCAGCTTCAATCAATTTATCATTATTGTAGGCTTGGTTCATGGATAGCCAAGTAAAAAAGAAAACTAAAAATATCAACCCAGCAATGGGAACATTATCAGGCTTGAGCATGATGGCTCTAAAATCAGAATCACTTAATCCAATTACAAAAAAACCAACCAGGAGTACCGAGATAATCCAAAATGATTTCACACTCCATAATCCGTCAAATTTGAGTCGCCGATGCCACTTTTCAAACCAATCGGTTGGTGGAAAAATAAAGAAAAAGATGAGAAATGTGAACGATACAAGTATCGTCGGTTTCGAAAGAGTATCGATTAAATGTTTAAATGCTTCCAAGATTATACCGGTGTAGAGATGCCGCCATCTTTACGGATACGCCAAAAATGTACAGCCATAAAAATCATTATAATAAAAGGGAGTCCAATGCAATGAAGCACGTAGAAACGCAGCAATGTTGCCTCTCCAAGAAACCGGCCACCAAGTAAGGCAAATCGGATATCACTGGACATGGTTACAAAATTAATATCCCCAATAGCCAGCAGGGCTGCACCTGGGCCTTCACTCCCAATGAATGGTGTAGCGCGAGCCATATTGGATCCAACCGTAATGGCCCATATTGCTAATTGATCCCATGGAAGTAAATATCCTGTAAAGCTTAACAACAGGGTCAAAAGCAAAAGAATGACTCCGATGGCCCAATTGAATTCCCTGGGGGGTTTATAGGATCCCGTCATGAATACACGAAACATATGAAGCCATACGGTGATAACCATGGCATGAGCACCCCAACGATGAATTTCCCGCATGATACCAAATGGTACTTGTTCCGCTAAATCAATAATATCTGTATAGGCATATTCAATAGTGGGTCGATAATAGAACATGAGCAGTATACCTGAAATTGTTAATATTAAAAATAAAAAGAAAGATAAGCCACCCATGCACCAGGTGAATTTTAATTTCACCGCATGTTTTGGCAAGCGGACTGGATGGAGATGTAAAAAGACTGAATTCAATACAACCATCATACGCTGACGTCGTGATTTTGGCACACCACCACCACGGAATATAGAAGTCCAAACTTGCCCTTCGGCTAATCGTTTTAATAATCCTTTTTTCTCTGCCATAAAACTCTCTTACACTTTTAGGAAGGCTTCAGGATCACCCCATTGACCTTTTTCCTGTTGATATTTTTTTGTTTTATCTACAATAATTTGTCCATCATCAGAGAGGACAATTCGATAGCGTTCTAAAGGACGCGGTGCCGGTCCCTCGAAATTAATTCCAGTTTTACGAAAGCCGCTCCCATGACAAGGGCATTTGAATTTCTGTTCGGCTACGAGCCAATTGGGTGTACATCCCAAGTGAGTGCATGTGGTTGAAAGGGCATAAATACCTTCACCGTTACGAACGATCCAAGTACCATACTTACTTTTCCAACGAAGATCCACTTCCCCCACTTGGTAATCTTCTGGAAAACCGGCACGAAATGTTTGAACCGGTTCAAATAATACATTTGGAAAAAAGAATCGCAACATCATGGTAAAAAATCCACCGGTAGCAGCGACAAAAGCAATCCATCCTATGGAAAGCCAGGAAAAAAATGTTCGGCGGGTAACTTGGGAACCATCATCCGTCTTACCCAATGCCGCTGGGGGTGGACTGGCCGGTGGTACGGTGACCGATTGCTTTTCGTTTACCTCAGGCATAATGATTTAACCTTATTCGAATTGTGTTAACGCTTTGCGAGCTGCTTCGCGAATTTTTAAATTTGGATCATCCTTCTTTAACTGCGCCAAAGATTTTTTCAACTCCATATCCTGAATAAAGGGCGCAACCTGGATGGCCACCAACATGGCCTGAACCTGCTCAATTTCATCTATATTAGGGAATGAATCTAAATAATTTCTATTCAAGAGGTCTAATAAAATTCGCTGCCCACTGGCATTTTCTAATTTTGCTAACGCAACCGCCGCATCCCATCTCACATTGACCTCTGAATCAGCCATCATTTCTTTTAAAAAAGAAACGGAGGATTTATCTCCGATCTTTCCCAAGCTTATGACGGCTTGGAGACGGACTTTCGCCTCACCATGATCTAGCATATTGATGATGGGTTGAACTGCACCATTATCTCCGATATTCCCTAAGGCATGGATGGATGCCATAATCATCTCAGTTTCAGGATTATCTAGTGATGCTAAAAGGGGTGGTACATACCGTGAGTCTTTTGTGGCTCCCATAGCCAATGCCAAATATTGCCGTACACGGCTATCTCGATCATTTGCAGCATAATCAAATGCTGAAATCATCTCTAAAATAAACCGATCATCCTTTGGAACCATATCCGGGTTGGATAATATTTTGGATAATTCAAAAGCACCTTGCCATCTTTTCGTAGAACCACCAATTTTCACATCTTCCAGATAATCCTGAGCTGTATTGGGTTCAGAAGTAATAATTCGTACCACTAAAAATATGAGTACAGCAAAAATAGCAATAATTAATGGTACAACAAAAAAGCTGTGAATCACAACCCGAAGGGCGGACTTTTTTTCTGGTTGTTCGTTTGTTACCTGTTTTTTTTTCAATATAAACCCAAAGGTTATGTGCCGCGGAAAGGACTCGAACCTTCACACCATAAGGCACTGGTTCCTAAGACCAGCGTGTCTACCAATTCCACCACCGCGGCAATGATGCTTTTTCACTCTTGAAAAAGCTGGGGAAATTACTATTTCATGTCAGAATTTTGAAACAAATAAAGTGAATTAATTCCCTAGAGCATTTTGGAGATCAGCCTTCAGATCTGCCACATCCTCAATCCCAATCGATAACCGAATTAAAGTTTCCGTAATACCCATTTCCAGTTTAACATCCTCCGGTATAGCTGCGTGGGTCATATTATATGGAACGCAAACCAGACTTTCTACCCCGCCCAAACTTTCTGCAAGTGTAAACACTTCTAGCCGTTCCAGAAAACGGTCTCTCGCATCTATTGACCCAATATCAATAGAAATCATGTGTCCGAAAATTACATCACCACTCGGGGATCGCTGTTGTTTCACAGCAATTTCATGTTGAGGATGACTATTAAGTCCAGGGTAAAGAACACGATCTAATCCTTTTTGCTTACAGAGCCATGTAGCTAATTCAGCTGCATTGTCCGTCGATTTTTGATATCGGAGTCCCAATGTTTTTGTGGATCGTAATAAGATCCAGTTATCAAATGGACTGGGTACGCCTCCCGTTGCTTTCAGCAAAAATCGGAGTCGTTCATCCAAATCATCATCATTGGTGGTGAGTACACCCCCCAAAATATCTGAATGGCCAGAAAGAGATTTTGTTGAGCTTTGCATCACCACATCCACACCCAAATCCAATGGCCGCTGCCCGTAAGGACTCATAAACGAATTATCCACACTCAAATATACACCGGCCTTTTTGCAAATGACTGATGTAGCCTCAAGATTGCATAATTCCAAAAGTGGATTGGTAGGCGTTTCCACATGAACCAGTTTGGTGTTGGGGCGAATATGTTTCTCCACATTCACAGGATCTCGGGTGTCAATCCATTCAAATTCCATCCCCTGACGTTGAAGTACATTCATTGCCATTCTATATGTTCCACCATAAGTATTTCTTGAAATGAGGATATGGTCTCCTGCATCAAAAAGTTGAAAAAGGGCGGTGGTGGCGGCCATTCCTGTACTGTAACAAATGGCATGCTTTGCATTATCCAGAGCCGCAAGATTATTTTCCAACCGCTGACGTGTGGGATTTGAAACGCGAGAATAATCAAATCCTCGGGTTTTACCAACAGCATCCTGTTTAAATGTAGATGTTAAATGGATTGGTGGCGAGACAGAACCGGATTCTGTGTCCGCTTCATTCCCTACATGGATTGCTTTTGTTGAAAATTTCCAATTTTTCTTATTCGCCATTATAAATTCCTTTTTTTATTCCGAGGAATATCCCTATACCTGAGTATATCCCTGATTTAAATATTGCTGTAATTTTTTGTATTTCACTTCTACTTCTTTCCCGCTGGGACTAACCATTCTCACTTTTTCGTTTCGACCTATTTTTTCATCTGCATGCACGGGCTGTTTGGGAACGCCGGAAGATGCGGCAGCCTGTTCCTGCATAGATGGACTGGAAAACCCCATCCCAGTAGTTTCATCGTGCTGGGTTTGAACATTCCGAGCACGGCTCACAGGCATTTCTGGTGCTGCTTCCATTCCCCGGATTTGGGTTCTATATAACCGTTGAACTGTTTCTTCAGTTGTGTCAACCATCATCTGCTGAAACATCTGAAACCCTTCCGATTTATATTCTAATAGCGGATTTTTCTGACCATAAGCTCGAAGGTTTATCCCCTCCCGAAGCTGATCCATGGCGTATAAATGATCCTTCCATTTTTCATCAATGGTCCGGAGCATTACAAATTTTTCAAACCCGCGCATTACATCATCCGGCAGTAAGGACTTCCGCGTTTGATATACTTCTTTTGCTTGGTCTAAAATAAAATTTCTGGCATCTTCTATGGAAACCTCATCGCTTTCTGCAGATTCTTTAACCGACTCATAGTCAGTATCCACCAAAAGATGAGACGAAAGATTTTGTCTCAGATTTTCCCAATCCCAATTCTGGGGACTGGTATCCTCCATCCGGTTGAGTTCATCATCCACATATTCGTAAACCATGTCTAATACAGCATCAGAAATATCTTCATCGTTTAATGCTTGTTTCCGGATATCATACACCACCTGCCGCTGTTGGTTCATCACATCGTCATATTCCAGCAAATGTTTGCGAATACCAAAGTTGCGTTGTTCCACTTTTTTCTGGGCATTTTCAATCGCACGAGTTACCATTTTAGCGGTGATTACCTCTCCCTCTTCTGCGCCAAGCCGATCCATAATACTGGCAATCCGTTCGCTATTGAAAAGACGCATCAAATCATCTTCCAAAGATAAATAAAACACACTGGACCCCGGGTCTCCCTGCCGGCCGGAACGGCCCCGCAGCTGCAGATCAATCCGTCGAGATTCGTGGCGTTCAGTTCCAATTATGTGGAGACCGCCAGCTTCAATGACCCCTTCGCCCAGTTTAATATCTGTCCCACGGCCGGCCATGTTGGTGGCAATGGTTACCGCACCAGTTTGTCCTGCACGCGCCACAATTTCTGCTTCACTCTGGTGCTGTTTTGCATTCAGTACATTATGGGGGATACCCTGTCGCTTCAACATGCGTGAAAGTAATTCGGATGCTTCAACCGTAATCGTCCCAACGAGAGACGGCTGACCTTTATGATGACATGATGCAATTTCTTCAACAACTGCATTATATTTTTCCCGCGTCGTTTTATAAATTAAATCTTCATTATCATCTCGAATAATAGGGCGGTGGGTTGGAATCACAACAACATTTAAATTATAAATAGACCCGAATTCTTCTGCTTCTGTTTCGGCTGTACCGGTCATACCCGCTAGTTTATCATACATTCTAAAATAATTTTGGATTGTAATGGTAGCAAGGGTCTGGGTTTCCCGTTCAACGGTTACATTTTCCTTTGCTTCTAATGCCTGATGTAGCCCGTCGCTATATCGACGGCCGGCGAGAATACGACCGGTAAATTCATCTACGATCTGGACGCGGCCATTTTGCACCACATATTCCACATCTTTGTCATACAGCGTATAAGCCCGAAGTAATTGGGTCATGTTATGGATTCGCCCGGACCGATCCGCATGCAGTTGGTGTGCGTTTTCATTTTCCTGATCTTTTTCCAATTTTGATAAAGATTCATTTTCATCAATATCGTGGAGCATTTCACCCAAATCCGGAATGATGAAAGTTTCCGGGGAATCCGGCGCTAAGGCATTACGCCCTTTTTCGGTAATGTCAATAACATGTGTTTTTTCATCTATACTAAAAAATAGATCATCATCTACTTCATGGAGTTTTTTATCCCGCATGAATTCTGATTCCACCTGATGAGCCAATTTCTTGGTGCCACCCTCCTGAAAAATTTTCATCACCTTTGGATGTTTTGGCTGTCCTCGTAATGCCTGGAGTAATTTATACCCCGCATCCCTATCCTTCTCTTCTTTCAAAAGTGTTTCACCTTCAGATACGATTTTGGAGACAAGTGCATTTTGTTGTCTCACCAGATTTTGAACGAGCGGCCGTAAGTCCTTGAATGATGTATCTACCGGTGCATCCACGGCTCCGGAGATAATAAGCGGCGTACGTGCTTCATCAATCAAAACCGAGTCTACTTCATCTACAATGGCGTAGGCGTGATCCCGTTGGACTTGATCCTCCTTCTGCAAAGACATATTATCCCTGAGATAATCAAATCCAAATTCATTGTTAGTACCGTAAGTAATATCACGATTATAGTTTTCACGCCGTTGGTCCGGCGTCATATTATTTAAAATAAATCCAACAGATAGGCCTAACCGTTTATACACCTCACCCATCCATTCCGCATCACGCTGAGCCAAATAATCATTCACTGTAATTAAATGAACCCCTCTGCCAGTGAGCGCATTGAGGTAAATGGGGAAAGAGGCAACTAACGTTTTTCCTTCTCCTGTTTTCATTTCAGTCACATTTCCCCGATGCAGAATGATACCGCCCATAATCTGAACATCAAATGGCACCATTTCCCAACTCAATTCCCGACCAACCACTTTCCAACTGGTTCCGCACATACGCCGACATGTTTCTTTAACCATGGCAAATGCTTCCGGAAGAATTTCTTCCAACTTATCATGTTCAGCTAAAAGGATAAATTTATGGGCTTCATCTTTATCATTGATTTCTTTCGCTGCTTTCTCCTCAGCAATAATTCTGATTTCACGGATAGACGCTTTTAATTCTTGCGTTCGTTCCCTCAATTCATCATCAGATTTTGAGGTCAAACTTTCAGCGAATTGATTGACTTCATCTACCAATGGCAGCAATGGTTTCATTTCCCGATCGGATCGGCTCCCAAATACTTTTTTAATTAAATTTTGTATCATGAATTTTAATCCTTGGTGTCTTTCCCCATTGATTTATATACGTTATCCAACACACCATTCACAAAACCGGAACTTTCTTCTGTACTATATTCTTTTGCAATTTCAATGGCTTCACTGATGGAAACTTTTGGTGGAACATCCTCAATGAAATAAATTTCACTGATTGCTTCGACTAATAACAGGCGATCTAATATGGCCACTCGGCTAAATTCCCAATTATTAAGTCTGGTTTTAATTTCTTCCTCACACCAATCTTTATGATCCATAGCGACATTAAACAATTTAGAAATAAACAATTTTGTATTTTTATCATAAGATTGTCGATTCAAGGTATCTTTTAGAATCGTGGCCCGATCTTCTCCTGTCAATTCGTAGGCATATAGCGCCTGAAGAACCGCTTCACGTCCCTGACGTCTTGGATGGGTTTTACTCACTTGATTAAACACTTTTATATAATATTAACTTCGTGAACCCAACCATATGGATCATCAATTTCTTCCCGTTGAATGCCGAGTAAGGTTTTTCTTAATTTCGTTGCAGCATCTCCCATATTTCCGTCATTTATTGTATGGGTTTCACCTTGGAATGTCACCTGCCCTACCGGTGTGACCACTACGGCTGTTCCGGTACAGAATACCTCATCTGCAGAAAAAATATCTTTCAAAAGCAAATCTCCCTCTTCTACATTTAATCCTAATTGATCTTGGGCTAATTGAATGATTGATTTTCGTGTCACACCAGGCAGAATAGAACCGGATAATTTGGGTGTCACTAATTGATTCCCCTTCCGCATAAAAATATTGGCTGACCCAACTTCTTCCACCAATCGTTCATCATCTGCTTTCAGATATAATACTTCATCAAATCCCTGAGCTTTTGCTTCAATGACAGGTCTAAGAGATGCCGAATAATTTCCAATGGCTTTTACATTGCCAATCCCTTTGGGTGCGGCTCGGTGGTAAAATTCAGAAGCGATTAAGTTTAACGGTTTAATATTTCCCTTAAAGTAAGAACCAACAGGGGCCGTGTAAATCATAAATGTATATTCACTGGAAGGCGCCACACCCAGTATAGGTGCCGTTCCCCACACAATCGGGCGGATATATAATCCTCCTTTTCCGTGAGGCGGAATAAAATCCATATTGTCATTAACTACTTTTTCAACCGCATTCACAAAATAATCTGTCTGCAATTCAGGCATACATAATCTTTTGCTGGAGTTGGCAATCCGTTTGCCATTCATATCCGGGCGAAAAAGAACAATTCTATTTTTGGCAGAATGATATGCTTTCATTCCTTCAAAAACGCCTTGCCCATAATTCAGAACACCTGCCGCAGGTGAAATTTCTATATTCCCATAGGGGATCAATCCCCCAGAGGTCCAAACACCATCAATCGGGCATGTGCTTTTCCACATACTACGGGTGGGATAAACTCCAAATCCTAATGCATCCCAATCAATATTTTGTTTTTTCATATTCGCTACTTTCCTTCGAGTAATGCCCTGGCAATAATCATTTCCTGTATTTCAGAAGTACCTTCATAAATTTGGGTTATTTTAGCATCCCGCATGAGCCGCTCTACACCTGTTTCTGTCATATAACCGGTGCCACCAAAAATTTGTACACATTGGGTGGAGGCATCCATGGCTACTTTTGCTGCAAAGTTTTTTGCCATGGCCGCTTCTTTCCCAAATGGTTTTTCCTCATCCTTTAATTTTGCTGCTCGGTGGATTAATAATCGGGCCGCATCCACATGAATCGCCATTTGGGCTAACTTAGTTTGAATTGCACCAAATTGTCCGATCGCTTTTCCAAATTGTTTTCGTTCTTTCGCGTATTCCACAGATCTTTCCAGTGATTCTGCTGCGATTCCTAATGCTTGAGTGGCAATGCCAACCCGACCACCATCTAACGTTCCCAATGCAATTTTAAATCCTTCCCCTTCTTTTCCCAGGCGATTATTCACAGGCACTTTGCAATCGTCAAAATATAATTCGCATGTATCTGAACCGCGAATCCCCAGCTTGTCTTCTTTCTTCCCAGTGGAAAATCCTTCAAAACTTTTTTCAATAATGAAAGTAGAAATCCCTTTATAGCCAACATCTTTTTCAGTCATACACATAAGAATAACAATATCAGAGCTAATCCCATTGGTCACCAAATTTTTGGTGCCATTGATGATATAATTGTCACCTTCACGTTTGGCAAATGTTCGCATATTACTGGCGTCGGAACCGGATTGGGGTTCCGATAATGAAAAAGCTCCCAGTAATTTTCCACTAGCCAATTTCGTTAAATATTTTTGTTTTTTGTCTTCATTCCCATATTTATATAAAAGCTGGCAAACGAGAGAATTGTTGACGGACATCACCACTGCGGCAGATGCATCAGCCTTGGCGATTTCTTCCATGGCTAAACAGTAAGATATGGTATCCATTCCTGCACCGCCATATTTTTCAGGAATCATCATGCCCAAGAAACCCAATTCCCCCATCATTTTAATTTGATCTTTTGGAAATTCTGCTTTTTCATCCCGTTCAATCACACCGGGACGTAAATGATCCATGGAGAAATCTCGGGCTGTTTTCTGAATCAGCTGTTGTTCTTCTGTTAAATTAAAATCCATCGTCTATCTTGTAATAATTAGCGCTGACGCTTCCCCACCACCGATGCAAAGGGTGGCTAAACCGGTATGAACATCCCTGCTTTTCATAGCATGGATTAAGGTAGTCAAAATGCGCGCACCGCTCCCTCCAATGGGATGGCCAATGGCGATGGCTCCTCCATTTACATTCACTTTATCATGGCTTAAATTAAAATCATCCATGGCTGCCATTGTTACGGGGGCGAATGCTTCGTTTATTTCCCATAAATCTATTGCTTCCGCTTTAAGGCCCGCTTTATCTAATACTTTTGAAATGGCTTTGCTGGGAGCGGTGGTAAACCATTCCGGCGCATGGGCGGAAGACGCTTGAGCCCCTATGGTTGCCAATGGTTTAAGCCCCAATTCTTTTGCTTTTTCACCGGACATAATCAAAATAGCAGCTGCACCATCATTAATTTTGGATGCATTGGCTGCGGTGATGGTACCTTCTTTTTCAAAAGCAGGACGGAGAGATTGCATTTTATCAAAATTGGCTCTGCCCGGTTCTTCATCTTTGTCCACCACATTTGGATCTCCCTTACGCTGAGGAATGGAGACAGGAACAATTTCATAAGAAAATGATCCGTTTTCTTGGGCGGATCGAGCGCGAGTGTAGGATGCCTTTGCAAATGCATCCTGATCTTCCCGACTATAATTCTTTTTACTGGCACACAATTCCGCACAATTACCCATGTGCTTATCGTTGTATACATCCCAGAGTCCATCTTTGATCATGGAGTCGAGCACTTGACCATGCCCTAACCGATGACCATCCCGACCATTCAGAAGTAAGTAGGGCGCCTGAGTCATATTTTCCATCCCTCCGGCAATAATGATTTCTGCATCTCCGGTTTGAATGGCCTGTGTCGCCAACATGACTGCCTTTAATCCGGAACCGCACATTTTATTGATGGTGAGGCATTCCACTGAATCGGGCAGGCCGGCACCTAATGCTGCTTGTCTCGCCGGCGCCTGGCCTTGTCCTGCAGAAAGCACATTGCCCATAATCACCTCATCAATGGAATTCAAATCAACTTTGGTTTTTTCCAAAACAGCCTTGATAGCAATAGACCCTAATTGGGATGCTGATAGGGAAGACAGGTCTCCTTGAAATGCACCTACAGGTGTTCGCTTGGCGGATATGATAACAACATCTCTTAATTCAGGCATAAGTCATCTTTCGTGTTTTGGGTAAAGTGATATAATCAGCGAATGCTGAGAGGACGGGCGAGCCGATAAATTTAATGTGCTTAATCAATGAACAATATTTCTTATTTTTATTTCAGATTATTTTGGTGGGCACACACCAGAAATCAATCATCAAAAGTGCCAAGAAGTTAATACAATTCGTCTGTGATTATTAAAGGATTTGCTTCGTTTATTAAACAGAAAATGTAAAAAAAATTTGAAAGTTAATTTTCCTTATGATCGTAGGCCTTTATGATATCCCTGACTAATTTATGTCGAACCACATCCGATGCATCCAATTTGCAAAACCCAAGTCCATCAATCCCTTGCAAAAGATCAATCACTTCCAGTAGACCCGATTTTGATTTTGAAGGTAAATCAATCTGGGTGATATCCCCTGTAATAATGGCTCTGGAATTCACACCCAATCGTGTGAGAAACATTTTCATTTGCATGGTGGTGGCATTCTGGGCTTCATCCAAAATCATAAATGCATTATTGAGGGTTCGCCCCCGCATATAAGCGAGGGGAATAATCTCTATTGTATTATTCGCCAATAATGGTTTCAATCTTGTGGTAGACAACATATCCCCCAATGCGTCATAAAGTGGCGTTAAATATGGATCCACTTTTTCCTTGAGATCTCCCGGAAGGAAACCCAAATTTTCACCTGCTTCCACCGCAGGGCGGCAGAGAATGATGCGATCTATTTCACGATTATCCAAAGCGGCAACAGCAAAGGCCACTGCTAAGTAAGTTTTCCCTGTCCCGGCAGGGCCAACGGAGAAAACAATATCATTTTTTCGGACTGTTTTAATATAAGCATTCTGTCCATCAGTTCGACCGGAAATGGCACCCTTGCGTCCATAATGAACCACCGTATCTAATTGCTGCGATTCATGTCCATTTTGCACTGCAGTGATACGAATCAATGTTTTTACATCATCTTGAGTGAGTGACCCTTTTCGATTAAGCGTCGATCCCATTTCATGAAATACTTCATGAATGACAGGGACTTCCTTTTTATCACCATTAATTTTGATGATGTTTCCCCTCACAATGATTTTACTGGCAAAGGCATCTTCCACCAGTTTTAAGTTGGCATCCGCAGGGCCAAATAACATGCCCAGATCCATACCTTTCATTTCAATTGTCTTTTCCATTTACCTGATATAATTGATTAACTTATAGGAGGAATTTAACCAATTTCAGGAGTAATTCATCCGCCTTGATCTGAGGTGATGATTCACATGAAAAAACAAATCTTCATTATCATAGTTGGGATATGCCTGTTGGGGTCGGGGTGTACCATAAAGTCTTATACTTTCAATCCGTTTATTTCTACGGAAACAAATATCCAATTTTTGGTTGACAAAGGCCATTCCCATTGGGAAAAACGTGTGAACCCGAAAGATGCAAGAATGGCGCGATTATTCTTATCCAAAGCCTATGATCAGGATCCAAACAATGGGGACGTATCTCAACTTTATGCCAGGGCATGCCATTATATTGGATATTATATCGAAACGGACCCTGCTCAGTCAGACTCATTATTTATGGAAGGAATGAAATCTGCCTGGGATTTTATCATTTCCACCGATGCTTATCAGGAAGGCTTTGCACTGACAAATGGCGATTCCACGGCTAAAATGATAGGTGGAATTGAAAATATGCCTCAAGAAATGATTCCAATATTGTATTGGTGGGTGGCAAATTATTCCCGATATCTAGTGACAAAATCGGTCATGGAACGATTGAGCCAGAGAGATTTTATTGAAACAGCACTCCATCGTATTTTAGCGTTAAATCCACAATTCTTTTATCATGGGGCAAACCGGATATTTGGCGGCATCTATGCCAGACTGCCCGGTGTAGATCTTATTCATTCAATCAATAATTTCAAGTATTCTATTTCCGGCAGTCCAAATTATTTGGGTACTTATGTGATTCGCGCCCAATATCTCCATACAAAAAACAGCAACCGTGAACTTTTTGTAAAAGATTTACAGTTTGTCCTCCAGGCTGACCCCACACTCTTACCGGATGTATCTCCAGAAAATTTAAATGAGCAAGAAAAAGCAAAAAAACTCCTTGTCATGGAATCATCTTTATTCGAATAAAAACCTTTCCGGTTTTTTCTGGCAGATATCCTCCTTCTTAACTCAAATTAACCTATGGTTTTGAATATCATACTCTGGGGTTTAACCGCTTTAATCGGCATTCTGTTGTTGATTCTTTTCATTCCATTTCGACTTGCTGTATCAGGGAATATCAAATGGATCGGGCAACAAAAATCAGGAAGTACCCAAATCCAATTTGGTGGATTGAACCACGGAATATCTGTTTCTCCATTTCCATCGATACACATTGGCGTTGGCCGTTTTGATCATCCGCTTTTTAGCTTTTCTCTCCCCAAAAATAATAAAACGTTAAAACAGAAGTCTAAGTCAACAATCCCATATCTAAGAATCGGAAAAGCGACCATTGGGAAAATCCATTTTGATCATTTTTTTTTGAATGGAAATTTGGGACTACCGAATCCCATGCATACGGGGTTAATCTATGGATGGAGTCAATCCCTTCGGGGGTTAATCAAGAGTAAAAAATTAGATATTACAATTAATCCACAATTCAATAATCGATTTGAAACGGATATGAAGGGGCATTTTCGATTGAAATTTTTTCCGGGGAAAGTTTTGTGGCAGGCTATGAAAACTTATTTTAAATTCAGGAAGTGAAAGGAATGATATGAATATTGCAGAATTAATTAAAAATACGCTTAAAGAAGCACAGGAATTAATGACTTCAAAAACCGTGGTTGGAGAGCCCATTAAAACGGATACCCACACGGTAATTCCCGTTTCAAAAGTAATGTTTGGATTTGGCGGTGGCGGTGCAGAAGGCGATGAAAAAGGCAATGGCCAAGGTGTCGGCGGCGGGTGGTCGATTGAACCGGTTGCTTTTGTGGTTGTGGGTGAAGATGGCGCCAAACTCATGACCATCGGAGATAAAGAAAGTTTGACAGGAAAATTGATGGATTTAGCACCATCAGTCATTGATTCAGTGAAAGAATTTGTCAGCAAAAATGATTCAAGTGAAGAGGAAGCTGAATGAGGCCTCGAGCAGTCAAAGATATTATGACCAAAAAACTAGTTACTTTCCGACCAGAAACCAATGTGTTGGAAGCCATTAATATACTACTAAAAAATAAAATATCCGGTGCCCCTGTTTTGGATGAAAATGGAAATATCATTGGTGTTCTTTCCGAAATAGACTGCATGGAAACATTGATTCAGGATTCCTATTACCATGAGTCAAGGGGATCGGTTAGTGAATATATGTCCGAGAACGTAATAACAGTTGATGCCCAAATGGGAATTGTAGACTTGGCTGAGTTTTTTGTGCAAAAACATTTTCGACGACTACCCGTAGTTGACCATGGTAAGTTAGTGGGACAAGTCAGCCGACGAGACGTACTAAAAGCTATCCAGTAAAATAATTTATCCTGTCAAAAATGAAACAAAATAGGAGGATTTAAAAGTGAAAAAATTTTATTTATTCATTGTTCTTTTCTGTGTCGGAATAACATCGGCAGAATCACTTGATACAACTGTTAAAGATGTGATGAAATGGCGGAATATTGGTCCATTTCGCGGTGGCAGGTCATTGACTGCTGTCGGTATTCCCAATGATCCCCTCACATATTATTTTGGTTCAGTTGGGGGTGGAATATGGAAAACGACTGACGGTGGTATCGTTTGGAAAAATGTATCTGACGGGTTCCTTAAAACCGGTTCAGTCGGTGCATTGGCTGTGGCTGAATCTGACCCTAATATTATTTACGCAGGTATGGGTGAAGCTTGTATCCGCCCGGTCATGACTTCTCATGGCGATGGCATTTATAAATCCATGGATGCAGGCAATACCTGGTCCCATATCGGGTTAGAAAAATCACGAACGATTTCCCAAGTCATTGTTCATCCAAAAAATGCAGCATTAGTATATGTAGCCGTTCAGGGGGACCAGTATACAGCCAGTAAAGACCGTGGAATTTATCGTTCGAGTGATGGTGGAAAACATTGGGAAAAAGTATTATTTGTTAATGATCATTCAGGCGTGAGCGGTCTAAGTATGGATAGAACCAATCCCCGTATTCTATTTGCATCTTTTTGGGATCACCAACGACAACCCTGGCAAATGCGAAGCGGTGGTGACGGCAGCGGTATTTATAAATCAACTGATGGCGGTGATACATGGGATAAACTAACCAAAGGCCTTCCGGAGAATATGGGTAAAACTGATGTCAGTGTTTCTGCTGCAAATCCCAAGCGAGTCTATGTGATTGCAGAAGCTGAAAAGGGTGGTCTCTTTCGTTCTGATGATGGGGGAAAAAACTTCAAACGTGTCAATAGTAATCGTGTTCTTATTGCACGTAGCTGGTACTATATCCATGTGTTTGCGGATCCACAAGATGAGAATACCGTTTATGTTCTCAATGCGCCCTTCATGAAATCCACCGATGGCGGCAAGTCTTTTCAAAAGATTAATGTACCGCACGGTGATAATCATGGCCTTTGGATTAATCCCCATAATAATAAGAATATGATTAACGCCAATGATGGCGGCGCCAATATTTCATTTAACGGTGGCAATTCATGGTCATCTCAAAAAAATCAACCTACTGCACAATTTTATCGCGTGATTACAGATAATCGATTTCCATACTACGTTTATGGTGGTCAACAGGATAATTCCAGTGTCGCAATCCCCAGTGCAACCAGTGGACAGGGTATCGATTGGTCCGATTGGTATCGGGTAGCTGGGTGTGAAAGTGCTTACTTGGCTTTCGATCCTGATAATCCCATTGATGTCTATGGCGGATGTTATCAGGGTTTGATAGAAAAATTCAATGTGATCACTAAAAAAAGCCGCAGTATCATGGCCTATGAATATCTTGGTTTAGGTTCTGTGGCAAAAGATCAAAAATTTAGATTTAATTGGAACGCACCTATCGTGGCTTCACCCCATGACCCAAATACGATTTACCATGCTGGGAATGTTGTATTTAAAACTCAGAGTGGTGGAGACTCCTGGGATATTATCAGCCCAGATTTGACACGAAATGAAATTCAAAAACAGGATTTGGGAAGTATTCCTTTCACTAATGAGGCTGCTGGCGGCGAAGTGTACAACACCATCATGTATTTGGTTGAATCACCTCATGAACCTGGCATCCTTTGGTCTGGTTCAGATGATGGTTTAATTCATATAACAAAAGATGGCGGTAAAAACTGGGAAAATATTACACCAAAAGGCATGGATGAAGGTATTGTGAATGCAATAGAACTATCCCCCCATCATCTCGGCACTGCCTATGTGGCATTTACCCGTTACAAATTTGGTGACCTGTCTCCATATATTTATAAGACAACCAATTATGGCAAAAGCTGGACCCTAAAAACAAAGGGAATTGAAAAAGATGCTTTTGTTCGTGTTGTTCGAGAGGATCCGATAAAAAGTAATCTCCTATATGCAGGTACAGAGACAGGACTTTATTTGTCATCCAACGGTGGGAAAAACTGGGAAAAATTTCAATTAAACCTTCCCATAGTTCCCATTACAGATCTCACCATTCGTAACAATGATTTGATAGCATCAACTCAAGGAAGAGCATTTTGGATTTTGGATGATTTAACTTTTATTCATCAATTCAATGAAAAAGATATTAAAAAGGATTTTCATTTATATACACCTCGGACAACTTTTAGGACATCCGGTGGAAGTAAAAATTCTCCTTTGATCGGTCAAAATCCTCCAACAGGTACAGTGGTTATTTATCATATTGCTGATGAAATAGAAAAAGACAGTGAAGTTAAATTGGAAATTTTGGACGATAATGATTCTATTATACGTACCATTACAAACAAAAAAGGATCTTCAGCCAAAACGTTTGGGGAAAATTATCAATCGCCTAAAATCCCAGCCAAAAAAGGTGTAAATCGATTTGTCTGGAATTTTCGAGTTGATGATATAAGCCTGGTGCCTGATGTATCATTTTATGGTGGTTATGCTGGATATCGTATCAGGCCGGGTCAGTATTATGTTCGATTAACGATGGGTGAAGTATCCATGACGCAGCCATTTAAAGTTGAACCGAATCCAAAGGTTGATATTCGTGACCGTGATTTTAATAGTCATCAAACATTAATGGCGGACTTGTATGGTCAAATCAACGACCTACACAGTTCCATTGTCAAAGCACGCAGCATTCGTAACCAGATCCAAAAAATGAATGGACGCTTAAAAGAGAAAAATAATGTTGAAGATCTAATTAAAGCAGGAGAGGTAGCCATCAATGCGATCGACATGTGGGAAGGGAATGTGGTTCAAACCAAAATGGAAACTTTCCAAGATGTGGTTAATTTTCTCAACCGTCTAAATTCACATATGTTAAGTTTGCTCAGCACGATTGATGGTTCTGATCCTCCCTTAACTCAAGGCCAGCGGGAACGTTTTGTTGATCTTTCTGAAGACTGGCAAACCTATAAGAAAAATTTGAATCAAATTATGGATAACGAAGTTGGAGAATTTAATCGGCTTTATAAAGAAGAGGGATTCCCAGCTATTATTATTCCGGAATAGCTACACTATGGTTTCTCCTCCTAAAAAAAGGAGGGAATTAAATTGCTTTTATAACGTGTGTTTTTATAGAATTCAAATGCTTTACGATTAGTCCTGTAACAACAATACTGGTCCAATCTGCTGA
>Ga0208131_1000081_pt1 | contig 28762 bp, 22 predicted proteins | sample ETNtaG_14_FD_185781 | JGI IMG/M metagenome (GOLD analysis project Ga0208131, IMG submission 185781) | Marine microbial and viral communities from oxygen minimum zone, Eastern Pacific Ocean - ETNP201406SV73 (SPAdes) (version 2) | ecosystem: Environmental > Aquatic > Marine > Oceanic ...
CTGTCAACGTCGTGCTGGCCGTCGTCGAACCGCCGGCCGCGTGGGCGGTCAGGGGAGCCCTAGTCGCCCTGGCCCCGCTGGCCGTCGCCTTCGGTTCCATGCTCTACCTGGGGGCGGGTCTGGGAACCGGCATACGCGACGGGCTCATGACGGCTCTCGTCGACACCGGCCTCAGCATCCGAGCCGCCCGTACGTGCCTGGAGATCACCGTCCTGGTGGGTGGGGGAGCGCTCGGAGGCTCGTACGGAGTCGGCACCCTGGCGTTCGCCGTGCTGGTCGGTCCCCTGCTTCAGGTGTTCCGACAACGGGTCTGGGCCGGGTACCACGAGCCGGTCGGATGGGTCTACCGCCGCCGTCGGAGTTGACGGATCTCCGTGCGGCCGGCTTCGGCTCCGGGGCTACGGTGACGCCGTGGCGAAGGTCGGGGTGCTCACCAGCGGAGGTGACTGCCCGGGCCTGAACGCCGTGATCCGGGCCGTGGTCCGTCGGGGCGAGCGCCACTGGGGCGACGACCTGGTCGGGTTCCACGACGGCTGGGCCGGGGTGATCGATGGGCGCTGGCGGTCGCTGGACGTGGAGTCCATGCGTGGCTACCTGGCCCGGGGCGGCACCATGCTCGGCACCTCAAGGGTCCACCCGTGGTTGACCGACGACGGGGTGGAGCGGGCCCTGGCCACCCTGGCCGAGCTCGGGCTGGATGCCCTGATCGTCATCGGTGGCGAAGGCTCGCTGGCGGTCGCACACCGTGCCCATACCGAGGGCCTCGTACCGGTGGTCGGGGTGCCCAAGACCATCGACAATGACATTCCGTGCACCGAGCAGACCTTCGGCTTCGACACGGCGGTGTCGATAGCCACCGAGGCCATCGACCGGCTCCACACCACGGCCGAGTCCCATGACCGGGTCATGGTCGTCGAGGTGATGGGTCGCCACGTGGGCCACATCGCCACTTGGGCCGGCATGGCCGGTGGGGCCACCGTCACCCTGGTGCCCGAGCACCCGTTCGACATCGAGGTGGTGGCCGACATCGTAAAGAAACGCCATGAGAGGGGCCGGTACGCCTCGATCGTCGTGGTCGCCGAAGGGGCCAGGCCCGCACCCGGCACCATGGATCTTGCCGAACCCGAGGTGGATCGGTTCGGACACAAGAGGCTGGGCGGCGTCGGCCTGGCCGTGGCCACCGAGCTCGAGCGACGAACCGGTTACGAGACCCGTGTGACGGTGCTCGGCCACGTGCAGCGCGGTGGCAGCCCAACCGCCTTTGACCGGGTGCTGTCCAGCCGCTACGGCGTGGCGGCCATAGACGCCGTACACGAGGACGGGCTCGGCGACATGGTGGCGCTGCAGGCCGGCCTCATCACCCGTGTATCGCTGGCCGACGTCATGGGCCACCTCAGGGCGGTGGACGATCGCCTCTGGGACGTCGCCAACGCCCTCTTCGAGGCACGCCTGGACGGCGGGTCCACTTCGTCGCAGGCTGATACCGCCACCTAGCGTCGCCCGGACCACAGGGGGTCCGGATGTCGTCGAACCAGGGGTTGCCACCGGTCGAGCGCCGGGCATGGATAGCCCTGAGCGTGTCGACCATGGCCGCGCTTCTCACGGTCATCGACGTATCCATCGTGAACGTGGCCTTCCCGACCATCCGGCGGGAGCTCGGGGCTTCGGAGGCCAGCCTCTCCTGGATACTCTCCGGGTACTCGATAGCCGTCGGTTCGTTCCTCCTGCTGGCCGGTCGCCTGGCTGATCAGAAGGGTCGACGGAAGCTTTTCATGATCGGGGTGACGATCTTCGTGGCGGGATCGTTCCTGTCCGGGGCCGCTCCCACTCCGGGGCTGTTGATAGCGGCACGCGTCGTGCAGGGCATCGGTGGTTCGATACTCAGCCCGGCTTCCCTCGCGATGGTCCTACCGGACTTCCCGGCGGAGCGGCGCTCCCTGGTGATCGGGATCTGGGGGGCATCTGCAGCGCTCGGCGCGGCCATCGGCCCCTCGGCCGGTGCCATCCTGCTCGACCTCCTGAGCTGGCGCTGGGTGTTCCTGGTGAACGTGCCTATCGGGTTGGCCATCCTGGTGCTGACCCCGCGGTTCGTCCGCGAGTCCAGGGACCCGGATGCCAAGGGTGGCTACGACCTGGTCGGCGTCCCTGCGGGAACCATGGGTGTCGCCCTGGTGCTCCTTGCCGTGGTGCAGGGACAGGAGTGGGGCTACGGCTCGGTTCGGACGCTGGGCGTGGTGGCCCTCGGGTTGGTGCTGGTCACGGTGCTGTTCATCCGGTCCACCACCCATCCCAGCCCGCTGCTGGACCTCTCCCTGTTCCGCATCAGGTCCTTCTGGTCGGCCGCCGCAGGCCAGACCTTCTTCTCGTCGGCCTTCATCGCCGTGATCCTGTTTAACACCCTGACCCTCCAGGAGCTGTGGGGCTGGTCTGCCCTGGCCGCCGGCTTCGGCGTCGTACCCGGCCCGGCGATGGCGGCGCTCATGGGGGGCCCGGTCGGATCCATGGCCGACAGGGTCGGACACCGCACCCTGGTGGTGGTCGGCTGCCTCTCCGCCGCATGCTGCCCGGGCTGGCTGCTCCTCAACGTGACCATGGAGTCCTCCTGGGTGACTACCGTGCTGCCGGCCCAGATGTTCCTCTCCGTCGGGGTGGCGTGCTCGTTCGCCACGTTCGCCTCCCTCGGCCTCCGGGACGTTCCACAGGCCCGGTTCGCTACGGCCAGCGCCGCGTTGCGGACCGGGTCCTCGCTCGGCTTCGCTGCGGGCGTCTCGATCGCCATCGCCGTATTCACGTCCGGGCTTGCGACCGGGCCCCTGGTCGCCTTCGACCGGGCGTGGACGTTCATGGTCTGCACGTTTGTGGCGGGTGCCTTTTTCTGTGCCGTGGCCTGTCCGGGCAAGCCGGACGGCGCTCCAGCACTTCGCCGGGTCAGGCAGCCGACCCCAGCCTGACCGGGAGCACGTCCCGGCCCCGGAGGATGATCCGGGCGTTGTAGGTCGGGTCGCCGGCCAGGGCCAGGTCGGGGAAGCGTCTCACCAGTCGGGTGATGGCGATCTCGCCCTCCATGCGGGCCAGGGCCGCGCCCAGGCAGTGGTGTACGCCGCTCCCGAACGACACGTGCCGGTTGGCGTCGGCACGTGTCACGTCCAGGTCGTCGGCTGTGTCGCCCCAGAAGCGGGGATCCCGGTTGGCGCTGCCCAGGGCGGTCAGGACCATCTCCCCTGAGGGGATGACCCGGCCGGCGACCTCGACGTCGTGCATAACCCGGCGACCCGAGGTCTGGACGGGGCTGTCGTAGCGCAGCAGTTCGTCGGCCACGGTGTCGTCCACAGACTCGTCGGTCTGTACCAGGTCCAGCTGGTCGGGGTGGCGGAGCAGGGCGTGGGTCCCGTTGCCGATCAGGTTGACGGTGGTCTCGTGCCCTGCGATGAACAGGAGCGACGTCATCGAGAGCAGCTCCGCTTCCGACATCCGGTCCCCCTCCTCCTCGGCGAGGACCAGGTCGGTCAGGAGGTCGGTTGCCGGGTCCTGCCTCTTGGCGGCGATGGCGTCGGTTAGGTAGCGGTCCATGTGTTCGCCGGCCTCAAGGGCCGCCGTGACCTGTTCGGGGGTCAGGAGTGGTTCGAGCGTCTGGGTGAGGGCGTGCGACCAGGCCCGGACCTGGGCCATGTCGGCCGCCGGCAGGCCGAGCATCGCGTGGATCACAGCGAACGGGATCACGAAGGCGTAGTCGGCTATGAGGTCGATCTCGTCGCGCCCTGACAGGTCGTCCAGGAGGTCGTCCACGATGGCCGTGGTCTGGTCGCGCATGCGACCGATTGCCCGCGGGGTGAAGGTGCGTTGCACCAGCTTGCGGAGACGGGTGTGGTCGGGCGGGTCCAGGCCGAGGATGGACGGCTCGCGTTCCATCTGCCTGTCGCGCAGGGGGCGCATGTGCTCGGGCGTCATGTCGGAGGTCTCGAAGCGCTGGACCGAGGTCCGGGGGTCGCGCAGGATCTGGTTCACGTCCTCGTACCGGGACACGACGAGCACGCCCAGCGGCGTGCGGTGGACCGGATCCTCGTCGCGGAGACGCTCGTACTGCGGATACGGGTCGACCAGGAAGTCCGGATCGAAGGGATTCCACGACGGTGCGGCTTTCAGACTGGTCACGAGGTGGACGCTACCGATGGTGTCCCTGCCGGGACGAGGCGGGTCAGAGAGCGTTGCCCACCCGGTTGCCCGAACCGATGGCGCCCTCGATGTAGCCGGTCGCCGCTGCGTCTCCGATGACGGACACTTCCACTCCCGTGGCTTCGCGGATCCGGTCACCCAGGGACGGATCGGGTCGAATCCCGCCGGCCAGGACCACCGTGTCGGCGGCGAGCCTGTGGGCCTCGTCGCCCTGTCGGTACTCGACGTGGGTGGCGGTGATAGCCATGACCGTCGCACCGGTGTGGAACACGACCCCGTTGAGACGGGCCTCGTGTAGGGCCCGCCACCGTCGGGGGTGGGCCATCTCCGGTGCCAGGTACTGCCCCTCCTCGAGCACGGTGACGGCGCGGCCGCGCTCGGCCATGAACTCGGCCAACTCGGCACCGACCAGCCCGCCACCGACCACCACGATCCGGCGCCCTATGGGCATCCACCGTCGCGACAGCGACCTGACCCTGTCCATGTCTGCGGTCAGGCCGAGGGATCGGCCGACGGCGAGGGCGAGGCGGACGACGACACCGGGTCGCCGTGCTCCGAGGTCTCCCTCACCGGTGAGGAGGCTGCGCAGGTCGTCGCCGGACAGTACGTGGCCCAGCTCGGCACCAGGCACGTCCGGCCGCACCCGTGTAGCCCCGGTGGCCACCACGACGACGTCGGGGCAGAGGTCGGCGACCGCCGCCGGGGTCGCCGTGGTCCCGGTCCGGACGTCGACGTCCAACTCGCCCAGGGACGCCACCAGGTAGCGGACCAGCTCGCCGTTCATCGGGGTGGTCAGCGAGGAGAAAAGTGCCGTACCGCCCAGACGGCCAGCCTTCTCCAGCAGGGTCACCCGATGGCCTCGTCCGGCAGCCACCCGGGCGGCCTCCATGCCCCCCGGTCCACCCCCGACCACCACGATGTGGCGCCGCGTGTCGGTGGGGCCGGTCGGCGACTCGTCGTAGTGGCCCAGTCGGGCGTTGACCGCACAGATCGGCTTCCCCGACCAGAAGTTCTGGGCCACGCACACGAAGCAGTTGATGCAGGGTCGGACCAGGTCGGGGCGGCCGGTGGACAGCCGTTCGGCCAGGTCGGGGTCTGCCAGGAGTTGGCGACCCATGGCGATCAGGTCGGCTCCTCCGTCGGCCAGGATCCGCTCGCCGTCGTCCGGACCGATGCGGCCGACGGCGATTACCGGCACGTCGACCACCGCCTTGACCGTCCGCGCCAGGTCCTCGTACTGGCACTCCTGCCATGGGAGAGGGCCGTCGGTGAAGCCGGGGCCTCCGGCCGTCGTGGAGTATGCGGTCACGTGGATGGCGTCGGCCCCGGCCCCGACCGCCAACGTGGCGTAGCGAGCTGCCAGGTCCGGTGTGATGTCGTCGGCCATGCCGTAGTCACGACCGTCGAGGCGGACCAGGATTCCGAAGTCGGGGCCGCACCGCTGGCGGATGGCCGTGACCACGTCGGTGAGTAGACGCGCCCGATCCTCGGGCGAGCCGCCGTACCGATCGGTACGACGGTTCCAGGCGGGTGAGAGGAAGGTGGCCAGCAGGTAGCCGTGGCCGGCGTGTACCTCCACGCCGTCTAGCCCGGCGGCACGGACGCGGGCCGAGGCATCGGCGAACTGCCCGACCACCTGGTCCAGCGTTTCGGCCGAAGCCTCCTCGTAGGTGGGCATCTTCCCGCCGGTGAGCGTCGCCATGCCCATCAGCTCGTCCATGGTGGTGTCGACCATTATCTGCGAGGTGTCGATCTCCGGGACCGGCAGGCTCGGTACCAGCGACGGCCGGCCCTCGGCGGTGTCCACGCCGGAGATTCGGCCATGGTGGTTCACCTGGACCACCATCCGGGCTCCGTGGGCGTGGACGGCGTCGGCCAGGTGGGTCAGCCCGTCGATCACGCCGTCGTGGGACAGCGCCGGTTGGTGGCGGGAGGTAGCGCCGTGGGGGAACGCCACGGCCGACGTCTCCAGGATCAGCAGGCCCGTCCCGCCACGGGCACGTTCCTCGTAGTGGGCGATGGTTTCGTCGGTGATGAGGCCGTCGTCGCAGTTGTTCTGGTCCATCGCCGGGAGGACGATGCGGTTCCGGAGGTCCAGCGGCCCCAACCGGATGGGCGAGAGCAGGAGTGGATGGGAGCCGGTTGGCACGCTGGTGATCCTGCCCGAGGGGAGGGCCCTGCTGCCAGTCCGGTGCCTGCCAGTCCGGCACCGGCCCGGCGTTAGCCCAACTTCTGCAGGGACTTCTGGCGCCAGTCTTCGGTGGTGTCCACCGCGTTGAACGTGAAGCAGTGGATCCCGACTATGCCCAGTTCCTCGGCGCGGGTCGACAGCGGAATGATGAGCTTGTTCGGGTTGTAGCCGCCCGGCGAGAGCAGGCGGATGACCGACGTCGAGTTCTTCTTCAGGTAGCGCGCCGAGTGGCCGATGCCCAGGCGGATCGAGATGGTCAGCAACCTGGTCCTGTCGATCGCTCCGGGTACGCCGAGGTGGCACGGCAGGTCCACGCCGGCTAGGCGACGGTTCTTCAGCCAGCCGCCGATGGTGTTGGCGCTGAAGCACATCTGGGTGGCCATGTAGCCCTTCAGGCCGGCTTCCCGGATCATCTCCTGCTTCTCGACCAGACTGTCCACCAGGGCCTGTTCGGGAATCGTCGAGTGCCCGTCGGGGTACGAGCCGACTCCGACCACGTCGATTTCGGGTCGGCGGTCCAGGAACGATCGGAGGAACCCGGCGGCGTCGGTGAAGGGTCCGCGGGGCTCTGCGTCGCCACCGATGCAGAACACTTTCCTGATGCCCTGTTCGTTGACCCGCCGGACGATGCGGGCGACGTGGTCCTCGTCCTCCGCCATGCGCGCTGCCAGGTGGGGGATGACGGTGAAGCCCTGGTCGCCGTAGTGGGCGCAAAGGTCAAGCGTGTCATCGATGGTCTTGGCAGGCGAGCAAGTCACCGACACTGTGGCACCGGCCGGCAGGAACATGGACTGGTCGGCGAGGTTCTTGAGCGGTATCAGCTCGTAGGTCATGCCCTCGAGCAGGCGCTTCTGGACGGCCCTGTCGGCCCTGGCTCGGGTGGCCACGGTGCCTCCTTTCCGTGTCCTCCGGGAGGGTCAGCTCAGGCCGACTATCTCACCGTTCTCGTCGATGTCGATGCCCATTGCACCGGGCCTGGAACCGAGGCCGGGCATCGTACGCATGTCACCGCAGATCGGGTAGACGAACCCTGCGCCCACCGACGCCCGGACCTCTCGGACGGGCAGCGTCCAGCCGGTCGGTGCACCCTTCAGGGCGGGATTCGAGCTGATCGACAGGTGGGTCTTGGCGATGCAGACCGGCAGGTTGCCGAAGCCGTTGGCCTCGTAGGAGTCGATCTGCTTGTTGGCCTGCGGCGAGAAGTCCACGCCGTCGGCGCCGTACACCTTGTCGGCCACCGTCCGGATCTTGTCCCGTAGCGACATCTCGTCCGGGTACAGGACCTTGAACTCGCTGGGCTCGTCGGCCGCCTCGGCCACCGCCTCGGCCAGTTCGGCGGCACCGGAGCCACCGTCGGCGAAGTGGGTGGTGATCGCGGATCGGGCGTTGAACTCGTCGGCGATCTCCTTGATGGCGTTGATGTCGACGTCGTGGTCGCCGGGGAACACGTTGATGGCCACCACCGGCGACACGCCGTGGACCTGCATGTTCTCCAACTGCTTGCGGAGGTTGTCGCCACCCTGGTGGACCTCGTCGGGGTTCTCGAAGAGGAGGGCCTCGGGCAGTGGCCTGCCTGCCACGATCTTGTGGTTGCCGGAGTGGGCCTTGAGGCCGCGCACGGTGGCCACAAGAACGGCGGCGTCCGGGGCGATGCCCGAGTAGCGGCACTTGATGTTGAAGAAGCGCTCGGCGCCCATGTCGGCACCGAAGCCCGCTTCGGTGAGGAGGAAGTCGCCGGTGTGGATTCCGATCTGGTCGGCGATGATCGACGAGTTGCCGGTGGCGATGTTGCCGAACGGGCCGCAGTGGACGAGCGCCGGCGTTCCCTCCAGCGTCTGCATGAGGTTGGGCTTGATGGCCTCCTTCAGGATGACCGTCATCGAGCCGGCCACGCCGAGGTCCTCGGCGGTGACAGGGGTGCCCGAGGAGTCGTAGCCGACGACGATGCGGCCCATGCGGGCCCGCAGGTCGGCCAGCGAGGTGCACAGTGCCAGGGCGGCCATGACCTCCGAGGCGGCTGTGATGTCGAAGCCGGTCTCACGGGGAATGCCGTCGAGGCGGCCGCCGAGGCCGACCACGATGTTGCGCAGGGCGCGTTCGTTTATGTCCATGACTCGGCGCCAGGTGATGTTGTGCAGGTCGAGGTCCAGGTCGTTGCCGTGGAACAGGTGGGCGTCGAGCATGGCGGAGCACATGTTGTGGGCCGCCGTGACCGCGTGCATGTCGCCGGTCAGGTGGAGGTTGAACAGCTCCATCGGGACGACCTGGCTGTAGCCGCCACCGGCCGCGCCGCCCTTGATGCCAAAGGTCGGCCCCATGGATGGCTGGCGGATGGCGATTGTGGCCTTCTTGCCGATGTGGCTGAAGCCCTGGCCGAGGCCGACCGTGGTGGTGGTCTTGCCCTCGCCCAGCGGGGTGGGGGTGATGGCCGAGACCACGACGTAGCGGGCCTTCGGCCTGTCCGACATCTGCTCGACGGCGCACAGCTTGATCTTGGCTGCGCCCTCGCCGTACGGCTCGAGGCAGTCGACGGGGATGCCAGCGTCGGCGGCGATGTCGGTCAGCGGGAGCAGGTTGGCACCGCGGGCGATCTCGAGGTCTGAGGGGAACGACATTGTTCTTTAATCTCTGTTCTCTTTTTGTTTTCTGAAACGGGTGGTGGCATCCGCCAATGCGGGCGCCCGTGTCTGGAAGTCCGGTCTGTCCAGCGGTCCGGAAGCCTTGGGGAGTGTAGTCAGGCGCGGGGATTGGGTCTACTGTGCGGAAAGAATCGCCAATCCCAGTGAATCCACCCCGGCTTCCAGAAGCCCGAGTGAACCCCGCCTGCCTAGCCGAACTCGTCGGGTATGACCTCCTTGCGGCGGGCGATGAAGTCCAGCATCGCCTCGTCGATGGACTCGTCAAGTGGGGGCGCTTCATAGGAGGCCAGCATCTGCTTCCACAGACCGTTGGCCCGTTGGGCGGCGTCCAGGCTGCCGTCGTCGGCCCACTGTTCGAAGGAGTCGTTGTTGGCCACCTCGGAGCGGGCGAACGCCGTCTCGAAGTTGGCCAGCGTGTGGGCGGTACCCAGGAAGTGTCCGCCGGGGCTCACCTCGCTGATGGCGCCCATGGCCTGCCCGTTCTCCGACATGTCCACCCCGTCGACGAACGTGGCGGCCAGGCTGCACTGGTCGGCGTCGATGATGAACTTCTCGTAGCCCATGGTGAGGCCTCCCTCCAGCCATCCAGCCGAGTGGAGCATGAAGTTCACGCCGGCCATGAGCGCCGGGATGAACGTGGCCATGGACTCCGAAGCCGCCTGGGCATCGGCGACCTTGGATGCGCACAGGTTCCCGCCCGAGCGGAACGGCACGCCCAGTCGGCGGGCCAGGGCGGCCACCGTGTACAGCACGAGGGCAGGTTCGGGCGTGCCGAACGTCGGGGCGCCGGTCTGCATGGACATCGAGCTGGCGAACGAGCCGAACACCACCGGTGCTCCGGGGTTCACGAGCTGGACGAACGTCATGCCGGCCAGCGCCTCGGCCAGGGTCTGGGCAGCCACGCCGGCCACCGTCACCGGCGCCATGGCCCCGGCCAGGATGAACGGGCTGATCATGGTGGCCTGGTTGGAGCGGGCATACGCCTCGGCGGCTCCCAGCATGGTGGCGTCCCACGCCATGGGTGACGAGGCGTTGATGAGGCTGGTCATCACCGTGTTCTGCTGGACGAACTCGTCGCCGAAGACGAAGCCCGCGAGGTCGATGGAGTCCTGGGCCCGCTCGGCGGCGGTGACCGATCCCATGAACGGCTTGTCGCTGTACCTGAGGTGCGAATACACCATGTCCAGGTGCCTCTTGGACACCGGGATGTCCACCGGTTCGACGATCGTGCCGCCCGAGTGGTGCAGGCCCGGGCTGAGGTACGCCAACTTCACGAAGTTCCGGAAGTCCTGGATCGTGGCGTATCTACGGCCTTCGTCCAGGCAGCGCGTGAACGGCGATCCGTAGGCAGGGACCAGAACCGTGGCGTCGCCGCCCACCTGCACGCTGCGCGCCGGGTTGCGGGCGTGCTGGGTGTAGACGGCCGGCGCCGAGGCCCGGATGATCTGGCGGCACATGCCCCGGGGGAACCGCACCCGTTCACCGTCGACGTCCGCCCCGGCGTCGGCCATCAGGGTGAGGGCCGACGGGTAGTCGCGGAAGTCGATGCCGAGCTCGGCGAGAATGGTGTCGGCGTTGTGCTCGATGGTCTCCAACCCCTCGACCGACAGGACCTCGAACGGCTCCATGGTCCGGGTCAGGAACGCGCAGGCCTCGGTCGCGGACTCTGAGCGGAGGGCCTGGCGGCCTGCCCGGCCACCGCTGCGGCGACCTCGTGGTGCATCGCTCATGTGCCGGGTTCCTCTCCAGCCGCGGCGTTGCGGCGTCGTCGTCCGGATCGCTCCGGTCCCGCCGTAGATATGGCGGGCCGCTCGGGGAGCGTGATACGTGTCGACAGCCGGGGGTAGCCGGCTGTCCGGTGGGGGATTGCCATGGCGTCTACGAAGTGCGCCTGGAACGAGGCTTCGAGGGCTGTCTCAATCTTCTCGATGCGGCCCACCACACCTTGGATCTCGGTCCGGGCGCTTCCCGACAGCAGGGCGATGACGGCACCGGCCCCGGCCGCATTGCCCACGCTGGTCACGCGGTCCGGATCGCAGTCCGGCACCAGGCCCAGCACGGTGGCGTGGACGGTGTCGATGTGGCTGCCGAACGCGCCTGCCAGCCCGATCCGGTCGATCTCGTCGACGCCTAGGTGGTCCATGAGCAGCCGTATGCCCGCGTAGAGGGCGGCCTTGGCGAGCTGTATCGCCCGGATGTCGTTCTGGGTCACGAGGAGTCGCTCGCCGCCGTCGCCCGGGTCGTGGAGGACGTACGAGGACGTCCGCCCGTCGACCTCGATGCGGTCCGAGGGCCTCGTGCCGTCTCCACCTATGACTCCATCGGCGTTCATCAGCCCGACCAGCCACAACTCAGCCACCACCTCGATGATCCCCGAGCCGCAGATGCCGGTGACACCTGTGGAGGCCACGGACTCGGCGAAGCCCTCTTCGTCGGACCAGGCGTCCACGCCGATGACACGGAACCTCGGCTCCCCGGAGGCCGGGTCGATTCTGACCCGCTCGATAGCGCCCGCCGTGGCGCGCTGGCCGGCGCTGATCTGGGCACCCTCGAACGCCGGTCCGGTGGGGCTGGAGGCTGCCAGCACTCGCCCACCACCGGCCAGCACGATCTCGGCGTTGGTGCCGACGTCCACCACCAGGCTCACGTCGTCGGCCTCGTGCGGCCGGGTTGACAGGATGACCGCGGCGGTGTCGGCTCCGACGTGGCCGGCGATGCACGGCAGCACGTGGACCCGGGCGGATCCGTGGGCGACCAGGCCCAGGTCGCCGGCCGTCAGGTCGAGTGCCCCGTCCACGGCGAGAGCGAACGGCGCCCCGCCCAGCGGGGTGGGGTCGTAGCCCAGGAACAGGTGGTGCATGACCGGGTTGCCGACCAGCACAAACTCGAGCACCTCGTCCCTGGCCGCACCCGCCTGCTCGCAGAGGTCGCCCAGCAGGTCGTCGAGGGCTTCCTGCACGGCACCGGTCAGCGCCACCTCGCCACCCGGGTTCATCATCACGTAGGAGACCCGGCTCATCAGGTCCTCGCCGAACCGGATCTGGGGGTTCATGGTGCCGGCCGTCGCCAGCACCGTGCCGGTCGCCAGGTCGCAGAGGTGGCCGGCGATGGTCGTGGACCCGACGTCGACGGCCACACCGAGGGCGCGGTCCCGTAGGCCCGGCCAGGCTGCCACCACCTCGCTGTTGTCCCGGACCGCCACGGTGATCGTGCGCTTCCCCTCGGACAGGGCGGCCTGGACCTCGGCCACGATTCGGTCGTCCACGTAGAGGCCGGTGAGGGCCCACTGGTCGGCCAGGGCGTCGAGGAGGCGACGAACCTCGCCAACCGACTCGTCCAACGTCGGCTCCGGCACCTCGACCAGGCGCAGGACGAGCACCGGGTCCAACTCCAGGTCACCGAGGTCGACGTCCTTCCGGATGATCTGGCGGTGGACCTGGCTTCCGGCCGGTACATCGACCACCAGGTCACCGCACACCATGGCCGCGCAACCGAGGCGATGGGTCCCGGACAGGGGTCGGCGACCCCGATAGGCCTCCTCTACCGCGCCACGGGCCGACACGTGGTCGTCGGCGACGGTAATGCCGTGCTTGGCGAACTCGCCGAAGGTCGGCTCGACCTGGCAACGGCCGCAGATGCCCCGCCCTCCGCACACCGAGTCGAGGTCGACGCCCAGCTTCCTGGCGGCGTCCAGCAGCGTCGTACCGACCGCGACGGTGCCGCGCCGGCCCGACGGCGTGAACACGACCAGGTGTTCGTCCAGGTGTTGGTCTGTCGGGCTCATCGGACGGGACTGAGGCTCTGGGGGCTGGATGGCCCGGGCTCAGGCGGTCACGCGGCGGCGGCCCTCGCGGCGTTCCCGGGCACCGCCGGGGGCGTTGGGGTCCCGGTTGGCCCGGATCCATGCGGCACAGTTGCGGTCCGCTCCGGTCAGCACGTCGGCGGCCCGGATGGCCGTCTTCACCTCGGGGTGCAGTGGGCTCATTATGGCTGACGTCATGCCGTGGCTGATCGCCATGGCCAGGAACGTGCCGGTGATGACGTGGCGGTTGGGCAGCCCGAAGCTCACGTTGGAAGCACCGCAGGTGGTGTTGACCTTCAGCTCCTCCCGCAGGCGGCGCACCAGGGTGAACACCTGGCGGCCGGCGGTGCCCATGGCTCCGATCGGCATGACCAACGGGTCGACCACGACGTCGGAGGCCGGAATCCCGTGGTCGGCGGCGCGTTCGACGATCTTCTTCGCCACGGCGAAGCGCACGTCGGGGTCCTCGGAGATGCCGGTGTCGTCGTTGGATATGGCCACCACGGCCGCACCCGCCCTGGCCACGAGCGGAAGGACCCGTTCCAGGACCTCGTCTTCGCCGGTCACCGAGTTGACCAGGGGCTTGCCCTGGTAGACGGCCAGGCCTGCCTCCAGGGCTGCGATGATCGACGAGTCGATGGACAGCGGCACGTCGGTCACGGACTGGACCAGTTGGATGGCCCTGGCCAGCAGGGCCGGCTCGTCGGCCAGCGGGATGCCGGCGTTGACGTCCAGCATGTGGGCGCCGGCCTCGACCTGGGCGATTGCGTCGGCCTCTACCCGGCTGAAGTCGCCGGCCTTCATCTCCTCTGCGAGGAGCTTTCGGCCCGTGGGGTTGATGCGCTCGCCGATCATTACGAAGGGCCTGCCGAAACCGATGGCCACCTCGCGGGTGGCCGAGCTGAGGATCGTGTCGGTCATCTGTGTGATGGCTCTCTGGTCAGGGACCGTCGTCGGTGACGGTTCCGCGGTTGGTTGCTTCAGTCCTCTACGCCACCCGAGCGCACGAGGCGCTCGAGCCGGTCCCCGGGGTAGGACTCGTCGATGCGCGCGATCTCGTCGGCCACTGCTGCGGCCATGTCGGGAGGACAGGGCGTGGTGACGCGTCGCCACTGGGCGATGTAGGAGTCGGTGTCCTCCATGCCGGCCACCATCGCCGCGCGGTCGATGGCGTGCTGAAAGCGGGCATCGAGCAGTGCCTTTTCCCGGGTCCGGCCCTGCTGGGCCGTGATCTGGGCGGGGATGTCACGCCAGTAGATGGTGACCAGATGGGCGGCCATGGGCTCAGCGGCCTCCTGTGGGGGTGGGTCCGGCGGATGCGACGGCGACTGCATCAGGCTCCCGACCGGTTCTCTGGTCGCCGTGTCGACCCAGCGCGACGATGCTGGCCTCCAGGTCGCCCAGACCGGTGCGTCGCAACTCGAAGTCCAGCTCGAGGCGGGCTGCCGCGGCCCGGGCCCGCTCGACCAGATCGGGATCATCGGTCTGGGCCAGGTACACCAGGCGGCGGTAGTTGGCGAAGACCTGGGATCGCAGTTCCGGGTGGGTGTCCAGCCAGAAGGCCCGGACCACCAGGCGATCGAAGTGCTTCACCAGGTAGTCGGTGAGGAAGAAGGTGCCCAACTCCTCTGCATGCAGCTCGGCGAACGCTGCCCCGCCTGTAAGGAACTCGTAGCAGTGGTCGCCCGGGAGGCGTTCCACATCGAGTTCTGCGCACACAGCGTCCAGGCGACCGCCGGTTCCGCAGTCCCCGTAGCCGACGAAGATCCGCTCGTAGCGGTCGGCGGCGGATCGGACGCGCTCGGCGACGGCGTCGGGGATCACGTCCGGGGTGTTGTGGTACGAGGCCGGCAGGCACTCGACGTCGACGTGGTCGAGGCCGTTGGCCTCGACGATCCGGAGCAGCTCGCGGGCGAGCGCGCCGCAGGCGACGATGAGGGTGCGTCCACCCGGTGCCGTGCAGGCGCCGGAGGTCTCGGTCATGTGCGGCGGTTCAGGCTGCTGCGGCGCGCCGTTGGGCGACCAGGCGGGAGGCGGTCTCCGAGGCGACGGCAGCATCGCGGCAATAGGCGTCGGCGCCGATGGCCTCGCTGAACTCCTCGTTCAGTGGGGCGCCGCCGACGATCACCATGTACTCCCCGCGGAGGCTCTTCTCCTCGAGGGTGTCGATGACGACTTTCATGTAGGGCATGGTCGTGGTGAGTAGGGCCGACATGCCGATGATGTCCGGCTTGTGCTCGTCCAGCGCCGCAAGGAACTGTTCGACGTCGGTGTTGATGCCCAGGTCGATGACCTCGAATCCGGCACCCTCCAGCATCATGCCGACCAGGTTCTTGCCGATGTCGTGGATGTCGCCCTTGACGGTTCCGATCACCACCTTGCCGATGGGCTGGACGCCGGTCTCGGCCAGCAGCGGTCGGAGGATGGCCATGCCGGCCTTCATGGCGTTCGCGGCCAGGAGGACCTCGGGTACGAAGAGGATGCCGTCGCGGAAGTCGATGCCGACGATCCTCATGCCCTCCACCAGGGCGTCGTTCAGGACCCGGTCGGCGCTCCAGCCGCGCCCCAGGAGGATCTCGGTTCCCTCCACGATCTCGTCGGCTAGGCCGTCGTAGAGGTCGTCGTGCATCTGGGCGGTGAGCTCGTCGTCCGGCAGGTCTGCCAGGATGATCTCATCGTCGGTGATGTTCTCTTCGACCATGATGGGCTCCGTTGCGGATCGGGGACCACGGTCGTGGTCCGGTTCAGCCAGAGGTGCCCGGTGGGTCGGGCTCGGATCGGCGCCACAATATCCGGTAGGGCCGGATATCGATTCCCATAATGCGGGATGACCCCGTATGATGGGAACTATACAGACCAGCCATTGGCGTGTCCACGTCTCGGGAACTGTTTCCCGCTAAGTGGGATGCCATGTCGATCGGGTGAATGGGCGGATCCAGACCATGCAGACGGTGCAGAGCATCGACCGGGCGTTCCAGATCCTCGACGAGGTGGCAGGCGACCCGGCCGGGATCAGCGAACTCTCCCGTCGGCTGGGCCTCCCGACGAGCACCGTGGCCCGCCTGCTGGGCACCCTCGAAAGGCTGGGGGCGGTCGAGCGGATGGTGGACGACAACAGCTATCGCATCGGTTGGTCCATCGTGAAGATGGCCGCCAGCATCGACCCCAACCAGAGCCTGCTGGCCGTCGCACAACCCCACATGCTCGATCTGGTCGAGCTGCTGGCGGAGGCGGTGGGTCTCTCGATTCCGGCCGGCTACGACGTCCACTACATCGGACAGGTGGACTGCGCCAACCCGGTACAGGTGAGGGACTGGACCGGCGTCAGCCTGCCCATGCATATCGTGCCGTCGGGCATGGTGGTCCTGGCCCACTGGCCCGACGAGGCCGTCGACCGGTACCTGGCCCGGAAGCTCGACAGGTACACGCCCAGGTCCGTAACCGATCCCGGCCGCCTCCGCGAGCGCCTGGACAGGATCCGGGAGGACGACGTGTCTTGGATGGAGGAGGAGTTCTCCGAGGGCATCAACTCGGTCGCCGCCCCGCTTTTCAACGGCGCCGGCGCAGTCGTCGGGGCTCTGCACAGCCACGGTCCCAGCTACCGCTTCCCCGACGAGGCGTTGCGGGACATCATCGCCGACCGGGTGCGGTCGACGGCTGTCGCAATCTCCTCGGCGCTCGGCCACGTGGTCTGATCCTGCCGGTCTGACCTCGCCGCCCGGCTGCCAGGTACCGGACCTTCGACGAGGTCTGCCGTCCACGGAGCGATCACCTCGGTTGCCATAGGACCTAGCGACCGGCGGGGTGGCTGAGCGCACCCCTATCCGGCAGGTTCGGGTCCCCTGCCCTGGTCTGGTGGATCTGTATCCGGTGGCCCGGTCAGGTCCGCCAGATGTTGCGCAGGGTCTCCAGGCCACCGTCCACGGCGATGGTCTGGCCGTTCACGTAGCGGGCTGCGGGCGAGGCGAGGAAGACGGCCATGGCAGCGATGTCCCGTCCCTCCACGAAGGTCCGCATCGACACCTGCTTCTCGTAGGTGTCGCGCAACTCGGCCACCGGGACCCCGGTGACGTCGGCCTCGGCGGCGATCACCCGGCACATGCGGTCCCCGTCGACCGAACCTGGGCACAAGGTGTTGACACGGATGCCGAACTCGCCCAACTCCATGGCCAGGGTGTCCGACAACCCGATGACGGCGTACTTGGACGCGGCGTAGGGAGATCGCATCGGGAAGCCGGTGACCCCGGCTGTCGACGAGGTCAACAGGATCGAGCCACCACCAGCCTCCCGCAGGAGGGGCACGGCCCGACGGCAGCACAGGAAGGCGCTCCGCACGTTGACGGCCATCGTCAGGTCCCAGCTCTCGACGTCGATGTCCTCCACAGGTCCGACAGGGCCAGCGATGCCGACGTTGGCGCACAGCACGTCGAGGCCCCCCATCTCCGTCGCCACTTCTTCGAAAAGCCTGTCGACGGCGTCTGCGTCGGACACGTCGAGGGTGGTGAGGCCACACCCGTCCGGGGGCTCGCCCACCATGTCGGCCACGTGGACCCGGGCGCCGTCGTCGTGGAATGCCTCGGCCATGGCACGTCCGATGCCGGACGCCCCTCCGGTGATTAGAACCCGCTGCTGGTCGGCCACCGCGTGTCCACCTTTCGATCGCGCTCAGAGGACCATCGGTCACTGGAAGCGAGCCATCGGCCGTGCGCAGCGAAACTAGTTGCTGTATACCGCGAGGTCGTCTACGCGGCCGGTGGCAGCTGTCGGGGGTCGGCGCAGGCTGTCCGGGGCCGGTGGGAGCCGTCGGGGGCCGGCCCTGAGGGATCGTCAGCGGTTGCGACTTCGACGACCGGGATTCGTCAGCATCCCGTGGGGGCCGTCGGTAGGATCACGCCGCCCTGCGGCGACCGCCGACAGGCACCGTCCCAACCGCCCTGGTGACGCCTCCTCGAGCCGTCCCTGCTGCGTTCCAGGAGAACAATCGAATGAGCGATTTTCCGACTCGCGCCAACGTCGTCGTGATCGGTGCCGGCATCGTGGGCAGTTGCCTCGTCGGCCATCTGGCCCGTCTGGGCTGGACCGACATGGTCCTGTTGGACAAGGGCCCGCTGCCCAATCCGGGTGGTTCGACCGGCCACGCCTCCAACTTCATCTTCCCGGTGGACCACAACAAGGAGATGGCCCTGCTCGGCGAGCAGAGCGCCAACCAGTTTCGGGACATGCAACTCTCGGTGGACTCCGGCGGCATCGAGGTGGCCCGAACCACCGACCGGATGAATGAGCTCGACCGGCGGATGACGTCGGCCATGGCATGGGGCATCGAGGCCCACCTGCTCACGCCGACCGAGGTGAAGGCCCTGGTGCCGTTCATCAACGAGGAAGTAATCCTGGGCGGCTTCTACTGCCCGACGGTCTCGGTGGTCGACTCGCTCGAGACCGGGACCACCATGCGCCGGGAGGCCGTCGAGACGGCCGGTTGCCAGGTGTTCGCAAACACCGAGGTCCTCGACATCAGGACCGTCGAGGGCGAGGGCGGCGTGACCACCGTGTCGTCGGTCGTCACCGACAGGGGCACCATCGAGGCCGGGTACGTCGTCATCGCCTGTGGCGTCTGGTCCAACCGGATTGCCAACATGGCCGATGCCACCATCCCGCTGGTCCCGACCGTCCACCAGATGGCCGATGTCGGCCCGATGGACATCCTGGCCGAGACCAACAACGAGATCGGCTACCCGATCGTTCGCGACATGGACACCTTCTGCTACGAGCGGCAGTCGGCCGGCTCCATGGAGATCGGCTCATACGGCCACCGGCCGATCTTGCACCACCCTGACGAGATCCCGTCCAACCAGGAGGCTGCGCTCTCGCCGACCGAGATGCCGTTCACGGACGACGACTTCGATCCGCAGATGGAGACGGCCATCGAGTTGATGGACATGTTGGGCGACGCCGAGATCAGGTACGCCATCAACGGCCTCCTATCGATGACCCCGGACACCATGCCGTGCCTCGGCGAGACCCCCGAGGTCCGCAACCTCTGGTCGGCCGCAGCCGTATGGGTCAAGGAGGGGCCGGGCATGGCCCAGGCCGTCGCCGAATGGATGACATACGGCTATCCCCGGGTGATCGACGTCCACGGCGCCGACATCGCCCGTTTCTACGACGAGGAGCGGACCGACGAGCACATCTGGTCGCGTGCAGAGGAGCATTTCAACAAGACCTACGGCATCGTCCACCCTGCCGAGCAGTGGGTGGGGCGCCGCAACCTGCAGGTCGGTCCCTACTTCTCGCGCCAGGAGGACCTGGGCGCCGAATTCTTCCAGGCCCGTACCTGGGAGCGGCCGCAGTGGTACGGCGCCAATGCCGACCTGGTGGAGCGCTATGGGCTCTCCGAGAGGGAGGTCGAGTGGGACAACCGCTGGTGGAGCCCCATCACCGTCGGCGAGCACCTCAACCTGCGTGAGAACTGCGGCGTGGTCGACCTGAGCGCCTTCCAGATCTACGAGTTGGAGGGCCCGGGCGCCGTGGAGTACGCCGATCGCCTGGCGGTGAACAAGGTCGACGTGCCGGTCGGCCGCTCGATCTACACGCCCTGGCTGAACTCCGACGGCGGCTTCCACTCCGACCTTACGATGATGCGCCTCGGCGAGGACCGGGTGCGGATCGTCACCGGCGTCTTCGATGGCGGTCGGGACGAGTTCTGGACGCGCCGACACATGCCGACCGACAGCTCGGTGACGTTCACGAACATCACGAAGCAGTTGACCACGCTCGGCCTATGGGGCCCCAACGCCCCGGCCGTGCTCTCGCAGTTGACCAACCAGGACCTGGACCACGAAGGCTCCCCCTACGGCTGGATCGTCGACGCCGAGGTGGCCGGGGTGTCCTGCCAACTGTTCCGCATCTCGTATGTGGGCGACACCGGCTGGGAGATCTACACCGCCTGGGAGAACGGTCCGGGCCTGTGGGACGCCCTTATGGAGGCCGGTGCCGACCTGGGAATCCGTGCGACCGGTGGCGGGGTCTACGGATCGTCGGGCCGCCTTGAGAAGGGCTACCGCCTGATGGGCGCAGAGTTGGAGAGCGAATACAACCCGTTGGAGGCCGGGCTGGCCCGCCCGAGGGTCAAGGCGGCCGACTTCATCGGGAAGGAGGCCTACCTGGCCGCCCGCCAGGCTGGCGATCCCGAAGTACTCATGTGCACCCTCACCGTCGAGGACCAGACCGACGGGGGGGGCCGGCAGCGCCACATGATGGGCGGCAACGAGCCGATCCTGACCGCTGACGGTGGTCGCATCACCGACAGCCACGGCCGCGTCAGCCGGGTCACCTCGGCGGGCTACGGGCCGTCGGTGGGTAGGCACCTGCTGATGTCCTACCTGCCACGGGAGTTGTCCACTCCCGGCACCGACCTCCAGGTCATGTACATGAACGAGCTGTTCCCGGTGAGGGTCGCCGGCACCGCAGCGGTGTTCGATCCGGACGACTCGCGGCTCAAGGGCTGAGCCGGGTTCGTTCACACAACCCCGAGAGTGGGTTGGCCCCTACAACCCGAAGAGAACGAGCAGAGGTTCTGCCATGAGGATTCTGGTCTGCGTGAAGCGGGTGCCGGCCCCCGGCTCCCGCATAAACGTGACTGCCGACGGCCTCGCGGTCGACTCGGCGCAGCTGGGCTTCACCACCAGCCCGCACGAGGAGTGCGCCGTGGAGGAGGCGGTCCAACTGGTCGAGGAACACGGCGGCGAGGTCACCGTCATGACGCTCGGTCCGGCCGCGGCCGAGGAGCAGTTGCGCTATGCGGCCAGCGTCGGAGCCCACCACTTCGTGCTGATTCCGATCAGCGAGGTGGACTGGGATCCGCAGCGCACAGCATCCGCCCTGGCCAGTGCCATCGCCGACGTCGAGTCGGTCGATGGTGCGTTCGACCTGGTCCTGTTCGGCAACGAGTCGGCGGACGCCGGCGGCTTCCAGGTCGGGGTGCGGGTGGCGTACGCCCTGGGCCGGCCGGTGGTCAGCGGCATCAAGGGGATCGACATCGCCGGCGGCCTGGCCTCGGCCCGCCGTGAGATCGATGGCGGCTTCGAGGTCTACAACCTGCCCATGCCCGCCGTGCTAGGCGTCAAGGAAGGCATAAACCTGCCGCGCTATCCAACGATGAAGGGTCGTCTGGCTTCCAAGAAGGCCGAGGTGGCTGTGGACGAGCGGTCCGTCGCCCCCGGCGGCCAGGCCAGGATCCGCCTGCACCGTCCCGAGGAGACGGTCAGCGAGACAGTGATCCTCGGCACCGGCCCGGAGGCTGCTCCGGCCGTGGTCGACCTGCTCGAGGAACTGGGGTTGCTCTCATGAGCCTGCTCGTCGTCTGCGACCATGATCGCGGCACCATCACCGAGGCCTCGCTGGAGGCCCTCACCTTCGGGCGCCCCCTGGCAGCCGCGGCTGGAATCGAGATGGACGCCGTGGTAATCGGGGAGGGTGCCGAACGGGCCGCGGCCGACCTCGGAGCCCACGGGGCCTCGACGGTCCACCTGGCCTCCCACGGGCTGCTTACCGACTTCGGGCCCGAGGCCTGGGGCGAGACGGTCGCCCAACTGGTGCGGGCCACCGGCGCCACCGCCGTGCTCGCCTGTGGCACCGATCGGGGCAACGAGGTCGTGGCCCAGGTGGCGGCCCGACTCGACGAACCGTTCGTGGCCAACTGCAGATCCATACGGCCCGGCGCCGGTGACTGGGCCATGACCCGCGTCCAGTGGGGCGGCTCGCTGCTCGAGGACGTCACCCTGTCGGCCGGGGTCTCCCTTGTCACCGTGGCCCACCATGCCGTGGAGGCCACCCCGGCCGAGGTCGGGGCGGCCGGTGTCGTGGTCCCGTTCAGTCCTGACCTGGACGACGCCGTGGCCCACACCATCGTCGTGGATCGGGTGGTCCTGACCAGGGGCATCACGCTGTCGACCGCACCGGTGGTGGTTGGTGGGGGTCGTGGCGTGGGTTCCGCCGAGGCCTTCGGGCCGCTGGAGGAATTAGCCGCCCTGCTGGGTGGCGTCGTTGGGTGCTCGCGTGCGGTTACCAACAACGGCTGGCGTCCCCACAGCGACCAGGTCGGCCAGACCGGCACCCGGATAGCGCCGGAGATCTACATCGCCAGCGGAATCTCGGGTGCCATCCAGCACTGGGTGGGGGCCATGGCAGCCAAGAACATCCTGGCCATCAACACGGATCGGGAGGCCAACATGGTCGCCCGCGCCGGCCATGCGGTCATCGGGGACCTGCACCAGGTCATTCCGGCAGTCATCGAGGAGATCCGGAGCCGGAGGGGCTGAGGTGGCGGGAGTTCTGGACGGCGTCGACTGACACCGGGTCCCGGGCTCAGTACCGGCGCCGGGTGCCGCCGAGCACGGTGCTGGTGTCTGTCACCGGGACGATGGGGAACCAGCCCCGGACCGAGTTGACCATCCAGACGGCGGCGGCCCGGTCATGGCGTCGACATCAGCGTGTCGGTTTCATGGTGTCGACACCACGATGCCGACATCACGAAGAGCCTGTCTCCGCACCGCCCTCCCGGTCCAGGCGTCGGACGAACACACCGGAACGGGGCTTGGGCTCAAAGTAGGAGGACTTGGGAGGCATGAGGTCGCTGTCGTCGGCGACGGCCATGAGCTCGGCGACCGACGTGGCATGCACGACGAAGCCCACCCGGTCGTCGGCGTCGCACCGGCGGACCAGGGCGGCGAGGCCGACCGGCTCAGGGATGTAGTCGATCATCGGATCGCTGCCCGGGTCTGTGATGCCGAAGGTTGGGGCCAGTACCCCGTCCTGGAGGCGGGACACGTCCAGGCGGTCGACCGCCCGGTAGCCGACCGCCGGCGGAAGTTCGAGGGAGAACCATCGGCCGCCCACGTAGACCCCCACGGTGCCGGGCCCGGCAGGGCGCGCGTCGGTGGCATCGGCCCTGGGCTGCAGGGACCCGCAGTCGGCCAGCGCCCCGAGGATCGCCTCGGTCCCGCGTCCGGCCCGATCCCCGACCCGACGGTGGAACGGCAGGACCAGCATCTCGGCATCCGGGAACAGCACGGCTTCGGTCCACTGCAGTGGATGGTCGGGGTCGGTGGGTGCTACCCGGGCCAGTGCCTCGACGGCGGCTGCTAGCCGGTGGTGGCCGTCCGTGACGTAGAGGGCCCGGTCTCCCATGGTGTCCATCAGGGCGTCGGCGTCCTCGCCGACCACTGCCCAGACCGTCTGGTGGACGCCCTCACTGGTGGACTCCAGGATCGGTCGGCCGGCGCTGCACGCGGCGATGACCGCGTCCAGGGCGTCGTCGGTCCGGTAGGTGAGCGAGATCGGGCTGGACGACATCCCGACCTCGAGCAGGTGGCGGGTCAACAGGTCGGCCCGGCCCGGCCGGACCGACTCGTGGCGCAGGATCCGCCGGTCGTCGGCACCGGTCACGGGGACGAGGCCCAGGATTCCGGTCTGGGCGTGGTCGTCGATCTCCATGCGGTACAGGAACAGGGACGGTCGGTCGTGCGCCAGGTAGGCACCGGCGTCGTAGATGCGCTGCATGGCAGCCGCACATCCGGCGATCAGGCCGTCGATGTCATCGCGCCGGTCGGGTGGCACGTCCTCCTGGGAGCGGGTCACGTGCAGGAAGCTGTACGGGTTCGCATCGGCCACCGCTGCCCGCTGCTTCGGCGTGTAGGCGTCGTAGGGACCGGTGGTGACCCGATCGGCCCATGCCGGGTCGATGACCAGGCCGGGAAATGCCCTCAGGACATTCACTGTTGACGACCCCTGGTCTGTACCTGGATCACGTTGTCCAGGGCGGCCAACTGCCGGGTGACGTCGACGGTCACCTCCCCGGTCACGTCGATTATGGCCATGGCTGCGTTCGAGCCCTTGAAGACCTTGTTCGCCATGGTCTGGACGTTGATGTCGGCCTTGCGGAGTACCTCCAGCGCGCCGGCCAGCACGCCGACCCGGTCGAAGTGGCGGATCGTGATGGTGGCTGCGCCGACCCGTGTCTGGACCACGTTCACGCAGTTCATGGGATCGCCGGCACGGTAGGCCTCGATGACGTCGATGGTGCGGGCCGAGGTGGCGTCCTGGGCCTGCTGCGTCGAGGCTCCGATGTGGTGGGTGCCGACGACCGACGGATGGGCGGCCAGCTTCGAGATGAACTCCCCGGTGCCGCTGCTCGGTTCGTCACGGAACACGTCCAGGCCCGCCCGGATGCCCTTGGACTCGATGGCATCCAGCAGGGCCCCCTCGTCGACCACCTCGCCCCGGCTGGTGTTCAGCAGGATCGAACCCGGCTTCATCCTGTCCAGGAATCCGGCATCCACGAGGTCGACGGTTTGGTCACCGCCGGGCACGTGGATCGACACGATGTCCGACTCGGCGAGGAGGGTGTCGAGGTCGTCGACCAGGCGGATGCCGATGGAGCGGATGCGCGCCTCGATGTCGGCCCGTCGGTCGGCCTTGCGCTCGGCCACCACGGTCATGCCGAACGAGCGGACCCGCTCGGCGACGGCCAGGCCGATCTCGCCCACGCCGACGATGCCGAAGGTCTTGCCCATGAGGCCGTCGGCCTCCGAATAGCCATTCTTGTTCCAGGTGCCGTTTCGGAGGTCGTTGGCGGCTGCCGGGATGTGCCGGTCGAGGGCCAGCAAGAGGCCCAGGGTGAGCTCGGCCACGGCCACCGAGTTGGTGCCGGGCACGTTGCAGACGTAGATGCCGGAGTTGGCGGCCGCCTGGCAGTCGATGGTGTTGGTTCCGGCGCCCGAGCGCACGATGAGGCACAGGACGTCGGACCGGTCGATGGCCTCGGCCGTCACCCTGGTGCTGCGTACGACCAGCACGTCGATGCCCTCGATGGCATCGGGGATGTCGTCGGCGCACAACTCGGGAGCGACTATGCACTCGTCGCCCTGCTGGCGGAGGAGGTCGATGTGCGACTCGGGTAGAGCGTCGGCAAACAGGATCTTCATAGGTGCTCCTTCGGCACGCCGACGCCGGCACCTGAGGTGCGGACGGCGGGGTAGCCTGCGCGAATCTGGGGTGGCCCTGAGCCGTAGAAGAGCCTACGCAGGGCCATGCCAGAGCACAATGGGCGGTCCGGTCGGCAGCATCATCGGACCCGGTCACCCTGCCACGTGCGGGGAGTCAGGGGGGGGCTATGACCCGAGCCATGAACCGCGATGTGATCGTCTCGTGCGCCGTGACCGGCGCCGGCGACACGGCCGGCCGAAGCGAGCACGTGCCGGTCACCCCGGAACAGATCGCAGCGTCGGCACTGGACGCAGCCTCGGCCGGGGCGGCGATCGTGCACTGCCACGTGCGCGACCTCGAGTCCGGAAAGGGCACGCGGACCGTGGACCTCTACCGGGAGGTGGTGGAAAGGATCCGGGAGAAGAACGAAGAGGTGGTCATAAACCTGACGGCCGGCATGGGTGGTGACCTGAACGTGGGTCCGGACGACGACCCGATGGCGTGGCAGCCCGGCACCGACCTGGTCGGTGGCCTCGAACGCCTGGCACACGTGGAGGCCATCCGGCCCGACATCTGTTCCATGGACTGCGGGTCGCTGAACTTCGGCGATGACAACGAGGTGTACGTCTCCACCCCGTCGATGCTGCGGATAATGGCGAAGCGGGTCCGGGAGCTGGGCGTCCGGCCCGAGCTGGAGGTCTTCGACACGGGAAACCTGTGGTTCGCCGAGACGATGATCGCCGAGGGCCTGATCGACGCCCCGTACTGGATCCAGCTCTGCCTGTCGATCCCCTACGGAACGCCCCTGGACATCGGGATCCTGCAGGCCATGGTGAACCGCCTGCCTGACGAGGCCGAGTTCACGTCGTTCGGCCTGGGGGCCATGCAGATGCCCATGGCCACCCAGTCGGTGATGCTGGGAGGCCACGTACGGGTCGGCCTGGAGGACAACCTCTACCTGGAGCGTGGGGTCCTGGCCACCAACGCACAACTGGTCTCCAAGGCCGTGATGCTCATCGAGCTCATGGGTGCTCGGATCCAGACGCCGGCCGACGCCCGCCGGACCCTGAAGATCGGCTGATCCGGGAGCCGAGTGGAGAGGTATGTGCCGGTGACGGAACCGCGCACCATCGGGGTGGTCGGCACCGGGGTCATCGGCGCCGGCTGGGCCGTCCGGGCACTGGCCCGGGGCCATGACGTCGTGGCCTGGGATCCGGCCCCCGGTGCGTCCGACAGGCTCGGGTCCGCCGTTCGGAGGGCCTGGCCGTCGGCCGCCAGGCTGGGGCTGTTCCCCGGCGCCGATCCGTCCCGCCTGACGTGGGCCGACTCCGCCGAGGGGTTGGCGGCCCGAGTGGACTGGATCCAGGAGAGCGCTCCGGAGGACGAGGAGGTGAAGCGGCCGCTGATCCGGTCGCTGGCCGCCCACTCGGGGCCCGAGGTGGTGATCGCCTCCAGTTCCTCGGGCCTGCTCCCCACCCGGCTCCAGGACGGTTGCGAGCATCCGGAGCGGATCCTCATCGGCCATCCCTTCAACCCCGTGTACCTGCTGCCGCTTGTCGAGGTGGTGGCTGGGGAGCAGACCTCCCAAGCCGGCATGGACGCGGCGGTAGCCCACTACGACGACCTGGTGATGTACCCGCTCGTGGTACGCACCGAGATCGAGGGCTACCTGTCGGACCGCCTACAGGAGGCGCTGTGGCGCGAGGTCCTCCACCTGGTCAACGACGGCGTGGCCACGACCCGGGAACTGGACGACGCCGTGAGCTACGGCCCGGGGCTCCGGTGGGCAGGCATGGGCACCAACCTCACCTTCCACCTGGCCGGGGGAGAACAGGGCATGCGGCACATGCTCCGGCAGTTCGGACCGGCCCTGAAGCTGCCCTGGACGAAACTGGAGGCGCCCGAACTGACCGACGAGCTGATCGAGGCCATGGCGGATGGTTGCGAGGCACAGGCCGACGGCCGGAGCATCGACGAGCTGGAGCGACTCCGGGACGACTACGTGATCGGCGTGATGCGCTCCTTGCGCCCCCTCGACCTGGGCGCCGGTCGCCTCATTGCAGAACGGGAGGCTCGTATCCACGAGGCCTCGGGCGTGTCGACCTGGGCCACCGGCGATCCGGTGGCGGCACCGTTGGCCCTGTACGAGGCGCCGGTCGAGCCGGACTGGGTGGACTACAACGGCCACATGTCCGAGTGGGCCTTCCTGACCGCGTTCGGCTGGGCCAGCGACAAGCTGTTCCGGTACATCGGGATCGACGAGGACTATCGTGCGGCCGGCCACTCCCTCTTCACCGTGGAGACCCACCTCAACTACCTGAAGGAGGCCTCCCTCGGGGATCCGTTGCGCTTCACGACCCAGGTGCTGGGCGTCGACGCCAGGCGGGTCCACTTCTTCCACGCCATGGAGCACGCGGGTACCGGCGAGCTGCTGTGCACCACCGAGCAGATGCTGCTTCACCTGGACACCGATGCCGGTGCCACTACGCCGATCCTGTCGGGTCCGGCCGCCGCGCTGGCCGCCATCGCCGATGCCCACGCCGATCTGCCCGTCCCACCCCAGGTGGGGCGGGTGATGGGCCTCACCTGAACACCTGACCGGTACCCGAACCCCGGAGCACGCCATGGACTTCGCCCTGACAGACGAACAGGAGATGATCGTCGAGACGGTCCGTTCCTTCGTCGAGCGCGAGCTGGTTCCCCACGAGGAGGAGGTCGAGCGGCTCGGCGACGTGGAGCCGGACCTGGTGGCCCGTATCCGCGAACGGTCGTTGGCCGCTGGCATCTACGCGGCCAACATGCTGCCGAACTGGGTGGCGGCGGTCTGGACAACCTCACCATGGCGCTGGTGGACAGGGCCTTCGGCTGGACGCAGTATGCGCTGCACTACGTGGTGGCCCGTCCCTCCAACATCCTGCAGGCCTGCATCGGCGACCAGGTCGAGGAGTACCTGCTCCCGACGATCAGGGGCGAGCGGGTCGACTGCCTTGCCATGAGCGAACCGGGCGCCGGCTCGGACGTGAGGGGCATGTCATGTCGGGCCGTCCGGGACGGCGACGACTTCGTCGTCAACGGCACCAAGCACTTCATCAGCCACGCCGACCTCGCCGACTACACGATCCTGTTCGCCGCGACCGGGGAGGAGAACACCCCCAGGGGGCCCAAGAAGCTGATCACGTCATTCCTCGTAGACCACGACACGCCGGGCCTCAAGTTGGCGCCCGGCTACAACTCGGTGTCCAACCGCGGCTACCACAATCTGATCCTGAACTTCGACGACTGTCGGGTGCCGGCGTCGAAGGTACTGGGCGAGGAGAACCGGGGCTTTGAGGTGGCCAACGAGTGGCTGGGCTCCACCCGCCTGCAGGTTGCCTCGGTGTGCCTGGGGCGGGCCGACCGGGCGATGTCGGTGGCGCTGGACTGGGCTGCGTCCCGGGAGCAGTTCGGCCAGAAGATCGGAAAGTTCCAGGGTGTGTCGTTCAAGTTGGCCGACATGCGCACCAGGATGGTCGAGGCCGAGCTGATGACCTACCGGGCGGCGTGGTTGATGGACCATGGCGACATGTCGGATGGCGACGCGGCCATGGCCAAGATCTCGTCCACCGAGATGCTGCAGTTCGTATCCGACGAGGCCATCCAGATCTTGGGTGGGATGGGCCTGATGGAGGAGTTGCCGCTGGAGCGCATCTGGCGGGATGCCCGTGTCGACCGGATCTGGGACGGCACGAGCGAAATCCAACGTCACATCCTTAGCCGCGAGATGCTCCGCCCGTTGGGCGCCTGAGTGATTGCCCACTGGCAGGATCGACGTGAACCGACTGACCCGCCTCCCGGCAGGATCGACGTGAACCGACTGGCCCGCCTCCTGGCCCCGGGTTCGATCGCTGTGATCGGTGGCCGCCCGGCCGCCCTGGCCGTCGAGCAGTGCCTGGCGCTCGGCTTCGAGGGCGAAATCTGGCCGGTCCATCCGACGCG
>Ga0208131_1000095_pt1 | contig 26603 bp, 25 predicted proteins | sample ETNtaG_14_FD_185781 | JGI IMG/M metagenome (GOLD analysis project Ga0208131, IMG submission 185781) | Marine microbial and viral communities from oxygen minimum zone, Eastern Pacific Ocean - ETNP201406SV73 (SPAdes) (version 2) | ecosystem: Environmental > Aquatic > Marine > Oceanic ...
CTGTATTGTCATTAAACGATCTTTAACTTCCTGAATATCAGGTTGTTTATCACTGACAGGATAAATATCAGCTAAACCCTTCCACAGAGTTTTTTTAGCGCCTTCAGGGTAATCATAAAATCCTTTACCAAATCGTTTACCAAGTCGGCCAAGTTCATACATTTTCTCGCTGACAGCTACTGATGACATAGGCTTATAGTCATCTCCCATGTCTTCTTGGGTCTGTAAGTGAATTTTATGAGAAAGATCGATTGTGGTTTCGTCCTGAACAGCAAAGGGTCCAACTGGATACCCAGCGTGTCTAGCAGCATTCTCTATCAAAGAAGGACTTGTGCCTTCTCTTAGCATTTCATTAGCTTCATTACAGGATGTGCTAAAAACTCTGGATGTAAAGAACCCTCGACTATCATTAATGACAATCGGTGTTTTCCTAATTTGCTGAATGTAATCCAATGACTTGGCCAAAGCTTCATCGGATGATTGCTCACCCATAATCATCTCGACCAATGGCATTTTCTCTACTGGAGAAAAAAAGTGCATTCCAATAAAGTTATGAGGTCTAACTGATGCTTCTGCTAGACCTGATATAGGTAATGTTGAGGTATTTGAAGCAAATACAATATCGTCTCCAATAACAGCTTCAGTTTTTTGTGTAACATCTGCTTTAATCTCTCTATTTTCAAAAACAGCTTCGATGATCAAATCACAATCTTTGAGATCATTAAAATCAGTTGTAGGAATAATATTATCTAAAATCGCAGCCTTCTTTTCTTCAGTCATTTTCTTTAAGGCAACACTCTTTTGAAAATATTTTTCAGAGTATGCCTTGCCCTTCGCCGCTTTTTCTTCAGTTGAATCTAGCAAGTAAATTTTTATTCCAGCCTGAGCGCTGACCAAAGTAATTCCTGCTCCCATCATCCCAGCACCCAACATACCTAGAGTTTTTACTGTGTGTTTTTCAACCCCTTCTGGTCTGGCCCTTAACTTATCTGCTGATTGTTTATTAATAAAAAGACTTCTAATCATATTCCCAGCAACTGGATCGACAAGCAGTCCAACAAAGTATTTCGCTTCTATTCTCAAACCAGTATCAATCGGTACCTGACAGCCCTCATAAACAGAAGAGACAATGGCTATTGGTGAAGGAAAATTATGGTTGGTGTTCTTTGCTACCATTGCATTGATCACAGAGAACATCTGAATTGTTGATGTCGTATTCGGATCAAACCCACCTGGTATTTTGAACCCTTTCTTATCCCACGGTTGGACTGCTTTGCCGCCATCGAGTATCCATTTTTTGGCTTTATCTATAAGTTCATCTGCAGCACATAACTCATTGACAATACCGAGAGCTAAAGCAATTTTAGGTTTGACATGCTTACCTTGTGTCATCAATTCTAACGCTGACTGAATTCCGATTAATCTTGGAAGTCTCTGGGTGCCTCCACCGCCTGGTAATAAACCAACTTGAACTTCTGGTAATCCGAGAACAGCGTCATTTCTATCAACTGCAATTCTATAGTGACATGACAGTGTTATTTCAAGTCCACCTCCCAATGCAGTGCCATTGATAGCAGCCACAAAAGGTTTACCAGACGTTTCCATGGTTCGATTGAGTTGGTGACTTTGGATAACTCTTTCAGCCATTGCTGACGCATCGCCAAGACCAATCAATTCTGGCAACATTGATTTCAAGTCGGCGCCAGCCATAAAATCATTTTTTGCTGAAGTAACCACAGCACCAATAATTTTTTCATCTTTGATAACTTCGTTAACACAGTTGCTAAAATCATTTGCAAAATCTGTAGTGATTACATTCATGGGTCGATCAACTACATCGATCTCAATTACAGCAATGCCATCTTGATCAACATTCATTTTGACGGTTTTACTCATAGGTACTTCCTTTTATATTTATTTCTCTTTTATGCTCGTTCTACAATTGTAGAGGTCCCCATACCACCGCCTATACAAAGATTCACTAGGCCTGTATTAAGATCTCTTCTTTCCATTTCATCGATCAATGTTCCTAAAACCATGCCCCCGGTTGCTCCAAGTGGGTGACCCATAGCAATAGCTCCGCCATTAACATTAATCTGTTCATGATCAATATCCATTTGTTGCATATAATGAAGCACTACCACTGCGAATGCTTCATTGAGTTCAAACAAATCAATATCATCTTTATTCATTCCACATCGTTTTAGTACTTTTTCAGCTGATGGAGCTGGCCCGGTAAGCATAATTGTAGGTTCACTTCCAATCGAAGCAAAACCAACTATACGCGCTCTTGGGGTAAGCCCTAATTCTTCACCAATCTCTTTAGTGCCTACTAATACAGCGCTCGCGCCATCTACAATAACACTGGAATTACCAGCATGATGAACGTGTTCTATTTTTTCCACCTCAGGATATCGCTGAATTGCTACCGAATTAAAACCAAATTGACCCATTTGAATAAATGCAGGCTTAATTTTTGCTAAATCTTCCATCGATGTTCCGGTTCTAATACACTCGTCATGATCAAGAAGAACCTCGCCTAAATTATCTTTAATTGGAACAATTGAATTATCAAAATAGCCTTGATCTCTTGCATTTGAAGCTCTTTTCTGACTTTCAACGGCATAGGCATCAACATCATCTCTGCTAAATCCATATTTGGAAGCGATTAAGTCAGCACTAATTCCTTGTGGAACAATATAGTTACTATAAGCCACCTGGGGATCCACACCTAGGGCACCACCAACAGAATTCATTGATACTCTAGACATTGATTCTAAACCTCCACCGATGCAAAGATCTGACATACCTGACATAACTTGTGCCGCTCCAGAGTTTACAGCTTCCAAACCAGAAGCACAGAAACGATTTAATTGCTTACCGGCAGCTTCTTCTGCATAACCTGCATTAATAGCAGCAACACGTGCTGGATTTGAACCTTGCTCTCCTTGGCTATGAACCACTCCCATAATCACATCATCAACACGGCTTGTATCGAGATCATTTCGATCTCTGAGTGATTCCAAAACCTGGGTCAGTAATTCAATGGGTGTTACCTGATGGAGTGATCCATCTGATTTACCTTTGCCTCTAGGGCTTCTTACATGATCAAAAATATATGCGTCTGTCATAATTCACCTATTTCATTTAGTTGGTAATCTAGAGTCAATAATTCTAATACAAAATACAATAATCCGATATATTTCTGTGTTGTTTTTCGGTTACAATTTATCTTCTGGGCTTCACTAAAAAACTAAAAGAGGATATGCATGAATATTGAAAATAAAACTATAGTAATAACTGGCGCAGCACGAGGACTTGGCGCAGCTATGGCTAAACGCTTAGCAACACATAAATGCAAATTAGGATTAATTGATCTTGATAAAGAAACTATTGCTGACACTGCAAATGCTTGCGAAGCAGCTGGCGCAGAAGTCACTTGTGTTTCTGCAGATGTTACCAAAGAAGATGCTGTCATCAGTTCTTATGCACAAGTTGTGTCTGATCTTGGACCTTTATTTGGTTCAATCAATAATGCAGGAATTACTAGAGATGGTCTTTTGGTTAAATTTAAAGACGGAGAATTTGTTAAAAGGATGTCGCTTGAAGATTGGCAAGCTGTTATTGATCTTAACCTAACCGGTGTCTTTTTATGTGGCAGAGAGGCTGCTCAGCATATGATTGAAGGGCAATCAGGAGGGGTGATTATTAATATCTCAAGTATCGCTAGACATGGAAACTTTGGTCAAACCAACTACTCTGCAACAAAAGCAGGTGTTCAATCTATGGCTGTTGTTTGGGCTAAAGAGCTTTCTAAGCATGGTATTCGAGTAAACTCCATAGCGCCTGGTTTTATTAATACAGAAATGGTTGCAGGAATGCCTGATCATGTTAAAGAAAGCTTAACTAAAATGGTGCCAATTGGTCGCATTGGCGAGCCTGACGAAGTAGCAAAAGCAGTCGAGTTTATTTTCATGAATGAGTATTTTTCAGGTCGTTGTATTGACCTAGACGGTGCTCAGAGACTCTAATAAAGTGTCTATTTCTATTTTTCATAACCCCAGATGCAGTAAATCAAGACAAAGTCTAGAAATACTAGAGAAAAATGGAATCAACACAGAGGTGATCCTCTATCTTCAATGTCCTCCGTCAACATCAGAACTTAAGAAGATATTAAGTAAACTCAAGATGAGTCCATTGGACATTGTTCGCAAAGGTGAATCCCGCTTCAAAGAGTTAGCCATTTCCCTAGAGAACATAAGCGAAGAGGAACTGATCATATTAATGGTGGAGAACCCCATACTTATTGAAAGACCGATCATTTTTGATGAAAATAGAGCTGTGATTGGAAGACCACCTGAAAATACGCTCAATTTAATAGATTTCTAAATGACTGATATCAACCAATACAGGAGGAATATTCTTAAATCTGGCTTATCGCTTGGACTCGGGAACATCATAAGTCCAAACACTGTATTTGCCTCAAGTAATTCTCTCAATTATCTGGATGCAACAGAACAGGCAAGGTTGATTAGAACCGGTGAGGTATCCACACTTGAAATGATCATGTCTGCAATTGAGAGAATTGAATCATTAAATCCTAATCTGAATGCGGTAGTAACAAATTCTTTTGAACAAGCCATTGATATTGCCAAAACAAATCCTGTTGGTGAGCCATTTTCAGGTGTTCCTTACCTAGTCAAGGATCTACTTGATCAAAAAGGAGTCAGAACAACTTCAGGATCAAGAATGTTTGCTAATAGAATTGCTAATAAAAACTCCTCTAATGTACAAGCTGCATTTGATATGGGTCTAATTTCATTGGGGAAAACGAATACACCTGAATTTGGGTTACTGGGTACCACTGAATCACTGCTCCTTGGCCCAGCAAAAAACCCGTGGAATTTACTTCACTCCACTGGAGGTTCAAGTGGGGGGTCAGCTGCAGCAGTAGCGTCAGGCATGGTTGCCATTGCTTCTGCAAGCGATGGTGGTGGATCAATCCGCGTGCCCGCATCTTGTTGTGGTGTTGTTGGGTTAAAACCTTCCATAAATCGAACCATTGATGATACCGGACAGAGGGACAGGCCAATAGATTTATCTGTTCGTTTTGTTCACACCAGAACGATCAGAGATGCTGTTACAGCGTTACATCACATGCAAAAAAGCGATTCATCAGGAAAACTACCAAAGATCCCAAAAACAATATTACCCATTCAAAAAAGATTAAAAATCGCCTTAATAACTACAAACATGCTCGGTAAAGAAGCTGAATCTGATGTTAAAAATTCCATTGAAAATACAGCAGCCCTATGTGAAAAGCTTGGGCATCACATAGAAATTATCGAACCATTCATTGACGGTGAGCGATTCATTGATTCATTCATCACCATGTGGGCGCATGGTGCTAGAGGTGTAATTCGAATTGCAGAAGAGAATTTTGGTAGAACAGAAACTGTTCTTAATCAACTGCTAGAACCATGGACTTTAGGACTGGGCAAATGGTTTGATCGTCTTCCTGAGGGTCATGTTGAAAGGGCTGTAAGAAGATTACAAGAGGATACTTTAAAATCTAATCAAATATTTAAAACCTATGACATGATACTCTCACCAGTTATCCAAACAGCTGCACCTAAAATTGGTCTCATGGCACCGGATATTCCATATGATCAACTATTGGAACGTTCTGTTAATTTCATCACATTCACACCTCTGGCAAACGTTACGGGTGATCCAGCAATGTCACTTCCTCTTGGTTGGTCATCTAATGGATTACCTATTGGTAGTCACTTCCATTCAAGTATCGGTACAGAACAACAATTACTCGAACTTGCATTACAACTTGAAGATGCAAGTCCCTGGAAAGACAGGTGGCCTAGCTAGAGATTGCTTTTTGAAACGCTTCTCTTGATTCTAAACGCCTATAATAATCACAAACATTTGTGGTGCCTTCAGCATCATTGAGCAATTTTAAGTTGCTTGCAAGTCGAAGAGTGTAACCATTGATTATGTCAGCTGCTGTGAATTGGTTGCCTACCAAGAAATCTTGTTCACTCAACATAGAATCCATCGTTTTTAGAAGTCCTTTAAAAGATTTAATTGCTGAATCCAATGAATACTGATGCCGATGTTCCTTTGGTCGAAACATCGTATTTTTAAGAATATCTGCAATTGGTAAAACCAGTGTCGATTCACCAAAATTAAGCCAGTGTAAATAATGCGCATAATCTTTTGAATTAGTCTCTGGATGTAGACGACCTTCGCCATATTTCATAAGAATATATTGAACAATCGCAACTGATTCACTGAGCAGAAGATCTCCGTCTTGGATTGCTGGTATTTTTGCAAAAGGGCTGGCTTTAATAAATTCAGGGCTAGATTTACCTCTCTCAAGATGGACAAGCTCATAATCTAATTCTAATTCTTCGAACAACCAAATAATTCTTACAGACCTACTACCTTTGGCATGAAATAATTTAATCATAGCAATACCCTACTATTCATCGGGAGCAATCTCCACTCTAATGCCATCCATATCTTCAGTAAATTCAACCTGGCAAGTCAAGCGTGATTGATCATCTTTAAAAGATTCTAAATCTTCAAGAAGCTCTAATTCATCATCTTGACGCTCAGGTAAAGAAGAAATCCAAGGCTCTTCAATATAGCAATGACATGTTGCACAAGAACACATGCCGCCACAAAGAGCTAATACCCCATCATCTAGATCTCTTAAGCTTTCCATTAGAGACAAGCCTAGCTCACCTTCAACAGTGTGCTCCTCTCCTTCGCTATCAATAACATGAATAATTGGCATAAGACGTTACCTCAAAAAACAGTGACGATTTAAACATAGTTTGTGTCAGATTTCTAGGTTGAAAATTAGTGCAAACTCTAGAGTTTCTAGTTTTGCCTAAATGGAATTTCTATAGAGACAATTGCACCTTGTTGTGGATGATTATTAATCTTCAAAAAACCAGCATGCGCTAAGACAATTTGTTTACTTAAATACAAACCTAAACCAAACCCACCACTCTCTCTGCTTCTTGACTGTGAGGTTCTAAAAAAAGGTTCTGTAACTTTCTCCAAGTCGCCCTTATTAAAACCAGGGCCAAAATCCCTAATTGTTATACGAATTGATTGTGAATTAATTGCTTCAAGTGTGAGTTCAATAAGCGCGTTATTAGATGGGGTAAAACGAGAAGCATTTTCTAATACATTCTTAAGCATGACCTCAAAAAGCACTTCATCGGCTTCTATCTCTAAGTTATTAATATCTGATGAAATTGAGGTTTTAATATTCTCAAGATAAGGGGCTTTAGATATGAGTGCGTTTATCTTGCTCTCTATATGAAAAGTTTTTAGATCTAATTTTTTGTGCCCATAATTAATTGCCTCACTGTCCAACAAATTAGAGATGATGGTTTCCATTGCATTAATTTCATTCAATAATTCCTCTTTATTCTGACTTTGTTCTAGCATTTCTATTTGTAATCTGGCTCTTGTTATAGGCGATCTTAGTTCATGACTAACCCCTAAATTAAGACGTTGTTTGGCCTCTAACATGTCTTGAACATTTTTTGCCAAAAGATTAATTTCCTTTGCCAGTACTCCCAACTCATCTTTTTGCTTAATAACAATACGATGCTGTAGCTCGCCTGATCCTATTCTAGTTGTCCCGTCTTGTATGGCTTGGATAGGGCTAATCATTCTTTGCACTACTAAGAATGCTATCAGCAGAACCAATAAACTGATCGCTAAAAAGGTTTCAAATAAAAATGTTGTGTTAACCGCTTGACTCATTTTAGGATTTACCAGAACTACGGTGTAATCACCATAAGGAATCTTAAAAAAAGATCGATTCATATAACGTGCAAATTCTGCGCCTTCAATATAAGTTTCTTGACCGATCTCTATGTCCGTTTTGATTTTCAGGAAATCCCAATTTCTGCTTTCAAAACTAAGAACGTCCAAATTCGGAAATTCTTGGTTAGATGACCAATCAATATCACTCCCAATGATCTTCATATCAAACGGCATGGATAAAATAATCTCCTCGGCTCTTTCTTGGGTTGGAGGGTATTGGAGATCTTCTAAAACATGTTCTAAATAACTGTTTTGATAATAACTCAGTGTTTCCCTTACCTCATCATTTAAGATTATCTGTCGAACCCCAATGGTTAAAAGATACAAGTAAGCGAATGCTGTGAACATAAAGACAGCAGTCAATTTTAAAGACAAGGATTGGAAAATATTTCGCACCTTCATGCTTTGTTAGCGCCTAAAAACATATAACCCTTACCCCATATGGTTTTAATAAGCTCAGGTGATTTAGGGTTTGACTCAATTTTCTGTCTGAGCCTAGAGATCAAAATATCGATTGAACGAGAAAATAAATGGGCTTGGATGCCTTTAATCTCTAAAATAATGTCATCTCTAGTAAAAACCACCCCAGGATTATCAATAAATAAAGTCAATAAATCGTATTCTTTAGTTGTCAAATCTAATGCCTTTCCTTTCATTTTGATTTCCAGATGCAAGTCATCTATTTCAAAAATCGAGTCTTTTATTCTTTTATTGTCTGGAGCCCTTCTATTTAAACTGGTGATCCTAGCAGCTAACTCTCTGGGTTCAAACGGTTTAGCTATATAGTCATCCGCACCTAGTTCTAGCCCATGAATTTTATCATTGGCTTTACCACGTGCGCTGAGCATGATAATAGGCACTGAGTAACTCTTACGAATCAATCGACACACATCAAACCCATTCATATTTGGCATCATAACATCAAGAACGATGACCTCAGGCCGATGAGCCTTGATTGCTTGTTTTGTTTGCAGTGGATCTGAGATAGACACTAGTTTTATTTTGAACTTACTTAAATAATTCTCTAGAAGCTTTGCTAACTGTAGATCATCATCAATAAGTAGAACTCTGATCATACTTGATCTTATTTCCAGCGACCCTTGCTTGCTTTGATTTGATCCGTTCCAATTCTCATTTCTAACATTCTATTGGCCTCTTCTTCTCCAAAGACTTGCACAGGAAGAATATTCATCGGGTCATTTCGGTAACCTAATTCTCTAACCTGATAATCATAGATTTGTTGTTGATTACGCTCAGCTTCTGGAACAACTTCAGCTTCGTCCAACCATGAAAACCAACGACCTACAAAACGCTCAAGATAATCTTCACAAAAATCTATATTTTCATCCGTTAGTTCAGTATGAGAACTAATACAAACTGGAGACATTAGAGACCTAAGATAAGTACCATGACTAACAAATCGAGTCCAATTAGGGTTTGCTCTAAATTCCAAGAAATCTTGATTCACTGGCTCATAGTATTGATTCAAGTAATCCGGATTAGTTCTTAAATCCATTCTTGGTGTGTATTCAGCATAAAAGTAAAGGCGAGGAATAGTTCCAAATATAACTGTCAAATGAGGCACTCTTGTTTCTTGTCCTAAAAAAACAGTGGCATTGATATCTAAGATACTTCGTTGTCGATTACCTAACCAGGAATGCACTAACCAATCAACTTTTTCGCCGGTATAAGAATTAAATGATCCTTCCAATTGGCCGTGATCTGAGTGTTCGTTGGAAGTAAAATAATCTCTGCCTTCACAAGAGACATGCTTTTCTACCTCGAAACGATCTCTAACTCGTTCAATAATGCTTGTCTGTATCCCCCAGCATCGTTCCCAAGCTTTACTGACATCAACATTTGGATTTTCTGAGAGAAACTCCATGATGGTTTTAGTTTCTTTATTTGAACTCAAGATTACCTCCTGTTATCTAATATTGATCTACAGTATTCCATCAAGAAAGTGATAGATCCAGTTAATCCCAATCTATATAATCAATTTCGAATTAAAAAATGAATTGGGGGCAGAACTATGCCAATGCTAGAGATCAATAATCACAGTATGTACTACGAAATCCATGGGGAAGGACCGCCTGCAGTTTGTATGGGTGGCTGGGGAACATTCTGTCATGGTAATGAAAAATTATTAGCTAGAGGATTGACTGATGAGTATCAGGTTTTAGTTTTTGATTATCGGGGCATCTGTGAATCTGAAGATGACTCCAATATAGAACCTTCCATGAAAATGCATGCTGATGATTTAATTGGTCTTTTGGATCATCTGCAATGGAATAATGTGCATTTGATTGGGTTAGTTGGAATGGGGTGTTGCGTAGCACAAGAGGTTGCTATTAATCGTCCTGATCTTGTCCGCAGCATGACCAATATGGGTGCTTGGGCACACTGCGATACTTATCTATATGATCAACTAAAATTATTTAGGGACGTGCATAGAGACTCTGGCTTTCTCACTTTTCAGGAAAAGGTTTCAATCTACTCATTCCTTCCAGAATATTACAATGAAAACAAAGAAAAATTATTAGGACCCAATGCAGGGTGGAAGGAATTAAGAGATAACTATAAAACTCATGCAAGACTTGTTGAAGCATGCTTAAACCATGATGTTCGAGATCGATTAGGAAAGATAAAAGCTCCAACACTTATTATTCATGCCGGTAAAGATTTAGTCACTGGCCCTAGGACAACTCTACCGCTAGAAGAAGGCATCCCAAATGCAAAAGGTGTTCTCATGGAAGACGTGGCTCATGTGGTCGCAGGTAAAGAGCAAAAAATTGCTTTTTGTAAACTACTCTTCGAATTTTTACAAACACATTAGTAGTTTTTTAGGTTGTATAAAACTTATAAAATATTCATAATGTGCCCGCAATAGAGTTTAAGTGAGAGTAAAATGACAAGTGCGGGTTCAATAATTAAGGTTCAAAACGGCAAGCTTGATGTTCCTAATGACCCTATTATTCCATATATTGAAGGCGACGGTATTGGTCCAGATATCTGGAAATCAGCTGTCCGTGTGCTAGATGCAGCTGTCGAAAAAGCATATAAGGGCGACAAGAAAATAACCTGGCTAGAAGTCTATGCTGGCGAAAAAGCTTTTAAAAAATTTAATAATTGGTTGCCAGACGAAACCATTGAACAATGTAAGAAATATTTAGTTTCAATTAAAGGCCCACTTACAACCCCAATTGGTGGTGGCATGAGATCTCTGAATGTGGCTTTAAGACAATTAATGGATTTGTATGTCTGTCTTCGACCAGTAAGATGGTTTAAAGGAGTGCCGTCTCCGGTAAAGACTCCTGAAAAAATTGACATGGTGATCTTCAGAGAGAACACCGAAGATATCTATGCCGGTATTGAATTTGAACAAGGCACTGAGGCGACGAAGAATTTTCTTTCACTGTTTGAGACAGCCTTCCCCGATGAGTTTTCAAAAATAAGATTCCCTGAAACATCAGGTATTGGGATCAAGCCAATTTCCATCGAAGGGTCTGAACGTTTACTTAGATCAGCTTTTGAATACGCCATAGAAAATAACCGTAAAAGTGTTACTTTTGTCCATAAAGGCAACATTATGAAGTTTACCGAAGGTGCGTTTAGAAATTGGGGTTATGCTTTAGCAGAGAGGGAATACGGAGAACACGTTTACACTTGGGATCAATGGGAGAGAACAAAATCAGAACAAGGCGAAGAAGCTGCCAATGATGAACAACGAGAAGCCTTAGAAAACGGCGCTATCTTGGTTAAGGATGCGATAGCCGATATCACTCTTCAGCAAGTTCTTACTAGACCATCTGAGTTTGATGTGATCGCTACAATGAACTTGAATGGTGATTATTTATCCGATGCTCTGGCTGCACAAGTTGGAGGCATAGGGATTGCTCCAGGAGGCAATATTAATTATTTAACAGGCCATGCTGTGTTTGAAGCCACTCATGGGACAGCACCTAAATACAGTGGCCAAGATAAAGTAAATCCTGGATCTGTGATTCTCTCAGGTGAGATGATGTTGCGTTATTTAGGTTGGAATGAAGCAGCTGATCTGATAATTAAAGCCATGGATAAGACCATACGAAACCAAACTGTTACCTATGACTTTGCCCGATTAATGGATGATGTGGACCCAATCAAATGCAGTGAGTTTGGTGATCAACTCATAAAAAATATGGACTGATCTGGAATCCTAACTGAACACCCAACCAACCAAAAGAGACTACTTATGATGAAGATCATTAAAACTGTTTTAATTACCCTTATTGTGTCACAAGCTAATTCTGTTGTAGCGGCATCCTGTGAGCAGACTATTGAAGGCAATGATATGCTCCAATTTAACCTTAAAGAGATTGTTATGAGCTCAACTTGCTCAGAAGTAACTATTAACTTAAAACACACAGGCCAATTAGCAGGTAATATCATGGGACACAATTGGGTTTTATCAAAAACAGAAGATTTTATGGCCGTGGCACTCGCTGGAGGCTCAGCTGGTCCTTCAGAAAACTATGTTCCATTAAATGACTCGAGAGTGATTGCTTCTACAGTCATTATTGGTGGTGGTGAAGAGACATCAGTCACTTTCTCGTTAGCATCGTTGGGTATTGGAGAGGACTATACTTTTTTCTGCTCCTTTCCAGGGCACTATGCCATCATGAAAGGTGCTTTTATAATTACAAACTGATTTTTAAGGCTCCTTTAGCCAATGCTAAAGGTCCGGTTCTAGCAATTGCTACTAGGGTGCTTATGCCCTCTAAAGCTTCTAAAAATTCATCATTTTTTGAAGTATTTGCCATAACTTCTACAATTAAAAGATCATCCTGATCATTAATAATTTTTGCTGAATAATCATAAAAAATAGTTTTAATAGCCTCTTCTTTATCAGGATGAACATTTATTTTGATCATCATTAATTCACGCTCTATATGATCATGTTTACTGATATTAAGAACATCTATCACATCAATAAGTTTATAGAGTTGCTTCGTTACCTGTCCGATGACTTCATCAGACCCTTCTGTCACCAAAGTTAATCTTGAAATCATTGGGTCTTGTGTTGGAGCAACACTTAATGAATCAATGTTATAGCCTCGAGTAGAGAACATGGAAGCAACTCGAGTTAATGCTCCCGATTCGTTTTGCAGTAATATTGCAATCGTATGTTTCATCTATGTGCCTTACTCATTTAATAATACAGACAAAGGATTGTACAGGTACAGGGTTTGAAGAACAAATGAAGATACTAATCACTATTACTTTTCAACTTGGTTTATAGTAAGGTGTCTTCCTCAACCTTTTGTGAGATTGAAATAATGCTAAGAAAGTTGAGTTAATATGACAGAAAAACAAATACTAACAGGCTCAGATATTATCGTTAAAGTCCTTGCAGAACAGGGAGTTGAGATGATTTTTGGTTATAGTGGTGGCGCTATATTACCAACCTATGATGCTGTGTTTCAATATAACGAAATACATAATAACAATCCGATGCCCCTGATTGTTCCTGCCAATGAGCAAGGAGCTGGTTTTATGGCATCTGGTTATGCAAGAGCAACGGGTAAGCCTGGAATTGTCTTAGTAACTTCAGGCCCTGGAGCGACAAACACTGTGACTCCAGTAAGAGATGCAATGGCTGACTCAATACCGATGATTGTTATATGTGGGCAAGTTAATAGATCATCAATTGGCAGTGATGCTTTCCAAGAAGCCCCTATTACAAGTGTTATGGGATCTGTTGCTAAACATGTTTTCTTGGTTACTAAAGAAGAAAAGTTAGCTGCCACACTTAGAGCTGCATTCGAAATTTCTACTTCTGGAAGACCCGGCCCTGTGGTAGTGGATGTTCCAAAAGACATACAAACAGCCAGCATAGAGTTTGAGATTAATTCAACACTTAATATTAACGCTTACAGGGACCGTCTTAAGACTATCGAAAATAATCGGCTAAGCGATCAACAATGTGAAAGTTTTTATAATTATCTAAGAGCCTCCAATAGACCTTTGATTTATTCAGGTGGCGGAATAATTGCTGCTGAGGCATCAAAAGAATTAAGAAGCTTTTCTGATCGCTTTCAAATCCCAGTAACCACCACCCTTACGGGTATAGGAGCGGTTGATACACAATCTCAATTATCTCTCCAGATGTTGGGTATGCATGGTACTGCCTTTGCTAATTATGCGGTTGAAGACTGTGATTTTATTATTGCAATGGGTTCTAGATTTGATGATCGAGTCGCAGCCTTGCCCAAACAATTCGCACCTAAAGCTAAAGCTGTGGCCCATTTTGATATCGATGCATCTGAAATTGATAAAGTAAAACAAACCGATTGGTCTCATGTTGGACTTCTAAAAACTGCTCTGAACGACCTCATGGCTTACGCTGATAAAAATAATATTATGGATGTGTTTTCTGATTGGGCAAATGAGATTCAAGAATTAAAGTCCACATATCCACTGGATTACGACAGAACCTCGGATTTAATACAACCTCAAATGGTTTTGGATGAAATTAATCATTTAACCAAAGGCAACGCCATTGTTTCAACAGGTGTGGGTCAACACCAAATGTGGTCTGCTCAGTATTTTGATTTTAAGGAACCTAGACAATGGCTAACATCTGGAAGTATGGGGACCATGGGTTTTGGTTTGCCTGCAGCAATTGGTGCTCAGTTTGCCCATCCTGATAAACTTGTTATTGATGTGGATGGAGACGGTAGTATCAGAATGAATCTAGGTGATTTGGAAACTGTCACCACTTATGATTTACCGATTAAGATCCTCTTGCTTAACAATGCCGGTGATGGGATGGTGAAGCAATGGCAAAAGCTCTATTATGGTGGTCGCTTGTCAGCAAGCGATAAGACACTTTATAAAAAGGATTTCGTGTTATCAGCCCAGTCAGATGGCTTTGAATACGCTGAACGCTTAACCGATAAAGCTCAACTTCAAAAGACCATTAAAGAATTTATTAGCTGTAAAAAAGCCGCTTTTCTTGAAGTTATTATTGATCCAGATGCTATGGTCTTTCCAATGGTGGGCCCTGGAATGTCTTACGATCAAATGATCACTGGGGAGCATATCAAAAGCCGAAATGAAGATCCTGAAGTAGAGCCCATTGACCCTAAATCAATGTTCTAAAAGATCTACCTTTCCCCCATTGCATGAATATCATGGGGTTCTCCGGTTTGAGTATAGAGAACTTTTTTTCTAAAAAATCTTAACATTCCCATTTCACCCATTCGTGAGGCGCCAATGCCTGAGTATTTAAACCAATTTTTCTCACCATCAAAAACATAAGTGGTTGCACCACAATCTTGAATAGTGATAGCACCCGCATCAATTTGTTGGGCAATCTCATTTGCCTCTTCAGTGCTCCCAGCCAGAACAGCTGCTGATAAGCCATAGCGGGTGTCATTGGCCAAGTGAATTGCTTCACTAACATCACTGTAGCTCATCACAGGAATAACAGGTCCAAACGTCTCATCAGTCATCACCTTCATAGAATGATCCACATCTCTTATCACTGTGGGTCTAATCCACTTTCCGCCTCCATGATTCTCAATAGAGCCTCCCGTAAGCACAGTAGCCCCTTTATCGATAGCATCGCTTATATGAGACTCGATAATAACTGCCTGTTGGTCAAAGATTAATGGTCCTATATGACCTTCCCTAATATTGGGGTAATTAAGTTGTACTTCATCGGCTAATCGAGCTAATTCTTTGGTTAACTCTTCAGCAATGGATTCATGGACATAAACTCGTTCAATTGATTGACAAGCTTGACCAGTTGCTTGCACTGATGCTCTTAAAATAATTTTTGCACTCTCTTTAGGCTCTGCATTTTCTGTAACGATCACAGGGTCTTTACCGCCAAGTTCTGCATAAACAGGTATAAAATTTTTGGCCCCACTTTCATAGACTAATTTTCCAGTCTTTACACTGCCGGTAAAACACACGGCATCAACATTATTAATTAAATCCTGCCCTGTTTGGCCATCGCCTTGGATATAACGACACACTGCATGTAACTCTGGGACCTGTTCCAGAGTCTCCTGAAGAGGTTTAATGAACCTTGGAGTAATCTCGCTTGGCTTAGTAATGGCTGCTGATCCTGCCATTAAAGCAGGCAGAAGGTCAATTAAAGAAATTAAAAAAGGAAAATTCCAAGGGCCAACAATACCCACCACCTCAAAAGGTTTGTATTGATGGCTATAAATGACACTTGGAATTGAGGATTGAATCGGTTCTTTTTCAGTAAAAACTTGGCGTCCTATCATGTGCCACCCTTCGATCGACTTTGCTAAATTCTCTATTTCTGCAGTGGCTATAAAATAACGACCTGTATCAGTAACTAGAGCTTCTAACAAATCACTGCTTTTTGAAACAATATTAGCCCATTCTTTAAGAATCTCTGCTCGCTCATCCACTGTTAGCGAAGCCCATTTTGGCTGATTAGAACGTAGTTCGTTTACAGTGTTTTCAATTTCAGTTTTAGAGGTCACTTCAAATGAATAATCGAGCTCGCCTGTTCTTGGATTTCTGGCGTCTATAGTTCGAGTTCCTGCGGTTCCAGTATTCACAATGCCCACTCCTCAGCAAATTAGATGGTTAAGACTACGATTAAAAATAATAGACATCAATATTTATTTTATCAATTCATCAAAGCGATCTGGATCAATATTACCCCCACTTAATAAGATCAGAATATTTGCATTCTTTATCGGAAAATTATGATTCAGAGCAAAAGCCAAAGCTACCGCACCGCCAGGTTCAACAACAAGGTTAAATTCTTCGAATGCAAAACGCATGGCCTGTTTAATTTGCTGTTCATTCACTGTTTCTACTGAGGTTAAAAGGTCTTGATTAATCGGAAATGTTAATTCTCCTGGTGTACGAGCCATTAAAGCATCACAGAGAGTTGATTGGCTGATATCAATAGATGTTCTTTTACCATTTTTGATCGATAATTGTGTGTCATTAAATAATTCCGGCTCAACACCAATAATTTTGCTCTGATCAAAGTAATGCTTAATCGCTATACTGCAGCCCGCTATTAAACCTCCTCCTCCCACAGGGCAGATAAAATAGTTAATCTGCTCTTCTATAAGAGCCATCTGATGTATAGCTTCTAGAGCAGCTGTTCCTTGCCCTGAGATAACATCAAAGTGATCATAAGCTGGGATCAGGAATGCAGCGGTTTCCGAAGCGATTTTTTTAGCTATTGCCTGTCTCGATTCTTTATATCGATTGTAAAAGACAACTTTTGCTCCCAAAGATTTAGTCTTTTCTATTTTCATTATGGGAGTGTCCTCGGGCATAACAATTGTTGCATTGACTTCCATAAGAGATGCTGCATAGGCCACTCCTTGAGCATGATTTCCAGAAGAAAAGGCAACCACATCTTTCTTTTTGTGCTCTTTAAAATACTGATGCATTGCAAAATATGCTCCTCTAGATTTAAAAGAACCATTGATTTGATTGCACTCAGCTTTCAAGAACAGATTGACGCCCAATGCTTTATTCAGTTCTTCTGAAAAAAGAACGGGAGTCTCTCTGACGATCCCCGCCAAAACTTCATTAGCATTCAGAATGTTATTAATGTTGATCAATCTAATATTTACTTTTTACATCTGTCATTTAATATTAAGTTTCATTCAATTAATAGGTGGAATCAAATGGAAACTTACATTGTGACAATCTACGCTAAAGAAGACCATGCCAATCAAGTAGAACAATATTACAAAGAACTTCAACCGCTTTATGAAGAAGCCACTGGATTTATTGGTAGAAAAATTTATCGAGCAAAAACTGGTGCAATGGTGAGTGCTGTCCGTGAAACCTATTCAAAAGAAGAGTTGGCTAATACTCCAGAAGAAGATCACGATCACGGAGAACACTTTGTTATGATCGAAGAATGGGAGTCTGTCCAAGACCGTATTAACTTTGGACGAGGACTTAGCAAGGAACATCATATGAAGGTAATACCTTACCTTCTCCCTAATCACTCACATGAATTTTATAAGGGCGTCTAAGTTAATATATTGTCTATTTTCTTAGCACAAATAAAATCATTCTCGGAGAGCCCTCCGATAGCATGAGTAGTATAGACAACCTTACAGGAACCATAATTAACAGTTAAATCAGGGTGATGATCCTCTGATTCAGCTATCCACGCCACTGCGTTTACAAAGGAAATAGTTTTATTAAAGGTGGAGAATTTAAATTCTTTAGATATTTCTTTGGCGTCATTTGAAATTTTCCACCCTGGGTCAATGGCTTCAGAAATTTGCTTGGCAGCAGCCATATCAAGTGGCTGCACGCCTCCCTCACAGGGCACACAGTGTTTTTTTTCAAGTTCATTTGAATTCATCTCTATTCTCTCCTTTAAAGATGAGGCAAGGCAACGAAAGTGCCGCCATTGTCTTCTGATAATTTTCTCATTAAATGTGCAAATCTTGCACCATTAGCTGTCCCTGCTTGAGTCGGAAAACCAATGCCATGTATTCTAACTAGTCGGTTACCATAACGATCTGCCTTATTAAGACGAGCAACATATCGACTCACAGCTTCAACCGACCCTCTAGGAAAATCATCGCCAAACACATAAATACTAATTTTTTTATCGGTGTCATAGAAAGTAGTGATTGCTTCTGTAATGCCTTCAACAGGGCTTGAATCGCTATAAGGATTCCAAAATTGAAGGGTACGAGTTATGTTTCGTCTAATTGCAGGTGAATCAGGTATCCAAGAACCACTTGTTGTCGAGAACATATACTCTCCCTCATCATTAAGAACTTGGATACCCTTCACTGTGGGATAGACAGCAAGTGTTTCAGTGATTTTTTCTATAACAAGATTCCAAGGGCCTTGAAACATACTCCCTGATGTATCAATCACAAAGATAATGTATTCGCTATCAACTGGAATGCCCCCGACAGTGCTATCATCTATGGGGTTATAATCTTTTAACAATCGCTTCATTTCATCCGTCAACATTTGTTTAGCTGACAAAAGACTATTTAACAATCCTGATGATTCTTCTGAGATCGCCTGTGTTGCACTGAACTCTCCCTGCTTTTCAGATAAATCTCCAGCCAATTTATTTTTCTTCTTTGTATTTTCAGATAATTGCTCCTTGATTTCATCTAGTTCTATATTCAAAACAGTGGAATCCCCTCTCAATTCATTAAGTTCATTTTCTAACCTAATAACTAATTCCTGCATGTCCTCTTTACTCTTTTGAATGGTGACAGGTTCATAAATCTTTGTTATTACTAACAATAAAATAACGGCGCCAAAGCCACAGCAAACCACGTCTAAAAAAGACAAGTTAAAGGTTTCCATGTTACGTCTATGTCTCATTAAGGCCAGTCCCTGGATGGAGCCATAAAACTACCCTTTGAGCGAATAGCTAATCGCCAATAAGCTTCAGCAGCTAAAGGATCACCGTCCATTGGAAACAAAAGAACATTAACAGGGATTGGTGGAAGTTCCCTTAGAGCTTGTTCAAAATACCTAATTCTTTGCTCTGGTTTAACCATTGTCTCTGAGACAGGATTGCGTTTTCCTTGTGTAGGCAGTCCGTCAGTTAACAAAAAAATATTATCAGGACGAGGTTGAAGGTCACTAATTTTTTCAAAAGCATTTATTAGACTAGTCCCGTTTTGTGGAACAGTTGATCTCAATTCTTTAATCGCTTTTTTAATTGTTGTGCCATCATCAACCTCAAGCCACTCTCCCTGAGATTCTTCAATGGCACTAACCGCTGATTCATTGAAAGTGTAGATTTGGAATTTTGTTCCACCTTGCAATCGAGTGGTCAACCAGTCGACACTATTCACAGTCTGTCTCCATTTAGGTGCCTTGATCTTTTGGCTGTCCTCCATGTTTCTATAACGTATAACATTTACATAGGTTCTACCGAGCATGCTAGCAGATGCATCAACCAGAAAAAGAACATGTTTGCCCCCCATTTTTAATTCTGTAAGGTACTGTCTATCTCCTTCTCCCACAAATTCCCTTAGAGATTTTCCAGTGTTTGATGAGTCTAGTTGAGCCTGAGCAGACATTCTTTTATTAGATTCAGTTAACTGTTTTACATCGGCTTGCAAACGTTTAATATCATCATCTGAAGCAAGTGAATTTGCTTTGTAGAATTCGATTTCTTTTAGTAGTTCTTCAATAATCTCAGTTAATTCATCAACACTGCCCTCAATGATTGCATTCTCTTGCTCAGTCTTATCCAGTGCATTTGTAATTCTTACCAGTTGCTTTTGTTCATTAAAGATCCGTTCTTCTAAGAGCCTGCTTTCTGATTGCAGATCTGAACTGGCTTGATCACTTCTATTTTTTACTTGCGAGTTAATAATCATAAAAAATAAAATTACTGCACCAAAACCGCAAGCAATTACATCCAAGAAAGATAAGTTAAAGACGTTAAATTGCCTTCTAGCCATAAAAAATTTTGCTCAGTCTCCCTTCAAGTGGGTAATAAGATTCTGATCGCAATACTTCTCTGTCTCAAAAATTTGACGTTCTTGCAATAACTGCAATTGGTGCACCAAAAACATGATGACAATACTGATCAAAAGAGCAATAAAGGTTGAGTTAAAAGCCACACCTAAGTTCTGTGTTACGCCACTAATATCACCATCTACAGCTCTATGTGCTAAAGATAGAGCAGCACCTATACCTCGTACAGTTCCAATAAAACCAATTGACGGTATTGCCCATGCAATATAACGGATCATTGATAACTCTGATTCTAATCGGTCGGCCTCAGATTCCACCATGGTGTGTGTGGTCGTAGAAACATCTTGAATATTTTTTGTAGTAGAAAAACGTTTTAATCCATTCATAAGAATTCGAGGCAATAAAAGATCTTTTTTAGACTCAGGTAAATTTTCTAACTGCCTAAGAAAATCGTTGATCTCATTGGGCCTGATACTCTGACCTTCTCTTACCGGTACTAGATCTTCTTGGAGAAGTTTTCTTTCATTGATAGAAGATTGGGCCTTTAAGGTCATAATAGCGAATGCCCAAAGCATAAGGATAAAACAAGATTCTTGCTCAAAATCCCTAACAATGACATAAAATGATCGTTCAGGAACATAATTAATATCTTGTGCAATCATTGCCTGCTGTTCTTGGATAATTGAAGTTGCCTCTGGTCTAACAATGGAGACATAAAAAGCATGGACCAATATGACAGAAATTATCAATGCAAATCCTTGATATAAAAATTCTTTCGAAAGATTCTGACCGTTCATATGATCTCTCCTATTTAAATATCGGATGGAAAGCTGACTGCAACATCTGCTGATAGTGACTCTGAAGGAGTAAATTCTTCAAGTGTTTCTTCCTCATAGGCTGCCTGAATTCTTTCTAATTCTTGTTGTAATTCTCTATCAATCTCTTCTTGGTTTTTCGTTGTCACTGATTCAATTCCAATTGTCTCATCTTCTTGGGAGACAACAAAACTGCTGGTCAAACAACAGCTCACTGCCAGCACCATTAAATATTTCAATATCCCTGTTTGCATAATCTTCAAATTATTCATTATCAGTATACCTTGCTATCCTAAAACCGACATCTAATCTGCCTTGAGTTCCATAATCTCGGTAGGCATACCTTAATGCCGTAATAGTTGAATGACGCCAACTGGACCCCCTGATAACCCTGACAGTCCCATCATCTGGACCGTATGGGTCCTTATCAAGTTGATCAAGGTCTCGATTGACTACAGCATAATAATCATTGACCCATTCAGAAACATTACCTCCCAGATCATAGAGACCGAGCTTGTTCGGCTCAAATTTAGCCACGGGCGAAGAAAGTGGATAACCGTCCCAATAATCTGTCAACACATTGGTCATCAGGCTTTCCGCTGATTCATCAGCAAAATTTCCTGAGTCTTCAATAGGAGGCATGCTTGCACCCCAAGGATACTTTTGTGCTCCACCACCTCCATTATACCGTGCCACCCATTCCCATTCAGCTTCTGTCAATAAACGATACCCATTGGTCATGGGTTGGATTAACTGATGTAAACCATCAACTAACCTATAAGCTGGATCCAATGATTCTCTTTTGCTTAACCAATTACAAAATCCAACTGCATCTTCCCATGTGACCATCACTGTTGGATGAAGTCCATTCGATAGCTCTCTATACGTTTCAGCTCCTGAGGTATGCTTTGGTTTAAATTTTCTAAATTCATTGTTCGTTATTTCTCTTGTGCCAACATAAAACGGTCTAGTAATTTCAACTAATCTTTCAGTTTCATTCGACTGTCGTCCTTGGGTTCTTCTTGGGGTTCCGACAATAAACTGTCCGCTAGATATTAACCTCATTTGATGGCCTTGAGAGGTTTTGATTGATTGAGGCATAGCCGCTAAAACTGCCTCTTCAGAAGTTAATAATTTTATTTTCAATGTTTGATCAAAACCAGGAGTGGGCTTTACATTAATATCCTGTGTTAGAAGCCCATCCTTTTTGATAGTCAATATTTGTTCCTTAGCAATCAGGTTCACTTTAAGAGGAATATTTCCTAAACTCTTATCACCTTGGGTAACCTCAGCGTCTTGCGTGCCTTGGATTAGAATTGTTCCAAAAATTGGCTGTAGGTCTAAATTTATAACCTCAGAATCTTTTGCCATGGATCGCAGTGTTTCAACGGTCTTTAATTCAATGATCTGATCCACGGTTTTGTAACCAGGTTTCGAGACACTAACAGCATGAGCAACTAGGGGTTCGAGATCTATTTCAACAGGTGTCATCCCTCGGTAAACTGAGTCTATATTCACGGAAGCACCCTTAGGGTAGGAAACAATACTAAGTTTGCTGTCTAAACGACTCAAGTTAAATGGTTCTAAGACAATATTTTCTCTCGCCTTTACAGCTATCTCAGTTGAAAAATCCTTATAACCATTTTTTTTGATTCCAAGAACATGTTGCCCTTCTATGAGATCAAGGTCCAAGGGGGTCAATCCTACATTTTTACTGTCAATAAATATTTCAGCCCCGCTTGGTTTAGTGTCTATCTGAACATCAGCCCAAGCAGGCTCGAGATCAAAAATAAATTCTTGTTCTTCACCCATCCCATTGATGACCAATTGCTCCTTAATGGGAAAATACTTTTCAAATCGCAACTCAACATCTCTTGTTCCAGCTGCCAAAATAGCGCCCAAACCAAGCCAATTTTGTCGGCATTCCTCTAAGCTTATCTCTACTTCTTCACAAATAGATGGCGTTGCTCTTTTTCCCTCGAGATACAGCTCATAATCAACATCGGGTCGGGTCGTGAATGTAATAATACCTGGTGTTTTTTTTAATTTGATATCAATAACTTGTGAGGATTCCTCATTGATTTCAATATCCAAGCTGCTGGGAAAATAACCTGATCTAGAGTAATCAGCCCTATATTCACCGGGTCTTAGTAAAAATCGTCCACTAATTTTTAAATGTGGAAAAAAACCCCCAGAGACTGAAACCTTAGCGTCAGCTGGCATGGTGTTTATTTCGACAGCTTTAGAGGTAAATAAATAAAATAAAAAGTAACCAACTAAAAATACGAGCCCTATAGCAATTCTCTGAACAGTCTTGTTTTGAAAAATACTCTCACTTTGGCGTTTTTGAAACTGCGTTGGTTGCTCCTCTAAAGAAACATTCTCAATATTAAGCTCTATTTGATGGGTAGATATTTTAAACTGGACTCGCTTATCAGCCACAATCAACTCGTCACCATCTTTGATCCAATGATTCCCAGAAAATTCATTGTCATTGATTGTGGTATCAATACCAGAGTTAATCTTTTGCAAGACTAAACGATCATCTATCAAATCAATGATCATAGCTATCCCTAATGAAAGCGAACCAATAACCACAATATCTGAATTCAAATCCGTACCTATTTTAATAGGTAGATCCTCTTGGCTTAATAAGATCTCTTTATCATTTTCTCTAAGGATAAAATTCGTCATATTTTTTCTCTGCAGATTACTGTAAAGCTCTGTTCTGATTGGTTGGGGTCAACTTTGAACCTTAAGGTTGTGTCTCTGTAGCCTATTCTCATTCCTTTTGCTGTGTATATACCTGGTTTTAATAAGACTGATTGACGTTCAAAAAGTCCAAAATCACCTTTTTTATATATCACTACATTTGTTTTTTGATCAGATATTAGAGTAACTTGGAGAGGTATAGAAGCGACCTTTAATACTTGTTGCATTTTGCTAACTTGCTCAATCAACTCTGGACCCTTATTAAGAATTGCCTCAGCTTGGTTGAGCGTTGCTTGTGCTTGGAAAAATAATTTATCATCATTCAGTTGCTCTGCTTTAGCAACAAATGAAATCATTTGGTTTATTAGCTTAATCCTCTGCCTAACTCTGAAAAGACTGTCTTTAACTTCCTGAATATTAGGATCTAAAGATAGTATGGTTTCATAATAAGACTCAGCGTTATCCCACTCTTCATTAACTTCAGCAATTAGTGCTTTGTATTTCAACGACTTCGTCAACACCATTCTTCTTTGGATTTCTAATTCCTCAATCGCTTGTTGACCCTCTTTAGAGTCAGGAACAATAGATAAACTTTTTCTAAAAGAAACCTCAGCTTCTTCAAATTTTTGTTCTTTCATCAATGCATAACCCTCAGACAAAGACAGCTGAAATTGCTCCTCATCATTAGACACAATAGATGAAGTCAATCCTTCCAAAGCTGGCTTCCAATTAGAATCAATTGTCAATGCTGCTTGAAAAGCTTCGATGGATTTAACCCATTCTCTTTCTTCAGCTAAACGTTTACCTTGATTTGAAAGGGCTATAACTTTGTCAAGTTTTAAGGCACGATCAAGCCCTGCTTTGGCTAACTGATTAGCCCCATCGATCGCTAGGGCCGTCTCATAATTTGATATAGCTAGTGGTTTATTTTCTTGCAGAATGGCTTCTTGCCCTTGGCTTAGAGATTGTTGCAAGATTGATGGAACAGCAACCTCAAGGTCTATAAGTAATTGCATAGCAGTACGATAACTTTCTGCAGCAATATCATAACTCCTATTAATGTAAGCTGTGTCGCCTTGCTGTTGTATTGTATTGATTGTTTTCCATTCTGACTGGGCCCAAATTTGGACACCGCTTAATTTTAATTCATCAATTTTAGCGAGTAATTCAGATAATAAAGCTTGTGCGATAGGTTTTTGAGCTAACACAGCTTCATCTAATTGTATTTGCTCTTCTATGGTTTCATTCGAGTTTTGATTGGTAGTTAATGCCTGATCTTCTTTAACCATTCTAGGCAAGAGAAACACCACGAGAATTAAAATCAATGCCGTGCTTCCTAATAAGGCATAAGCAATTATTGGTCTAACTGTTTGTTCTTGACGACGATCTAATCTTTGCTGGTAGACCGTTTTCTTCTCAGATTTCTCTGCATTATTATCATTCGATTGAATAGACTCTGATTCTTCAGACATAATCTCTTTCATATAGGTTTATTGAACTGATGGAGTAGAAATTAGAAAGCCAGTTTCATCGGTATAAATCTGTTTGAGCAATTTCCTCCACTCTAAGAATTTTTCTTGGGCTGATCCAGTTAATCTAATAGTTTGCCCTTCCAACTCAATAATTAATGGTTCAGCTTCTGAGTCAAATGCTGTGCCTAATTCTTTCATAGATTCTTTATATATTTTTGCTTCTGAGGCTTTACCAAAGCCGCTTTTCATTGCTTCCATTCCACCATAAATAGCCATTTGTTGCATTGTGCTACTGGCTTGACTGTCACCATCAGAAACAATTGCCCCTATTAAGGCCGTTACTCCAAGAATTTTCCTTGTACGGGCTGATTTTTTCAATTCTTCATAAGTGATCATGTCTTCTCTAGACAGCTTTCTCCAATCCTCGTAAGGCTGAGAAATATTCTCATATAGTTGAGCATAGTATTCATTAAGAGTGTCTAGAAGAAGAAACTCTCTCTCTTGAATATTATAAACTCGTTGCATAATACTATCCCCATCATCTGGAAGGCGTTGAGCCTCATAGATGTTTTTTTTGTTCTTGGTTAAATAGTCCTTATACACCCCAGGAATAAGTTCAGCAGCAAATCGTATGTCACCAATTTCATTAATCCTTTGAAGTTGTTGTTGTTTGAGATCTTGCTTAATCTTAACTAAATCATTAGCAATATTATTATATACATTCTGATACGGATCTTGAGTCAAATCTCGTCTCTTGCTGTAAGAACTCTGGGCTACTGTTGAAGAATAAACCTTATTAACCCATTCTTTGCCTGTGATATCCCAGGCACCAATTCTGATAGAAACATCTAATCCATTTGAAACTTCAATACGACCAGAAATAATAAGATCGATTGCTCCAGATTTTTCAGGTAAGACCCAAACCCCTCCCCAAAAACCAGTATCTTGTAGAGTTTTTTTAAGGTGATAAGGGATATATCTGGCTTCAGCCTTTCTAATTTCAGGAAAAATCAGTTCGTTGTCTTCATCGGGTATATTAGGATCAAACAACAAGATACCAATATCAAGAAGCTCCTCCTCAGGAATTTCTATCTGCGCCCTCTCTAGTGAGATCTTTTCATATTGAATCGTTTTAGCCTGTAGCAAGCCACTAACTAAACACACTAGCAAGGAACAAATTATTTGAATTCTTTTTGATTGGGTTCTCATTTCTTGATACCCATGTGTTTCCTGTATTCATCCCAAAGAGCTGCTCTAATCATTG
>Ga0208131_1000099_pt1 | contig 26020 bp, 18 predicted proteins | sample ETNtaG_14_FD_185781 | JGI IMG/M metagenome (GOLD analysis project Ga0208131, IMG submission 185781) | Marine microbial and viral communities from oxygen minimum zone, Eastern Pacific Ocean - ETNP201406SV73 (SPAdes) (version 2) | ecosystem: Environmental > Aquatic > Marine > Oceanic ...
TCCACCATCTACGCAACCCAACATACCGCCGCCACAATCTATTGGTTCTCCATCGGAATAACGAAACCAGCCGCCGCTGTTGTTATCCACAACGTGTTCAATGTTGAATGCGTTTATAGCGCTATCACAATCAGAAAAACATTCAGCAACCAGAATATCGCCATAATAGGCTGTGTCGGGTGGCGTCCAGGATAAATCAATCTCTGTATTACCGGAGTTTGCGACAAGAAAAGCAGGTGGGCATAAAGTTTGAGAAAATCCTACCGTGAAGGTAAATACAAAAAACACTAAATATTTAATTGGTTTAATCATAACATGGATTCTTTCTATTTATTTTTAATATATTAATACAGAAAAATTACTGTATCAAGATTTAAATAAATTGGAAATTACCCTTTATAAGAAATGATGAAAAAATTCATTAATTAGACTTCAATTTTTTCGCTGTAAGATCAAGACTAAGTCTGGCTTTATCAATTAATTCATCAATTTCATTATTTGACATAATCAGCGGTGGAGAAATGATCATTGTATCTCCGACGGCCCGCATGATAAGTCCATTATTGAAACAGAAATCTCTACAAATCGTTCCGGCACCCGTTTTTTCAGGAAACATTTCTCGGGTTTCTTTATTTTGAACAAGCTCTAAAGCACCGACCATTCCAATTCCACGAGCCTCGCCAACTAAAGGATGATCAGCCAATTCCTGCCACTGCTTCTGTAAATATGGACCTGTTTTACCCTCAACTTTTTCAATAATATTTTCTTCATTAAAGATCCTGATATTTTCCAATGCAACAGCGCAAGAAACTGGATGGCCAGAATAAGTAAAACCATGAGCAAATTCACCACCTTTTTCTATTATAATATCTGCGACACGATCGCCCACCATGAGCCCGCCGATTGGTAGATATCCGGAAGATAAACCTTTGGCAATGGGCATAAAATCACCATTAATATTATAATAATCTGATCCAAACCATTGCCCTAATCGACCAAATCCACAAATGACTTCATCAGCAATCAGTAGGATGTCGTATTTTTCACAAATCCTCTGAATTTCTGGCCAATAGCTTGCTGGTGGTATGATAACGCCACCAGCGCCCTGAATGGGTTCACCGATAAATGCTGCCACCCGTTCTTGGCCAATTTTCTTGATTTTTGATTCTAAAGCGCGCGCTGCTTTCAGACCAAATTCTTCAGGATCCATATTCTCGCCATTTCGGTACCAATAAGGCTGTTCGATGTGTTCAATATCGGATAAAATACCACCTTGGTCATGCATCGCTTGCATTCCACCAAGGCTGGAACCGGCAATTGTGCTACCGTGATAAGCATTTTCCCGGCTAATAATAACAGTCTTATCCGGTTTTCCCAATAACGACCAATAATATCTGACCATGCGCACAACGGTATCATTTGCTTCAGAGCCAGAATTAGTGAAAAAGACATGATTGTATTGCGGAGGAGAAATATCCACGAGTGCTTTAGAAAGCTCTACAGCTGGAGGGTGCGTGGTTTGAAAAAAGTTATTGTAGTATGGCAATTCCGACATTTGCTGCTGGGCAATATCCACTAATTCCCTGCGACCGTAACCTATATTTACACACCAAAGTCCCGCCATGCCATCTAGGATCTTGTTGCCGTCGGAATCCCATAAATAAACACCCTCAGCCCGGGTAATGATGCGGCTACCTTTTGCCATCAAGCTTTTGGTATCTGTGAAGGGATGCAAATGATGTTGTCCATCAATTTCCTGGTATTGCTTTGTGTTAAAAGTTCCCATGTTCGTTTCTGTTTAAGTTTTATGGGTTTTGCATGCGTTGCCGAACCATTGAAATATTTTTCGATAAAAAGATGTCTCCATCACCTTCCATTCTGGATGCCATTGAACTGCTAAAGCAAAAGAGGGGGCATTTTTAACGGAAAAAGCTTCAATTAACCCGTCTGGTGCCAATGCTTCAACCACCAATCCGTCACCCAACTGATCGATCCCCTGCCAGTGAACAGAATTCACCATGGGTGTTTGATCATCGGATAGTTGATCTAATATACCGTTGGGGGTAAGTGTCAATGGATGAGCAAATCCATATTGGTCATCCAGGTCCATTTCTGGATCTTCTCGATGGTCAGCCAACCCCGCCACTTCATGAATATTTTGGTGAAGCGATCCTCCATAAGCGACATTCATTTCCTGAAAACCTCTGCAAATAGCCAGGACAGGTATTCCCGCATTAATTGCTTCCGGGATCAATGGAAGTGTTGTTGCATCTCTTTGCGGATCATGTTTTATATTTTTCTCAAGGACTGGGCCATCATAATGATGAGGTTCAATATTGGAATAGCTTCCGGTAAATAAGATGCCATCTAGCTGTTCCAATAGTTTTTTCCGGTCAAGCTTGTTCCCCAATGCAGGAATCAATAGAGGCAATCCTCTAAATACATTTGAAATTGCAGTAATATATTTATCACCAGTTTGGTGGTAATAATGACCCCCTTGTTTTTCAAAACAGGTGGATATCCCTATTATTGGTATGACCATAATTTCCTTTCGAAATTAATTTTATAATATTAATGTATTCAATCCTTGCGAAATATCATATGTTTTATAGGACTTCACGACGATAATTCATAAAATATTAAGCTAATAGATAATAATAATAATATGGTAAAACAAATTGAATATAAAAGATTCTTAGAATCCTATTCGGATCTCAAAAGTATTGACCTTTTAATTACAGATTTGAATGGTGTTTTGCGAGGCAAAAGGATCCAACCCAATATTCTTGAAAAAGTTTTTACCGATGGTATTTGTTTACCTGCATCCGTATTTGCACTGGATATAACTGGAGATACAATTGAAGAAACGGGTTTGGGAGTTGAACAAGGTGATTCAGATCGAGTTTGCCACCCCATCTCAGGGACATTAACAAAAGCACCCTGGTACAACAAACCAATGGGGCAAGTGTTGATGACCATGTACGAATCAGATGAAGAACCATTTTTTGCAGACCCACGACAAGTTCTTAAGCGGATTTATGGCCAACTTAAAGAATTAGGAATTACTCCGGTTGTAGCGGTTGAATTAGAATTCTATTTATTGGATAACCGTCGAGACAGGAAAAAAAATCCGCAACCTCCAATTTCGCCTATCACTGGAAAACGGGATTTAAATACCCAGGTTTATTCAGTGGATGATTTAGATGATTATGGAGAGTTTTTGGAGAAAATTGCCAAGGGAGCACAATTGCTAAGAATCCCTGCTGACACAGCATTGGCAGAATATGCACCAGGTCAGTTTGAGATCAATTTGAAACATGAACCGAACCCATTATCCGCCTGTGACAATGCTGTCTTACTAAAACGATTGATAAAAGGTGTCGCCCGTGAAATGGGAATGATAGCTTCATTCATGGCAAAGCCGTATGCGCAGCAGGCTGGAAGCGGGACCCATATTCACATCAGCCTTTTGAATAGGAATGGAAAAAATGTTTTTTCAGATCAAAAAAATGAAACAGGGTCCAAAAAACTTCATTATGCCATTGGTGGATTAATAAAATCCATGAAAGAAAGTATGGCAATATTTTGTCCAAATGCTAATTCTTACCGCAGATTTCAACCGGATCTTTATGTGCCCATGGCACCGACATGGGGCCTTGATAACAGAACTGTTGCTATTCGGATTCCTACTGCCCCGGAAAAAGACAAACGAATTGAGCATCGCGTTTCTGGTGCAGATGCCAATCCATACCTTGTGATGGCATCATTACTTTCAGGCATTCACTATGGCATGACAAATAAAGTAAAGCCACCTAACATTTCTACAGGCGATGCCATAGCAAAACATAAACCATCTCTGCCCATGACCTGGGTGGAAAGCCTTAATGCATTTTCAAAGTCAAAAATTTTAAAAGAGTACTTTGGTAAAGAATTTTGCCACGTGTATTATGAAACAAAGCATAAAGAACTGCAGAAATTTAATAGTCTCGTAACACCTTTGGAATTGGATTGGTATTTAAGGACGGTATAGTAATTCTTATTAAGAGGGAATATTCATGAAAACCTATGAAGAATGGAAAGCACTTGCGAAAAAGATTGATTTTCCAAATACAGCATATATCAATGGGAGAAAAGTCGATGCATTTTCCGGTGATACCTTTGATTGTATTAGTCCCTTGGATGGTCGGGTGCTGACAAAAGTTGCCAGTTGTGATAAAGCGGATATTGATATTGCAGTAAAATGTGCCAGGGATTCCTTTAATCGTGGTGATTGGTCTGAAGCATCTCCCCAACATCGTAAAAAGATATTGTTGATATTCGCAGACCTCATCCATGATAATGCAGATGAGTTAGCGCTTTTGGATACATTGGATATGGGAAAACCTGTAAAACTTTCCCGAGGTGATGATCTTCCATCTGTTGTGAATTCGGTAAGATGGTATGCAGAATCTTTAGATAAAGTTTATGGGGAGGTGGCGCCATCTGACATGAGCTTTTTGGGACTTGTTTTACGTCAACCCATTGGCGTTGTGGGTTGCATTGTACCTTGGAATTTCCCGTTGGACCTGGCTGCATTGAAATTTGCACCTGCTCTTGCTGCAGGAAACAGTATTATTTTGAAGCCCGCTGAACAGTCACCACTTTCCGCTTTGAAAATTGCTGAATTGGCATCAGAAGCAGGTATCCCGGACGGTGTTTTTAATGTCATTCCCGGATTTGGAATCACTGCAGGTCAGGCATTAGGATTGCATATGGATGTAAATATGATTTCATTCACAGGCTCCACCAAGATCGGAAAATTGTTCATGAAATATTCAGCCGATTCCAATATGAAAAAGGTTAGCCTGGAATGCGGTGGGAAATCACCCAATATTGTTTTTGCGGATGTAGCAGATCTTGATGCAGCCTCGGATGGATCGGTTGGTGGCATGTTTTACAACGGTGGTCAATTTTGTCTTGCAGCATCACGGCTTCTTGTTCAACAGGAAATCTATGATGAATTCATGGAGAAAATTGTTGAACGGGTTAAGAATATAAAAGTGGGCGACCCCTTAGATCCAGAAACTGAAATTGGAACCATGGTAGATGAAACTCACACCAAACGAGTCATGGAATTTATCCAGACAGGTCGCCAAGAAGGCGCTGAAACCATCTGCGGTGGTGACCAAATTATGATAGAAGAAAGTACATGCTATATTGCCCCAACCATTTTTAGTGGTGTTGATGAAAACATGGAAATTGCACAGGAAGAAATTTTTGGACCTGTCTTGGCCGTGATCCCATTCAATAATGCAGATGAAGCATTAAGGATTGCAAACAATTCTATCTATGGCCTTTCTGCTTCAATTTGGACCGATAATTTGAATTTGGGACAAACTCTTGCACGACACATAGACGCGGGAACTGTTACAATTAATACCATGAAAAAATATGATATTTCATTTCCGTTTGGTGGCTTGAAACAATCTGGAATAGGACGGGACTGCTCGCTCCACGGACTCAAGAAATATACCGAGTTAAAAACGATAAATATGGCAATCACAAATTCGTGAACTCTTGCAAAATAATAATCTATTTTGTGCTCATTAATGCCTGATTTATATTTTAACGTTTAATTACTTTATTTGATGTTTGGAGGTCACACAACTCATATTAAAATAACAGTATTTCTCTGTTTATTGATCCAATTAGTATTCGGCGGGACGACTGGTAAGTTGGTTGGTCGTGTTACAAGCAAAATAAACGGCGAACCCCTCATTGGTGCCAATGTTATCTTGGCGGGCATTGGTATAGGTACAGCGACTGATCTCGAAGGCAGATATTTCATTCTCCAAATTTATCCCGGTGAATATGATGTTCGTTTTACCATGATTGGATACCAGGATGTCATCGTTCGTGATGTCCGCGTCCGTGTTGACTTAACAACAACAATCGATGCTGAATTGGATGAAGGTGTCATTGGTATGGATGCCGTGGATGTAACTGCCGAGCGCCCCATGGTTCAGGTCGATGTAACTTATTCCCAAGCAAATATCAGCAGCGATGAAATAGAAATGCTCCCTGTTGAGGAATTTGAAGATGTGATTGCCCTGCAAGCCGGGGTGGTGCAATCAGATGGAGAAATGCACGTCAGAGGCGGTCGGGGTGGTGAGATTGCTTATATGATTGATGGTGTCACAGTCACAGATCCATTTAATGCCGGCATGGCAGTGGAAATTGAAAATAATGCTATCCAGGAACTACAATTCATCAGCGGCACTTTTAATGCGGAATATGGTCAAGCCATGTCTGGAATTATCAACATTGTGACCAAGGATGGTGATTATAATAAGTATTCAGGAAATATGTCTGTAAATGGCGGTACTTATTTTACAGATGGTGAAATGATGGAAGTAGATTTATTGAATGACAATGGTGATCTTGTTGACGATTCAACGATGAATCTATTTCCCTATTTGAACTCATTAGAACCAAAGACAATAAAAGATTTACAGGGAAGTATCAGCGGTCCAATTTTACCTGGGAAACTTTCTGTTTTTGCTTCAGGAAGGATCAAAGAAAATAACGGATATCTTTTTGGCCAACGATTGTTTGTTCCAACTTCCCATGTGTGGAATCCTTTAACCAATAATTATGAACTAATAACAAGTGCCGATACAACCGGTGGTTATTGGGATCAGGATGGAGATGATCCTCCAGATTCAGCTCTAGTAAGATTGAATTGGTCTAAACAAGAAACAGGCCAGATCAAATTATCCTGGCGCGTTACACCGCTTATTAAACTGGCATACAATTTTATGGGCAGTAAGACCGCCTCTCAAAGCTATTCAAAAGCTTATCTATGGAACCCGGATGGTCGGTCGCACAGCTTTACTAAACAAATGAATCATAGTTTAAGGCTGGACTATACCTTAAATGCCACCACATTCTTCAACGTAATGGCTTCACAGTCGATAAAAAATTATAAGAGCCACTTGGATGATAGCCCCGACTATGATCTGGTAGAAATGTGCAATGAATTTAAACCGGGTCATGATACTGAGGAATTATGCGATGCTGGTGCATTAGATCATAGCGATTCAACAAGTGCACATTGGGGACTGGATTTCACATTATATAATGTTCACCCTGAGGTCGAAAATCTCACACCAGGAAACAATTATGAGGTTGGTGGCGAGAGCATGGGCTTCTATGATCGTACATCTACGATTACTACGTTCAAGTTTGAAGGTACCAATCAGTTCAATCGGTTTCACCTTATAAAGGCCGGCCTAGAAAGCCGACTTACGCATATGGAACTTCAAGATGTTACGGTCACTTTCAACTATAGAGACGAACCGCGTGTCCCAAATGTCAATGGTATCAATCATAATACTTATGGAGATGATGGACGCAACCCCGTTGAATATGCTGTTTATTTACAGGATAAAATCGAATTTGATGATCTGGTAATGAATATTGGCATACGCTGGGATTATTTTGATCCGGACTGGAAAACAGTCAATGATGGATCTGACCCCAATATTATTGATCCAGTAAAACCAATTAATATTTTCTTTGACTTGAATGGCGATGGTGAAATATCTGAAGAAGAAATGTACTATGGGTACCTAAACAATTCGCTAAGAACGATCAGCGATCGTTTAGCCAGCAATGCATTTGGTGATCCTTGGTATACAAAAGTACAGCCAAAGCAGCTATTGAGTCCGCGTTTTGCATTGGCATTTCCAATCACTGACACAGGGTTTTTACATTTTTCTTACGGACATTTTTTCCAAATGACGGCATACAGTTACTTGTTCACAAACCCGGAATTTGAAGTGATACCAGGAAGTGGGACGTCTACAACCATGGGTAATGCCGATATTGAGCCTGAACGAACGACTCAATATGAGATCGGTTTTTCACAACAGATTGGTAACGATATTGGTATTGAAGCAACAGGATATTATAAAGATATCCGGAATCTGAATTCTACGAGAATAGTCAATTCATTTGTAGGTGGTGATCAATATGGATTATACATCAATAGAGATCATGCGTACTCAAAAGGTGTAACGTTGGCTCTGTCGAAAAAGCCTACAGGAAATATTTCTGGGAATATTGATTATACCTTTTCAACCTCTGAGGGAAATGCTTCTGATCCACAAGCTGCATTTTTTGATGAACAATCCAATATAGAACCGGAAAAAATGCTCGTACCATTGGATTGGGATCAACGCCATACCTTAAATGCTACTGTAACATACCATCCAGTAAAGAATTCTGGTATCAGTTTGATCTACAATTTTGGCAGTGGTTTACCGTATACTGCTCAATTTGCCGAAGTGCGTACATCCTTTGAAAATAATGCCCGTAAGCCAAGTACAATGAATGTGGATATGCGCAGCTTTTATAATTTTAAAATACGTGGTATACAATTTGCTCTGCATTTGAATATTTATAATTTATTTGATATTCGTAATGAGTTATCTGTGAATAGCGATACTGGAAGGGCAACCTATTCATTGCTACCAACATATACTCCTCAGTTAAGCGGGCCAGGATTTAATACACTAGATCAATACTTAATGAGTCCGGCGTCATTTTCCAGCCCACGTCAGTTCAAATTCGGAATGAGTATCAACTTCTAGTATGAAAAAATTCTTAACCATTATTTTTCTAATGAATTTTGTGTTTGGACAAATTCCATCCAAATATGGTAACAGTGTGATGGAGCATAGAGCAAGATTAAATGAGATCTTGGATGTTACTGATCGGAAATATGCTGACCATAACGGCAACCGCGTTTTATGCAGAGTATATAATTATGGAATGATCGGTGACTTAAGTACCAATGTGTCTGGTATCTATCCCTATGGAACAAGCCATTCTTATTTTTATGAATTTTCACCAATCATCGCTGCCAGTGTTATTGATGAAAATGGTTACCGCGTGCATATTGTTTCTGATGGTACAAAAGGATTAACGGATGATTCACCTGAAGGGTATCAATGGGGGTTTGAACCATTGACAGGCTACGCGAACCCGAACCAGGAAATATTAGCATTAAGTACCAATGAAGATTCATGGCCGGAATCGTGGCCGAAGAAAGATGATGATTGGGATGGTTATTGGAATGGTCAATATGGAAAATATGGAAGAGCTGATCAAGAAACTTTCTTCGTCATGGATGACTATTACAACGACGAATTTGAGTACTACCCCGATTCAACGGATGCAGGTCAATCTGACCGAAGAAGTGGACTTGGAGTTGAATTAGAGGTACGCGGATATCAATGGAATCATCCAGCAGCTGAAGATATAATAATTTTTACTTATTGGATCACTAATGTGGGTACTTCCACTTTAGACAGTGTGATATTCGGTATGTATGGAGATGCTGACGTAGGAGGTCCCAGCAGTTTCAGCGATGATGACGCCTGGTTTGATATTGATAATGATATTGTTTACCAATGGGATCATGATGGCTGGAGTAATTCCTATGGTGGTTTTGATCCGGTTTATTTTGGCTGGAGTTTCTTAGAATCACCGGGTAACCCCAATGATGGTATTGATAATGATGGTGATGGTATGACGGATGAAAGCCAATTCGATGGTATTGATAATGATGGTGATTGGTTAGCTGAACGAGATGATATCGGTGCCGATGGATTAGGTGAATATCATTATGGATATCCCGGTCCTGACGTAGATGGTACTGAAAGAAACGGAATCCCTGATCTAGGCGAGCCCAATTTTGAGATCACAGATAATGATGAATCTGACCAAATAGGTTTGACTAGTTTTTATTCCGCACCATACCCCAGCATTCAACCGAATAACGATGAGGTCATGTGGAGCCAGATGCAGCCCGGACAATTTGATGTTCCTTCACAGAATATTGATCAAACGTATCTATACGGATCTGCATTTATTTCATTAGAACCCGGCGAACAAAAGAAGTTTGCGGTTGCTATGGTATTCGGTAATGATCTTGATGATATCCTTCGGAATACAGTCACTATGCAGAATATCTATGATAATGACTATAGCTTTGCCAAACCACCGTTAAAGCCGACAATCAATGTGACTTCCGGTGATAAAAAGGTAATTCTTTCATGGGATAATAGATCTGAAAATTCTTTGGATCCCATATATGGTAGAGATTTTGAGGGATACCGCATATATCGCAGTACAGATCCTGGATTTATCGATGCTTACGTCGTTACTGATACATATGGAAATATCACGTTTAAAAAGCCTCTGGAAGTATTTGACAAAATAGATAGTCTTATGGGCCCGCATCCAATTGGATTCAACGGCTTGCATTTCGATATGGGTACAGATTCAGGTTTAGAATACATTTATGTGGATTCAAACCTCATCAATGGTCAAACCTATTATTATGCTGTAACTGCGTTTGATAAAGGTTACGATCTGGACTTTTTTGATCTAGGTTTTAGTGATGCTGAGAATCTATTGCCCATTGCTCCTTCTGAATGCTCTATCATTGTTGATCTGGATCGGAAAGGGCATGTGATCAAATTAAGTGAAAATGCTGGTATTGCCTTACCAACAGCTCCAGCCGCAGGATATATACTGCCAAATATAAATGAGGATGGCAGTAGTATTGTAATCCATGATTCTGGCTCATCTACCAGTTCCATCAAGCTGGGAACGATCATCTTTGAAGATATTCCAGATAGCAGAACATATACTATAGAATTCGAAGAGATCGCTGCTCAACCCAAGATCCAATACAATGTTCGTGATGAAGAGGAGAAGACAGAAGGGATTGTATTCCTTGGTGGAATAGCCAGTTTAAGCTACATAAATATTGATTCTGCTTCTCTTGTGCTGACAAATGAAGAAAATACAGTTACATATTCAGATCCGGTTGATTTTAATGCCGATTATGAAAGTGGAATTCTTGCCATCGATTCATTAAGTATCATTGAAGAAGGGTCTCAATATGTTGCTTCCTATAAATACTATCCAATTTATCAGAGTAAATATTTAGATGGCGAGAATGATAATAAGATTTTTGATGGTATGCAGATAAAAGTAACCGATGTTTCTTTAGGTGTAAATGTTGGTAAATCTGGATTCATTGTTGGAAATAGTAACTATGCTTGGGAGGTTATCGATTCTCGCGTTTATCCTGCAGATTTTGAGATCACTTTTAAGGGAAATATCGGAGATTCTGTGAACTCAGATAATTATAATGTAGCAGTTCCATTTTTTATAGAAAATGTTACCCATGGAGATACGATGGGTTTTCGAATTTTTGATCAAGATGATGATAATGAATGGGATCGAGAAGAAGCAATACTGATCCAGCCCTATGAAGGTATGATGGCTCCGTATATGTTTGTTGTGTTTGATCCATATGCAAATGTTACAACCGTCATTGATCAAGGAGATACAACTATCTTGGATACAGCGTTTAGTGATATTGTGGATGTTGAAATGGGTGATGTTTTTAGGATCGCAATTGATATCCCATTTGCTGAAGATGACAAGTACCATTTCACTACTATTTCTTCAAAGATAAGTAATGAACTTGCCAGTGATGAATTAGATGATATTGCGGTAGTTCCTAATCCATATGTAGTCGCAGCAGCTTGGGAACCAAGGCTTAATTATGAATCCGGTCGAGGTGAAAGAAAAATTGATTTTATTAATCTGCCTACAGAATGCACCATCAAGATATTCACCTTGAATGGGTATCTAGTAAATACACTTGATCATGAGAGCATTAATGAGAACGGTACCTATTCTTGGAACATGCTTTCCAAGGATGGTTTGGAGCTCTCATATGGGTTGTACATGTACCATGTGGACGCTGCAGGCATTGGCGAATTCACTGGAAAATTTGCGTTGATCAAATGAGGATATTCCGTCAATACTTAATAATCTTGATGCTGTCCACATTATTAGTAGGGCAAAGTAATGTGGGTACAACTGCTGCATCTTTTCTGGATATTGGTATAGGTGCTCGCTCTTTATCCATGGGGGGAGCGTTCACTGCTGTAGCCAATGATGCTACTGCATTGTACTGGAATCCAGCTGGGATTGCAAATATACAACGGCCAGCTACCCATTTTTACTATACTCCCTGGTTCGTAGGCATTGATTTCACCCATAGTGCTGCAGTGATACCTATGGGTCGTGCCGGAGCCATTGGTTTATCCATTACTTCCATATCAATGGACGAAATGAAAGTACGGACTATTCAAGCACCAGAGGGTACGGGTGAGTTGTTTGAAGTTAGTAATCTTGCACTGGCCACTTCCTATGCCAAAAAACTCACTGACAGGTTCTCTTTTGGATTAAATATTAAATTGGTCCAGGAAAAGATATGGCATATGAATGCCAACATTATAGCAACTGATATTGGATGTTTATTTGTGACGAAGAATAAAGGTATTCGCATCGGTATGAGCATTTCTAATTTTGGTAATAAAATGAAGTTAGATGGGTATGATACTGAAAGAGACTTCGATATTGATGAAACCATCTTTGGTAATAATGATAAACTTGATTCACATTTAGATACACAAGGTTGGCTATTACCGCTTATTTTCCGTTTCGGTGTAAGTAGAGAAATAATAGATAACAAAATGCATAAATTAACCTTGGCTAGTGACGCAATTCATCCCAACAATAATTATGAATACATCAATTTGGGAGTGGAATATACATTCATGGGAATTGGTTCAGTTCGTGCAGGACAGTCCTACATCTTTTTAGAAGAACATGAAGACAAAGATAAAAGGGAAGAATTATCTAACCAATTCACGATCGGTATCGGAGTCAACTACAAGATACCTCGCGGTCCTCGTATCCAGATCGATTATGTGCACCGTGACTTTGGGGTTATCCAAAACATCGGTGGCTATTCTATGAATATTTCTTTTTAATCATTTCCTCATTGTTAAATATGAGAACAAGATATAAATCCAATACTGTGGTATTTCTAGTAATCTATTTGAGCATTTCTTGTCAATTTATTTTTGCTGGTAAGATACAATATGATTCCCCAAAAATTATTTTGAGTCATGTACAATTCAATATCGGTGTGGATTCATTATCAACATTGTCAAAACCTATCCATTTATATATAGATAATGAATTGATTGATACTAAAAACCCTTCAAAACATCAAATTGTTTTTAAAGACATTGTTTTAGATAAAATTGGTACTAAATCATTTAAAATAAAGCAAGCGAACGAAACATTATTATCATTTACTAAAACAGTTATTCCGGGGTGGATATCTATACTGCCTCCATTAATCGCAATTACACTAGCTTTCATATTGCGGACTGTGGTCCCGGCACTATTTGTGGCTATTTGGTTTGGTGCATGGGCAACGAATGGGCTTAGTCTGGGTGGTCTTTTTACAGGACTACTGGAGTCATTTCATGTATATATATTAAATACGTTTATTGATCGGGACCATGCAGCAATCACATTATTTACTTTAATGCTTGGTGGGATGGTTGGTATTGTATATCGCAATGGCGGCATGCACGGTATTATATACCATTTAATAAAAAGAGCCAATACACCAAAAAAAGGTCAGATTGCTGTTTGGTTATTTGGCCTGGTCATCTTTTTTGATGATTATTCTAATACGCTCATTGTTGGCAATACTTCTCGCATGCTTTGTGATAAATTACGGATTTCCCGTCAAAAACTAGCTTACCTGGTTGATTCAACATCTGCACCAGTTTCTACCATTGCAGTTATCACTACTTGGATTGGTTTTCAGGTAGGTATAATCGCTGATTCAATTAAGGGATTACCAGGATTAAACGAATCAGCATATTTATTGTTTCTTCATTCAATACCATACAGTTTTTATCCTTTCCTTGCAATTTTTTTAGTTGGTCTCGTGGTAACTACTGGTCGGGATATTGGACCGATGGTAGATGTGGAATTAAACGCCAGGAAAGGGCAAGAGAATATAAAACTTGAACAGGATCAAGAAAGATCTTCCACCAGTGAAGATCTACAGGTAAAAATGGACATACCATACCGTGCGATTAATGCGGTATTACCAATTTCTATTTTAGTAATAAGTATGGTGGCATTTATTTTTGCAACAGGAGAGGGAAATACAATAAAGGATATTCTAGGCAGCGCAGATACTTTTGCCGCATTAATGCATTCTACATTATTAAGCACAATAATGGCTACAGGATTATCTGTTGGACAGCGAATCCTAAGCATAAATGAGGTTTTCGAAGCATGGTACAACGGACTCAAATTTATGGTAATGGGCATGCTTGTCCTGATCATGGCCTGGGCACTGGCAGATATCTCAGCAGTACTTCAAACTGCAGATTATATTGTGGCAGCGCTCGGTGACGCGATCCCCATGAATATTCTACCTGCAGTTGTATTTCTGATCGCAGCAATAACTGCATTTGGGTCTGGTTCAAGCTGGGGAGTAATGGCTATTTTAATGCCACTTGTGATCCCACTTTGTTGGGCAATAATGGAAAACAATGGTGGTGCCAATCCTGAAAATTATCATATTCTTTATTCAACTATAGCCTGTGTATTAACTGGTGCAGTTTGGGCGGATCATTGTTCACCTATTTCTGATACAACTATTTTGACATCCATGGCCTCTGGATGTGAACTTATGGATCATGTGTATACGCAATTGCCTTATGCTGCTGCTGCTGGCGTTACTGCCCTACTCTGTGGGACTATTCCAGCTGCTTTTGGACTGCCTTGGTGGCTTTTATTTGGAATCAGTGCAGCGGTCTTAGTTTTATTCATTTATAAATATGGTGTTTCTATTGATCAAGAAAAATAAAAAGGATTAAATATGACAAAAAAAAAGAAATATCAACCTCTTGACGCTATGGATTATCCACGTTTTGAAGGGATTAGAACCTTTATGCGTTTGCCCCATATAGAAGTACTAGACGATGCAGATTTTGCAATTATTGGTGCACCTTTTGACACAGGAGGCACCTTTCGAGTTGGTGCACGATTCGGTCCCGCTGGAATTCGGGATAACTCTTTGCTGCTTCGACCCTATAACCCCGCACAGCAAATAGGAATTTTTGATTATTGTTCTGGTATAGATTATGGTGATATCCCTGTTGTTCCAGGCTATATACAGGAGTCACATAAAAAGATTGAGGTTGGTGCTAAAGCCATATTTGACAGTAGAACAATTCCTATATTCATGGGTGGAGACCATTCCGTTTCTTTACCAATACTCAGGGCAATAAAACAGAAGTTTGGACCTGTAGCGCTGATACATTTTGATGCTCACTGTGATTTGTGGCATGGTTATTTTAATAAGAAAGATACACATGGAACCCCTTTTCGGCGTGCCTTAGAAGAAAACCTTATTGATTCGGCACGATCAAGCCAGATTGGGTTGAGAGGGCCTTTGTACGATGAGGGCGATCATCAGATGCCAACAGAAGCTGGACTCATGGCTATTACTGGACCAGAATTACATCGTATGGGTATTGATAAGGCTATAAGAAAAATAAAAGCTCGGGTTGGAAGAGGTCCAGCGTATCTGACCTTTGATATTGATTTTGTAGATCCCGCATATGCCCCAGGAACCGGCACACCTGAAGCAGGTGGTTTCACTGGTTATGATTCCATTTCTTTGGTTCGAGGATTAACGGATATAGATTTTATCGGTTATGATATGGTTGAGGTAATGCCTGCTTACGATCCGGCAAATGTAACTTGTCTTTTAGCAGCCAATATAATTTATGAATTTATCAGCCTGATTGCTTTACAAAAGCGGGGTAATTCAAATTGAAATCAATATATTTCGGAAGAGTGGTAGTATTATTCTTATGCCCTTTCAGATAATTTTCCATTTCTTTAGATAGATTATGGTGTAATGATTCTAGAACCTTTTGGTATGATCCAAATAGTTTCCTTTGGAACTAATTTTTAGTATGAGTTTCGATCCAAATAAAAAACCTATCAATCAATCCCGGCGACCAGAATTGGAAATGGATGACCAGTGGATCATCCAATTTTTACATAAAATCCAATTTGGACATATCGCCACCAGGGATCGAAAACAACCTTTCGTTATACCAACGACATTTTGGTATTCGGAAGATTATCATGAGATATATTTTCATTCCAACGCGTTTGGCCGCATCAGGTTCAATGCAGATAATTACCTAGAGGTATGTTTCGAATGTTATCGTTCGGGTCGGCTATTACCATCCAATATACCGCTGGAAAAAAGTGTCCAGTATGAAAGTGTGATGGCCTTTGGACAAGTGCAGGTGATTCAGAGCTTGGATGAAAAACGGAAAAAACTAAATGGCTTGCTGCAAAAATATTTTGGTGAAATGAAATCAGGACAGGATTATCGGCCGATTACTGATAATGAATTAAAACAAACATCTGTTTATCGGATAAAGATCGACCATTGGAGTGGAAAACGAAACTGGCCGGAAAGAGCAGATCAGGCAGAAGAAGGTGAATGGCCAGACCTGGATCCAAAATGGTTCGAATTTTATTAGAAATATTTTTTCCAAGCTTGATCAGATTCGGGCCAGCGAGCTGTTACTTTTTTAAGATTGGTCCAGAAATCCACCCCGCTTTTACCCGTAATATCACCATGCCCGTATTTGGATTCGTTCCAGCCTCCAAAACTATAGGGCTCCCGGGGCACTGGGACCCCAATATTAATTCCCACCATCCCTGCTGATGCGGATTCAGATATCATTTTGGCAACTTCTCCAGATGTGGTGAATACTGCTGCTGCATTTCCGTAGTGGTTTTCATTTTCGATCTTCATGGCATTCTCCAGGGTATCCGTGCGAATAATGGATAGCACCGGTCCAAAGATTTCTTCTTTCGCGCAGGGCCAATTTGGATCCACTCCATCTAAAATAGTGACACCTAACCAATACCCATTTTTATACTCTTCAGGCTGCGGTGCGGTGCGTCCATCAATTAAAACCCGGGCACCCATTTTTTCAGCATCATCAATATAGTTCGTAATCCGATCCAATGCAGTTTTACTTATAATCGTACCCATATCCACCCCAAGCTCAAATGCCTTTGCTTCTTCAACTAATTGGTCAATAATATGATCTATGTCTGCAACACCGATAGCAACGCTGGCAGCCATGCATCTCTGCCCCGCACTGCCCATAGAACTGGCCAATAATCCTTTTGCAGTAGAGTCCTGGTCTGCATCCGGCACAACAATCATGTAGTTTTTGGCGCCACCCAGGCATAAGGCCCGTTTTCCAAGCGCTGTTGAACGGGAGTAAACAATTTTCGCTACATTAGATGAGCCCACAAATGCCACCGCTTTGATATCCGGATGGTCGCAGATCCCCTCCACCGCTACACGAGAGCCATTTATAACACTGAACACCCCATCAGGCAGGCCTGCTTCCTTTAAATATTCAGCAATCTTTAATGCAGAGAGTGGTGTCTGCTCCGATGGTTTTAGAATGAAGCAGTTCCCTGTTGTAATGGCCAATGGGATCATCCACAGTGGGACCATAGCCGGAAAATTAAAAGGTGTAATCCCAGCCACCACCCCCAGTGGTTCATGGGTCATTGTACAGGTAACACCCGCACCTACGGGTGACGAATCACCCCTTAAAACGCTGGGCAATGATGTAGCGAATTCCACCACTTCTTTACCGCGGAGAATACTGCCCTTTGCATCGGCTACGGTTTTTCCGTTATCCAGAGCAATAAGGTAGGCCAGCTCTTCCAGATTTTTTTGCATTATGGATTTCAAATTGAACATAACCTCTGCTCGGTCACGGATATTCTTTGAAGCCCAGTCCGGGAATGCTTTCTTTGCACCTTGAACAGCATCATCAAGATCAGAAAAGTTGGAATCAGGCACTGTAGCGATCTCCTTATCATAATAAGGTGAAATGACTGCAATGGTATTACTAGAATTAGAACTCAGGTACCTACCATTAATCCAATTATTTTGTGTACCGAAGTCTTGAAATTGAATATTATTCATAAAAAATTTTAAGTTTTTTCCCCTTCATCTAGATCATAGGTAAACCAGTAATCTTTTTCCCTGATCTGGTAATCGATCAAAATATGTTTCGACTCCCGAAATTCATCCAATCCTTCAATCCCTAGTTCACGTCCGCCACCCGACATTTTCATCCCTCCAAAAGGAGCAGCCTCATTGTCTGTTAAAGGATCATTGATCCAGAATGACCCTGCCTTAATATCATCGGCTGCAGTCAATGCCTTTTCCATATCATTGGTATAAATATTACAGCCAAGACCATATTGCGACGTGTTCGCTAATTCAATGGCTTCATCCAGGTTTTTAACTTTTTGGATCGGAATGATCGGGCCAAACGTTTCCACATTCATCATTTCCATTTCGCTGGTAACCTGGGCAATGGTTTCTTCAGTGTATGGATTTTCAACATCAAAGGTTTGGCCATCATTGGCATCGACCCATTTATTATTAATATAATTTTTATATTCCATAATGCTCAGTGGCTTGGAATGATTGTTCGTAAAGTTTCAATAATAATATCTATATGTTCTTTTTCTGCAATAAGCGGTGGAGACAAGGCAATTGTATCACCCGTGATTCTTATAAGCAAATTATGATTATGAAATGCATCTGTGAATACATCATAACCCCGTGTTCCAGGTTTTTCATCCCTTGGCACCATTTCTATTCCTGCTACCAAGCCTAAATTACGAATATCGATAATGTGGTCTGTTCCTTTTAAAGAATGGCACTTTTCTTCCCAGTATGGCGATAAAGTATTGGCATGTTTGAATAATCCATCATTTGAATAAACATCTAAGGCTGCAATCATGGCTGCAGAAGCCAATGGATGAGCAGAGTATGTATAGCCATGGAAAAGATCGATCACTTTTGGATCTCTCTGCTGAAAGGCATCATAAATTTCTTTTTTCACTATAACAGCTCCCATGGGGACAGTTCCACTTGTTAGTCCCTTTGCGCAGGTGATTATATCCGGTTCAACATTAAAGTGCTGGGCAGCAAATGGATCTCCGAGACGACCAAATCCTGTAATAACTTCATCAAAGATGAGTAGTATATTATATTCAGTGCAGATCTGTCTTATTCGATCCAAGTAACCTTTGGGCGGAATCAATACACCTGTAGAACCAGCTACTGGTTCTGTAATGAAAGCTGCAATCTGATCAGCGCCATGCTTTTCAATGACCTTCAAAAGGTCATCAGCTAATTCTTTTCCCCAATCCGGCTGACCTTTACTGAAAGCATTTTTTTCAGGATTATGAGTGTCACAAATATGATCCACATTATTCAGTAATGAAAAATGGGTTTTGTTATACGGTAATCCACCCAGAGAAATCCCACCAAAACCAACCCCATGATAGGCCCTGTTTCGTCCAATTAAAATCTTTTTTTCTGGATTGCCTACATGTTGTTGATATCCCAAAGCAATTTTTAATGCGGTGTCAACTGATTCTGATCCAGAATTGGTGAAAAAAACATATTGAAAATCATTGGATGGGGCAATGGACAGCAATTTTTCCGCAGCCTCAAATCCCAAAGGGTGCCCCATCTGAAATGATGGAGCAAAATCTAATTTTGCTGCCTGATCCTGAATGGCATGCACAATCTTTTCATGGCTATGACCAGCGTTGCAGCACCAAAGCCCCGCTGTTCCATCCAAAACCGGCGTCCCATCCTGTTTTTTATAATACATACCTTCAGCCTCGTTCATCAATCTAGGTGCTGATTTAAAATCTCGATTTGCTGAAAAAGGCATCCAGAGATGTTCAAGGTTTGGTAGTGACGTCATAAGAATGTCCTTTTTAAAGGTATGTGCTAGATTATTTTTTTAATTAGACTGTTGGTGTAAGAACCCAAAATTTTCAAATCGAAACTTATTTACTGACTAATTCGTCAGTTTCCTTCTTTATATCACCTGTCCAATTATTGTCACGATTCACGCCTAACGCATCAGTTTTTTTCACGAGTCGCTTTTCCGCCAGATCATGATGTGTGGTAAGGTATTGCAATGAATGGCCTACAAATTCACGCACGGTTTTGAAACCATGTTTATCCATGAAATTTGATAAGCCCTCACACATTTCCTCAACCATTTCGTAACCCTGCAACATGACACCTGTACATACTTGAACAGTGGAACTCCCCATCAGGATAAATTCGATAGCTTCACGACTGCTGACAACACCACCGATACCTGATATTTCTGCATCGGGAACACCTCTTCCAATTTGGGACACCATGCGTAATGCAATGGGTTTCACGGCATAATAGGAATATCCACCAGGGGTCGAATGGCCCTCCACAGTGGGTATAGGAGCCAATGTTTCGAGGTCAATATTTAAAATAGAAGGTATGGTATTGATCGCCGCAACGCCACTTGCACCGCCTTCCATTGAGGCTTTGGCAGGTTCTGTGATGTCTAAAATGTCCGGTGTCATTTTGGCCCATATTGGCAAGTTAGTTACTTCGGCAACCCAACCCGTTACTTCTCTAGCCATATCTGGATTCTGTCCCATGGCTGCTCCCATACCTTCTTCGGGATGACCATGAGGGCAAGAGAAATTCAGTTCAAAAATATCTACACCCGTTTCGGCTATTCTACCTACTAATTCCTGCCATGAATCCTTAGTGTATTTCTCCATTATGGAAGCGATCAACACTTTATCAGGATGAACATCTTTTATTTCCTTGAATTCATCCAGCCACACTTCCAGTGTTCTATCGGATATCAGTTCGATATTCTCAAAGCCAATAATGTCACCGCTTGGGGTTTTTAATTTTCCATATCGAGGAGCAACATTGATGACAGGAGTTTCTGTCAAACTTACCGTTTTTGCGGAAACCCCACCCCACCCATTATCAAAAGCCTTAATGATGGTTTTTGAATTAGTGCTTGGAGGCCCAGACCCGATCACGAATGGGTTGGAAAATTTAATGCCATTTACTTCTATGCTTATATCTGCCATAATTTTCTCTTTATATTAATTTGGTTTAAAGTTCAACCAACTTATCATATGTTTCTGGACGGCGATCTCGGAAGAACTGCCACGTGGAACGAACTTCATCAATCATGTCCAAATCAAATTCCGCTACAAGCAGTTCATCCTTGTCCCGAGATGCTTCAGCAAATATTTGTCCTCTTGGATTCACAAAATAGGACGTGCCGTAAAACTCACCCAAGTCCCACGGTTTTTCCGTTCCAACCCGATTGATGCAACCCATAAAATATCCATTCGCTGCGGCATGGGCCGGCTGCTCCAACTTCCATAGGTATTCACTCAACCCAGCTACTGTAGCAGAAGGATTGTAAACAACTTCTGCCCCGTTTAACCCGAGGCACCTTGCCCCATCTGGAAAGTGCCTGTCATAGCAGATATACACTCCTACTTTTGCGTATTTTGTTTCGAAAATAGGGTAGCCTAGATTACCAGGTTTAAAAAAGAATTTTTCCCAAAAACCAGCTGTATGCGGAATATGATTCTTCCTGTATTTCCCCATATAGGATCCATCGGCATCAATCACAGCGGCCGTATTGTACAAAACACCTGCCTGCTCCTTTTCATAGACCGGGACAATCATGACCATATTATATTTTTTCGCGTACCCTTGCATGCGCTCCACTGTTGGTCCCGGAACTGACTCTGCAGAGGCATACCATGAACTGTCCTGCCCCGGACAGAAGTAGGGCGTATTGAATATTTCCTGAAGGCAAAGAATCTGGACCCCCTGTTTTCCGGCGTCTTCGATAAAGGGGACGTGCTTTCCCATCATTGCTTCCTTGATTTCCTGGATGGTTCCCTCACCTTCCGTTTTGGAAAGGCTCATTTGGATCAATCCAGATTTAATGTTTCTCGGCATTTAAACTCTCCTTAATAAGTATGGTTATTTCATTCCGCCATAAAGGCCGCGTTTTAAGAACTGTCCATCACCTTTTTTCCCCATGTATTCGCAATCCTTAATAATGATCTTGCCGCGGGAAAGAACTGTTTCTGTAAAACCGGTTACTTCGAATCCTTCGTAAGCGTTGTAATCCACCCTCATGTGATGGGTACAGGAATTATCCACGCTGATTGTTTCTTTTCGATTCGGATCAAAAATAACGATATCTGCATCGCTGCTCACGGCAATGGTGCCTTTTTTAGGAAATAGGCCAAATGTTTTCGCAGCGGCCGTGGATGTCAATTCCACAAACTTGTTCAATGAAATTCTTCCTGAATTCACCCCGCCGTTGAAAACAAGGCTCATCCTATTCTCAACGCCCGGACCGCCATTGGGTATCTTGGAAAAATCATCGATCCCCAATGTTTTTTGATCTTTGAAACAGAACGGGCAATGGTCAGTGGATATGGACTGGAGATCGCCAAATTTCAATCCCTTCCAAAGTTCGTCCTGATTCCATTTCTCACGTAAGGCCGGTGTCATAACATATTTGGCTCCTTCAAATCCCTCCTGTTCATAGTAGGAATGATCCAAAAAGAGATATTGAGGACAAGTTTCCGCAAATGCATGAACACCGCGATTTCGGGCCAGCATCACCTGCTCCAATGCATCCGAACTTGAGAGATGAACAATATACACGGGGACATTGGCGACCTCCGCGATGGAAATGGCGCGATGAACACCTTCAGCTTCCATTCTCGTTGGGCGGGTCAGGGCATGATATTTTGGCTCTGTTTTTCCCTCTGCCAATGCTCGCTTCACAATTTCATCAATGACGATACCGTTTTCAGCGTGCATACACACGACCGTTCCGTTTTCACCGGCCTTACGCATGGCGCGATAAATCGTTCCATCATCCACATACAAAACACCCGGATACGCCATAAATAGTTTATAGGATGTGACACCTTCATCAGCCAGCATTTTCATTTCATGAACGCGGTCATCCTCCAGATCGGTAACTATCATGTGAAAACCATAGTCAATAGCTGTTTTTCCCTCTGCCTTTGCATGCCATGTATCCAATGCCTCGAGAGTGGATTGTCCCTTGGTCTGGATAGCAAAATCAATCAGTGTGGTAGTCCCTCCATGAGCTGCAGCACGGGTTCCTGTTTCAAAATCATCTGCAGATACAGTTCCGCCAAAGGGCATATCCAGATGGGTATGAGGGTCCAATCCACCGGGGAATAAATATTTACCTGAAGCATCAAGAATTTCATCCGCTTCCATATCCAGGCTTTTGCCAATGTGGGTTATGGTTTCATTTTCAATAAACACATCACCCATATAGTCATCAACTGCGGTGATGATCCGACCATTTTTAATTAATATCGACATATTTTCCTGCCATGATTAAAAGTTTTTGTTTCATATTATTTTTCAATGATTTTCCCACGCTTTTAGCCCCCGTTCCTCATCGGTTCCGAGGATGGTATTATCCAGCGCTAGTGCTGTAAAAGCACCTACGGCCATTCCAGTACTCCCTAACGTATTCAGAATGCTTGCCACCCAAGCGGGTTCGAATTGCATGGGCTGCTGAGCAAAATATTCAGGGACAGATAATCCCATAAAAAAAGCAAATCCCAGGATAAATAAGTTTCGGGCAGAATTGAGATCAACAAATTGCAGGTTGGAAAGTCCTACAGCCACAATCATACCAAACATGGCACAATACATGCCCCCCACAATAGGCTGAGGGATGGTTGTAAACAGGGCCCCAAACTTCGAAACCATTCCTAATAGAATCATGATCACGGCGCCGGCCTGCACCACTCTGCGAGAGCCAACCCTTGTTAAACCAATGGCGCCAATATTTTCACTGTAGGACGTGGTTCCATTTCCCGTGCCAAAAATCCCGGCTACAAGGCAGCCAATTCCCTCAAAAGTAATTCCCCGGTTGATGACATGTTTGTCCGGTGTCGGTGCTCCGGAAAGCCGTGCACAGGCATAATAATCTCCAATGGATTCCACCATGGAAGCAATATAACCGGCCAGCATACCAATAAAGGCAGCGGCTCCAAACTGGGGAAATCCCCACTGAAATGGATACGGTATTCGAAACCAGGGGGCATTCTTCAGATTGTCTAAACTCGTGTGGGATGGATGCCCTTCTGGGAAGAGCCCCACAGTCGTTAATGTAGCCGACACTATCCAAGCAGTTGCAATTGCCAAAAGAATGGGATAAAGTTCAAAGGTCCGATGTTTTTGGCGAAGATATTGACTGAAAAGAATAATCAGCAAAATCGTTAATCCGCCAATGGGCCAATGGCGACCTGCTTCTGGGGCTCCAAATTTGAAAAGAGCCAAACCGATTAGTGCAATAGTAGGAGCAATCGTAATTGGACCCACAAATCGTAACAGTCGACCTATGATTCCACTGGCTCCCACTGAAATTTCTACCAAGGATCCAGCTATAATGGCTCCTTGTACGTGCTGCATTCGCACTTCCCAACCGGCATTGGCTAGGGCTGCCATGCCGCAGATAGCAAATGTGGGAGCTAAAAAAGAGAATGTTCCACCTTGGACGATTGGTAGGCGATTCCCGAAAGCGGTTTGCAAAAGTGTAGTAATACCGCTGACAAAAAACATGGTTGCGATTAACCAGCCTTTTTCTACGGGATCAATAATACCAAATGCCGGAGCCAATATCAGTGGAATCGCCACGGTTGAACCGAACATGGTCAGGTAATGCTGCAACCCCAGAATGACCGTTTCTAAAACAGGAGGATTATCATCAATATTATATAACAGTGATGTTTTATTTTCTGCCATGAAAGCCTTTTTTTAATTTCAAATTGACCATTTTATTTTAACAATTATTCACTGCAGGACAGGGTGTCAATTCTTTGCCCTTTTTGTGTGTTTTGCATATATTTTATTCTTCTAAGAATTTGTTGAAAGTTAATCATACAATAGAAATGAAATCAGCCAAATTTCTTCATCACAAACAAAAAGATATTTTCAAAATAGCGGATGTTATATTCTATATAACAGGTTGGCGAGATTAAGTGAAAAATGGTTATAAAAATATATTTGGTTCTGGCCCTACTGGCGTGTTAACAACCGTATTGCTGTGGGTTCTAGCACTACAGATCAGTACCTGGATATCTATTCCGGAAATGCAAATTGCACCAACATTTCGGTGGATTCTAATTGTACTTTTTAGTATTGATGCGGCAGTATTACTCGTATGGAGTCATATTATTTTGCCCCCTTCTGCTAGGGCCAAGACCCTGATTACTACAGGACCCTATCAATATGTACGACATCCTATATACGCGGCGTTTATCTGGAGCGGAACTGGTATCATGGCCATGGCCTACAAGTCCTGGCTGCTGATAATTTTTGTTATTCCAATCCATATTTTTTGGGTCTGGCATGTCCAAAAAGAGGAAAACTATATGATTGATAAATTTGGTTCTGCGTACGCAGATTACATGAATACAATTGGCCAATTCTTTCCCAGATTTACAGTTGACCGGGAAAATTCATGAAAGTTGCTTTATTTTTATTTGCATTGACGCTGACTAGAGCTCAGGATACGACTTATAACTGTAATGGCTGGTCCCAGTTTACAATTGGGAGTTATTTAGTAGAGAATAATGTATGGGGTCAGGGCAACATCACTGATTTCACCCAGTGTATCTATCGGACTGGATCGGGTGATGATATAAATTTTGGCTGGAATTGGGATTGGCCCATTGGCAACTCGGATGTCAAGGCGTACCCGGAAGTGATTTTTGGCAAGAAACCGTGGAACAGCAGTTCCACAAATGCGGCATTGCCGATTAAGATCCAAAACCTGGATGAATTTTATGTGGTCTATGATTTGGATATGGTAGCTACAGGATCTTACAACTTGGCCTTCGAATTCTGGGTAACTATTGATTCAATGTCCTCCGAAACAGGAATTACGACCGAAGTAATGATCTGGATGGACAACAATCTTATTGGTCCTGCGGGAAATATTATCGGTACAGTTACCTTTGATGGTTTCGATTATTATCTTTACCAAGCCAATTGGGATTCATGGACCTATTTCGCATTTATATCAGCTGAACCCCAGTACAA
>Ga0208131_1000104_pt1 | contig 25635 bp, 24 predicted proteins | sample ETNtaG_14_FD_185781 | JGI IMG/M metagenome (GOLD analysis project Ga0208131, IMG submission 185781) | Marine microbial and viral communities from oxygen minimum zone, Eastern Pacific Ocean - ETNP201406SV73 (SPAdes) (version 2) | ecosystem: Environmental > Aquatic > Marine > Oceanic ...
TGTCCATAGATTGCTCTATTATTTTTTATCTGCAGGTTCTTCTGCTTCTACTTCAGCTTCGGCTTCTGCTTCTACTTCAGCTTTAGGTTCTTCTGCTTCGGCTTCAGCTTTAGGTTCTTCTGCTTCGGCTTCTGCTTTAGGTTCTTCTGCTTCGGCTTCTGCTTTAGGTTCCTCCTTAGTTGGAGTAATTGCTTGCTTCTTATCTATTATTATTTTTTTCTTACGCCTTATCTTTGTTGGTGATATTTTACCTTCACTATCAACTTCAACGAATTCATCATCAATTTCTTCCAATATAGGAACAGTCTTTTTACCGTGTGAATAGGCTTCAATAATTAATGACATAATAAATTTAGCAGTTGATCTTGAGTCATCATTTGATGCAATCACATGATTAATTCCTTCTGGGGAAGAATTTGTATCAACTACAGCAACGATAGGAATACCCAGGACTAATGCCTCTTTAACAGCATTTTTCTCATAATTTACGTCTATTATAAAAAGTGCATCTGGAAGCTTCTTCATCTCTCTAATACCGCCTAATCCCTTATCTAATTTTTGATAGGACCTGCTAAGTGTTAAGACCTCTTTTTTTGTTAATCCAGATATGTTCTCTTCTTTTAAAGATTCTTCTAGATCATCCATTTTTTTAATTGATTTAGAAATTGTGGCATTATTCGTTAAAGTGCCACCCAACCATCTATTAGAAACATAAGGCATGGAACATTCTGTACCAGCTCTTTTTATTTCATCTTTAATTGATTGTTTAGTTCCTACAAACAATATAGTTGCAGACTCTGAAGCTAATCGTTTTATGTAGTTACAAGCTTCTTCTAGCTGAGGAAGGGTTGTTTCTAGATTGATAATATGAATCCCATTCCTTTCTCCGTATATATACGGTTCCATTTTAGGGTTCCAATACTTTGTTTTATGTCCAAAGTGAGCGCCAGCTTCAAGCATTTGACGCATTGATATTTCTTTCATTTTCTATCCTTTATTGGGTTAAACTCCCATAAACCCCATACAAAACTTAGATTTATCATAAGCACCCATTGTATGTGTCGATTTATGTTCGATTTTTATGCAAAATTGCCGGAGATTTATAACATAATAATCACTCTGCAACAATAAAAAGGTAGAAAATATAAAGAAAATTGAATGGCTATTAATATAAAAAATAACATTGAACAGAAAAAAATGAGGATTGCAGGTCATCTGGCTTCAGAAATTCTTACTATGATAGGCGAACATATAAAGTCTGGTGTGACTACAAAACAATTAGATAAGATTTGCCATGACTATATAGTAAATATCCAAAATACTATCCCAGCTAATCTTGGTTATAAAGGTTTCCCAGCAACAATATGTACATCTGTAAATCATGTTGTTTGTCACGGGATACCTAATGAAAAAACATTAAAGCATGGCGATATTATCAATATTGATGTAACTGTTATCAAGGATGGTTTTCATGGTGATACAAGTCGAATGTATCTTGTAGGTAAAACTACAAAACAAGGCGAGAGAATTGCTGAAGTTGCTTATGAATGTCTTTGCAATGGAATCAGGGTAGTAAAACCAGGGAATAGATTGGGTGATATTGGTCATGCGATTCAGAATCACGCTGAGAAAAATTATTTTTCAGTAGTTAAAGAATATTGTGGTCATGGTATTGGAGAGATTTATCATGATGAACCACAAATACTTCACTATGGAACACCCGGAACAGGTATTGAATTAAAAGAAGGAATGACCTTTACCATAGAGCCAATGATAAACAGTGGAAAAGCCGCTGTTAGACTCCTTTCTGATGAATGGACAGTTGTAACTAAGGACCATTCACTATCTGCTCAATGGGAACATACTATCTTAGTTACAAATAATGGATATGAAGTACTTACCTTAGCGCCAAATGAAACTATTTGAAGCTGTGGAAGTTAGCTAAAAATCAGCTTATCCTCTGTAATTTGTCCACATAGCATAGATAAGCATTACAAAAAAACTAATGATGACCCATGATGGCATACTCAAAGATAAAAAAGACCAATCAACATTTGCACATTCTCCAGAGCCACTAAGAACCATTTCTAGAACTTCAGCTAATGGAAAAGTTGAGAGCATAAAATCTAAACCAGGTCCGCATCCAGGTACTTGATCACTAGGAAGATTTTGTAACCAAACATGTCTTGATGCTACTGCTGTTCCTGTTGAGGCAGTGACAGTAAAAAAGAAGCTTACGAGTAATTTGGGAATTTTATTTTTAGGTTCAATAATTGAACAGAATAGAAAAATAATACCCATTGCAATTACAGCTAACCTTTGAAATATACACAATGGGCAAGGTTCAAGATTAAGTACATATTGTGCATAAAGAGCATAGGTCATAAGAGCACAACACAATAGAAAACCAATAAAATACTTCATTTTTTTAGGCAACTTTAAAAAGTAGTCAATCAATTGGTGACCTTATCAATTAAATAATTGGGTTGAATATCAAATGGTTTTGTGTGCTCTTCAGTTAGAAATCTATTTTTTGCGTAGGTAATCATTGTTCTGGCATCCGGGTAAACAGTATCAGCTTCATCTAATACAATTATCTTACCATTTTGCAGATGATCACTATACTTAGTCCAGGCATTTCCCACTCCATAAAAATCTGTCTGATTAAATTCAAATTCTTTTATTTCTATCAGACTGTCCTTAACAATCGGTTCAATAATATTTTCCTCATCCTGATGATAACAACCAAAAAAGATTTTGTTATTACCTGCATTCATAGCAACTGCAATTTTTTCAATGGTGAATTGATCTATCGCAACTGCGGCAATACTGCATAAACTGGACTGAGTAATTACCTTAATATTATGAGTATAAGCTATTGCTTGGACAGCACTTACAGCGACTCTAAGACCTGAAAAACGTCCGGGACCAATACCAACAGTAATAAAGTCCAAACTTTTAATATCCAATTTGGCTTTCTGTAATATATTATTGATATTAATGAATAAATCTTTTGCATGATCTAGGCAATTATCCATCGAATACTCAATAAATACTCCGTTGTTTTCACAAGCAATTGTAAAGTGAGTAGTTGAAGTGTCTATAGCTAAAGATTTATTCATATTTTGACCTAAGGATCAAAAACATCATAAAAGAATAAAATAATGACGCAAGATTAAACATAGATATAATGACTATCTACTATCAAAAATAGAGATGTTTTAGGCATATGAGTACGCACAATAAAGAGTTAGAAAATTGGGTAAATGAGGTTGCTACTTTAACCAATCCCGACTCTATTTATTGGTGCAATGGTAGTCAGGATGAATATGAAAACTTCATAAGCGAAATGCTGGATTCTGGTGATTTAATGAAATTAAATGAGGAAAGCTTTCCTAACTGTTTCCTTCATAGATCTGATCAATCTGATGTTGCAAGAGTCGAGCATCTAACCTTTATTTGTACAAATAATAAAAATGATGCGGGACCAAATAATAACTGGTTAGACCCACAGGAAGCTCACACTAAACTTGATGATCTATTTGAGAATTGTATGACGAACCGCACGATGTATGTGATTCCTTACTGCATGGGACCCATTGACTCAAGGTTTTCAAGATGTGGAGTTGAAATCACTGATAGCCCTTATGTTGTCGCTAATATGTTTCTTATGACAAGAATGGGACAACCAGCTCTTGAGCGAATTGAGAGAGAAAATAAATTTGTTAAAGGTATTCATTCAATTGGTGACTTAGACCCTGATAAACGCTTTATCATGCACTTCCCAGAAGAAGAAACAATCAGAAGTATTGGTTCAGGTTATGGAGGCAATGCCCTTCTCGGGAAAAAATGTCATGCTCTAAGAATAGCCAGTTGGCAAGCCTTAAAAGAAAATTGGTTAGCTGAACACATGCTTATTGTTGAAATTGAAAACCCTGATGGTGAAAAATTCTATGTAGCAGCTGCCTTCCCATCAGCTTGTGGAAAAACTAACTTAGCAATGCTAATACCACCAGCGGGTTATGAAGGTTGGACAGTAAAAACAATTGGTGATGATATTGCATGGTTACATATGGATGAGTCTGGACAAATTTGGGCCATTAATCCCGAAGCAGGATATTTCGGAGTTGTACCGGGCACTAATGAAGATGACAATGAAAATGCATACAAAGCCATTCAATCCGATGCCATATTCACTAACGTAGGCCTCACTGACAATAACGAACCATGGTGGGAAGGAAAAAAAGATGGAAACCCTACTATAGATTGGAAAGGCGAAGAAATAAGCGCTAATGAAGGGGTATTTGCTCATCCTAACTCTAGATTTACGATTTCAGCAAAGAATAACCCTAAATATTCTAATCTTGCTGATTCACCAAGTGGTGTTCCAATCTGTGCGATCGTGTTTGGTGGCAGAAGAAGTGAGCTAGCACCATTGGTATATGAATCAAAAGACTGGAAACATGGCGTTCTAGTAGGTGCAAGTGTTGGCTCTGAAACCACTGCAGCCGCAACAGGTGAAGTTGGGATAGTAAGAAGAGATCCGATGGCAATGAAGCCTTTCTGCGGGTATAACTTTGCAGATTACTGGTCTCATTGGCTTAGTTTTTCTGAACAGTCTGAGAGATTGCCAAAAATCTTTCATGTGAACTGGTTTAGAAAAAATGAGAAAGGTTTTATTTGGCCAGGCTTCGGTGACAACTTAAGAGTGCTTGAATGGATTATAAAGAGATGTCAAAACAAAATAGAAGCACTAGAAACACCGATAGGCTTCCTACCGAATGTAAATGATATTGACACTAAAGGACTGGAAATAACCGATGAGTCTATGACTGATTTGTTTAATATTGATCAAAATCAATGGCTTCAAGAAATGGACAGCATTAAAGACTATTTCTCAGAATACGGTGATCGGATGCCAGAAATGCTCATCGAAGAGCACCGTAAAGTTGTCAGTGCTTTAAAGAATTTATCAGACTAATATCTCTGCTCTAGTACTTAGGAAATCAGAAAGCTCTAATAGTAGTGTATCAATATCTTTCTTGTGAGATTTATCACTGCCAATAAGGTTTCTCCATTGCTTTGCCCCAGGAGTCCCTTTTAACAATTGAGTCATATGACGAGTAATAAGGTGCGCGCTTACACCCTGCTTCACTTCATTTTTTACGTACTCAATCATTTTCTCAACAAAATCAAGTTTATTTAGCTTTAACCGATCGGATGAATTTTTGAAAAATGAGTCTTGAACTTCAGCTAGAAAAAATGGATTTTTACAAGCCTCTCTCCCAATCATTACCCCGTCAAATATTTTAAGATGATTTTCTATCTTCTCTATTGAATTAACCTCACCATTTATATCAATCCTTAAGTCACTAAAATCATTTTTAAGTTGTTCCACTCGTTCATAATTCAATCGGGGAATTGATCTATTTTCTTTAGGATTAAGGCCCTTTAATATAGCTTTTCTGGCATGCACGATAAAATGCTCACAACCTGCTGAGGATGTTTGCTTAACAAAATCGTAAAGAAATTGATAAGAGTCCTCATTATCAACTCCTATTCGAGTTTTGATTGAAACCGGCAGATTGGTTGTTTTTTTAAGTTGTTCAATTATTATTGCTACTCTTTGAGGTTCCTTCATGAGTGTTGCCCCCACAGAACAATTCTGAACTCTTGCACTTGGGCAACCCACATTGAGATTAATTTCATTATAATTGTGTTGTTCAATGATTTTTGCTGCTGACGACACAATACTAGGATCACTCCCAGCAATCTGAATACCCACTGCTTTCTGATTGTGATTTTCATTTTTTATAAAGTTTTTGTCAGAATAAACAATAGCATCAGCATGGATCATGGGTGTGTATAGCCTGACATCTTTGGCTAACAAAGAAATCATATATCTAAAATGTCTGTCAGTTTGACCCATCATTGGAGCAACAGATATTCTCTTTTCCATAACCTCTTTTAAATCTCTTTAGTTATCACATCCACCTGGAGAGGGTCGATATACTGATAAGGGTTTTTCAGACTTATCTAGTTGAATAAAATCAGTATCCCAATGTTTAATTGTTATCTGCCATCTTCGTTTCTCAGCCGTTACATAATCATCTAACTGATCACCAAATAGTTTAGTTATCAATTCTGCTCTATCCAGAGGGGCTGGTTTTGAATTCTGTTTCTCAGGAAATAAAAAAGAAATTGCAAATGTCCATTCTGGTTCGATGCTATGTCCATCTGGAACAAAAAGCTTATGTTCGAGCAGAGTGCCATTGTCTAGAGCATATTGCATTAATGGATAGTGCCATTGCATATATAAATCTAACCACTGATCCTCATAGCCTCCTTCAACCAAGTAAAAGGATATGCCAAATGGTTGCATACATTTGCCCCTTCCATTATTTCCTTGAGCAAAAAGCGTACCCACAAAGCAAGTCATTAAAAGAATTATTGTTATTTTTTTCATGTTAAGAGATTAGACCCATCGACTGAAGTTGTTTTGCAGCTTCTATAGCTGAATCTTCTGCAGAAATGTATTGCCAATCAAACATGTCTTTAGCTTTATCTTTATTACAATAAACCACTCGTCCCAAGGATCTTGTAAGTCCACCCAGTTCTTTTATAAAAAGGGCCAATATTTTGACTAAAAAATCGGGGAGTTCCTTGGTTGGAGATTTTTCGAAGCCAGCACTTTTTAGTACCTTACCCATTTCAGCAAAGAACAGTTCTTTATCACTTAAAATAATTCTCTGATCATTAGTTGTTTCAGAAGTCATAGAAAAAATATGGGCTTTTGCCACATCTCTGACATCAACAAAACCTATATGAATTTTTGGGCACGCTGCCATTGAACCATTAAGAAGTTGAACCAGAAGTGTGTTAGAAGTTCCAATATCATCTGATAGCATTGGACCAGTAACTGCTACAGGATTAATTACAGTCAGATCAAATTTTTCCTCATCAGATAATGCCTCTACATAATTCCATGCAGTCTTCTCAGCTAGTGTTTTGCTTTTAGCGTAAGCACCTATGGTTGACTCTGCATTAGACCAATCAGTCTCATCATATATTTTTTGTTCATTGCCATACCCAATAGCAGCAAAAGAGGATGTCAGGACAACTTTCTCTACTTGATTTACTTTACATGCTTTAAGGACTCTGAGTGTTCCTTCAACAGCTGGTTTTATCAGATCATCTTCATGATCTGGTACTTCCAATATAAAAGGGGAAGCCACATGCAAAACATACTTACAATCTTTGACAGCCTCTTCCCATCCATCATCATTTAATAAGTCCGTCATGACTAGTTCAAGATTTTCAGGATTGGAAGAATGCTTTTGCATCGCTTCTCTTACCTCATTTTTTCTATTTTCACTTCTAAGTGTGCCTCTGACCTGATAGCCCTTATCTAGAAGTTGCTGTATACAATGCAGAGCTATGAAGCCTGTTGCGCCTGTAACGAGAACTCTTTCCATTATCTCTCCTTTTTTTATTAATCAAAAATATGGCAGTAGATTATTTTAACTGGCTATCTCTTTCCAAACAAAAAACTTCGTTACTGTAAAAAAACTTAACATTATCCATATAACGATACCTAGAGTTGTTGTGTTGAAAACTAGCAAAGAAGTTCCATCGTTAGCTATATCTCGAAGACCAGTAGCGATAACACTTAGAGGAAGAGCATGAGCAAACGGTTGTACAATTTCAGGCATAGAGCTAATTGGGAAAAAAACACCTGAAAATATTAATTGAGGAAAAGTAAATGAAGTAACTATAGGCCTAACAGCTTCTTGGGTTTTTGCGATACTTCCCAAACAAAACCCTAGACAAAGAAAAATAAAGGTACCAAGTGTAACCATGCCATAGAGTGATAAGAAACTGCCCATTATTTTTACATCTAAAAGAGCTATTGCAAGACCAAGAACAACTGAAATTTGCATTAGGACAATCAGCGTTCGAGCTAGAACAATAGAAATAATAAAGTCTTTCGGTTGAATTGGGGTTACAAAAAGTCTTTTCAAAATTCCTCGACGTCTGTATTCAACTATATTGAAGCCGCTACCGGCAATACTCAGATTCATCAGCATGAATGCTAAAAGTCCTGGAAGCAAGAAGTCGATATAGCGTTGAGATCTTGCTTTAACATCTTCAATCTTAAGACTAAACATAGGCTCAGAATTTCTTAGCTCTCGCTCTATAGAAAGCAGACTTGTGTTAATTACTTCTTTAATTGCTCCCAGTTGTCTTACTTGTGAAGCATCCAATAAGAGTCTTAATTCGCTTGTTTTCTCTAAATAATCAAAATTTTCAGGTATAACGATAATGGCAGTTTGATCACCCAACAATAACTGTTCTTTAAGATCAGATTCTTCTCCTTCTGTAACTTCGAACAGTTGATCACTTTTAACTAGGTCGGAAAAAATTTTAGATATGGTAGTGGTGGAATTATTCACTAAACCTAACTTTATCGGATCTGATTCTCCTCCTATAAATAGAAAAGCTCCGATAAAGACCAGAGGGAAAAAAAGATTTAACATAACTGATTGGCGATCCCTAAAGAAAATCTTTAGAAATACTTTTGCTAGATGGAGCTGCATACTTGTAAACATTTCAATCCCTAAGTGTGTGTCCCGTAAGAGCTAGAAATACGTCTTCTATGTTTCCCTGTGAAGCCAAGTGCTGCGGTTCTGGTGCATATTTCTGAATCAGTCCTTGTGGGGTGTCCTCGGCTATTAATTTCCCTCGATCCATAATTGCAATACGGTTGCATAAATACTCTGCTTCCTCCATGTTGTGAGTCGTTAATACGATGGTCATACCTGCTGCATTAAGTTCCTTTGCCAGGTTCCATAGATTACGTTTTGCTTGAGGATCTAAACCTGTAGTGGGTTCATCTAAAAATAGAATCTTAGGATTATTAACAAGGGCGCATGCAATAGAGAAGCGTTGTTTCTGCCCACCAGAAAGCTCTTCGGGTTTGGCATTTGATTTACCTAAAAGGTCTACTTTCTTTAATAAGTCATCGGAATCAATTTCTTCCGAATAAAGCTTGCCAAAAAGAATGAGCAGTTCCGTTAGATTGAGTTTGTCAAAGTATTCGTTAGCTTGAAGTTGAACGCCAATAATTTCCTTTACCTTAAAAACATTAGTACTTACATCCAACCCATTGATTAAGGCAGAGCCACCGTCAATATCATTAAGGCCTTCAAGCATTTCAAGTGTGGTGGTCTTGCCTGCTCCATTTGGACCAAGGATTCCATATATCTCACCAACTTTTATGTTAAAAGTAATTCCATCAACAGCATTGAATGTTTCTTTTTTATTACCTGGTTGAGGATAAGATTTTAGAAGATCTTTAACTTCAATAATATTCATATTTTTCTATTTATAAGGCTATTAGAAGCTATGATACCTTGCTATTTTGATTATTCAGATTTGTTTTGCTAGATTTAAAACTAAATTCAATAATCCATCTTAAATATGCGTATTGGTCTGATCCTCGATTCCAGGTTAAGTGCCTCCAAAATAACTGAACTGGGTTTGTTAGCTGAACAATATGGGGTTCACACCATATGGTTAGCTAGTTATCTCGACTCGCGAGAACCTTTCACAAATCTTTCACAGTTAGCTCTTCGGTCCAAACACATAAAGTTAGGGCCTATCGCCTTAAATCCCTTTGATACCCACCCAATTCGTATTTTGAGTGGCTTATTAACATTAAATGAGCTCGCCGATGGCAGGGCTAATGTCGTGATTGGTGGTGGTGGGGAAGCTTTGCAATCACTTAACTTAAAACCACTAAGAAGAGTCAAGGCTGTTCAGGAATGTGTAGAAATATTGAAATCTATCTCTAAGGGAAATACTTTGAACTATGATGGAGAAATATTTCAGATAAATAACTACAATCCTTTTTGGGTAAAACAAAGTATGCCTAAGGTTTACGTTGCTGCCAACAAACCTCAAATGCTGAAGATGTCGTCTAAACTTTCAGATGGAATTATGATGAGCGACCTACCTCCCGGTATAATAAAAAATAAAGTTGAAGAAGTGTCTGACCACTTGAAAGTGCGAGAAGCTAATGACTTTAGATTCAATAATTTTATGGCATGGGCACTCTATGAAGACAAAGAAAAGGCTATGAATGAAGCAAAACAATGGCTTGGTTACCGTGGCTTATTTAGAAGATGGGTCATTACTAGCTTTATGTCAGACCAAGAGTACGATGTTATAGAGTCTCATAAAAAGGAAATATATCAAATGCCCATATTGAAGACTTCTTCGATACCTGGTGTCCCTGATATGTTATTAGAAAAACTTGTAGATCATCTGACTTTGACGGGTCATGTTAGTGAAGTAGACCAAAAAATAGAGCATTTACTAGAACTAAAACAAGCAGGCTTAACTGATGTTGCACTCGAATTAAGAGAAGATCCCGCAGCCTCAATAAAGCTTATTGGGGAAAAAGTTATACCTGCGGTAAAATATGCATAGAGCTCAATTAAAGGAGATTAGTACAATGAAAAAACTCATCCTCATATCAGCACTACTAATATTCTCAACTGAATCTTTTGCTCAAGATAAATATTGTTGGGTATCTGGAGATAATTTCCATGACATTAAAGTAGCAGTTAAAAAGAATTGTAAAGAAGGAGATTTGTTATGGGTTGTTACTCATGGACAGAGATTGGATGAATGGAACCTTGAACAAACAATAGGGCAATACTGTGAATTTAAATCTGAGATTATTGTTAGAAAAAGAAATGATGGTAGTTTTTATCTCCAGTGTATACTCCAAGATGAGAAATCTAGAAAAAGAAGAACTGAGTAGTTTATGAGATATTTATTGATATTTAGCCTTTTTTTAACAACAACAGCCCAGGGATTTGACAGAATAACAGGCCTTCCTTTTGCAAGCAGATCAGAAGTCATTGGGCAACATGGCATGGTGGCTACAAGTCACCCTTTAGCAACTCAAGCAGCAATCGATATCCTTAAGGATGGAGGAAATGCAATTGATGCAGCCATAACAGCTAACGCATTATTAGGGCTGGTTGAGCCTACTGGTTGTGGTGTAGGAGGAGATTTATTTGCCATCATTTGGGATGCAAAGACGAAACAACTTTATGGCTTGAATGCTTCAGGACCGTCACCAAGAAACTCTTCAATTGAATTTATGAAGAGCAAAGGAATAACCCAAATACCCAGATATGGTCCACATCCTGTAACTGTTCCTGGGGCCGTAGCAGGCTGGTCTGCTATGCACAAAAGATTTGGTAAAAAAGAATTTCATTCACTTTTTGAAAGTGCAATTTACTATGCTGTTAATGGGTTTCCAGTGACGGAATTAATAGCTTACTATCTGGAAGGTTCTGCAGAGAATTTTCATAATTTCACTAATTTTAAATCTGTTTGGATGCCAAATGGAAAAATTCCAAGAAAAGGCGATATTTTTAGAAATCCTCATTTAGCAAACACATATCAATCTATTGCAAACTCATATGGAGAATCCTTTTACAAAGGTGAGATTGCAGAAGAAATTGTAAAGTCACTAAAAAAACAAGGCGGTGCAATGCAAATGAGTGATTTGATCAATTATGCACCTGAATGGGTTGAACCTGTCTCTACCAACTACAGGGGTTTTGATATTTGGGAGTTACCGCCAAATGGTCAAGGCATTGCCGCTCTACAAATTTTGAATATTCTTGAGAATTTTGACATTAGTAGCATGAATTTAGATTCAACAGAATATATTCATTTATTCACTGAAGCGAAGAAGCTTGCGTTTGAAGATCGAGCTAAATTCTATGCTGATCCAGAATTTTCTGAAATTCCTCTAGAACGACTGATTTCTAAAAAATATGCCCGTGAAAGATCAAAGTTAATTAATTTTGAACAAGCAGCTGATTCTTTCGAGACTGGAAATCTAGAAAACGGTGACACCATCTATTTAACTGTTGCTGATAAAGATGGAAATATGGTTTCACTGATTCAGAGCAACTATTGGGGTATGGGGTCTGGCATGGTTCCTGACAATGTTGGGTTTATGCTTCACGATCGCGGAATGATGTTTAGTCTTGATCCAGAGCATAATAATTCTCTGATAGGAGGGAAAAGACCGTTCCACACTATCATACCTGCGTTTGTCACTCATGATGGAGACCCTTTTATTAGTTTTGGTGTAATGGGTGGTGCCATGCAACCTCAAGGGCATGCTCAAATCATCATCAATCTCATTGATTTTGGAATGAATCTTCAAGAGGCCGGAGATGCCCCCAGAATAAGACATAGTGGTTCATCACAACCCACAGGAGAAATAATGACCAAGGGCGGATATTTAAGTTTGGAATCGGGTTTTTCACAAAAAACTAGGGATGGTCTTGAGACTCTTGGGCACAAAATTCAAGATGAAATAGGTGGATTTGGTGGCTATCAAGCGATTATGCAAAAGAACGGTCTTTACTTTGGAGCTTCAGAAAGCAGAAAAGATGGTCAAGCCTCAGGTTACTAACTTGAATACCCCCTAAAGAATTACCAAACGTATCAAGGCATAGTAAAAAATAATGTTTTCAATACCAAGTAATAGAAAGACCTTCCTTTTTGTTATAGCGATTGGCTCCCCTATTGCTTTTTCAGTTTGGCTAGCTCTCTTGAATAATTTTGCAGTAGAGATAGCAAGTTTTGGTGGAAAAGAGATTGGTATGCTACAAAGCTTGCGAGAAGTACCTGGATTCTTAGCATTTACCGTAGTGTTCTTATTGCTTATTATTCGGCAACAAAATTTTGCAATTGTCAGCTTAATCTTACTTGGAATTGGTACTGCACTGACTGGCTTTTTCCCTTCAATTCTAGGTCTTTATATTACAACTGTAATCATGTCCATTGGCTTCCACTATTTAGAAACATTACGAATCTCTTTAAGTTTGCAATGGCTAACCAAGGAAGAAGCGCCTCGTGTGCTTGGTAAAATTTTAAGTGTTCACGCCGCTTCTACATTGGCAATCCTTTCCATCCTATACATCGTTGTGTTTGTCTTTAAGCCAACTTATCTTTGGCTCTACGTTGTAGCTGGCTCACTCACTGTAATAATAGGTATCTTCTGTCTGTTTTCTTTTCCACAATTTAGTGAAAAAGTTGAACAACGCAAGGACCTGGTATTTCGTAAACGCTACTGGCTTTACTATGCATTAACATTCTTAGCCGGTGCTAGAAGACAAATCTTTATGGTTTTCGCTGGATTTTTGCTTGTCCAAAAGTTTGGTTTTTCTTTAGAAAAGATGGTTTTGTTATTTCTAGTCAATGCAGGTGTCACCATTTGGGTTGCCCCTAAACTAGGAATTCTCATTGAAAAGATAGGGGAAAGAAAAGCACTAACTCTGGAATATATAGCTTTGATTATTATATTTCTTAGCTATGCAGTTGTAGATAATGTAAATATAGCTCTAGCGCTGTACATTTTAGATAATGTTTTTTTCTCGATATCCTTGGCTATCAATACCTACTTTCAGAAGATAGCTGATCCTGCTGATATTGCTTCTACTTCAGGAATTAGTTTTACCATAAACCACATAGCTGCAGTTATATTACCAGCTCTTCTAGGGTTAATTTGGGTGCAAAATTATGGCGCTGTATTTTTGATAGGAGCATGCATTGCAGGGGCTTCATTAATCTTAGTCAGAGCCATTCCTGATAACCCTGAAATAGGCAAGGAAACTTACTGGCAGGTATAAATGCTCTATAAGGAAATGCAGATGAACAGGCAGTACTGCATTGATTACTTCCTGACTGTTTCAGTGAAACCCTTATAAAATAAGGGCTTCAGAATGTCTGGCGTCCCCAAGGGGATTCGAACCCCTGTTGCCGCCGTGAAAGGGCGGTGTCCTAGGCCTCTAGACGATGGGGACCTAGAAAATCTGAGCTAATTAAGATATCAGGTGAGAAGTATATTCAAAAACCTTGTCTCAATCCAATGTTATAACTTCTATTTTACCTAAATTTAATTCTTCAATGCCCTCTTCTATTTTAGATAAATCACCAACTATTACCCAAGTCCATATACTAGGATCTAAATATCTTATTGCAGCACTATTGATGTCCTCGATAGTCATTGATCTATATTTTGTTGGTAAGGTGTCTATATAATTATCATCGCGTCCTTGAGAAACGATTCCTGATAAACCAGACATGAGTGCACCGAATGTTTCATAATCACCAATCAGACCCAAAGACAAGTCTTTAACAATCGCTTCAAGCTCTTCATCATTAGCTGGATTTGAAGAAAGGTATTCATCATATTCACGAATAATTTCTTGAATTGAAGGGATTGTTTTATCAGTCTGGACCGGTGCATAAACAAGCATAGGTCTTGGCCCCTTGTATTGAGAGAGTCTTGCTCTAACTCCATACGACCAACTCTTGTCTTCCCTAAGATTCATATTTAATCTTGAGGTGAAACTGCCTCCTATTACTCGATTCATAAGGTCTATATCAATTTCATCAGATGATCCTATGGCCGGCATTAACTGACCTGCGACTATTAAAGACTGAACCGCACCTGGCTTATCTACGAGGTAAACTTTTCTAGTTTCAGGCTGATTCGTAACTTTATAATCGAGTTGAGCACCCTTAAGCATCTTGTTTTCTGTTAATTTTCCAAACTGTGACTCAAGCATTGGCACTACTTCATCTAATGTAGTGTCACCAACCACAATCAAACTTGCATTACTAGGAGCAATAAAACGTTGTTTATAATTAATCAAGTCCTCACGACTCATCCATTGTATTGACTCTCTGGTTCCGTTCCCACTGAAAGGTTTTGCATAGGGATGATTTTCTCCATAAAGGATCTCAGGAATAAGATTAGAAACCATACCGTTTGGAGTCGATAAAGATTGATCGATTGCCGCTAACCATCTTGATTTTTTCCTTTCAATTTCTGTCTGATCAAACGTTGAGTCTGTGATTACTTCATGCATAATCTTTAATGAATCAACAAAGTTTGATTTTAAAGATGAGATATTCACACTCGATACGTCCAATCCAGTGTTTGTGTATAGATCGGTGCCTAATTCCTCCAACCGATCACTCAATTCTAGAGCGTCATAACTGCCAGTGCCTTCTGTCAACATGGACATAGTAAAGCTGGCTAATCCTGGTTGTTCTTTAGGATCAGTCGCGTGCCCAGATTTTATTTGGAATGATAAATTAATCATTGGCACATCATGTCTTTCTGCTAGCACAACATCTAAACCATTGGAGAGCTTAGCTCGCTGTATTTTAGGTAAATCCAAGACAGGAAAATCTGTTGGAAACGGTAATTGTGTTCTATCAACTACAGACTCGGAGGAAAAAGTTCTGTTTTCCTCAGGAACCACAGTTAACACATAAGCCCCATCAGTTAACCAAGCACTAGCTGTGGTTTTAATATCTTTGTTAGTGATTTCCATCATGTCATTGATAAACTTCAGATAGGCACCTGGATCACCAGAATACACTTCAGAATATGCAAGAAGATCAGATTTTCCACCAAATCCCCCTATTCTTTGTAATCCCTTTATCCATGAGGCACGAATTGATGTTTTTGTGTTTTTTAGTCGTTTTGCATTAGGGCCTCGCTTAATAAACTCAGACAGAGTGTCATCAAGAGCAGCTTCAAGTTCTGCAAGTGATTGTCCATTAGCTAAATCTACAGCAATCCAAAATTGACCCGCGAGTTCACGATCATAATAAAAGGCCGATACGCTTGTAGCCAGTCGTCTTTTATAGACTAACTCTTGATATAAAGATGAATTCTTACCTCCAGTCAATAGACTTGCCATCAATTCAAAGTGTGTGTGTTCAGGTGATCCGATTTCAGGTGTGTTCCATACTTTATAAATTCTAGTGTTGGGAACACGATCATACATAATTTCTCTTTTCTCACCTGACCGCTTAGCTATCCACTTTTTCTTCTTGATTGGTGATGGGCCTGGAGGAATATCACCAAAGTACTTAGTAACAATTTCTTTGGCTTCATCGGCATTGATATCTCCTGCTAAAGATAACACTGCATTATTTGGACCATAATATGTTTTAAACCAGGTTTGAACATCCTCAAGGGTTGCTGCGTTTAAATCTTCAAGTGAACCTATGGTTGTCCATGAATATGGATGGCCAACTGGAAATGTTGATTTTGATGCTTGCAAGAAAACTCTGCCATAAGGTTGATTTTCTCCCTGCCGTTTTTCATTCTGAACCACACCTCTTTGTTCGTTTAACTTTTCTTCATTAACCACTCCTAATAAATGCCCCATACGGTCTGATTCCATCCATAGAGCTAAATCAAGAGCGGGGGTGGGAACATTCTCAAAATAATTGGTTCTATCATTATTGGTCGTCCCGTTCATATCTGTAGCACCAACTTGCTGAAATGGGCTGAAATATTCGTTGTTGTAGTTCTCAGTACCATTGAACATTAGATGTTCAAATAAGTGTGCAAAGCCAGTTTTACCTGGGCGTTCATCTTTTGAGCCAACGTGATACCAAACATTAACAGCCACCACAGGAATTTTCCTGTCCTCATGAACAATGACTCTTAGTCCGTTAGGTAAAGTAAATTTTTCATACTTAATTTCAGGAAGATCCTCATTAGCAAGAGTTGAGAAAGAGATGAGGACAACAAGAAAAGAAATAATGGTTTTATTTAAATTAATCATAATATGTTTTAGGCTTATTTATAAATTCAACAAATGATAAAGACATTACAGAGAAAATGAAACACCAATTCAAGATAATCGTTGTTTTTGTATATATCGTGTTATGCAATCCTTTCGCTTATAGTGCGGAGGAAAATGACCTATCAGAAGCTATTAATAGTCTTTTTGATAACAGAGAAGGCAGACCTGGTTGTGCGGTTGGAGTTATTAATAACGGTAAATATATTCATAAACGGGGTTATGGGTTAGCCAATCTTGAAAATAATATAAGCATCGATGAAAACTCGATTTTTAGAATTGGGTCAATCAGTAAACAATTTACTGCCATGACCATTGCTATTCTTGAAGAAAAAGGCTTATTGACATTTGAAGATGAAATGCAGAAACACATTCCTGATTTAATTGATTATGGCGAAAAAGTTACAATTAATCAGATGGTACATCACTTCAGTGGATTAGGTGATTATGAATACATGGACTACCCTGGTCGCTTTAGAAATGCTGTTAATGAAGAGTTTCGGTGGGGAAATGAAGATTATCTTACTAATGATGAATTTCATGCACTAATTAAAACTCTGCCTCTTATTAGAAAACCTGAAAGAAAATTTTGGTACAGCAATACCGGTTACGCACTTTTAGCTTTAGTTGCTCAAAACATCAGTGGATTAAGTCTAAGAGAATTAGCAGAACGAGAAATCTTTAACCCCTTGGGGATGAACAATACCTTTTTTAATGATGATGTAAATTTAATTGTAAAAAATAGAGCCGATGCTTATTCACCGATAAAAGGTAAATTAGGTCAGTATAAAATTAACATGACCAATTTAAGTTGGGTTGGAGACGGAGGTGTCCATACCTCACTTAATGATTTCATAAAATGGGATCAAAACTTTTATGACAATAAATTGGGTGGAGCTGATGTATCCCTGATTAATACAATGGAAAAAACTTATGCCGAAACCAAGGTAAAGAAAAGAAATCAAAAGATGAGTAGAGAACAAGAGAATCAGCAAACTTATGCTTTTGCACAAAACCTTGCCTATTATAATGGTTATAAAAGGTGGTCACATTCAGGCTCATGGGTCGGCTACTTGGCTCACTATACAAGATTTCCAGAACTGTCTTTTTCAACTGCTGTTTTTTGTAATACGAATGAGATTGATGCAACCATGATTGCTAACGATATAGTTGATCTATTTTTTGAAATGAGGCAGGAATTGCCTGATTAAAAGGCGCTCTTACCGGTTAATCCTCGACCGACAGTAAGTTGATGAATGGTCTCTGTACCTTCATATGTAATAACGCTTTCTAAATTAAGCATATGTCTTATTGGTACATACTCAGCACTTATCCCTGAACCCCCAAGCATATCTCGGGCATCTCTTGCCACATCAAGAGCCATACGAACATTATTCCATTTTGCTAATGAGACCTGAGTGGGATCCATTTTACCTTCATCTTTGAGTTGACCTAGTCGATATGACAATAAGCTTGATGTTACTATTCGTCTTTGCATATCAGCGAGTCGAATCTGAATAGCTTGATTCTCATCTAAGGCTCTATCAAATAATACTCTGGTCTGGGTGTATTCAATTAACTGCTCAAGGCAGGCCTCAGCGGCCCCTATAACGCCCCATGAGATCCCATATCGTGCTTGAGTTAAGCAACTTAAAGGACCTTTTAATCCGATGACTCCAGGCAGGACATTATCATCTGGGACTCTCACATTATCTAAAAACAATTCTGCAGTAACAGATGCTCTAAGTGAGAATTTATTTTCAATTTCATTTGCTGTAAAACCTGGGGTATCTGTTTCCACTAAAAACCCCTTAATTCCTTCATCAGTCATGGCCCAAATTAATGCTAAATCAGCAATTGAGCCATTCGTTATCCACATTTTTGAGCCGTTGATAATCCAATCATCGCCGTCTTTTTTAGCGTGTGTTTTCATGTTGGATGGATCTGAACCTCCCTGAGACTCAGTTAAGCCAAAACAACCAATAGCCTCAGCTTTTGCCAATTTTGGTAACCATTGTTCTTTTTGTTGGCCACTACCAAAAGCATGTATGGGGTACATTACTAAACTGCTTTGGACAGACACAAAACTTCTTATTCCACTGTCCCCCTTCTCAAGTTCTTTGCAGATCACGCCATAACTAATGGCATTCATTCCAGCACATTCGTAACCCTCTATAGAACTACCTAGTAACCCCAGATCAGCAATCGGTTGTATTAATTGATGCGGAAATTCATGTTTCTCAAAGCTTTCTTGGATAATAGGTTTAACATTGTCATTGACAAATCGGGACACGTTATCACTAACCATTTGCTCTTCTTCGCTTAGAAGAGACCTTATATCAAATAAATCGATACTCATGGATAATTAAATTCGCTTTAAAAAATCTTATGCTTACCTTGAAGAATTTCTGTGAACATCTTCCAGTCACCAAACAAACTATAGATGGGAAAATAAAATGTGGCAGGTGTATTTTTTTCTATAAAAAAATGACCTGTCCATGCCCAAGCATACCCTGACAAAAAAGCATAGAAGATATATTTTGGTTCACCGGTAATAACCAGAGCAATAATAAAAAAAATAAACATCCATGTGCCTATGAAATGCAACAGCTTGTTGTACTTGTTTTTATGCTCATCTATGTAATATGGATAAAACTCTTTAAAACTATTAAATTCTTTTTTCATAGAACTCATACTAGCACATCATTTAGCTCTGAGTCTCTTTGCCAGTTGTAAGAGTAAATCTTGTGTGGTCTCCCAATTAATACAAGCATCAGTGAGTGATACTCCGTATTTTAGATCTTTGGTTATCTTTTGATTGCCTTCATGAATATTACTTTCTAGCATTAAACCAATTATAGAGTCATTACCTTTCAACACTTGATTAACACAATATTGAGCAACTTTTGGCTGCAAAGTATAGTCCTTGTTAGTGTTACCATGACTACAGTCAATCATAATACGTTGGGGTAATTTTTCTTTTGCAAGTTGCTTTTCACATGCACGAATACTTCTTATATCGTAATTAGGCTTAACCCCTCCTCTGAGCACAACATGGGTGTATTTATTACCTTTTGTTTCGTAAACAGTTACCCTTCCCTTTTCATTAAGACCGAGAAAATGATGGGATTGTCTTGAAGATTTAATGGCATTAATTGCTACCGATAATGACCCGTCCGTTCCATTCTTAAATCCAACAGGAGTGGATAATCCACTAGCCATTTCTCTGTGAGTCTGTGATTCTGCAGTCCTTGCTCCAATGGCTGTCCAACTTGTTATATCACCTAAGTATTGAGGCATAATAGGATCTAGAGCTTCAGTAGCAACCCCTAAACCCATTTCATTAAGCCGAATGAGCAATGATCTTGCTATATGGACACCTTTATCTATTTGAAAGGAGTCATCTATATTTGGATCATTAATTAACCCTTTCCAACCGGTTGTGGTTCTTGGTTTTTCAAAGTAAACCCTCATTAAAATAAGAAACTGGTCCTCAACCTGAGCAGCTAGAGCTTTTAAACGATGTGCATAATCCAGTGCTAAGTCTGTGTCATGTATTGAGCATGGGCCAACAACAACAACGAGACGCTTATCTTTACCATCAAGAATAGACATTAAGTTGCTTCTTGAATCCAACACAGTCTTCCTAGCAACTTTTGACAATGGCAAAGTTGACTTTAGAGCTTTTGGAGACGGCAATTTCTCCTTAGCTACAACATTTATATTATATATTTGTTCTCTCATTCAAATAATACTCATACATCTCATTTGGGGTTGAACAGTTTAATAAAACCAAAATAATAAATATATCAATTATTTATATAAATTTATTCTGTTGCTTGTTTAATTATTTGCTGACTGCATATATATCCTGAGGTTCCTGCCACAGAGCCGCATGGATATGATCCTGCACGACAATAATAATTCTTTCAGACATAAAATATGAGGAGCGTGGTAATTATGATGATTAACCATAAGGTAATAGCAAAAATAACGGGTTTAATAGTGAGTTCATTAAGTGTTTTTAAATTAAACTGAGCACCGATAAAAAATAACCCAAGCAAAAATAAAGCACTACTAATTTTTTTTATCATAATCAGGATGTCTTGATTTAAATCAATGAATGTACCCAATAAAACAAACACAAGAAAAAAAATAATAAAGTAAGGGAAATCATATTCGGCGTCTTTATTTTTAAAATAAAGGCTGAAAGATAAAATCATAGGAATGATCCATAAGGTCCTCCCTAATTTAATAACACTCGCATACACCACTGATTCCTCCCCATATATACTGGCTGTACCTAAAACAGAAGCGGTGTCATGTATTGTTAATGCTGCAAATATTCCAAAGTCTTTTTCTGACATACCCAAGTATTGACCAATGAGCGGAAACAAAATAATAGCCAACAGATTAAGTAAGAAAACAAGACTGATTGAAGACACTAACTCTTCAGTCTTAGCTTTAATGACTGGAGCTAATGATGCTATAGCGGTCCCACCACATATAGCCGTCCCTGCAACCAGAAGGATTAGATGCTTCTTTTCTACTTTTAGGACTCGCCCAAGCAAAAACCCAACCAAGAAAATCATCAAAACATACAATGAGACAAGGGGTAAATAATTTAAACTGATTTCTGAAACAGAACCCAGACTGATTGTACCTCCTAATAAAATTATTCCTGCTTTCAAAAAACTAGTGCCATCGACCTTGACTGAAGTTAGGGAATATCTATTGTTTATTATAGAAAAGCATATGCCTAATATTAGACTGATTGCTGCTTGATTTATGACAAGAGACACACCAATAAATATGGCCAATAAAAAATAGGTCATTTTAGAAGGTTTCTTTGAACGGCCTCAAATCAATTTCTTGAGTCCAAGCAGTTTTGTGTTGTTGATGAAGATGCCAATAATTATCTGCGATTGCTTCTAGATCAAGAAGCCCATCTTCACCTAAGCTCTTAGCATACTCTGAAAAACCTTTAACGACCTTGTCTCCCTTAATAACACCATCAATGATGATATGAGCTACATGAATGCCTTTTGGTCCAAATTCTCTAGCCATAGATTGAGCTAACATCCTAAGGCCACCCTTCCCTGAAGCAAACGATGAAAAACCTGCCTTACCTCTAATTGAACCCGATGCCCCTGTAAAAAATAAAGACTGTTTGGAAGTCATCTCCTGTTGTTCAATCATTAATCTAAGAATTGCTTGTGAAGTTAAGAATCCTCCGTAACACAATACCTTCCACATCGACATAAACACTTCAGGGGTAACATCCAAGAATGATTCAGGACGATTATTGCCGGCATTATAGACAGCCAATTCAAGAGGTAAATTACTATTGCTAATAACCTTTATCATATTAATAACATCATTGATATCTGTAACATCAGCTACTACAGGGATTGCATCTCCAGAAGTGTTATTAATAATTGTGCACAAGTTCTCAACTTTCTTGTGTGTTCGACCACAAACAAAAACGGTCATTCCTTCTTTAGCAAACCGCTTACAAAGAGAGCCCCCTAACCCTTCCTCAGGACCAACTCCCATAACCAATGCAGAAGTTTTAGAACTCATTATTTCCTTCAATAGTTACCTAATTGGTTGTGTTTATCATGGTATTAACAAGTTCTTCTACAATAAATAATGGTGGCTCGCCATTATCAAGAACTGCTGAGTGAAAGTCTCGAATATCAAAATCATCGCCCATTTCTGCTTGTGCTTTTTCTCTAAGCTCTAGAATTTTTAGCATACCAACTTTGTAACTGCAGGCTTGCCCTGGCCAAACTATGTACCTTTCGATCTCTGTGACAACTTCTACGTCAGACATTCCCGTAGTTTTTTTCATATAATCTATGGCTTCTTCACGAGTCCATCTTTTATAATGTAATCCAGTATCCACGACTAATCGAACGGCTCTAAACAACTCACTTTGTAAAACGCCTAATTCATCATAAAGGGATTGAGCCATACCAAGTTCAAGTGATAATCTTTCAGAATAAAGTGCCCAGCCCTCACCAAAAGCAGAAGTGTAGTAGCCAAATTTTCTGAATAATGTCAGTTCCTTATTTTCCGTGTTTAACGCATTCTGTAAATGATGCCCTGGGATGGCTTCATGAAAAGCAAGTGCTCTCATGCTGTAAGTTGGTGTTTGCTTGATATCATATAGATTGGCATAAAAAACACCTGGTCTACTACCATCTAATGCAGGGGACATATAATAACCACCAGCTTCATTCTGCTCTGAGTATTCTGGAATTGCCCTTACTTCAACCTTTGATTCGGGCATTTTATGAAATGAATCAGCTGCAGCTAGCCAGGTCTCCTCGACGATATCATTATAGTCTTTTACCACAATTGATTTTCTATCTGGAGTATCTGCATAGAGAAATTGTGGATCTTCATTAAGTTTATTCATCGTCTCACCAACATTAAGATTATCTCCGTATTTAAGTTCAGCAAGAATGGTCTGCATTCTCTTAGAAATTCTATCTACCTCGGTCAATCCTATGTTATGAATCTCCTCAGCTGAGTAATCTGTTGTGGTTTGAGCTTTGAGTCTTAGGGCATAGAATTCATCACCATTTGGCAAAGACCATACACCATCATTGGGGTTCGCCATGGGCAGTGTTTCCATCATGAAGCCCAATAGAATTTTAAAACCAGGTTTTACACTATCTTGCATTGCAACATCTAAATCATTCATCAGTTCAGTTTGTGTTTCCTCACTCAGATCAATTTCGCTTATTTTTCTTTGAAAAACATCCCTAATTGGATTACTGCCTTTGGAACTCTCTAAAAATTCATTTAGCTGTCTGATCACATGATCAAAAACAAATCTAGGTGGGAAAATGCCTGCTTCTTTTTGGGCGTTTAAAATTTCCATTTTAGATTCAAACACTTCATCAAGCATATTCAGTCGGTCAATATAAGCTTCTGCTTCGCTATTGCTTCTGATGGGGTGAACGTCAGTCATAAACTGAATTATATTCAAATGTATACCACCAATCTGGTTTAACGGATATTGGTGAAAAGGGAATTGGTCTAGGTGTTTAATATTGTTATTAAGATCAAATAGAGCGATTTTCTTTGTAATGCTTTGTTGTTGACTAAGTTTTGAATCGTCATATCTTTCCAAGATCTCTTTGGCTTGTTGCATTTCTTCAAGCTCCTCTTTTAAATCCTCAAGCCCATCATCTGAGAGTTTAGATTGATGATTAGTGATAAAGTTAAACCGGTCGAATATACCCAGGTATGTCATTGTTTCAGGTGAATCAAGCATCTCCATTACAATTTCTTTACCCAAATAATGATCAATGGATATTGGTTTCATCAGGAAAAGATTAATGAGATAAAGACCAAAAATGGTGATAAATGTGATGACTGTGTATTTTAAGAATTTAAGTATTTTTTTCATAAGAATCCAAGATTAAATATTATTTCTTCTAATATATACTTTAACTATTTAGAAAAAGTTGCATTTGAATAGATAGTTATCCCATTTTACAGAAAACTAACTTATTTCCATCTAAATCTCTGACATACCCACCATAAAATGTGGCCATTTTTTGCTCTGGTTTACCTTCATCTATTGCCCCTGATTCAATAGCTATTTGATATATTTGATCAACTTCCTCACTAGAATCAAACGTAATACCTGTCATGGATCCATTGCCGACAGTGGCTTCTTTACCATCGAAGGGAACAAAAACAGCAAAGTAAGTGTCTGTTTTCTCGAATCTATAGAAATAACTTCTATCGTTGCCTCTAAAACTCTTGATACCCATTGGCTCAAAAAGTTTGTCGTAAAATTCCCTAGCGTTTTCTAAATTATTCGTACCAATTGAAATATATCCTCCAATATTAGCTGCCATTTTCTACTCCTTTATCCTTTTTTATTATATTTATAATTTCTTAAAGCTCATGTATGTTACTGCTGACAAACCAGCTGTACTAAATATCATGCACATTACCATGATCTGATATCTGGCTGCTGTCAGTGGCTCAATGCCAGATAATATTTGACCAGTCATCATTCCTGGAAGTGAAACCAAGCCAACAGCTAAAAGAGCATTAATTTGAGGAATCATTGCCGTTTCTAATGCTATTTTTCTGGCTTCATGGTAATTTTTATCTCTCTGTCGCTCTATAGAAAACCGTTCACCAGCTAAACTCACTGTGTTCATGCTATTAGCAAAAATCATTCCAGCTATTGGTACGATAAAACTCGGTTCATACCATCTGGGCAATTCAACTATTAACTGACTAATCAATAACAAAACAGCCAAGCCACTCAACCCTAATGATACGACGACAATCATGAATGCTTTGATTCCTCGTTCTTGAAGTGGGCGAAGAGCAATCCAAGAAGACATCAGAATCATGAACAAGACCACAAGTAAAACAATAATGGGTTGATCAGTTTCAAAGATATAGGTAAGAACATAACCAATTAATAAAAGCTGTATGAGCATTCTAAAGTTTGCGTACACTGACTGTAAGGCATTAAGCCCCCAAAACTTCATCACTGTAATTAATAAGATCACTGGTAAAAAACCAAGCAATAAATTAGCTAAAGGTATGATTGTGACTTCATTCATAAATTTACTCCCTTCTTTTAAAAGAGATATTTATTTCATTAAGGAATATTTTTAAGTTTAGCAGTATGTGTCCCATCAGGATTAAGCGTCACTATCATTGGTTGCCAATCTTCTCCATCACAAATAAATAACATGCAACCTTCAACTCTTATATTACCATTGTCTAGAAGTTCTAATTTTGATTTATAAGTTTTACCATCCCTTGGATTATAAATTCGACCGCCTTTAAGGATACTGTTGGAACTCAGTTCTTTATTAAAACCCTCTAATAAATTAATACCAATTAAGGGTCTTGATCGTAATTCAGTCTTAATATTATT
>Ga0208131_1000110_pt1 | contig 24333 bp, 24 predicted proteins | sample ETNtaG_14_FD_185781 | JGI IMG/M metagenome (GOLD analysis project Ga0208131, IMG submission 185781) | Marine microbial and viral communities from oxygen minimum zone, Eastern Pacific Ocean - ETNP201406SV73 (SPAdes) (version 2) | ecosystem: Environmental > Aquatic > Marine > Oceanic ...
GATGATATACAGGCAGCAGAAGAAGAAAGAAGAAATAAGACTATTAAAACTGTATGTGTTGGCGTACCAATTATAGCACTACTGTATTTGATCAGCGCCTCTGGCTCAAGTAAATGAGTTTAAAATGAAAGGCGTTATCTTCTTTTTGAATGTGCGGAGCTTAAAAAACTGAACCTGCTATGAAAATAAGTGTAAAATAAAACGCCTCTGGCTCAAATAGCCTCCTCACGGGGGTAGGGGTTGTGTATTTAGTGCTTACGCATTCTATGATAAGTTTTTGTAACTTTCTCCATGAAGCACTACTTGAAAATATTGGGTTTAGCAAGACGTTAGCTTTCATTAAACCCTATAACTAACCAATGATAATCTTATTTTGAAAGATTCGCCAACAACTACACATAGACTTATGAAAAATCTACTTTACCTCACATTAGGCATGTTTTTACTTGTTTCATGTGAAAAGGAAAAAATTGCAGAAAACAATAAATTTGATTTCGATGGAATCGATTTAGCAATAAAACCAGGAGATAACTTTTTTAACCACGTAAATAAAACGTGGTCAGATAAGGCTGTAATTGCAGATGACCAAGCTGGTGTTGGTTCTTATAGCTTCTTAAATATTCCTCAGAAAGAACTATTAGAAGACATTTTAGAAGAAGTCTCTAGTGGAACTCATGAAAAGGGTAGTGCTGATCAAATGGTTGGAGATTTTTACAGTTCAGGGATGGAGACTATTCGCATCAATGAACGTGGTTTTGAACCCATTCAACCTTTGCTTGATGGAATAAATTCAATTACTACGATTTCGGAATTGATGCAATTTGTTGCAGATGAGTTTAAGTCAGGAAATGGTTCACTTATCAGTATGGGTGTTTCTCCAGACAATGAAAATAGCAGTGTAAACATGTTGCATTTTGGTCAAACCGGTCTAGGGTTGCCAGACCGTGATTACTATTTTAAAACAGACGAATCTACCATTGAAATCCAAAAGGCTTATCAGTCATATTTGTCCACACTGTTTGAATTAACAGGAAATGATAATGTAGAGAAAAACACAGCTATTGCTTATGATATTGAAAAGCAGTTGGCAGAAGCTCATAAAACACGAATTGAACGTAGAAATGTAAAAGCTAATTATAATAAACTGGCAGTATCAGATCTTGATAAAAATCAACCCAATATAGGTTGGGGCAATTTGCTAAAAAACTTGGGTGCAGAAGCTGATTCTGTTGACGTCCGTCAATCGGCATATTATGACAAATTGAATGATATGCTTGGTTCTATTTCTTTAGATGATTGGAAAACATATTTAAAAGCGAATGTAATGACCAATTATGCTGATATCTTAAGTGAGCCTTTTGAAACGACATCTTTCGAATACACAAAGGTTATATCTGGACAGGCAGTTCAAAAATCACGAGCTCAGGTAATGGTTCAGAAGGTTGATCGACAACTTGGTTTTGCACTTGGAAAATTATACGTAGAAAGATATTTTGACGAAGAGGCGAAAAAGAGAGTGTTGGATTTGGTAAACAATCTGCAAAAAGCCTTTGAAAGCAGGATCGATCAACTTGATTGGATGAGTGACAGCACAAAAGTTAAGGCTATAGAGAAATTATACACTATTACTAAGAAGATTGGGTATCCAGATGTATGGAGAGAATACGGTAATGTAAAAATAGAAAAGGACAAGTATTTTGAGAATGTCGTTACTTTGAGACAAAACGATTATCAATATAGGTTAGATAAGCTGCATAAATCACCTAACAAAGATGAGTGGGGTACAACTCCATCTACAGTAACAGCATACTATAATCCTCCACTAAATGAGATTGTGTTTCCTGCAGGAATTTTGCAATTCCCTTACTTTGATTTGAACGCAGATGATGCTATTAATTATGGTGGAATTGGAATGGTAATTGGCCATGAATTGACCCATGCGTTTGACGATCAAGGTGCACAATTTGATAAAGATGGAAATGTAAAAAACTGGTGGACTGATGAAGATTACGAAAAATTCAAAGCAAAAACACAATTGGTTATTGATCGATATAGCTCATATACTGTTTTGGACAGTTTGCATTTAAAAGGGGCATTAACGGTTGGGGAGAACACTGCTGATAATGGTGGAATTTCAATTGCTTATGATGCTTTTAAGTTAACAGAGCAAGGACAGGACACTACAAGAATTAATGGACATACACCTGACCAACGTTTCTTTTTATCAATAGCCCGAATTTGGCGTGTAAAAACACGTGATGCATATTTACGCAATTATGTAAAAACCAATTCGCATTCACCACCTATCTGGCGTGTAAATGGACCATTAATGAATTTCACACCATTTTACGAAGCATTTGACGTGCAAGATCGTGATGAAAATTACAGACCAGAAGAAGAAAGAATAAAGATTTGGTAAAAGCTTATTTATCGAGGATTTAGAGGTGAAAAGAATGAATAAAACGAAAAGCTAACATAGTATATAAGCCATTAAAAACGGCACACAACAATGTGTATGAAATCAAGGATTAAAGCAAGAGCCCCGCAGTAGCGGGCTTTTTTGTTTATAAAAGACACACCCACATTTTTGGGTGATTTTTGTGTATTTTTGGATATGAATAAAAGAAATATAATGTATGGTTTGGCTTATGGTATAATCATAGGAGTGGGAGTTGGAATAAGTTTTGGTGTTGCTCTTGAAAATATGGCTATTGGGATTTCGATTGGTTTAGGGTCTGGTGTTTCATTGGGTGTGGGTTGTTCATTATTATTAAGTAAACGTAAATCCTGCTAATCACAGAGATATAAGTTAGACTCATATTTTGTTTGATGTTATCAAGCCCCATATTCGTGGGGCTTTTTTGTTTATAAAAGATATACCCACATTGTTGTGTAATTTCCTGTATTAACTGCCTCTGGCTCAAATAAAAGATAATGAAATGAAAAAAAATAAGTTTTTAATTTTAACAATATTCGTTTTCTCTTTTGTAAATGATCAAGAATAAGCTTAAAAGAAATCTTGGTATTGTTACTCTTACGGCAACGGGCATCTGTTCAATGCTTGGCGCATCGATTCACGTCGTCCCATTTATGATTCAACGCAACGTTCCCGGCATTGGTCCTTATGTCTTGCCCGCATTCATTTTTGCTATGATTCCAGCTTTTTTCGCAGCATTAGCTTATGGAATCCTTTCATCTGCAATGCCAAGGGCGGGTGGTAGCTATATTTATGCTAGCAGAGGTCTTAATCCATATTTAGGATTTATCGCAAGTTTTTCTCAATGGTTCGGCTTATCCATAGTGATTGGTGTGATTTCATATATTTGCGTTTCATTTATTCGAGATGTCCTTTCAGGTTTGGGCTTGCTTGAAATATCATTTTTGTTGGAGTTACCAGTGGTTAGGGTAGGAATTGCATTAGCCCTTATTTGGATATTTGTATTCATAAATATTCAAGGAGCAAGATCATATGAAAGAATTTTGCTTCCAATGATGTATCTAATGTTTTTCTTGGGATGTATTGTAATCATTTCGGGTTTTTATTTTGATACAAACGACTTTGTTAATGCTTTGAAGATAAAGGATGATAGAAGTTTTGAAGTAGTTAATAATATCGAATTTGATTGGCGTGTCTTCCTTTCTGCTGCAGCTTTACTTTTTTCTAGTTTTATTGGTTTTGACTCAATAGCACAAGCGGGAAGCGAAGCAAAAAATCCCTCGAAAACATTGCCTCAAGCAATACTTCTTGCAATTATTTCGGTGGGTTGTTTTTATTTTTTATTCACAACCGCCATTTACCATACTGTACCATGGAATTTTATTGTTGAAGAATCCAAACTGAAGGATATTAGCGCACCAGGATTATTAAGTTATGTATTACCATCATGGTTAGGAGTTGCTATAGTTTTTGGAGCAGCAATCGCACTTATTAATGATTTACCTGCTATGTTATTATCTGTATCAAGGTTAATGTTTGCTTGGGCTGAAGATGGTATTTTTCCGTCGGTAATAACTCAGGTTCATCCAAAGAACTTTACTCCACACATTTCCTTAATTATTGCGGGATTTATGGCTAGTATTGGTGTATTGGGTTCACATTTTGCGGGTGATTTTTTCTTAGGCATTGATATCATGGTTACTTCCATGATGGTAAATTTTTTATTGATGTGTGTTACTTTAATCACTATTCCAGCTATAAATCCAATTTTAGCAGATAAAATATCAGTGATTAGAAATAGAACCCAACAATTATTTATAGGTATTCTTGGACTCTTCTTCTTATTGCTATTCTTAGTTGTTCATGTACATAAAGACTTAACCTCCAGCGCTTCAAATTGGTATTTTCACTCTACTCCAGTGTGGCTTATTGTAATGGTTATTGGAAGTATTATATTTCTTTTAAAGTGGCGAGAAATAGGTAAAAAAGGGCACAACGAATATGATCGCTTTAAGGTGCTTCCATAATAATGAATATTCAATCAAATCTTTCATCTAACCTTAAAATATCGCGCATCATAAACGGTTTATGGCAAATAGCCGATATGGAGCGTGAGAGCGATCTTGATTCTAAAGTATATGCTAAAAAAATAATTCCATATGTGGAAGCTGGTCTTACGACCTTTGATATGGCAGATCATTATGGTACGAGTGAATTAATTATTGGTGAGTACAATGCTCTTAGTCAAAAATCTAATTTACAATTATTTACGAAGTGGGTTCCCAATCCTGGCAAAATAACAAGAGAGTTAGTTAGAGAATCCGTTGAGCTAGCATTGAATAGAATGAAGCAAACATCTATTGATCTTATGCAGTATCATGCCTGGTCTTATCTCGACCCTAGTTGGCTTGATGCTTTGTTATATCTAGCTGAATTAAAGGAAGAAGGTCTTGTTAAGAATATAGGTGTCACCAATTTTGATTCAGCTCATTTGCATATAGCATGTGCTTCAGGTATCCCGATTATAAGCAATCAAATTAGTTACTCTCTTATTGATCAAAGAGCTAGAAGTAAAATGATGACTAATGTTTGTGAGACACATGAAGTCAAGTTGCTAGCATACGGAGTATTAATGGGAGGGTTTTTAACTAAAAAATGGTTAAACAAGACAGAACCTAAATCTCAAGAGCTACAGACTTGGTCCGAGATGAAGTATAAGCGTTTTATTGATGTTTCAGGCGGGTGGGGTGCTTACCAAAATCTATTGAAAGTTATCCATGAGATTGCTCAGAATCACAATGTTTCAATAGCCAATATATGTTCAAAGTATATTTTAGATAATCGATTGGTAGCAGGAATTATTATTGGGGCAAGATTAGGTCAAAGCAACCATATTGAAGATAATATCAATATATTAAAAACTGAAATTTCTAAAGATGAAATTAAGATGATAAGAGATGCGCAAAAAGAGTTAAGGCCTATACCTGGAGATTGCGGTGATGAATACAGAAAAGAACCCTATCTTACAGCCTCCGGCGATTTATCGCATCATATTCAACAAATGCCTAATCCATACCATCTTAATGTTATTACAAAGGATCGCAAACAAATTTCAAGCAATACAAAGTGGGAGAAGCTTGCCAGTTATTCAAGGGCAGTTAAATTTAAAGATCGTATTGTGGTGTCTGGAACAACTGCGACCCATGATGATTCTGTTATAGGTGGAAGCGATGCTAAAGCTCAGACCTATTTTATTATTGATAAGATAGAAGCAGCTATAGAGGCTTTGGGAGGGTCTTTAAAAGATGTAATTAGAACTAGAGTCTTCATTAAGAATTTATCAGATTGGGAATTGGTAGCAAAAGCTCATGGGGAAAGATTTAAAGAGATAATGCCCGCCAACACGTTAGTACAAGCTGGATTGATAGGTGAGGATTATTTAGTTGAAATCGAAGCTGAAGCGGTTATTGTAAAAAAATAATTACAAACTAAATGAAACGCTTCTGGCTCAAATAAAGGAGAATAAAATGAAAAAACAAAACGGAGAAAAAATCATGAATGGTTTAAATACTGCTATAAAAAGGGCTTTTCATGCTACTTTACTAATTCTTTTTATCACGAATTTTGCATACGCACAGGATGCTACCAAAGTAGATCCAAAACACTACAAAGTTGAATTCGAAAACGATCAAGTGCGTGTGTTACGTATAAGTTATGGACCTCACGAAAAATCTGTGATGCACGAGCATCCTCCAGGGGTAGTAGTTTTTCTTACTGATGGCAAGGGAATAATGACTTTCCCAGATGGTAGACAAGTAGATTCCAGTTTTGAAGCTGGAAAAGTGGGGTGGGAATCTGGAGTAAAACACCTGCCTGAAAATACAGAAGATTATCCTCATGAGCTTATACTGGTAGAATTGAAAGACAAGCAAGGCCCCTCAAAGGAAAAATAATTAAATGAAACGCCTCTGGCTAAAATAACTTAAAAACCATACCAAGTCCGGAGGTCATCACCTTGGGCAGCGCTAAAAAAGCCTATTAAAAAAAATAATTACATGAGTAAGCTTTACTCCAATTAATGACTAAATAAGAGAAATTATGGATTCAAGAAACACAACATTGCTTGTTTTATTTTATGTGTTATTAAAAAGCGGGGGAATGGTTTTAGCGCAAAATTCTCCGATTGATTTTGAACCTGGTGGTTATGGTGCCACTTGGACTTGGACTGTCTTCGAGAATGGTGATAATCCTTCCCTTGAAATAGTGACAAATCCCAATACTGGCGGTATCAACTCGTCAGCCACCGTAGCGAAGTTTACTGCTTTACAGACTGGTCAACCTTGGGCAGGCTGTGAATCCCTGCACGGTTCAGATATTGGGACGTTCTCTCTACATGCCAACAATAGCACACTAAAAATTATGGTATATAAAACCGTAATCAGTGATGTAGGTCTTAAGTTCGTAATTCCAACTAGCGGTTCACTTGGAGAAATCAAAGTTGCTAATACTGTAACCAATGCATGGGAAGAATTGACCTTTGATTTTTCAAGTCACATTGGTCTTCCCGAAGCCATTGGTATTGATCAAATTGTTGTTTTTCCCGATTTTAACCTGGGAGGTAGAACTCAAGACAACATAATATATTTTGACAATATTAGCTTCTATTCAAATTCTGTCGGGGTTGATAACAGAAATGACACATTTCCTCAGGGATTTGCACTTGAGCAGAATTTCCCAAACCCTTTTAACCCGACCACCACACTGCGTTTTGACCTACCAGAGGTAAGTAGTATAACACTAACTATTTACAATATGCTGGGACAGAAGGTGAGAATATTCAATATGAACGATACGCCTGCGGGTTACCATTCAATTAAGTGGGATGCTACCAATGACATTGGTCAGCAGGTAGGTGCTGGAGTATATCTATACCAATTACAGACCAAAGACTTTGTTAAGACCCGAAAGATGGTTTTATTGAAGTAGTTTGAACGCTACACTGTAGACAAGAAAGCCTCACCAAGCGTGGGGCTTTTTTGTTTGTGGGACAATTTCTGTGTAATTTCCTGTATGAAACGCCTCTGGGTCAAATAAAGTAGGACATAATGAAAAGATTTGTACTAATTGGATTATCATTGATTGTCTTTGCTTGTGAGGATAAGAAAGGTGACGATGAAAAACCGGAGGACACATACGCTTGTGAAATCAATTCAGAGGGTTATTGTATATTCACAGGAACACCACATCAAGAGGGACTAGAACCAGGCACGGATAACATTATAGATAGAGAAGGCAATTATCTTTTTGGAGTAGATGAAGCAGTAGCTGCCAATTTAGAAGGGACCATACTCCAAGCTCGGGGTACTCCAGCATTTGATGGGGACAAATTAATCCAGTCCTCTCAGGAAGGTATGAGTGAAGATGAAAAAGCATTTCACAAAGTAATGGCCATCATGTTTCCAATTCGTAATGCTTTGATGTATGATATTGCGTCAGTAACTCAGGATGAATGGAATGAGCTCGTTAATGAACTTGCAATAAGGGAAATCAAAGAAACAACTTTCACAGATGGCCAGACTCCAAAGGATAATTATTATGGTAGGCAGGGTATTTTTGACTTATGTAAAGACCCGAATGGTAAGGATATTCATCATGACGTAATGAAATTCCTTGAAGAATCTGGTTTGTATTTGTTGTGTCATGTTACCAGTAACGATTTTGCGCAGATGCTTGCCGATACTCACCCCGAAGGGCACAATCCCTGTAAATGAAACGCCTCTGGCTCAAATAGCCTCCTTACGGGGGCTTTTTTGTTTATAAGCGTTTAATGTGAACTTTTTTTATGCAATATTTTTGGCTCTCATCATTTAAGTGATTTTTTTAGAAATGCCAAGGTTCGTTCAAATGCTAGTGCTGATGCTGCTTCAACATAATTTGGGTTTTGTAAGGGTCGACTTGCAAAGCCATGAGTGGTGTTAGGATAAATATAAATTTCGTGGTCACCATTTTGAGTTTTGAGTAAGGCTTGAAATTCTTTTACAGTTTCAACTGAGATTCCTCGGTCTTTATCTGCAAAATGCCCAATAATATTTGCGCGCATTTTCTGTAGATCATCTTTCGGATTAAAGCGACCATAATAAATCACTGAAGCCTTAACACCTAGGTTATTTTTAGCAATCTGATAGGACCAACCTCCGCCAAAGCACCAACCGATGGATGCCATTCGATTATTATCTACATTAGTTTGATTTTTCAGATATTTTATTGCTGCAGAAAGATTGTTAAATGCTTTGTCCATATTTTGCCTTACTGCGCCCGCTAACCGTCTTGCTTCACTTGGCTTATCGGTACTTTCGGAGTGGTATAGGTCTACGGCAAGAGCAGCATAGCCTTGAGCGGCAAAATGATCAGCCTTCTTACGTATATCATCGTTAAGACCCCACCATTCATGAATCAGTATAATCCCTGGTGCAGGATTTTTCGTTTTTGGAAGAGCCAAGTAGCCATTTATTGAAGTGTCGCCTTCTTTGTGATAAGTAATCGTCTGAGCCCATGATGGTAGCAAAATTAGATAGTATAAGATGAATATTTTTTTCATACCGAAATCTAACCATTTTTATAGTATTATTTATAAATAAATGAAACGCCTCTGTTAAGTTACTCGTGTTACCTGTGTCTTATATTGCGTAGCCTTGTATAAAGAGACACACACATTGTTGGGTAATTTTTGTGTAATTTCCAGTATGAAACGCCTCTGGCTCAAATAAAGGAGTACAAAATGAAACGATATACAATATTGGAGTTTGATTGATGGGAATGGCTGAATTATCGATAATAGCCCCAGTGCTGGTGGTTGTCGTAGGGGGTTACTTATCTATTTATCCTAAAATAGCAGGAAACAATTTTAACAAGTTATCATTGTGTAGTTTGTGTTGCTATGCCTTTGTATTTGTGCTGGTGGGGCTTAAACATTGGGGCTCAGGCTATGAATTTAGTTTGTTATTGTTTAGCACCAATTGGTTTTGGTTCACGTTCATTGTGTATGCTGCTATTGAAGTGCCGTTTTCGATTTGGTACTACAAAAAACACGATGTTGATTGGATGGGGACTAAAGGAGGATAAAATGAAAAAGAAAAAGAATGCCTTCCCTATAATGTTTGCAATAATGGTATTAATAATAATAGCAGCAAAGTATTTGCAATAGATTTAATCAAATGAAACGCCTCTGGGTCATATAGCCGTAATTAATGTGGTTACAAAATAATTATACTGTCTCATTCTGTGGATTCATTGGAGTATGTATCGGGTATTTTACTGGTCATCAAGAAATTTGTATAATGATTGGTGTGGGAATTGGTATACTAATAAGAATTGTACAAAGAAAAACTAAATGAAACGCCTCTGGGTAATATTAATTTTATTATTTATAGCATGTGATAAATCTGAACCTTTAGATGATGCGTGTTATTTAACCCCTGACCCTGGAGTGTGTTTGGCTGCATTTCCACGATATTATTACGATGATGATGCGGGGCAGTGTAAGGAATTTATATGGGGTGGATGCGGAGGTGTGGTTCCATTCGAAACTATGGAAGAATGTAAAAGTGGTTGCGGTGTCTAATTAAATGAAACGCCTCTAGCTTAAAAAAAGGATTAAAGAATGAGGAATATACTTGCAAGAGGTGGGATTGAGTTTTTAGCGGTGCTATTGGGAATATCTGGTTCATTGTGGATTGATGATTCATCCACAAATCGTAATGATAGAACACAAGAATATGAGGCTTACTCCAGATTATCCAACGCAATGGAAAAGGATATCATCAATATAAAAAAAGCATTAATTGAAAATAATGAAATGGTAGACATTTTAATGAGGATGATAGATGACATTGACAGTATTTCTAAAGATTCACTTTCTACATATATTGACAGTACACAAGGATACTCAACATTTAATCCACAGTTTTCAGATTATGAAGCATTAAAAAGTACAGGGCGACTTTTCAAGATATCAGATTTTAATTTATTGCAAAAAATTATTGATCTTTATGATAATAATTATGCCAGTATTGCATCATTAAAAGTGGAAGATAAAAGAGCAATTTTTATGCAAGATGAATTTTTTATTCAGAATTATGCTATGAAGCCATCTCAAAAGTGGACGACCTTAAAAAACATGGAGGCGGATTATGACCTAATTAAACAGGATAAAGTCTATATGAATCATCTGGTATTTATGTACAAAGTAAAAACAGAGATTAATAAAGATTGGACTACACTTATTGGAGAAATAAAAAATGTGAAAAATGAAATTGATTTACAAATTGCGAATCATAACCAATAGGAAATGAGACTAATGTGAAAAACATTTTAGCACGAGGGGGTATTGAATTTGTGGCAGTTTTATTAGGCATCTCAGGGTCCCTTTGGGTTGAAGATTGGAGAGAAAATAGAGATACCCAATTGAGAATAGTCGAGGATTATGTTAACATTCAAGAAGAAATCAAATATGATATTATTAATATTGATAATATAATTGGTTTAGTCAAAAAACAGATACTTCATCTGGAAAAATTAATTAAGTATAGCAAAAAGGAAATAAAATTTGATTATAATGACATTATAGCCAATCTAGAAGAAATTACTTCTCCTACATTTTTTGGTACTCAAACTGGATATAATGCATCTGTCTCCAGTGGCAGGCTTAATTCTTCACAAAATATGTCAATTAGTAATGAAATTTCATTGCTTTACGAACACTACTATAAAAGATTAAATACAAATAGTGATATTTGGGATAATAGAATGCAAAAATTTAAAGGAGAGCATATAATTGAATTTTATTCTGCATTCTCTGATAGCACTGGTATTAATGATCCTGAGATAAAAACTGCATATTATAATAAAGGTCTTAAAAATGCATTATATTGGATATTAGAATACCCGAAAAAATTATATATAAATCGATTATTAGAAACTCGACACCAAATGATCGTAACAATGAATAAGATTGAAGAGTATTTAATTACTAAATGAAATGCCTCTGGGTCAAATAAAGGAAAGCTGATGTCTATTGATCGTAGAAAGTTTATAAAAAATATGGGTTTAGGATTAGCCTCGATGAGCTTAAATGCAAAAAGTTTATCTAGAATTCCTGGAGAATCTGAATCACTATTGGTTAAAGATCGAAAACAACCAAAACCAGCACCCAAAGGTTATGATAGGCTGCCCCTGTCATGGTATTATTTCAGAGTTCAAAATTTAAAAAATCAACTTGAACAAAAAAAAGTAGATGCTATTCTACTTGAAAGTGATGTCAATAAAGTTTATTTCTCTGGATGTTTTAGAGGTAGTGGCGAAAGAACGACTTGGGTCTTATTTCCATTAAATGAAAAAGATACTGCCTATTGGTATTCACCTGGAATTGATAGAGACTTAATTGACTCTTGGTGGGCCACAGATAATAAGTATTATTTTTGTTATCCTCATGGTGAAGGTGGTTATCCAAATAAAGGTAAGGTTATAGCAGGAAGACAAGTGGATTTGTTTGAATGGTTACTAATTCACTTAAAAGATAAAGGTTTGTCAGGAAAAGTGATTGCTACTGATATGAATTTGTCAAATAGCCAATTAAAACAAATAGACAAAAAACTTCCTAAAACAGAGTTTATAAATATCAATAGTATTTGTGAAAAAATGAGAATTATTAAAACTAAAGATGAAATCGCTTTGACCCAACGGGCCTATCGTTATTTTGATAAAATCCATGCTTTTGCTAGAGATTATATTCTAGAACATGGAACAAATACTTATGATTTTGAAATAGGTCAGGCTTTAAAGGCATATGGAATAAATCTATTGATGAAGGATCTTTTTTATGATGGGAAACCTCATAATGCTGTCGGAATAGAAGTCACTTCAGAATATGTAAGAGCTGGCGTTTCAACTGGGTATCCACATCCAAATCAGCTATTTTATAATCCTGTCAAAAAAGGTCAACCAGTATATGTTAATACAGATATAAAAATAGGTGGTTGTGGAGGTGAAGCTTATAGAAATTATCAAATTTATCCTGTTTCAAAAAACCAGGATAAAATGTGGTCAATTGTTTCAGAAACAATTCAAATCATGGTTGAAGAAACAAAGCCAGGTGCATTGTGCTCAGATATCGCTTACAAAGTTCATAAGCATCAAGTTGATAATGGAATGCAAGATTATATATATCATAGGCCTGGGCACGGGACTGGCCTGAATTTTGAAGGCCACCAGGCGCCTTACTTATCTCTTGGTGACCACACTCCAATACAAGAAGGGATGATGTTTAGTGTTGAGCCAGGTCTTTATGACTCAAAAAGAGGTATAGGTGTAAATCCTAGTGATAATTTATTGGTAACTAAAAATGGTTCAGTACTTATGACTCGAGTTCCTTTTTCAAAAGAATGGAGTTATTTAAAAATTTGAAACATCTATTAATTATTATTTCTTTTAAAATGAAACGCCTCTGGCTCAAATAGCTTCCTCACGGGGGCTTTTTTGTTTGTGGGATGATGGGTAGATTTAGGTATGTTATGGATTAAAAGATTATTACTACTATTCATTGGGTTGACTTTTTGGAGTTGTGAGCAAAAAGAAAACCCACCTGTTCAAATTTATGGTGCTCTTTTTGAAATTATGCATAAAGGTGATTTATCAAGCAGAATAAGTTTAAATCAATTTGATAATGATTCTAACATTTTTGGTCTTGGTGCACTAAAAGATTTAAAGGGTGAAATACTAATTCTTGATAGCAAACCATTTATCTCATATGAAACAAGTAATAGAGAGTTAGGAATTTCAAATGATTATAACCACGAAGCAGCATTATATGTTTCTACGGTTGTCAATAATTGGACTGAATTAAAGTTACCTACAAATATTAACACCACAGAACAACTTGAAAAATACATAGAAGAAATAAGTAGTGATAATCATATCAACATTGAAGAACCATTCCCTTTTCTGATAAAAGGTGTTTCATCTGAAGTAAATTGGCACATTATTAATTGGGATAGCAAAGATACAGTTCATAGTCACCAAAAACATATAGAATCTGGATTGTCAGGAGTATTGGAAGATACACCTATGACAATACTTGGCTTTTATTCCAAAAATCATAAAACTATTTTTACACATCACACAACATTTATTCATATGCACTTTTTAACAGATGATGAAAAAATTGCAGGACATATTGATAACATTATTTTCGGGGATGACCAAACTCTATACTTACCTAATTAGATATTTTACTTACACCAAGCCTCACCAAGCGTGGGGCTTTTTTGTTTATAAAAGAGACACACACATTGTTGGGTGATTTTTGTGTAATTTCCTATATGAAACGCCTTTTGCTCATATTATTTGTAATTCTAATCTTTTCATGTAATAATAAAAATGAAATCATAGAACCAATAGATGAGATTATAGAACTAATAGAAGCCTCAGACCCAATAATTGGTAAGTGGTATTATCATAGCTATAGCATTAATAATGAAATTCATTATGTTGATAATTGTAAACAGAAAACTTATTTTGAATTTTTAGAAGAAGAAGTTGGCTCTTATGTACCTTATAATATTAATAGTTCTTCAGATTGCATTTTATATGATAAAATGAATGTTAAATGGTCTTTTCAAGACACGGAGTATAGTATCCAGACTTTTTATGGAGATGGTACTTCATCAGGTTTTCCTCCTAGGCGGGTTGGCATCATCTATCAATACTATGGAACAATTTCTGATTCAATTTTATCTCTCCCAGTAGGTTGGAACGATAAACTTAACTTTAAACAATAATATTTTGAAACGCCTCTGGCTCAAATAGCATACTAACGGGGGCTTTTTTGTTAAATTAATAAAATAAGGATAAGACAATGAGAAAATTTATAGTCCATCTAAGATCAATAATTGTGACATTATATCCTATGCTTGTGTTAACTGTGTTTCTCACAATGCCAGGTGGCTTGTATGCACAAAATGCAGAGATAAACATACCCAAAGGTTGGGAGCAAGATCCGCCGGTACTTTCATCGCTCATAGATTTTACAAAAAGTGAGAGTAATCTGCGTGTAGCCGTGAAACGCTATGTTGAAGACAAAGCATCCATCAAACGGCGCTATGAAGTGCTTTTCTCACCCGCCCGTCACAAGCGTCTGCGTGATTTCCACCGGGCCTGGCAAAAGCGTCTTGAAGAACTTGATTTCGATGCTCTGAACCACGAAGGTCAGATCGATTACATCGCGCTCCGTAACCGCATCGAATATGACCTTGAGATGATAAAACTAGCTGAGCGGCAGGCAAAACAAATGGCGCCACTTTTGCCATTTGGGGATCAAATTCGCCTCTTTCAGGAGAACCGTCACGATAGGAAGCGGGTTGATCCGAAGACAGCTGCTGCAATATTGGATGGGGTTGCAAATCAAATAAGCAGTCTAACAAATTCACTCATTGTAGAGGCGAAGGAAACGAATGGTTTGGTTATTCGCAGTGGTATTTCATCCATTACCGCCTGGACGGCAGCGAGGCAAATTGAGCATCTTCAAAGTGTTCTAAAAGATTTTAACACCTTTTATGATGGCTACGACCCCATCTATTCCTGGTGGGCACGCAAACCTTATGCTCGCGCAGATATAGCTTTGAAAAATTACGTTGCAGCCATCGACGAATATCTTGTAGGCATCAAACCCGGGGGGAAAGCCCCCATTATTGGTGATCCCGTCCTGGCCGATGGTCTGAGTGCAGATCTGGCTGTACACATGATCCCATATACCCCGGAGGAGTTGATTGCCATTGGTGAGAAGGAACGCGATTGGATAATTAATCAGTATAAGATGGTATCCCGTGATATGGGGTATGGTAATAACTGGAAAGCTGCACTTGAATATGCCAAGAATCAGGCGTTACCTCCCGGTGAAGGACCGTGGCCCATTTTCGAAATTCAGGAGTATACGGAAGACTTCGTTGAGAAACTCGATATGATTACCATACCTCCACTTACCCTTGAAATCTGGCGTCTAGCCATGCAAACACAGGAAAGACAAAAAATCAACCCATTCTTTACTGGAGGAGAAGTCACTCGGGTCTCCTATCCCACAGATGGGATGACGCATCAGGACAAGCTGATGAGTTTGCGCGGCAACTCGCCACACCTCAATTTCGGCAGTGTCATGCATGAACTTGTGCCTGGTCACTACATGCAGGGCTTCATGACCAGTCGTTTCAATCCACATCGAAGCGAGCTTATGCGTACACCCTTCTGGGGTGAGGGTTGGGCACAATATTGGGAGTTTCATCTCTTATCAAGGGGACTTCCAAGAAGTAACTCTGATAAAGTCGGCATGCTCTTTTGGCGTCTGCATCGTGCAAACCGCATCATCTTTTCGCTCAACTATCAGCTTGGGAACTGGACGACTGAACAAGCCGTCGATTTTCTGGTGGAACAGGGAGGTTTTGAACTTGCTAACGCCGAGGCAGAGGTGCGCCGCAGCGCAATGGCCTCACCGCTCTACCAGGTAGGTTATATGGTTGGTGCACTTCAATTTCGAGCACTTTACCAAGAACTGGTTGAGTCCGGTAAAATGAATGCCACAGAATTTCATGATGCAATCATTCTAGGAGGTCGTTTGCCAGTCGAACTGGTTCGGGCACGCCTTACCAACCAACCGCTCACCCGGGACTTTCGGAGTAATTGGCATTTCTATAGTCCAACCACAGGCAATTAAACATTAATGAATTATTATCAAAGAATGGGCCTGCTAATTATGGGAGGTCTCCCAAAGCTTGTGTTATACAAGGAAAAAGCTCATATTACTTCTGCCTCGCCGTCGCCATTAATTAAATGAAACGCCTCTGGCTCAAATGAAGTAAATATGAAAATTTTATTTAAAAAATATATAGCAATTTTTATTGATGTTACTTTTATATTGTATGGATGGCAATATATGTTTGATTTTGAAAGGTCGCAAAAGAGAGAGGCTCCCAGTATGAGACATTTTATAATAAAATCACTAATAGTTTTAACATTTGTGGGTACAAATGCTGCCGCCCAAGACTATGAATATAATCTCCCCATCAAAGAACATATTTTTGAAAATGGCCTAAAGTTATTAGTGATAGAGAGGCCGGGTGACAACAGAGTTGCCGCAAAAATATGGACCGATATGGGGGCCTTAAATGAAATTTCCGGTGAATATGGAGCGGCACACTTTTTAGAGCATCTTATGTTTAAAGGCACGCCCACACTAGGGGCCAGAGATTGGGAAACTGAAAAGCCCCTTATTGATGAAATAAATGCCACTGAAAAAGCCATGATTGCAGAACTTAACCGTGCCAGAAATGACATTCGTGAAAGAGGCGTTTTCCATGATTATCAACATGAGAAAACAACACCAGAGATAGCAAACCTTCAAAAACATATTGATGATTTGGAAAGAAAGGTGGAAGACCTGACCATCGAAGGCACTACCATGAAATGGTATCAGGGTTTTGGTGGTACACGCCTGACGGCCTCAACTGAGCAGGAGTATATGCATTTTGACATAGATTTGCCTGCCAACAGAGTTGATATCTTCCTTCGGATTGAAGCGGACCGTATGACAAACGCCATCTTCCGCAAGTTTGATGCCGAGCGGATGATATTGGTCGAACAGAGGATTGGTTTTTTAAATCGGCTGAATAGCCGCTATCTGGAGGCGATGGACGCCCTCGTTGGTAGAACCTCAAATGTCTATATCCCCGAAGGCTATATGACCGACTTTAAAAATTACACTCGCCAATATGAAAGATATCTTTATGACACCTATTTTATACCTAATAACTCAACTTTAATTTTCGTTGGCGGGGTCACAATGGATGAAATGATCCCGAAGGTTGAGAACTATTTTGGTGGTTTAGAGCGCAAACCGGAGCCGACCCGCTACTATGGGCAGGAACCTCTCCCCTCAGGCGAAAAAAGACTAATATACAGAGATAATAAATTAAGCCCCCGGGTTGAGTTAAGATATCAAATCCCCGGTGTTGGGCATCCGGACAAACCCCATTTCGATGTTATCAAAGAAGTTATGCGGAACCGACTTCAGAAAAATCTTGATGACAAGGAAATTGGCGGAAGTGTTAATGTCAGTACAATGGTTGTTCATACCAATAATTATGGACTTCCCAGTTCAATCCATTTTGCAGCTATCTATGAAGATACTGAAAAACTTGATGCAAGTGAGGAAGCCATGTTGGCAGAGATTAAACTTCTTTCAGAAGAAAATATTTTAGATGAAGAATTAAAATTTGCACAAAAGACTCTGCGCACCCAGTGGTATAGAGCAGCCTCCGACCCCAACCGGCTTAATTTCCATATTGGGCATTTTGAAGTTATGGACAGCTGGAAAACCCTGAAACCTTATCTTGAGGCCAGAGACAAAACGACGGTAGAGGATGTCAAACGTTTGGTTAAACAATATTTCATCCCCGATAATCGCACCATTGGTAAAATCATTCCGAGAGGAGAAGGTCAATGAAACATTTATTGAAAGCATCATGCTTGATTTTGAGTTTATTGGCGCTTCCACTGAGCTTCCAAGTTTTAGCGCAAGACCTGACCCATCCTCGCGATATGGAAATTCCTAAAAGCAAATTTAAAAGGCCCGATCCTGCTAAATACCAAGTCTCCCTGGATAATGGTTTAGTTGCCTATGTGGCAAAAGAACACCAAGTACCACTTGTATCCTTGAGCGCTTTTATAAAAGCTGGTAAAATTGATGGACACAAAGAAGGAGCCGCTGAAGCCCTGTCTGAAGCCTTCCTTACCGGCCCAAAAAATATGTCTTCAACAGCCTTTAAAGCAGCTTTAAAGCGCATGACGGCGGAGTATTCAGTAACACTCCATAATAAGTGGATCGAGATTAATTTGAACGTTCCAGCCGAAGATTTGGAAGAGGCCTTCGAACTTTTTAGCGCCACCGTAATATCACCCAATATCACAGAAGCAAATATTAAAGCTGCTGCAGGAAAAGCGACCAAAGATATTAAAGTGGACAAAAATGGAGTCATTATTGATGGCTCAAGCAGTGTGGCCGTTAGCAAATTTCATGACATTATTCTTAAAGGCAACATCTTGGGTAAGAAGCTGGTATCAAGTGATTTTGAAGATCTTTCCACCCATGATGTGGAGAGCTTTTACACTGCTTATGTTGTGGCAGGTAACATGACCATTGCCGTATCAGGTGATATTAATGAAAAGGCTATCCGAAAAAAACTGAAAGCTCAGTTTTCAAGTTTGATTAACAAAACGCCTCCTAACCGCAGGAATGTGCCAAAAATAAAACGCCAGAAAAACAAATATCACTATTTCCCTGCTGATAAGCTCCAAACATGGGTGGTGATAGGACATCCTCTTGCGCCGGTGGCCTTTAAGGATGAAACCGCTTTTGAGGTTATGAATTATATTCTTGCTGGGGGGCATTTTTGGACCAGAATGTTTATTGAAACCAGAGACAAATATGGCCTGACCAATGATGCCAGTGGATATATTGAAGACCAATGGGACGGCTCTGGGAGTTACAGCTTTCACTCGTCAAGCCGGCATGATGTCACAAAACAGCTTTATGATAATATCATGGGTGTCATTTATGAGATACAAAAAGAGTTGGTTAGCGATGAGGAGTTAATGATTGCTCATAACGCCCTTGCAGACGGTGTTTACGAAATGAAGTTTAAGGACGGAAATGCCACGGCCAGATCATTTGCAATTGAGAAATTAAGATATGGCAATCATCATCACTCAAAATCATATTCCGCGCGGGTTCGTTCTGTTACGAAAAAAGACGTCTTAAGGGTCGCAAATGAATATATGCACCCGGATGCATTCCAAGTGATTATAGTCGGGGAACATATAAACCTTCAATAATAGCAACACTCCCCTTTTTCATGAATAGGGGCTTTCTATTCGTTGTGTGAGGGTTTGGACTATTTGTCTATTTGACGGAAAGAATATTGTAATAAGATAAGAATTAAATGAAACGCCTCTGGGACAAATAAAGGAGAATGAATTGAAACGATATTCAATAGGATTAATCATATTAATATTAACATCATCATTTGCTTATGGCCAAGACTGGCCAGAGCTTGGTAGATATTCTGAAAATAATAAGAAATATACTCAGTCCTCTGATAATGAAGATAGAGTTGTTTTTATGGGAAATTCAATTACTGAAGGATGGTCCACTATTCTACCAGAATTTTTTAAAGGGAAATCATATATCAATAGAGGAATTAGTGGTCAAACTACTCCTCAAATGTTAATTCGATTTCGACCAGATGTCATTGACCTTAATCCAAAAATAGTTATAATTCTAGCCGGAATCAATGATATTGCAGAAAATACAGGCCCATCTACAGTGAAAATGATTTCCGATAATATTATTTCAATGGCAGATTTGGCAAAAATTAATGGAATCAATGTAATCATTTCATCTATTCTACCAGCAAAGGGTTTTCCTTGGAACCCGGGCATCAACCCGCCACCAAAGATATCTGCAGTTAATAAAATAATAGAACAATATGCTAAAGAAAATGGAATGATATATCTTGATTATTACTCTTCAATGATTGATAAAAATAATGCATTAATAGAGAGTTATGGCTCTGATAGTGTACATCCAAACAAAAAAGGTTACAAAGTAATGTCAGTGCTCGCAGAAAAGGCGATTTTTAAAATACTAAATCAGAATTAAACTATATTTTTTCTCTAGGTTCTATAATAAATAGCCTCCTCACGGGGGCTTTTTTGTTTATAAAAGAGATACCCACATTGTTGAGTAATTTTTGTGTAATTTCCTGTATGAAACGCCTCTGGCTCAAATAAAGGAGAAGAAAATGAAACTACTAAAACAAATCGCACCATTATTTCTTATCATGAATATTTTCCCAGCAATTGTACGAATATTTATTCTTGATAAAATTTATTTACCTGACCCAAGTACATCTGGTTTTAAAGCACCAGATGAATGGGTATGGCCTTTAATATTTTTTGTTACATTAACTAATGTGTCAGTTTTTGTTATGATTTATAACAAATGGGCCGATGAGTATAATCCTAAAACTGGACTAACATTTGGTCTGCTTTTTTCAGTACCCATCGTTATTGGCATTAACCTATTCTTATATGCTGTCACGACTCTTGATGACAATATATTAAATATGGTAATGAATATGATAAATTTTACATTATGGTGGTGTGTGTGTGGTGGCCTGTTAGGTTATATAACACAAAAAATGGAAACAGCATAATTAAATGAAACGCCTCTGGCTCAAATAAAGGAGAATGATAATGTCCATACTAGAAAAATGGGGAAAAGCACTTGACTCACGTAATGAAGATAGCATGAATGACTGTATTCATGATGATTACAAATTTACGCTACATTCAGCTGGAAAAATTCTATCAAAATCTGAGGTTATTGCCTGGGGAATGAGTGGAGATATTAATAGAGATAAAGTTAGAATTCTTTTTGAAAATGACGAGGTTGGTGTAGAGCATGCAATTGTAACGTTTGAAGATGGGAGTACGCAGGCTGTATTAGCCTTTTTTACTTTTAAGGATGGAAAAGTATACACGCATGAAACGGGTGCATCAAACTTACCAAAATAATTAAATGAAACGCCTCTGGCTAAAATAAAAGATCACCATGAATAAAACACGCACATTTCTCCTATCAGGATTGGCCACGGTCATGGTCATGATTGCCCTTGTTCAAACTGGTACAATACGATTTAATGATGGATTATTATTTGCCCAGTTTGAAAGGAATGCCCTTATCCTTAAACGAGAGTTGGTTGTAAATAGCCCTGTTATTGGACAGGAAAAACAGGATGTTTTAAAACTTAAAAACGGAAGCACTTATAATGGTGAATTTGTAAAAATAGAATCTGGGAATGTATTATTCAAAATCAAAATCAGTTACGAAGGCGCTTTTGGTCCCCAACGAGTCAAGATTAATGAAATAAAAATGCTCAAATTATCCGATGGCACGGAAATAATTAAAAATGGAAAAATTAAACGGAAAGCAAAGGAGACCATTACCATTCAACCTGGAGATAAGATTATGGTAACATATGGTGCAATATCAAAATCAGTTACCGGGTCATTCTATGGTTTTGATAATGGTGAAATCTCTATCCAAAAGTTCGATAAAGACCAAAAAGAATTCTTTACAATTATCCCAGCTCATTTAGTTGCGAATATCATCGTTCTTCAGATAAAATCTGGACAATATGTCTCGAATTATTTAATGACAGGAGCCGCTTCATGTGGTATAATTATGGGCGTATTAGCTACATTAGATAGTTATGATGCTGGTGTCGTTATAACAATGGCTGGGTGTGGTGCGATCACTGGCGGTTTAGGAGGATCTGTTCTTGACTATATTGAGAAGCAAAAAGCATTTAAAGATGCCAAATATACTTTACTGGGTAAAGACGCATGGTATATTGATAATCACGATATAAAATAAATGCGTTCAAAATGAAACGCCTCTGGCTCAAATAAAGGAGAATGAAATGAAAAAGCTACTACTACTTATTTTCTTCACTAGTTTCTTCTCTCCTGATAGAGAAATTGATTGGTTTTATGTCCAAGAAGGAAGAGTTTGGTATAATCAAGGGGAATCATTAACCTTTCCTGTCGACTCATCACTTGATTCACCCTATGAATTTCAATATTCTAAATTTTTTTCTTCTGGTGAATGTGAAATGTGTCCTTACAAGCGAATAGTTAAAAACAATATTGATACCTTGATGATTGAACAAGGAATGGTTAATGATTTTGGAGATGAAGAATGGGATAGTACTATAATTTATTATATGAATGAAAATGAATTAATAGAAAAAAGTAATGGTTTAATCGATAAAGTATGGAAAATTAATTCTGAACCAAAAAAAAACGGAATTGAATCAGTCAGATATTATGATGTTTATGATTATTACAATAAGCAATTAGCTTGGGAAGTAAATTATTCAAATGGTTTGAAAGATGGAATATCAAAAGGTTGGTATATAGACGGTACTCCAAAATGGATTGTCAATTATAACAATGGAAGAAAAGAAGGTGATGATAAAAGATATTATGAATCAGGTGAATTAAAGTCTGTTGCTAATTATATTGATGATTTAAAACAAGGTGAAGAAAAAAGACATCATGGATCAGGGACGTTAATGTATAGTGTTAATTTTGTTGATGATTTAAGGCAAGGAGAAAAAAAAAGTTATTATCCGTCAGGAGCATTAATGTTTAGTGTTGATTATATTGATGGACTTAAACAAGGAATAGAAAGAAGATATTCTGAAACTGGACTATTAATTTCTTCTATTGATTATTTAGATAATCTATCAGCAAATGATTATTCATTAAAGGGTTATGAAAATTTTGAAACAGGAAAGTTTTCAGCAGCAATAATTGATTATACAAAATCTATAGGACTCAATCCAAATAATAATCCAGAAAATTTTCTTTATAGAGCAAAGTGTAAAGAAGCTTTAGGAAATTTTACTGAAGCAATTAATGATTTTAATATAGCTATAGATTTAGACCCTAAAAATGTAAATATTTACATAGCGAGGGCGACTTTAAAAAACAAATTAAAAGATTATTCCGGAGCAATTAATGATTACAATAAGGCACATGAGTTAAATCCTAATGCCGCTGATGGTCATTATAGGTCAGCATATGAATTATTAGAAAGAAGTGCAGAAAAATCAGAAATATTAGATGAATTAAATATTGCTATAGCATTAGAATCCAATAAACCTCATTATTATACATTGAGGGGGGATATAAAAATATGGTCTAAAGATTATTCTGAAGCGATAAATGATTATAATAAAGCAATAGATATTAATCCAAACCAAACTTTACCTTACTATTTAAGAGGAAAAGCTAAAGGTTCTTTAGGAGATTATACCGGATTACTTTCTGATTTTGATAAAGTCATTGAGTTAGGAGCAAAAAAAAGAGAAAGAGAAATTTACTCTTGGGAACAAGTAGCTTATGATATGAATGCCAATATTGATTATAGTTTTTATGAATCAAGAGCGAGAGCTAAAGTCCATTTTGAAGATTATTCAGGAGCTATAGAGGATTATAAAAAAGCATTAAAGGATCATCCTTTTTTATTCAATCAATATAAATCTAAAGCATTAATGGTTTGTAAAGTTGTTAGAAAGGCAGAAGACCTTGGTATTGATGTTGGCGAGTTAATAAAAGCTTGTGATTAATAAATAATGACGATGAAGAAAATATTATTATTTATATTAATTTTTATTAATCAATATTCCTATGCACAAATTACCAGTTATTCATTTAATGGTAACCTAAATGATGATATAGCAAATCAGAATGGGTTGTTTAATCCTATTGAGGGCGAAAAATTACCCGGTTAAAACAAGGAAGATGGTATTGCTGAAATGAAACGCCTCTGGGTCAAATAAAAGAGGTATGATTAAAAGAATTAACTTAATAATTGCTACAGTATATTCAATTGTGCTGGCTGTAGTAGAAGCATTATTAAACTGGGGTGATTGGCAATATGCGCCTCTTTGGATTGTTGATTATTTGATAGTTATTATTTTGCTCCTTGGCGTTTTTGTATATAAAGAAAATCAACGAAAGGTTTTATTATTGGGGTGGTCGTTTTCTTCAGGAGTAATGTATATGGCATTATTTATTAATTTGGAGTCGTCATCAACTTTAACAAGACTTGATTCAAATATATTATATTCAATAGCATTGGCGCTTACTGTTTCGCTTATTGGTATAATTTTAACAATGATTGATAATCAATTAAAATGAAACGCCTCTGGCTCAAATGAAGG
>Ga0208131_1000114_pt1 | contig 23789 bp, 18 predicted proteins | sample ETNtaG_14_FD_185781 | JGI IMG/M metagenome (GOLD analysis project Ga0208131, IMG submission 185781) | Marine microbial and viral communities from oxygen minimum zone, Eastern Pacific Ocean - ETNP201406SV73 (SPAdes) (version 2) | ecosystem: Environmental > Aquatic > Marine > Oceanic ...
CAACTCAAAACTCATAACTTAAAACTCAAAACTTCAGTGGTCACTGGTCACTAAAAATATCGTGAAGTTTTAGAACCTGTTCCAACAAAGAAGATTTCTCATCATTAACAATTACATGATCTGAGTGTTCTCTTTTTTGCTCATCAGACCACTGCTTATTCATTCTGGCTAATACATCTTCGTACTCAACATGGTCGCGCTGCACTACTCTGCTTATTTTTAATTCTTTTGGTGCTTCCACCAAAACAACCTTATCTAGTCCTTTATTTGCACCACTTTCCAAAAGAATGGCAGCCTCCTTTATGATGTATGGACTTTGTTGGTGAGAACTCCATAGTTCAAAATCTTTTTGAAGAATAGGATGGACTAATTCATTTAACTTAGCAAGTGCTTCGTCATTTGAAAATACAATTGAAGCTAAGTAAGCCCTGTTTAAGACCCCGTCAACATATGCCTGTTCACCAAAAAGGCCAATAAGAGATTTTCGCAAAGACTCATTTTCTAGCATCAAAGCTTTCGCCCGATCATCAGACAAGTATACAGGGATACCCAATTGCTTAAATATCTTTGCAACTGTAGTTTTACCACTTCCAATTCCACCTGTTAAACCTATTTTCAACATTAATTCAATTTAATAAACTCAATAGTAGAAGGATGGTATTTTACTTTTTGTACTATTGATGGCTTTTTATCTTCATCCAGAAATACATTCAAAATAGCACTTTGAGTCATGGCAACTTCATTATAGTCACAATAGATTTCAAAGTCAGAAGCTTTCACTTTATCAACATCTTGCATGGCCACCCAATAAGACAGTTCGACTTCCGCCGGCTTGATTATTAATTCCTTCCCTTTCGGTACATTTTTCAACTTAATAGGAATAACCTCATTAATTTGAGTAAAACGAGCCACGTCCTGACTTACCTGGACTTCTACGTTTCTTGCAGATAGTAGTTCATTGGGGAGTTGAACCTTTAAACTCGCATGAATATCCTGAATAATATCAGCCTGACTCAAAACACCCGTATACACATAGGAAAGCGTGTCTAAAATATGTTCCGGACCAAAAACCTCTATCGTTTTTGGTGTTATTTTAAATGACCCATATTGCACATAATTCTCTCTAAAATTAAGATCCAAAGGTACTTTCACCTCTAGACTTCTTTTTGTCTTATTACTGAAATTTAGAAATAAGGTGTCAGGATCTATTTCTAAAATCGAGAAACCATTTAATTCACGTGCTATATGAGGTCGTTCGGATTGAGATAACCAAAAATAAGTAGTAGCCCCCTGACGCTGAAGTTTAGATACATCGATTTCTACAATTCTCTCAGAAAAGGTCTCTTTTAAAAAACTAAACCCATAGCCATTTACTTTCACCTTAAGCTCTGATATAGGTTCACCTTTAAAATACTTATCTATAGGCTGATTTACAAATTCAACCGGATAATCTATGTAATAAGTATATTCCTTGGAGAATTTAATCAAAAACCAAAAAAGTGTAGACATCAAAAAACAGATAGTAATCACACTTTTATCGCTTCCCGACCTAAAGAAGTCTACTATTTTGCGAATTATACTTTTTATCATTCTACAATCTCTTAGAGGGTAAATATACCTTATTTGTAATCAGCTTACAATTGCATGCGATTTGAACTGCAAACTACAAACTGAGAACTGCCAATCGGAAAATCAATCACTAGTCATTGGTTACTGGTCGATTCTTCTTTCGAAACATCTCCCTAAGCTTGTTCCAAATATCCGTAAAATCATCAAACTCATCTCTGTAAAAAAGCCCTACACCTGTTGTATAATTATTCGCATCATTATCAAGTTGGAAACTTTCTTCTAAGTTTCTAAACGCTAACACTCGTAGTTTTCCATCCTTGCTTAATTTATACTCTACTTTAAAATCACCAATAATACGGGTAGTATTCTGCGCCGGCTGCGTACCTATATTACCATTAACAGTAATTCGATCATTCACCTTCATATTATTAAGTAGTAACTCCCATTGCTTATTACTTAAGTATTCTCCAGTACTCGGGTGATATTTCAATCCCAAATCAAAACGATCTGAAAATTGAGAAGTCCAATTATACAATTGGTTATTCAACATCTCGGCACCGGAAGAAACTGTAGAGCTTAAGTAATCTACATCAGTATTCGCCAATTCATCATCCCTCATAAAACTATTTAATACCAAAAGAGATAGGAATTGTTGCGTTTTTTTCTCTTCTGTATCGGTGCGATCCTCAAGTATTCTCTTTATTTCATAGTCGCCTTTAGGAATTTGAATATCAAATTCTATCTCAGGTTGAAGTAAATCACCTGTCATCATCATTCTACATTCCACATCACTATTTCTGTCGCCATCATAACCCAAGGGACTAATGTTTGTATTTAGCTCATACAGAGCATTCAAATTCATTTGAGCTTTATGTGGATTCCCATCCCATAACAACTGAGCGCCTTTTTCAATTTCAAATTTCTTGTTTACAAAATTCTGAAGGGTAAACAAATAGTCTCCTTCACGAACCGTGTAATCTCCAAACATATACACTTCGTCGGCACTATTTATACCTACATTAATAAATCCGCTACCTGTAGCAGTTATTTTATCCCCTAAAGTTTCATCAAATATGATATTCACTTTCGCATTTTCATTCAACTCAAAATTCATATCAATCGTTACATCCGATTTAGGTTTGACGAACTCTGAAACCGTCCAAAGTGTATCACTTACATTTTCGTCTTTTTCAATAAAATGGACAAAACTTAACTCATCTAAACTTTCTTCATCATCTAATGGAATAAAAAGCGTAGTCCCTTTATCTGAAACTGCATTAATCTCTATATCAATAGCGTCTATAGGTCCGTGAAAACCAACTTCTCCACTTGCAATTACCTGTCCATAATAAGTTTTATCGCCATAGCCATACGCATCGGTATTTAGACAAAGTAAGCTGTCTGCTTCTAGATTTAAGCCCAACGTAAAATCTTTAAAATAATGATGAATAAACTCCCCGTTTAATATTCCACTACCAACAGATTGACCATTTTCTATACTTTCAAAGTCAAAGTCTTTAAATTCTATATATCTGTCACTGAGTTGAATATTAGTGTTCCCTATAGCATTGAGGTCAACATTTAAATAAGGCACAGACAAACTCACATCATCCATGATAAATTCTCCCTCAAACTCAGGTCGACTTATATCACCATAAAAATTAAGATATCCTACCCCCTCACCTTCCAGATCGTCAACAACAGATAAATATCCCTGCAGATGCTTCAAATTAAAATTATGAACATCCATATCAATACTGAAATTATTAGAATCTACTAAGGGTGTATAGGACCCTGTAAATTCTAAAGTCTTTTCTGATCCTTTATGAACCACTCCCCTAAGGTTTTGCACATCTTGTTTATCATCATAATCAAGGTTAAAATTCAGGGCACCAAAAACCTCCTCATTAACGATAAGTTGATCGGTTACAACATCAGAATAGACCTGACTCTTTAGAGGATTCTTAACAATTTTCAACTTCCCGTTCAGTTTTCCTACAATCGTAGATTTTGAACGAGATATCCAGGGCGAAACATTATCCATTTCAAAATCCTTTAACTCTAGGTCAATCGTGTTATTTGTAGTATTTCCGGCATAACTAAAAGCTACTTCCTGAGAAGCAGTACCCAAATAAACCTGGGTATTTAATTGCTTGTCATAATAATGAAAATTGGAACGATCATTTAAAGTCCATAAAGTGTCCGAAAAATAAAACTGACTCTCTTCTAAGGTCATATCTAAAGATTTAGAATCTACGTGAGCAGATCCTTTCAAAATACCATCAAACTTCAGCGAGTCGGTACTCGTCCAGGCCAAAGCGTAGCGCCAGTCGCCGTAATTACCAACCTGATCGAGTTCTATATTTTCAACTTTAGTAACATCATCATAATCTAACTTAGCACCTAGCAAACTAATTTCCCAATGTTCATTTGTTGCTTTAGAATTTATTTTCAAATCACGCCACAGCCATTTATCCCAACCTAAGTTTGGACTTTCTACATCCAGGCTTAAACCCTCTTCCCTATTGTTAAAACTCCCCGAAATATGTGCTCCGTTGCCCAAATTCAACTGAGGCAGAAATAATTCAGTTAAAGCTGAAGTATTAAATAAATTAATCTCAAAGTCAAAATCCTGAGCCTTATTAACGCCTCTGTTTAACAATGGTAAATGTGGTGACAAATAGGCGAAAAAGGAATTAAACAGATTGGGAACATCTATGGTTCCCTCAAAATTGGCATTGGCAAAATCTGATGTCAGGCGAAGAATATCTTTTGTCTCTGACTTTTCAGAGCTAAAGAGTACATCGTTAAAGTAATAGTAATTATCGTAAGTTTCTATGGTGGTAAAATAAGCAGCCAGACCACCTTCAATATTGTCCCAGCGATCGCCTGTCAAATTCATTTCCACCAAACTCGATAGTTTCGCTACAGGTTCTTTATCATACCAGTTTAATTGCACCAAATCTGCATCAATAATATCGGCTACAAAGTCCATTACAGGCTTTTCCTTTGAAAAATCTATCTCTCCGGAAAAATCAACTTCTAAATTCTCATCCTTAACTTCAACTTCTCCCTTAAAATAATTTGGTTGCAATCTACCATCTAAAACTATATTTCGATAGTTGTAATCTCGGATTCCTACAGAGTTGATATTCCCGTGAATTTTAGTATCAAAACTCAAGAGATCAAAGCCCTTACCATCAACACGAATCTCTGCATCAATCTTCTGAAAATTATACTTACGAACAAAAGGAGCCAAATTAAAATGACTCAAAACAACATTCCCTTTGTATACCGGAACTTCAAGATCGTCGGCCACGCTTATGTAAATATCTGACTGAAAACTTCCCTGGTCTGAATCTAGCGACATATTTAAATTTAAGTCGGATAAAGTCCCTTGAATACTCGCCTGAGACTCAATCGTTCCCAAACGACTCAAAAGGTAATCGTTGTGAAATAAAGAAGTTATCCAGGGCCATTCCTCTGCTACCAAATTAAAAGTATCTGCCTTCACAGTGTAATTCCACCCTTTAAAATCAGTCCAATTTTGAATTCCGAAAGCACCGCTTACCAAACTACCCTTATCGGAGCTGATTTTAATATTTTCTGTCCACAAGCTATCTCCCTGTGTTTGAATAATGGTACTTACATCACATTGTAACATATCCGGCCATTGGTCGAGCAATCCTCGAGTAGCCTCTTTATCTACCTGGAAATTGTGGATTTTTAATACCGAAGAATTGTTGAGTTTATTCTGATCCAGATCGAATTTCACTAAAGAACTCCCAGTTTTCCAGTTAAATCCATCGATAATATTACTCTTTTGAGAAAGCTGAATACGAGTAGCTTCTATCTGATGCTTTGCTCCTTCTAACATTTCCCACTCGAAATTACTTAATAGAAATTCTGCGTCGGAACTCAAACGACAATCTTTCAGATACAAATCTATATCTCTAAAAGAACGATGCTCTCTTTCATTCCCAAAATCTACGTTTGCTCCATTAACCCAAAAATTATCAATCAAAATGGACATAGACTGCTGGTCAGAAATTAAAAAAGGTTCAAAAAGCTTATAAAGATCAGCATCAACCAGAGAGTCCTGATATTCATAATGTACGACCAATCCTTCTAAGTAAACTTTTTGAAAATGAGTAAAACTTAAGTTTAAAGTCTGGATCTTTAATTCCTCAACATAAAGTAAAGTATCTTGTTGGCTATCAAGTAACAGGACATCTTCCAAGTGTAAACCACCTAAAATACCCGGTTTCATTTTATCCAATTGAATTTTAATTTGATACTCCTCTTCTATCCATGTAGAAAATTTACCAGCCATTTCTTTTTGCACAGCAGGAATTTGCAATAATAGCATAAAACCCAAAAAAATAAGGGAAGTAAGAATTAAAATGCGCTTAATTATGTTTTTACCTGTATTGATAAGACAATTCTTTATTTTTGCCGTATGACTAAAAAAAGCATCACCATACTGGGAATAGAATCTTCGTGCGACGACACCTCTGCGGCTGTTATTAAAGACGCTAAAATTCTATCTAATATTGTTGCAAATCAAGAAGTTCACCAATCTTATGGCGGTGTTGTTCCTGAGCTGGCTTCACGCGCGCATCAGCAAAATATTGTTCCCGTAGTGAATCAAGCTTTAAAGATAGCAAATATTAGCAAAGACCAACTTGATGCTATCGCCTTTACCAGAGGGCCCGGACTCATGGGGTCACTACTTGTTGGCACTTCTTTTGCCAAGTCTTTTTCTTTAGCTTTAAATATCCCTCTAATAGATGTAAACCATATGCAGGGACATATTATGACACATTTTATTGATGAAGGACAAAAGATGCCTGAATTCCCTTTTTTATGCCTAACCGTTTCAGGTGGACACACCCAAATCGTCCTGGTCAAAGGATATTTTGAAATGGAGGTCTTAGGAGAAACCATAGATGATGCTGCGGGTGAAGCTTTCGACAAAAGTGCTAAAATTTTAGGTTTGCAATATCCGGGCGGACCCTTAATCGACAAATACGCTAAACAAGGAGATCCTAATGCTTTTAAATTTACGAAACCTCGTGTTGGAGACCTAGAATTTAGCTTTAGTGGATTAAAATCAAACATCATTCAACTCATACAAAGAGAGAGAAAAAAAGATGCTAATTTTATAGAAAAGAATTTAATTGATCTGTGTGCTTCCATTCAACACACCATCATCTCTATACTTCTTGAAAAAATAGACAATGCCGTTAAAAAAACAGGCATTACACAAATTGCCATTGCCGGTGGGGTTTCTGCAAATTCGGGCTTAAGAAATGCCTTATTAAAAAGAGAAAGTACTCATAACTGGAACGTATTTATACCTAAATTTGAGTACTGCACCGACAATGCAGCTATGATAGCTATTGTGGGTTATTACAAGTACCAAAACCAACAATTTGCCAACTCAGGTATTACTGCCAAGGCGCGAATTAAAATTTAATATTTTTTAATAAATTCATTCCTAAATTTTAAGAATATATGCGAGGTACTGAAACAAACTTGTATGTCTTAGTTTTTCAACCCGTGCTAAAATCCTCACTAAAACAAAAACGCATGAAATTAAAATTTCGAATATTGCGTGTTTTTTACTAAATTCGTTGATAGGTAAATTAGACAAACTCCGTTATTATGAAAAAATCAGGATTACTTAAAGGAATAGCAATTGCTTTTTCCGCGTGTTTATTTACGATGAATTTACAGGCACAAGATTTAAGAAAAGCACAGGATACAGAACGTTTTGCGCGTCCTGTAAATACCGGAGCTAATCACACCTTGCTTATCCTTGACAAATCTTGGGGTGAAACAAAACCTGAAATTGGTGATGAGATTGCTGCTTACGATACAAAAGGAAACATGGTAGCTAGTGTTGTATATATCGGACATCATACCGGTTTAGCTCTTTGGGGTGATGACGAATATACTGAAGAAAAAGAAGGCTTAAGTCAGGGAGAGAAGTTTAATCTACAATGGTGGAAAAGAGCTACAAATGAGATGATTTCACTTAAAGTTTCTGACTTTGAAAGAGGAAATCAAGTTTACAATAAGGATGGTTTAACAGTAATCGCTGATTTGACGATAAATCAAACTTTAGAACAAAACATGGAGTTATTCCAGAATGTTCCGAATCCGGTTCTCGACTATACAGAAATAAGCTTTTATCTTCCTAAAGTAGAAAAAATTCATTTGAGTCTACACAACAATTTAGGACAGGAAATTTTAGTTTTAACAAATGCCAAATACGAAGGTGGCTCTCATAAAATTGAACTGAAAACTGAAAAAGTAGATCCCGGAGTATATTTTTATAAACTGGTAAGTAGTAAAGAAAAAATTACAAAGCAAATGACTATCGTTAAGTAATTGTCATTTTAGATATATAATAAAATGCCGTCTGTCTCAGACGGCATTTTTTATTTCTAATTGTTAACGAAAAGAATAAAATTTTAACCAATTTTTCTCATTGCTTAATTTGTCTATTTTTGTAAGTCTATATTGTAAGTTATGCATAAAAATATTTTCATTTCCCTTCTGTTCTCTATCTGCTTGAGTTTTGTAATAAATGCTCAGCAAACGCACGATGTAAAAGCAGGAGAAACACTGTATAGTGTTTCCAAAAAATACGGTGTTACAATTCGTGACATTGTTAAAGCAAACCCTATTACCAATAGAGGTTTGCGCGATGGTATGAATATCGTTATACCGATTATTCACGAATCTATTGACACCGTTGCTTACGTCATGCACAAGGTTAAACCTTTGGAGTCTTTCTATTCGATCAAAAATAAATATGGTACTAGCGAAGAAGAATTGTTGGCGTTTAATCCGGACCTAGCTGAAGGATTTAGAGCCGGTACATTCATCAAAATTCCACAATTTGAAGAAATTGATGCCACCGAAGAACTGGAATTAAAAGAAGATGAAAAAGAAACAGACATCATTGAAGAGCTTAAAAGCCGTAAAAATAAATTCAAAAAGAAGAAATCATACGATGTAGCTTTCATGCTTCCTTTGTATTTAGATAAAAATGACACCATAGAGATCTATCAAAATCTGCATGAGGAGGGTGATATTTACAAGAAAACACATTATGCATTAGAGTTTTATTCGGGTGCTAAAATTGCTATTGATAGTCTTAATAAAGCAGGAATGGCATTAAATATTCATGTGTATGACACCAAAAATGATCCACATGAAACATTTGATCTGGTGACAAAAAAAGAATTTGATGATATGGATCTTGTAATCGGACCTTTCTATTCAAAGAATTTTAAAATTGCCGCCGAAATATTAAGTCGTAGAGATGTTCCTATTGTAGCCCCTCTTTCTACAAAAGGAAACCTTTTAGAAAATATTCCAAATGCCTTTCAGGTAATTCCTACTCAAAAACGACAGGTTAAGTACTTGTCAGATTATGTTTCTGAACATTATGCCGATAAATGCATCACATTGGTAAGAAAAAACAATGAAGAAGATGCAAAATACGCTGACTGGATGCTTTCTTCATTAGAATTAGATTCGGTGTCGAATTATAAAGAAATTCTCGTAGAAGGAGCTGTAATCGATTCTATTCACCATGAATTGGATTCAATGGCAGAAACCAATGTGATTTTAATTGCCTCGGCAGAAAAAGATTTTGTTACCGATCTGCTAACAAAATTAAATGCTACCCGCGATAGTAGTATTGTCGTGTTTGGTATGCCGAATTGGTATTCCTTTAAAGAATTAGATTACGACTATTTAATGAATTTGAATGTACATATGCCTAATAGCGGTGTATTATCTTATCAGGATCCTTTGACACAGTATTTTGTAAAACACTATCAGGAGACTACAAGAAGTGCCCCAAACCAAAGATTTGCTTTTTCTGGGTTTGATGTAAGCTATTACTTCCTTTCTGCTTTGAATGAATATGGAGGTATTTCTTCAGATATGTATCTAGAACCTAAGGATCTTTTGAATTTGAATTTCGATTACAATTATAAGCGAAACAGGAAAAATGGTTCTCGTAATCAATCGGTACAAATTATCAAATACGAAAATTTAGAAATTATTCGGGTAGATGAATAATCTTTTAGATATTCTTTATAAAGTTTAAAACCTGTTTATTGAAAATTTCGGGTTGTTCTATGTTCACAACATGACCACAATCAGGAATAACGAAAAGCTCTGAAGAAAGGTGATTGTTTACGAGCTTACTGATGGAAGGTAAGAACATATGATCTTCTTCTCCCATAACATAAAGCGTCGGAATGCCGGAGTCTTTAATTCTAAATAAGGATAATAGAGGGTTCACTTCTGCAATGAGCGTAAACCAGCGTTTAAACTCTTTTTGATAGAGTTTTTTTGCTTCGTTAATGAACAGATTACGAGATTCTCTGTGTTTTTTTCGTGGCATTATAATAATCGCAAAAAACTTATAGAGCAACAAATAGGGAATTACAGATTTTAAAAGCACACCTAAATGCATTAAAATTTGTCCTCTAAAGTTTAATTTCATCACAGCTCCACCCATAATCATACTTGCACTTCTCTCGGGGTAACGTTCAGCAATTTCTCTTATGATGATCGTTCCTAAAGAAATTCCCACAAAATGACTTTTTTGAATTTTAAGATGATCCAGAATTTCTATTATTTCATCACTTATAGCATCAAAAGTATAAGATTTCAATTTGTCGTAAATGGGACTTTTAGATTTTCCATGCCCCCTCAAGTCTATGAGTAATACGTTATGGTGCTTTTTGAAATCTCTTAGCTGCTTATACCAAATAGAACTGCTGCCGCCGGCACCATGAATAAAGGTTACCCATTCTGCTTTTTCATCAAGCATAAATGTACTATAGTGAAGCATCTGTTTGTTTTGAAGTTTTAGCCAAATTCATTAGGTCTTACCTAATAATTTAGCAAAACTAATCTTTTTTAGGAAGTGCTCAATCCTATAGTACCAATTATCTAATCATAAGGGGCTTATTTGAGTTGAAATGATTACTGCTTCATCCAGGGTATTGTAATTACTTCTGTAGGTGCTGAAACTTTAAGCAAATAAAGTCCGGTTGATATATCTTCAATATTAAACTCAATAATATCTCCAGATTGAATATTTCTTAATTTAGATTCTAGCACAATAGTACCAATAACATTTACCACTTCAACATTCAATAGATCGCATGAATTGTCCGCAACTAAATAAAGTTTGTCTGTAGCAGGGTTTGGATAAAGTTTAATCCCCAAATCTGCTAACTCAACCAAACCAATTGTGGCAACATTAAAACTTTTAGTTACAGAACACTCTAGGTTATCGTTCGCTGTTACAACAACAGAATATTCACCATTTTCAGTAGGAATAAATTCGCTTGATGATTCCGACAATAAAGCCTCACCATAATACCATTTATAGCTTGCTCCAACAACAGGATCTATTATAACGTTAACGATTTGATGGTCGTACGAATAATCCACTACAGAAGCAGAAATTCCATTGTAACAAGATCCGTCATCATCGGTTGCATATTCATTGTAATTACATGCAGATCCATCAGTACAACCCAAAATCTCAGCATCATTACATACACCATCATCATCGGCATCATTATCTACAATCGTTCCTGTGCCATCTGTAGCTCCTGAACAGCTCGCACAAGCGTCTAAATCTGTTGAATAAGTACAAGTTGCTGTATCTGTTGCATTTTCATTGTAGTTACATGCAGTTTCATCTGTACAACCTACAACCTCAATCTCATTACAAACACCATCGTCATCAGTATCATTAACACATGCTCCGGAACAATCTAAGTAGGCTAGTGTCGGGTAGGTACAAAGACTATTGTTTGTGTCAGTAGTTGATGTGGCATCATAGTTACAAGCTGTAACATCTTTACACCCCTCTACTTCATCTGAATTACATACACCATCCTCATCGGCATCATTATCTACAATCGTTCCTGTGCCATCTGTAGCTCCTGAACAGCTCGCACAAGCATCTAAATCTGTTGAATAAGTACAAGTTCCTGCATCGGTTGCATTTTCATTGTAGTTACATGCAGTTTCATCTGTACAACCTTGTACTACCCCTTTAACCATAACACCATAATCATCAGCTCTTTGAACGTAACCTTGACCACATACTGCCGGAGCCTGATAGGAATCTGATATCACCCTCATTCTTAATAAGGTGTTGAGTGTAGCTGTAGTGGGAAGTGTTACATTGGCTGAAGGTGTTCCTGTAGAACCAGTGGCAATATTGTCTGTTAAAACCCGTTCATTGGTCCCATTATTGTTAGATGTTTCAAAGGTCCCACTGTTATCCCAATCAATCCAAATTTCTAAAAACTGAGGATCAAAATTATCGGCATTATAAGTCGCGCTAATATTATAATCTGTCCCAATAGTTAGAATTGTATTTTTAGAGCAGGTAAAATCTTGCACAGAATCCAGAGGAATAAAAGTACTCGTTGAATGATCTAATGTATTGAAAGATATATTTGTGACTCCAAGACCATAATCCGCATTTTTATTCTGACTGGATGGCATACATCCGGCTGTTACACTTTCGCTTATTATAATCAATCCTGATTTGGTTAAACTGCTTGTTCCGTGTGAATTTGTAACTTCTAAGGTTACATCATAAGTTCCCGGATCATCAAAAGTGATTTTAGGGTTTTGATCCGTTGAATTATAAGGTGTATTTAGGCCGTCATCAAATGTCCAATTGAATGTTATTCCACTTAAGGGTTCATTTGTAAATGTGTTTGGTGTACAAGTTGATTGGTCGATAAACGTAACTGTACTGCCATTACACGCTAAAGATGCAGAAGCTGAAAAATCAACCGTAGCAAGCGCAGGAGGCACTAGTGCTGTATTTCCATTCTCCGGAAGGTATGAATCTCTTTCACCGGCCAAAGCAAATTTTACTACAGCTTTTTGCCCCAAGGTAAATTCACTTTCACAATTGCTGTAATCCATGTAATTATGCATATGATCCTGGTGTGTTCCATTTCCTGTATGCGTAAGTGACATCTGAACATTAAAACTAGGGTCACATAAGTTTACATTTGCATTATCACAATCTCCATATAAATAATCTATAAACATGGTTCTAATATGTTCTGGTGTGTCATTTATTTCATCATCCCCACATGTGTAGGTTCCATCACCCGAATTATCATCACCATCAAATGTGTGTGGTAAATTAAGTGCATGACCCATTTCATGAGCCCAGGTACTACTTGACTCATCTAAATAGGAACAAATAAGAACAACGGAACCATCCCAATCCTCGCCATGCTCCGATGCATAATATGCATACCCTGCAGTATAAGAATCATCACTACAGTTACTATCATCAATTTCGTCAACTAGCCAGACATTGTAATATTTTGTAGGATCCCAAATACTGTATTCTTTTAAAGAATTTACTACTTCGTTAGAATCATGATCAGGGATTCCCGAACCATCTACACCATTGTTAACATAGGTAGTAACGGCACTCATATCTTTACGTACAATACCGTTTGTACAATTTCCGTTTTCGTCCTGAACAGCCAAAGCAAATTCAATTTCCATATCTACACCATTCCCGTCACCATAAGTTCCTGAAACCTTTCTCCAAAAATTATTCAAATATTGAATCCCTGCCCGTACTTCTACATCAGAGATATTCGTTCCCTCACCTATAGCCTCACCTTTATGCATGACATGAACAACAACAGGTACCTGATAAATTTCTTCAGCAGACCTTGCTTGTAATTTTTGAGCTTGTTTGATGTTTTCAATGGTTTGCAGATGACGCAATCTGTAGTCCGCATCATTTTTCATTTTTTCTTTATGAAAATGGTCGGCACCACAAAAATCAGCATTAACAGGTTTTGGCTCTTGTTTAAGACGATTTGAAACTGCATCCGATTTAATCTGCTGAGCAAAAATGTTAAAACTTGTAAAGAGTAAAACAATTAAAGTGTAGGGTATTATTCTCATAATCAACATAAATTTATACGGTTGTATTTAAATCATAAACACAACAGATTGAATTCTTAAATTGGGAGGGGAATTAATAAAAATTTTCCGCTTAAATCATCCTACTTAAAATAGATGTCTTTAAACTTTATCTAAAATATAAAACAATCTTAACAAAGACAAAAACAATGCCATTTCAAGTAATGACATTATTATGATCGGGTTTAATAAACTATTTTTATACAGAAGCAATGGTCTGCTTTCAGTGTAAACTACCTAAATATCAATAATTTACATCAAATTTATTTTTAATTTCTTTCAAACATAAGTTACCAATACTCCCTTCATGAGAATGACTCACCTTTTTATCGGGATGAAAATCCCCTGCAAAAATTTCTGTGCCGAGTTTTTTGTAAGCATCTCGAAAAGTCATACCGCTCATAACAAGCTTATTTACTTCTTCTACACTGTACATGTAGTCATAGATAGCGTCATCAACAATATTTTCCTTTACAATAACGTGTTGTAACATAAAATCACATACCTCTAAATTATCTTTTAAAGTATCTATGGCTTCCATGTGATTTTCTTTCAGCAATTGGAAATCTCTGTGGTATCCACTGGTAAGATTATTGGTGATCATTGTGATCTCAGCGGGTAAGTTTTGAATTTTATTACTCTTTGCACGCAATAGCTCAAAAACATCGGGATTTTGCTTGTGAGGCATAATGCTTGAGCCGGTAGTAAGTTCTTTGGGGAAACCTAAAAAATTAAAATTCTGACTCATGTACAAACATACATCTGATGCTAATTTTGAAAGGGTTCCGGCAACAGATGCCATGGCAAAAGCGGTTGTTTTCTCCAACCGCCCTCTGCTCATTTGTGCAGCTACAACATTGTACTTCATGGTCTCAAAGTCCATCAATTCAGTTGTCATCGTTCTGTTAATCGGAAAAGACGAACCGTAACCGGCTGCCGATCCCAAAGGGTTTTGATCGCTAATTTTGTAGGCAGCATTTAACAATACAAGATCGTCAATTAAGCTTTCAGCGTAAGCAGCAAACCACAATCCAAAAGAAGAAGGCATGGCCACCTGAAGGTGGGTGTAGCCAGGAATTAATACGGATTGATGTTCTTCACTTAAACCCATTAAGGTGTCAAAAAGCTTTTTGACACCTTTTTTAATTTCTACTATTTCTTCTTTAGTGTACAAGTGCAAATCCACCAACACCTGGTCGTTTCTGGATCTTGCCGTATGAATTTTCTTTCCTGCTTCTCCTATTTTTTTTACCAGTTCAAATTCTATTTTGCTATGTACATCTTCAAAGGTCTCCTCAATGGTAAATGTTCCATCGTCAATGGTTTTTTGTATTTCCGACAAGCCTTTTAAAACAGCGGCTAATTCCTCTTCAGACAGGATATCTATGCTATGAAGCATTTTGGCATGAGCCACACTACCGGTAACATCGTGTTTGGCCAATTTTAGATCCAATATGCGATCTTTACCCGTCGTAAATTTATCAACGATATTGTTTGTGGTGTATCCTTTATCCCAAAGTTTCATAGCCTGTATTTTTACAAAATTTTACTCAATATCTGTTTGTACAATTTAATGCCTTCCTCAATTTCACTTAGGCAGATGTATTCATTGGAGCTGTGAGAACGACTCGACACCCCAGGGCCTAATTTTAATGAGGTACAATTTAACACCGATTGATCCGAAAGTGTTGGAGAACCGTATGTCTTTCTTCCCAGAGAAATACCGGCCTGAACAACAGGATGATCGATATGAATTGATGATGAATTTAGATTGAAAGATCGTGCCTTAAGTTCAGATTTCGTGTTTGCAGAAATAATGTCAAAAACTTCCTTATTACTGTAGGCTTCGTTTACTCTTACGTCAATAACAAAATGACAACGGGCAGGCACTAAATTGTGCTGCTGACCTGCATTGACCTGGGTAACACTCATTTTTACTTTTCCAAGTTGATCCGAAACTTTCGGAAATGAATAGGTGTTTATCCAATTGATGTCCTCAATGGCATTGTAAATGGCATTTTCGGTGTTTTCGTGAGCAGCGTGTCCAGCAATTCCATGGGCATGCGCATCCAACACCAACAAACCTTTTTCGGCAATGGCCAAATGCATTTCTGTAGGTTCTCCCACAATGGCAAGTTCAATTTCGGGAATGATTTCAAGAATGCTGTTTAAGCCGTTTGGCCCGGAACTTTCTTCCTCGGCAGTAGCTGCCAATACCAGATTGTATTTCAAGTCTTTCTGCGCATAAAAATGTGCAAATACTGTTATTAAACAAACCAGACACCCTCCGGCATCATTACTACCCAATCCATACAACTTATCCCCTTCAATAAAAGCTTCAAAAGGATCGTTTGTGTAACCTTTATTAGGTTTTACCGTGTCGTGATGAGAATTTAAAAGTATGGTCGGTTTTTTTGCGTCAAAATATTTATTTACAGCCCACACATTATTTTTACTTCTGTTCGTAGAAATATTATGGTCTGTTTTTAACCAGTTTTCGATGAGGGCAGCTGTTTCATGCTCCTCTTCAGAAAATGATGACGTTTCAATAAGATCCTGAAGCAATTTAACGGCTTTGTGATGTTCTTCTTTCATGATTAAAGTGTTAAAAGCGTATGAGCTTCATCTCGGTTATTGATAGAGCTTGTATTACCAATCATAACTTTGGATACCTTGTTATTTAAAGCATAGAAAGAATTTTCCATTTTAGGCAACATACCGTCATGAATAATCTTTTTTGACTTTAAGGATTGATAATCCTCTGTATTGATCTTTTCAATCACAGAATTCTCATCATTTACATCCATTAAAACGCCTTTCTTTTCAAAACAGTAAAACAAGTCCGTATCGTATTGTTTACTCATTGAAATGGCGATCTCAGAAGCAATGGTATCTGCATTTGTATTTAACAATTGCCCATTGGTATCGTGACAGATGGCAGAGAAAATAGGAATCATGTTGTTGTTAACAAACAAATCAATAACCTTAGAATTAATAGTTTCAATATCACCTACAAAACCATAATCTATTGGATTTGCAGGTCTTTTTGTTGCTGAAATACAATTGGCATCTGCTCCGGATAAACCGACAGCATTACATCCTTTTGCTTGAAGTGTGGCCGTTATTTTTTTGTTGATCAGTCCTGCATACACCATAGTTACCACATCCAAATTTTCCTTAGATGTAATTCTTCGCCCCTCGTGCATACGAGTTTTTATTCCCAGTTTTTTACTCAGCTCAGTAGCAATTTTCCCACCACCATGAACCAGTATCTTGGGTTGATCTAAACGGATGAAATCTTCAAGAAACGCATCGAGCTTATCCGAATTGTTAATGATCTCACCCCCTATTTTAACGACTGTTAATTTAGTCTTCATTTCGCAACATTTTTAATAAAACTGCCTGTGCAGCATAAGTACGATTGTTGGCTTGTTCTAAGATCAATGAAGAAGGAGCGTCCAATACTTCATCTGTGGCAACCACATTTCTTCTGACAGGCAAACAATGCATAAATTTTGCGTTGTTGGTTAATTTCATTTTTTCACGGTTAACCACCCAGTGATCTAAGTTTTTAAGAGTATTCCCGTAATCACGATAACAAGACCAATTTTTAGCATAAATAAAATCGGCATTTTCAAAGGCATTTTCCTGATCGTAAGAAATTTCAACGTCTTTTGTAAACTCTTCATTTAGCTCATACCCCTTGGGATGAGTAATCACAAGATCGACATTTGTTTCTTTAACCCATTCAACAAATGAATTGGATACAGACTGAGGTAATGCCCGGGGATGTGGAGCCCATGTAAGCACAACTTTCGGTTTCTCTATTATTTTATTTTCTGCTATGGTAATGATATCAGCAAATGATTGTAGTGGATGAAGTGTCGCACTTTCAAGAGAAATAACAGGAACACTTGCATGAGCAATAAATTTTGTCAATACAGAGTCCTGATAGTCTTCCTCCCTGTTCGTTAATGAAGCAAAAGTACGGATGCCTATGACATCACAATATTGTGAAATAACTCCAGCAGCCTCTTTGATATGTTCCTGCGTACCCTGATTCATCACGGTACCATCTCCAAATTCTATGGTCCAGCCGTCATTATTTAAATTCATAACAACCACATTCATTCCTAAATTCATGGCTGCCTTCTGACTGCTTAAACGAGTTCGTAAACTCGGATTAAAAAATAACAAGCCAAGAGTTTTGTTTTTACCTAAACTGTCGTATTTAAAGGGACTTTCCTTTAGTTCCTGAGCAAGAGATAATAAACTTTTGATGTTATGAACATCTTTTATGGAAGTAAACTTTTTCACTTTAATAGGTTTTTTAATGCCTGAGCAAATGGCATAATTTCTTCTGTTGTAACATTTAAAGGAGGCAATATTCTCAGCAAATTAGGGTTCGCAGAAGCTCCTGTGAAGATCTGATAATCATTTAGCAATTTCAACCGTAATTCTTTTATCGGAAAGTCAAACTCTACACCCAGCATTAAACCTTTACCTTTAATATTCTTAATGCAAGATATTGTTTTCAATTCACTTATTAAGGTGTTGCTAACCTGCATCACATTTTCTGATAAAGACTCTTTTTTCAGTGTATTTAAAACAGCAATCCCCGCAGCACATGCTAAATGATTACCGCCAAATGTTGTCCCTAACAATCCGTTGCTGGCTTCGATCTTAGGGTCAATCAAGACGCCTCCAACAGGAAATCCATTACCCATTCCCTTGGCCATGGTAATAATATCCGCTTGAACATTGGCATACTGATGCGCGAAAAAATGTCCGGTTCTACCATAACCACTTTGTATTTCGTCCAATATGAGTAAAGCTTCCTGTTCTTTACAACTTTGAGCTAAAAAATTAAAAAACTCTTCACTTGGAGCATCCAAACCACCAACACCCTGTATGCCTTCAACAATTACGGCACAGACATCTTTGTTTTTTAAAGCTTCTGTCAATGCTTTCTTATCATTAAGTTCAATAAATTCAACTTCAAAGTTGTCTTTATTGATTGGTGCAGACAGCTTGGTGTTATCCGTTACGTTTAAAGCAGCAGCAGTACGTCCATGAAAACTACCTTTAAAGGAAACAACTTTCTTTTTGCCTGTATGGAATGATGCCAGTTTAAGGGCATTCTCATTTGCTTCTGCTCCACTATTACATAGGAATAATTGATGTTCGGGATAGCCACTTTGTTCTGCTAATTTCTGAGCCAATTCATCCTGAATAGGCATGTTAACAGAATTCGAATAAAAGCCAATTTTTTGCAATTGACGATTTATTTGATCGACATACTCCGGGTGACTGTGTCCAATGGAGATAACTCCATGACCACCATACAGATCGAGATATTCTTTTCCGTTTTCATCGAAAACAGATACACCTTTTGCTTTTACCAGCGTGATATCAAATCTTGGATAGACGTTGAACAGGCCAGTTTCTTTTTTATTTACACCCTTTAATGTTGTCATTTTTAAGCTGAAAAGTTGTTGTTTTTATAAGTAATTGGCTTTAAAATGAAGCCCGGTACTTTCCTCCCATCCAAACATGATGTTCATGTTTTGTATGGCTTGTCCGGCAGCCCCTTTTAATAAGTTATCGATTACTGAAGTAACCAATACTTTATCGTCAATTTTTTGCACCTGAATAAAACAATTATTGGTATTCACCACTTGTTTTAAATGAACCGAATTTTCACTGACAAATATAAAAGAGTTGGCCTCATAAAAGCTTTGAAACAAACTTACCAATTCCTCCTGAGATAAATCACTTTTCGTGTAGATGCTGGCAAAAATTCCTCGGGTGAAATTCCCTCTTACAGGTAAAAAGTTTAAATCAGCTACATCAGACTGTAAACTGGTTAAACTTTCGTTAATCTCATCTAAATGCTGATGCTTAAAAGCTTTGTAAATAGAAATATTATTATTTCTCCAACTAAAATGAGAGGTATCACTCAAAGTTTTACCGGCGCCTGTTGATCCCGTAATGGCATGAACATGAATGGAATCATTTAAAACTCCTTTCTGTGCCAATGGAAGTAATCCCAATTGAATGGCTGTTGCAAAACAACCCGGGTTAGCTATGTATTGAGAATTTTTAATGTCTTTTTTGTTTAACTCTACCAATCCGTAAGTAAAGTCTTTACCTTGGAAATTTGAATCCTCCTTTAAACGAAAATCATTACTCAAATCAATGACCTTTGTGTTTTTAGAAAAGGTATTCTTTTCTAAAAATACGGAAGAATTACCGTGACCTAAACAAAGAAAAAGAACATCGACATCCGGATTAATCTGATCGCTAAAAACCAACGAGCTATGCCCTATCAAATCCTGATGCATTTCCGAGACCTTCATTCCGGCATTGGAATGACTGTACATAAAATCAATATTTACCTCAGGGTGATGCACCAAACAACGAATAAGTTCGCCCGCTACATAGCCACTACTACCTACAACTCCTACTTGTATCATTGTTGTTTATTTACGTGGTTAAAAATTTGCATGGAATTAGCTAGTATTTTAGTAAATCCTTTCACATCATCACCGGTCCAGTTTTTATTGATCTCACCATATTCACCAAAATCAGAAGTCATCAGATCGTTTGGAGATTCTATTCCTTTTACAGTAAATCGATATGGGTCAAGCTGAACAAATACTTTTCCACTAACATACGTTTGTGTGTCTTCTAAGAAGGTTTCAATATTTCGCATCACAGGTTCAAAATATTGTGCTTCGTGAATAAACATCCCGTACCAATTCGCCAATTGTTCTTTCCAGTGCAATTGCCATTTAGAAAGGGTGTGTTTTTCAAGAGTATGATGAGCTTTAATGATGATACTCGAAGCTGCTGCTTCAAAACCAACACGTCCTTTTATTCCGATGATGGTATCACCCACATGCACATCTCGTCCAATTGCGTATTTATTGGCAATATCTTCAATGTATTGTATGGCTTCAACCGGTTTCATTGCGGTTCCATTTACCCCACAAATTTCACCTTTATCAAATTCGATAATCAGTTCCTGAGTATCCTTTTTCTTCAATTGACTGGGATAAGCTTCGCCGGGTAAAGACTGGTGTGATGTAAGCGTTTCAGCGCCACCAACACTTGTCCCCCAAAGCCCTTTATTAATAGAGTATTGTGCTTTCTTCCAGTCAACCTCTACACCGTATTTCGCTAAATACTCAATTTCCTCTTTTCGAGACAATTGCTGATCGCGTATCGGAGTAATAATAGTAATCTCAGGAGCAATGAGTTGAAAAATCAGGTCAAAACGAATTTGATCGTTCCCGGCTCCAGTACTTCCATGAGCAATATATTTTGCGCCAATCGATTTCGCATACTCTGCAAGAGAAATAGCCTGATAAATACGCTCTGCACTTACAGACAAAGGGTAGGTATTGTTTTTAAGTACGTTCCCAAAAATCAAATACTTAATGATTTTGTCGTAATAAGCTTGAGTTTGCTCCAGTGTATGATGTTCTTTAACACCCAGAGAAAATGCTTTTTCTTCAATTTCAATCAATTCACTTTTTGAGAAACCTCCTGTGTTTACAATAGCCGAATAAACATCAAATTGTTTTTCGTGTTTCAAGTATTTCACGCAATAAGAAGTGTCCAAACCACCACTAAATGCAAGTACTATTTTATTATTTTCCATAATTGATGCGTTTTAAAAGTTTTGGAAATAATTTGGCTTTTTCCTGAATTCGTTTTTTTCTGTCTTTCAAAAATTGAATAAATTTCTCCCATGACTTTTTATCTTCTGTAACTTGATTCGTCTTAGTTTCTTTAAAATCACAGACCATTCCAGTACAAAGACACATGGTTTTGTTCGTTCGTTGTAAAACATCGTAGTTGGTACAATTCTGACAACCTTTCCAAAAGTCTTCATCTGTCGTTAATTCTGAAAAAGCAACAGGTTTGTATCCTAAATCAGAATTAACTTTCATCACGGCCATACTGGTCGTTATCCCAAATAATTTGGCATCAGGAAATTTATTTTTTGAAAGTTCAAAGATCTCTTTTTTAATGGCTTTTGCCAATCCTTGTTTTCGATAATCAGGATGAATGATTAGTCCGGAATTGGAAACATACTTTTTCCCTCCCCAACTTTCTATGTAACAAAACCCTACAGCAATGTCTTTGTCTAAAGCAATAACGGCACGACCTTGTGCCATTTTTTGCTTGATGTATTCGGGTTTTCTTTTAGCAATGCCGGTACCTCTAACTTTTGCAGCTTTTTCCATTAGCTCACAAATGAAATCTGCATATTTTTCATGACTTTTATTGGTCACTGTAATGTTAAAATGCATAACAGAAAGAATTGATGTTTGGTAAAAAATGTGTTGAATGAAAAGTAATCGTGCGAATTGGCATAAGCAGGGTGTCCCGCATTAAACTATTACCTATTGGGTTCCCTTCCGAATCTCCTTGGAGCGGGAATCAATCCAATACCAATGACAAGAACAGGCTGTTCTAGTGGTGAGTATTTATCTACTAGTTTCATTATGGATGCAAATGTATGGAAAAACAATGTATAAAGTACGCTTAAAGCCCTAAATTTAAAGTTTGTTCAAACTCAAGTCATTAGATACAAGAATTTAAAACCTGAAACCATTAGAATAAATAAAGAGTCAAAATCTTTCAGTAGTCAGTATAAAAAAAAAGCCTCTCGAAATAAAACGAGAGGCTTTTTTTGAAATAAAGTATACTTTTTAGTGTTTAGCAAGATAATCAGCTGTCCCTTCGTGAGAAGGTTTCATAGCATCTTTGCCTTTTGCCCAGTTAGCAGGACAAACTTCACCATTTTCTTCAACAAAAGTTAAAGCATCAACCATACGAATGGCCTCATCTACATTTCTTCCTAATGGAAGATTATTAACTACCTGGTGTTGTACGACACCATTTTTGTCTATTAAAAATAAACCACGATAAGCAATTAACTCAGTATCTGCTTCCAATTGATCCTCTTCATTAATGAAGTAATCACCGGTAAGAACATCAAAATTCTTAGATATCGTTTTATTTGTATCTGCAACAAGTGGATAGGTAATACCTTTAATCCCACCTTGAGATTTTTCCATTTGCAACCAACCCCAGTGAGACATTTCGGTATCAGTAGAAACGGCAACAACAACTGTGTTACGAGTTTCAAACTCAACCAATTTCTCTTGGAAAGCATGTAGCTCAGTTGGACAGACAAACGTAAAATCCTTTGGGTAAAAGAACAATACCACATTTTTTTCACCTAAGTACTGCTCTAAAGAGAAGTTCGCTTCAACAGTGCTTCCATTCACAACTGCCTTTGCAGAAAATTGAGGTGCTTTTCTACCGACTAATACCGCCATCTTTTTATGTTTTTTTGTTTTACAATCACTTTTATCATGGCAAAATTACGAAACATTCACACAAAAAAAGCCCATTGTAAAGGAAATAGTTATAACAGCTAACATTATTTATTTCACAATAACTTACGTTGGTATAAACAAAAATATATTCAAACAATCACAAGCTTAAAAATGACATTTAGGGAAAGTAAGAACAAACTGCGTCCATTGACCATACTCCGATTGACAAGTCACATCTCCACCAAATGCTATCATAACGCGTTTACAAAATGCTAATCCCAAACCTGTTCCTTCTTTTTTTCCATAGGTCATGAAATTATCAAAAATACTTGAAAGTTTATCTTTAGGAATACCCAAACCATTATCCTTAAAATATAATGTATTCATATCTTTTCCATTTTCTAACCTGATCTGAATTTTACCATCTGGTTTATTTACAAGATAAAAAAGTGAATTCTTGAACAGATTAAACAACACAAATATGAATGCGTTTTCATCACCCCTAAATTCAAAATCCTGAACAAGATCCAAGTCAAACTTTTCTTTACTTCGTAGGTTAGAATAGGCAAATTCCTCAAGAGTCGTATTAACAATTTGAGCCATCGATATAACTTCAAAAGAATCTTGATCTATTCTTTCTTCCTTAATATTTTTAAAGATCATATCAACAATCATATCAGAACGCTTACAAAGTCGTACTCCACTATTAACTAAACTCTTGAACACCTCCATATTGGCCTGAGGATATTTTTTCTTCAAAAGAAACAATTCATTTTTTACAGCTGAAAAATTTAATCCAAATAAGGTTAAAGAGTTTCGCATTTCATGGGCAACACTTCC